>Ga0153924_1000835_pt1 | contig 17992 bp, 21 predicted proteins | sample TSNJ008MetaG_FD_104709 | JGI IMG/M metagenome (GOLD analysis project Ga0153924, IMG submission 104709) | Attine ant fungus gardens microbial communities from New Jersey, USA - TSNJ008 MetaG | ecosystem: Host-associated > Fungi > Mycelium > Unclassified | place: USA: New Jersey, Wharton State...
GCGACCTCGTCGGCGACCATGCGGAGCGCGTTCTGATGCATGACCCCGAGCCTGACCGGTCCGTGACGTCGTCGCAGCTACCCGGTGAGCGGGTGTTCCCATCCGCCCGGGTAGGGGAGTGGGGCGGGGGTAGTATCGCGCCATGGTCGACCCCGCACCGCTCGCCGAACCCGCCACCCGCGCGCTCGTCGTGCAGCACGCACGGCTGGTCGCGGAACGGGCCGATCAGCACGCCCTGACCCTGGAGTCACTGCTCGCGGTGCTCCGGTCGACGCGCGTCGACGACCGCGCAGCACGGGTCGAGGCCGCCGAGATCGCGTCGGCCGCGCTGGTCGACCTCCGGACGAGCAACGACGAGGAGCGGAACGCCCTGGTCGAGCCGGTGTCCCGCGCGTTCCTCCGGCTGCGGAACGACCTGCGACCGCTGGTGCGCTTCGGATCGATCGACATCCAGTTCGTCGAGCCGCCCGCGACCGGTCGCGCTCTGCCCGGTGAGGTCGCCCACGCCGCGCGCGCCATCGTGCGCACCGCGGTGCTCGCGCACGTCGACCGGGGGACCGCCGAGCGGGTGCGCGTGCAGTGGGACTGCGACGGGCGCAACCTGCTCGTCGAGATCCGCGACGACGGCGACGGGTCGCTCGACGTCCACGACGACACGGTGCGCCCGATCGCCGAACGGGTGTCGGCGCTCGACGGGGACTTCCGGGTCGAGTCGACGGACGGATGGGGTTCCACGATCTCGATCGTGATGCCCCTCGACCCGCCGGCTCTCGGCGACCGCATCGAGGACGCCGAGGCGTTGACGCCCCGGGAGCGCGACGTGCTCCGACTCGTCGTGGCGGGAGCACCGAACGCCGACGTCGCCGCGCAGCTCGGGATCAGCGTGAACACCGCGAAGTACCACGTCGCGAACCTGCTGCGGAAGTACGGTGCGCGGTCGCGGGCGGAGCTCTCCGCGCTCGCCCGCTGAGCCACGGCCCGGTCCCGCCCGGCTGCCGATACCGTGGACCCATGGCCCGCTTCACGCCCCCTGCCGCCGACGCGATGCGCGCACGACTCCTACTCGCCGCCCGCGACGAGTTCGCCGCCGCCGGTCTCGTCGGCACCCGCCTGGAACGCATCACCGCCGCGGCGGAGAGCAACAAGGCGCAGGTGTTCCACTACTTCGGCAGCAAGGAGGGCCTGTTCGACGCGCTGATCGCCCAGACGGTCACGGAGACCTCGGACGAGGTCCCGATCGACACGGACGACCTGCCCGGGTACGCCGCACGCCTGCACGACTCGTACGTCCGACGTCCGTGGGCGCAGCGGCTGCTCACGTGGCACCGGCTCGAACGCGGCGAGGCCGCTCCGCTCGAAGCCCTGATCGGCGCCGACACCGAGGCGGTCGCCGCGGTCGAGCACGCCCAGCGCGCCGGAGTCCTGCCCCGTTCCTACCGCCCGGCGGTCCTGCTCGGCCTCGTCGTGCACGTCGCCGCGTTCTGGAGTGCGACGACGCCCGAGTTCGACACCCTCGTCGCGGCGGTGACCCCCGCGCGCCGTCGGCAGATCGTCGTGGACGCGGTCACCGCCCTCGTCGGAGGTCCTCGGCCAGCATCACGATGATCCCGCTCGGTCCGCGCAGGTAGCTCAGCTTGTACACGTCCTGGTAGTTCGCCACCCCGCGCAACGGGACACACCCGTGCCGTGCGGCGATCGCGAGCGCAGCATCGATGTCGTCGACCTGGAACGCCACCCGGTGCATGCCGATCTCGTTCGGCAGCGTCGGCTCGGTCTCGATCGCGTCGGGGTGGATGTACTCGAACAGCTCGAGCCGCCCGTGTCCGTCCGGTGTCTGCAGCATCGCGATCCGCGCGTGGTTGCCGTCGAGTCCGACGGCCGTGTCCGCCCACTCGCCGCTGACGGTGTCCTGTCCGACGACGGTGAGTCCGAGGTCCGTGAAGAACGCGACGGTCTCGTCGAGGTCGCGGACGGCGATGCCGACGTTCTCCAACGTGATGGCCATGGCCAGCAGGCTAACGGGGTGGTGCGGCCGGTGTCCGGACTGGAGGCGCGGGGCGGGCCCGCCACGTGCCTCCAGTCCGGTGGGTGCGGAGCATCAGAGCCCGAGTTGCGCGCGCAGGTACGGTGCGGTCCGGCTGGCGGCGGACGCCGCCACCTGCTCCGGTGTGCCGGAGGCGACCACCCGGCCGCCCTCGGCACCGCCGGAGGGACCCATGTCGATGACGTGGTCGGCGACGGCGACGACGTCCATCGCGTGCTCGACGACGACGACGGTGTTGCCGGCGTCGGTGAGGCGGGCGAGCTGGTCGGAGAGCAGTTCGACGTCCGCCGGGTGGAGTCCCGTGGTCGGCTCGTCGAGCAGGTAGAGCGTGTGGCCGGTCCGGGCGCGCTGGAGCTCGGTGGCGAGCTTGATGCGCTGGGCCTCGCCGCCGGACAGCTCCGGTGCGGGTTGCCCGAGTCGCAGGTAGCCGAGACCGACCTGGCGGAGGGTCTCGAGGCCGCGGGCTGCGGCGGGGAGGTCGGTGAGGAACGGAGCGGCCTCGTCGACGGTCATCCCGAGCACGTCGGCGATCGTGGCGCCGTTCCACCGGACCTCGAGGGTCTCGTTGTTGTAGCGGCTGCCGTGACACTCCGGGCACGGGGCCCAGCTGCCGGGCAGGAACAGGAGCTCGACTGACACGAAGCCCTCGCCCTGGCAGACCTCGCACCGGCCGCCGGCGACGTTGAACGAGAACCGGCCGGCGGTCCAGCCGCGGTCGCGTGCGGCGTCGGTCGCGGCGAAGGCGGTCCGGACCGCGTCGAACAGACCCGTGTAGGTCGCGAGGTTCGATCGTGGCGTCCGTCCGATCGGCTTCTGGTCGACCTGGACGGTGCGGGTGACGAGCGGGTGGGTGGCGGCGGCCTCGGGCAGCACGCCACCGACGAGCGACGACTTGCCGGAACCGCTGACGCCCGTCACGGCGGTGAGCACCCCGAGCGGGACGTCGACGTCGAGGTGCCGGAGGTTGTGCAGGGTCACGTCGCGGAGCTCGAGGGTGCCGACCGGCGTGCGCTCCACCCGGTCCGGAGTGCGGTCGCCCGGGAACAGGAACCGGCGGGTGACGCTCGCCTCCACGTCCCCAAGCCCGTCGACCGGTCCGCTGTACAGGACGGTGCCGCCGCTCTCGCCGGCGCCGGGACCGACGTCGACGATCCAGTCCGCACGCCGGACGATGCTCATGTCGTGCTCGACCACGAAGACGCTGTTGCCGCTCGCGCGCAGGTCGTCGAGGACCTGGACGAGCGACTCGGCGTCGGCGGGGTGCAGACCCGCACTCGGCTCGTCGAGGACGTAGACCACGCCGAACAACCCGGATCGGAGCTGCGTCGCGATCCGGAGTCGTTGCGTCTCGCCCGGGGACAGCGTCGGCGTCGCCCGGTCGAGCGCGAGGTATCCCAGCCCGAGTCCGACGAGCACGTCGACACGCGTGACGAGGTCGCCGGCGATCGCGACGGCGACCTCGGTGTGCTCGCCCGACGACGCCCGTGACGTCGCGGCACCTGCGTCCGTGATCGACGCGATCGGCCGGAGCACGTCGGCGAGCGCCGTCAGCGGCAGGGCGTTCAGCTCGGCGATGCTCTGGCCGCCGATCGTGACCGCGAGCGCGTCCCGGGTGAGGCCGGTTCCGCCGCACAGACCGCACGGGCCGGACTCGACGTACTGCAGTGCGCGGTTCCGCTGGGTCTCGCTCTGCGAGTCGGCGAGGGTGTGCAGGACGAACTGTCGGGCGCTCCAGAAGCGGCCGCGGTACGGCTTCGCCACCCGGTCGCGCTTCGGGTGGACCTCGACGACGGGCTGCTCCTCGGTGAACAGCAGCCAGTCGCGGTCGGCGCGGGGGAGGTCCCGCCACGGCCGTTCGATGTCGTAGCCGAGGACCGCGGTGACGTCGCGGAGGTTCTTGCCCTGCCAGGCTCCCGGCCACGCGGTGATCGCCCCGTCCCGGATGCTCAGCGAGCCGTCGTGGACCGCCGAGGCCTCGGTGACCTCGTGCGCCGTGCCGAGCCCGTGGCAGCGCGGGCAGGCACCGGCCGCGGTGTTCGGCGAGAACGAGTCCGACTCCAGACGCTCGGCTCCCGCCGGGTAGGTGCCCGCGCGGGAGAACAGCATGCGCATCGAGTTGGACAGGGTCGTCAGCGTGCCCACGGTCGACCGGGCGCTCGGTGCTCCACGGCGCTGCTGCAGTGCGACGGCCGGCGGCAGTCCCGTGATCGAGTCGACGTGCGGCGTCGACCCCTGTGCGATCAGTCGGCGGGCGTACGGGGCGACGGACTCCAGGAAGCGGCGCTGCGCCTCGGCGAAGACCGTGCCGAACGCCAGCGACGACTTCCCCGACCCGGAGACGCCGGTGAAGGCGACGATCCGGTCGCGGGGGATGTCGACGTCCACGTCGCGCAGGTTGTGCTCGCGGGCGCCGCGGACACGGATGAGGTCGTCGTGACGAGGAACGGGCATCCTCACGATGCTAGGCGCGGGCGGCTGGGTGCCCGGTCGTCACGGGGACTCATCCTCCGTCGAACGCGATCCGGAGGCGGTCGATCGCGGTCCGGTCCACGCCCGCCGCACGGATGATCGTCGGATCCCGATCGAGCAGTGCCGCGGCCGCCGAGATCCGCCGCCGTTCCGTCGGCGTGATGTCCTCGGCGACCCGATCGCGTCGGGTGATGAGCGCTGCGAGCGTCGCGATGTCCGAGAGGTGCCGCGCGGGGTCGTCCCCGACGATCTCGACCGCCGCTGCCTTGGACAGGAGGGCGCCCTGCAACGTCGGCCTGAGCACCGTTCCGACCCGACCGTTGACCTCCAGCGTCACAGGGGCGGCACGCCACAGTGCCCCTTGTGCACCCGGCGCCGCGATCGTCGTCCCGCCCGCGACCCCTCGGCGGCGTTCCGCCCGCTCCCCGAGGAATCGTGGGATCAGGACGTCGATCTGCGCGTCGTCCCGGACCCATCGGTGCTGATGGCCCTCGAAACTCGTGCCGTCGGGACGGAAACCGAGATCGCGGAGCGCCGCGGTGAAGGTCATGAGCATCCGGGGCCTGGCGCGGACGTCGAGTGCGGCGTCGGCGTCCGTCGTCGGGCGGGTCGGCGCGGCACCACGCTCCCAACAGAGCGACTGGACCATCTGCCCGCCGACAAGTGCCCAGCCGTCGGACAGTCGTTCGTGGAGGTCGAAGAGCGCATGCCAGGCGCCCGCCTGGGCGGGGCGCAGCGGAGGAGCGGCGAACATCAGAGAGCGCGCTCGAGCAGGGATCGGGCGGCGGCGCGTTCGCGGGCGCCATCGTGGTGTGCCAACTCGATGATCAGCGTGCCGAGCGGCAACGGACCCTCGGGAAGCTCGTCGCAGATGTGGAGGAGGACGTTCGGTCGAGCGTCCGTTGCGACGAGGAGGTACTCCCGTTCGACAGCGGCGAGGTCCTGCTCGGCGACGTGTGCTTCGAGGAACCCGGCGTCGCTGATGCCCGATCGTGGGTCGCTGACGCCCGCGCGGACGAGTCGACCGTCGGCACGGAGATCCTCGAGGTCAGCCGCAGCAACTTGGTACCCGCTCGGCTTCCGGTAGTCGGTGCGTGTCCAGTTCGTGATGCGTCGCCACGGCATCGGATCCGCGCGCAGATCGGCGATGCGTTCCTGGATCCGACCGCGCTCACTGCGTGAGAGCCCGTTCGCCCAGTCGGGGTTGCCCGAGAGACGGCACTCGACAGCGCGCACCGACCTCTGGGAGAGGGGGCGCCCCGGGTGTCCCCGATGCGGTGTGGCGTCGTCGACCAGCCACTGCGCACCGACGCGGCGCGCGGCCAGCATGCCGGCGGCCGCTGCTGCCTGTGCTCGCCGCCGGGAGATACCGTGTCTCGCGGCGTACTCGGCTGTGGTGATCTCTGCCATTGGCGCTCCGTCCTGCCCGTACCACAATCATACGCCACGGCGAATGATTGTGGTACGGGTCACTGGGCGGCGAGTCGCTCGTCCGCCGCGGCGAGCGCCGCCCGCATCCGTTCAGCGTCGCCCTCGGCCCACCCGCCGGAACTCGCGAGCGGCAACTCGGTCATGTGCCGTCGGAGGTGCTCCGGGTAGTCGCGCACGATGCGGTCGGGATCGCTCCGGACCGTGGCGTAGAGCGACGGCCCGTCCGCGTAGAACAGGTCGGCGACGACGAGCCGGCCGTCGGAGCCACGCATGACGTTCGCGGGGTTGTCGTCGAGCGGACCCCACCACGGCTGTTCGCGGGTGCCCCGGGTGTGCACCGCCGCGATGTGGTCGGCGAGGGCTGCGACGGAAGGGTCCCGTCGGGCGATCGACTGCTGGAACGCGGTGCCCTCGGCCTCGGTCACCGGGAAGAGGTACTCCATCACCGTGAGGTCCGCCCCGCCCGACAGCACCCGGTGCTCGACGAGGGCAGGCACCTGGCGGGTGTGTACGGCCTCCCGGTAGAGCATCGCGGAGTACGGCCCTGCCGGGTCGAACGGGCTGATCCGGGCGGCGAGGTCCCCCGACGGTGACCGGAGCGCCGTCGCCCAGTCCCCGGTGCCGCACGGCGACCACCCGTGCGCCCGCATCGCGGACACCACCTCGGTCCACGGCATCGCTGCGTCCAGGAGCTGGTCGTACCGGTCGGCGTCCATCGGCCCATCCTGCCCGACCGCCCGCGGGTCTTCCGGTCCGCCCACAGCGATGGGACGATGGGCGCGACACGGGCGACGACGCCCGTGCACACCCCGAGGAGTCCACCATGGCCGTCCGCCTCAACCCGTACATCAACCTCCGCGACCGGGCGAGGGAGGGCCTCGAGTTCTACCACTCGGTGTTCCGCGGCGAGCTCACGCTCAGCACGTTCGGTGACGCCGGCATGGCGCAGGACCCCGCCGACGCCGACAAGGTCATGCACGGCCAGCTCGAGGGCGAGAACGGCCTGCTGCTGATGGCCTCCGACGCCCCCACCGGCATGGAGGGCCCAGAGGTCAGCAACATCTCGGTGTCGCTCAGCGGGGACGACGAGGAAGCGCTCACCCGCTACTGGAACGGCCTCGCCGAGGGGGCGACGACGATCATCGAACCGCTCACGAAGGCACCGTGGGGCGACACGTTCGGCATGCTCACCGACCGCTACGGCGTCACGTGGCTCGTCAACGTCAGCGGCGCGGCGGACTGATCGCGTCCGCGGGGGCGCTCGCCGGGATCGGCCACCGCGGCACCCAGCAGCGCACCCGTGCGGCGTAGCGGCGGAAGTCGTCGCCGAAGCGGTGCTCGAGGTCGGCCTCCTCGAGCGGGCGGACGATGCAGTTCCACACGATCGACCCGGCGAGCGCGTACACGACGACCATCCAGGAGCTCAGCAGCAGGCCGACGGCGACGCCCTGCGTGATGCCGGCGAGGGCCATCGGGTTCCGGACCGAGCGGTAGGGGCCGGCGACGACCAGTCGGTTCGGCATCGCGGACGGCAGCGGCGTGCCGGCACCCTGGGTGGACATGGTCGCCGCGGACGCGATGCCGAGCGCGCTCGCGAGCACGAGGACGACCGCCCCGGCGGCGACCGAGGCGGTCACGAGGGGGCCAGGCAGCGGCGGGTGCAGGCGCCACCGGTGCTCGGCGAACGCGATGACCAGCGGGAACACCCCGAGGAACAGGCCCCAGAAGACGACGATCTGCGCGGCGGTGCCGAGGACGTGCCGACGTCGTCCGCCGTCGGGGTCGGCGGTCCGGAAGCGCAGCGGTCCGGAGGTCACGAGTTCCGTGGGGATCCGGCCGAGCAGGACGAGCGACAGCGCGAGGACCGAGCCGACCGACGCACCGATCATGATCAGGACACCGAGCCCCGCCTCGGTGGTGACGGTCGCCCACACGACGATCGCCGCCGTCACCGCGACGGTCCAGAGGGTCGCGACGACCGCGGCCGCGCGGACCCCCGCGGCGGCGAGCGCCGACGCGACGACGAACAGCGGGACGTCCGCCAGCGCGACCAGGAACGGTTGCAGGGACCCGAGGGTTGCGGCCTGGACGGCCGGCAGCGTGAAGACCGCGATCCACCACGCGGCCCCGCCCGCGGCCTGGGCCGCGAAGTACCACCGGCCCCAGGACATGGGAGCACGCTAGCAGCGCGAGACGGACTGGAGGCGCGGTGCCAGCTGGCACCGCGCCTCCAGTCGATCCGCCGTCACGTCTCGAGCACGTGCGCCGGCCAGCTCAGTCCTGACGGTTGATCTGGCCGAGCCAGCGTCCGAAGGACGGCTTGCGCTCGTCGTGCAGGACCGAGACGGTGCTCGTCGGCAGGCAGGTGCGCTCGTCGTCGAGGCCGGTGCTCTTGTGGAGGTCGTGGGCCATGGTGTGCTCCTTCGCGTTCGTGATGAGTTCGACACCGGCGGGCCGCCGGGCATTCCCAGGTGTCAGGGCGTGACCATGCCGCCGTTGACGTTGAGCGTCTCGCCGACGACGTAGCTCGACTCCTGCGACGCGAGGAACACGTAGGCGGGGGCGAGCTCGGCCGGCTGCGCCGCACGTCCCATCGGCGACTCGCTCGACCCGAAGTCCGGCAGGGACTCGGGGTCGACGCCGCCGCTCGGCTGCAGGACGGTCCAGGTCGGCCCAGGTGCCACCACGTTCACCCGGATGCCGCGCTCGACCAGGGCCTGCGAGAGCCCCTTCGACAGGTTGTTGATCGCGCCCTTGGACGCTGCGTAGTCGAGCCGGTCGGGTGCGGGCTGGTACGCCTCCATCGACGCGGTCGTCGTGATCGTCGACCCGGGGTGCAGGTGGGGGAGCGCGGCGCGCACGAGCCGGAAGAGCCCGAAGACGTTGACGTCGAACGTCGCCTCGAACTGCTCGTCGGTGAGGTCCTCGACGTTCGGCTGCCAGCGCTGCTTCCCGGCGACGCTGACGAGGGTGTCGAGGCCGCCGAGCCCGTCGACGGCCTGGTCGACGAGGGTCTTGGCGTACGCACGGTCGCGGAGGTCGCCCGGGATCGGCACCGCGGTGCGACCAGCGGCCCGGATCTGCTCGATCACGTGGTCGGCGTCGGACTGCTCCTCGGGCAGGTAGGCGAGCGCGACGTCCGCGCCCTCGCGTGCGAAGGCGATCGCGACGGCGGCGCCGATGCCGGAGTCCGCGCCGGTGATCAGGGCCTTCCGGCCGGCCAGCCGACCGGTTCCGCGGTAGGTCTCCTCGCCGAGGTCGGGGATCGGTCGCATCTCGGACTGGAGGCCCGGCTCGGCCTGCGTCTGCGGCTCCGGTCGGACGTCGGGGTAGCGGGTGCGCGGGTTGGTGGCTTCGTACTGGTCGCGGGGTGCGCTCATCGGGTGCTCCTGTGGTGCGTTCGTGGTCCCTCCCACCGAACAGGGTGCGGTCTGGGATCACCTGCAGGAGTGCGGAAGTCGGTCAGGACGCCGAGTCGTCCGGCTGCCGGGACCGTCGGCGAGGCGCGACTCCGTCGCTCTTGTCCTCGGCGTGGAAGGCCCGCACGAGTGCTGCGACGAGCTCCGGCTTCTCGACGATGAGTCCGTGGGTGGAGCGGGGCACGACGGCGAGCTCTCCGTCGCGGAGTGCCTGGAGCATGGTCGCGAGGTGGTCGAGGCGGACCTCGTCGTCGTCCCCGCAGAGGATGAGCACCGGGACCCGCAGGCCGGCCAGGCGCTCGACGGGCACGTCCGGTTCTGCGGCGTGCAGTGCGCGGGACTTCGCGACGACGACGTCCCAATGGCCCGGAGGATCGGGGGACACCTCGTCGTACGCGTCCCGCATGAACGACGGCGGGTCGCCGTCGTCGAGCACGCCGTCGTGCCAGCCGTCCACCGCGAACGGCGCACCCCCGAACACGAGGCTCCGGACGAGCTCGGGTCGGAGCAGCGCCAGTGCGAGCCCGACGATCGCTCCGTCGCTCCACCCGACGACGTGGACCGGGCCCGCGTTCAGGGTGTCGACGGCGTCGGCGACGTCGAGCGCCATGTCGTCGAAGTGCCACGCGCCGTCGGTGTCCGGCGTGCGACCGTGGCCGGCCCGGTCCACGAGCACCACGCGCTCCTCCGCCATCGACGCGGCGAGCGGCATCATCGCCCGCGAGTCCGTCCCACCGGGGTGCAGGAGGAGGACGGGGGTGCCCGGCCCGCCGGAGTCCGCTGTCCACAGGGTTGCCATGACGGAGTCTCCCACCCCGCGTGCACGCTGTCCGTCCAGGGGCTCGGTGTTCGGTCGGTGCATGAGCGACGACGAACAGCAGACCCGCGAGGACTTCGACGACGCGGTGAACATGACCGCCTCGGAGCTCCGACGGTGGCTCGACACGGACGAGTCGAAGCAGGTGGGACAGAAGCCGTCGGGCGGCGGCGAGTCGACCGGGCACGAGAGCGGACGCCACATCATCCGGATCCTCGACAAGAAGCAGGCCGACTACACCGACGACGACTACGCCCACATGCGCAAGGTCGTGGGGTACGTCGCCCGGCACGCGAAGCAGCGGCCGGACGGCGACGTGCACGACACCCCGTGGCGGTGGTCCCTCATGAACTGGGGCAACGACCCCGAGAAGCGCTGACGGCGCCGCGCGTACCCTGCGGGCCATGCCGAACCAACTCAAGAAACCGGACATGTACGACGAACTCCGCAAGGAGGGCAACTCGAAGGAGAAGGCCGCCCGCATCAGCAACGCCGCCGCGGCCCGTGGCAAGGAGGCCGTGGGCCGGAAGGGCGGCGAGTCCGGGTCGTACGACGACTGGACCGTCGCGGACCTCCGGAAGCGCGCGAAGGAGCTCGGTCTGACCGGCTACTCGTCGAAGCGGAAGTCCGAGCTCGTCGAAGCGCTCCGGGACCACTGACCGCATCGGGCAGAATGGTGTCCGTGAACGAGACGGGCATGCCGCGCTTCCGACGAATCTGGTCGACGGTGCAGGCCGGGGTGCTCGCCGTGGCCGTCGTGTTCTGCATCGTGATGCTCGTGATCGGCCAGGGCAAGCTCGACCGGGTCTACGCCGTCGCGGCGGTCTTCTTCGGGCTCGCGCTCGTCGGGCACAGCACGTACCTGTGGCTCGTCGCCCGGAACGCCCGCGGCCGCCCCTGACGACCAGACCGCCCCGGACGCTCCGTGTCAGCCGAACCGCACGGCGATCGGGACGAGCAGCCCCGCCACCCACACGAGCACCAAGAGCAGCGCGCCGACCGCGATGAAGCGTCTGCGTCGGCGGAGCTTCGGACTCCGCTCCTCGCCCCACATCTGTGCGCGGACGAGCACGCGGTTCGCCTGCTCGACGACCTTCCGGACCTCGGGGTCCTCGAGTTCCAGCACGCCGTCGCGGGCGTGCTGGGCGATCACGGTCGCTTCGTCGACGGTGAGGTCGTCCTTGCGCATGTCCCCATCGTGACACCCGGCGGGCGTCGGCGCACCCCGCTGCGCGGGACCCGGACCCCGGGGTACGCCCGCCTGTGCCGGTCACGAGCACCGGCCGCGTAGCAACGAGGACATGGCACATCGGTTCCGCGGGAAGATCGTCGTCGTCACCGGAGCATCGAGCGGCATCGGGAGGGCCGCTGCGCACGAGTTCGCACGCCAGGGCGCGACCCTGGTGCTCGCCGCGCGCAGCCACGACAGTCTCGAGGCCGCCGCGGCGGAGTGCCGGAAGCTCGGCGCCGAGGCGATCGCGATCCCCACCGACGTCGCCGACGAGCGCCAGGTCGCGGACCTGATCGGGACGGTGACGAGCCGCTTCGGCCGCATCGACGTGTTCGTCGGCAACGCAGCCCTCTTCGTCTACGGCCTGTTCGAGCAGACGCCGACGGAGGCGTTCAAGCGCGTCGTCGACACGAACCTCTACGGGCACCTCAGCGCCGTCACGCACCTGCTCCCGCACTGGAAGCAGCGCGGGAGGGGCACCTACGTGCTCGTCGGGTCGATCCAGTCCCTGCTCTCGGCGCCGTACCAGTCGGCGTACGTGACGAGCAAGCACGCGGCACTCGGGCTGGTCGACGTGCTCGGCGACGAGTTCGCCCACACCGGCATCCGGTTCACGACGCTGCTGCCGTCGACGATCGACACCCCGATCTACCAGAACGGCGCCAACTACACCGGGAAGAACTCCCACCCGCTGCCGCCGACGGTGTCGGTCGGACGAGCCGGGCGTGCCGTGGTCCGAGCGGCGCTGCACCCGAAGCGCTACCGCTACGTCGGCCGTGTCCAGGCGTCCCTCGTGCCGTTGCAGTACGTGTTCCCCGGGCTGTTCCACAAGCTCACGAAGCCGATGGTGGAGACGTTCGCGCTTCGCGGCACCGGCGCTCCGACCGACGGCAACCTGTACAGCCCCGCCGACGCCGGCAACGCGACCGACGGCGGCTGGGTCGCGAAGCGACGGCGCGTCACGCGCCCGCTCCTCGTCATCGGGGCGGTCGCCGCGGTGGCGGGCGTCGCCCTGGGCAGACGCCGCTGACGGACTGGAGGCGCGTGGCGGCCGGGCACCGTGCCTCCAGTCCGCAGTGTGCGGGGTTCCGCACTCCGCGAGAATGGGTCCGCCATGCCACGACCCACCACACGCATCCCGCTCAACACCCTCGCCGTGCCGTTCGGCCTCGCCGGGTTCGCCGAGACCTGGTCGTACGCGGCCCCCGTGCTGCACCTGCCGGCGTTCCTGCCGCAGGTCTTCTGGGTGATCGCCGCCGTCGCCTGGCTCTGGATGCTCGGCGCACACGTCGTCCGCGGCATCCGCGTGCGCGCGCACGAACGGCTCGTCGACCAGCTCCGGCACCCGGCGCAGGGCCCGCTCGCGGCCCTCGTCCCGGCGACGGCGATGCTCCTCGGTGTCGACCTCGCGCACGTCTGGCCGGTCGGTGGGCAGGTGCTCGTGCTCCTCGCCGTGGCGGTGGCGGCCGGGTTCGCCGCGTGGCTGCTGAGCACGTGGTTCGAGGGACGGCTCGCGCTCGAGTCGGTGCACGGCGGCTACCTGTTGCCGACGGTGGCCGCGGCGCTGGTCGGCTCGGTGGCGACGCACGAGGTCGGCGCGACCTGGCTGTCCTGGGCCTGCTTCGGCGTCGGCGTGTTCTTCTGGGGCGTGATGACCGGTCTGCTGCTGCTCCGGCTGTGCTTCCGGCCCGAGCTGCCCGGTCCGCTGGTGCCGACGATGGCGATCCTCGTCGCACCGCCGGCCGTGGCCACGGTGTCGGTGTTCGCGTTGACGGACGACGTGGTGACGCTGCCGGTGCAGGCGATCGCGGGGCTCGGTGCCCTGCTGTTCCTCGTGCAGCTCGCGCTGCTGCCGCGGTACGTGCGCCTGTCGTTCTCGCTCGGGTTCTGGTCGTTCGTGTTCCCGGCCGCGGCGGTCGCGACGGCCGCGGTCGAATGGCTGCGGGTGCTCGACCCGTCGTGGGCGTGGATCCTGGTCGTCGCGGTGCTCGCGCTGCTGTGCGCGCTCGTCGCGGTCGTCGGGGCGCGGTCGATCGGGTTGGCGGCGCACCACCTGCTCCGACAGGCCGAGGACGTCCTGCAGGCCGCCGACGACCAGGACGCCGAGCCCGGCCCCGTGACGGGGGCGACGCGGGTGGTCTGAACGCGACGACGGACGGGAGGCACGGTGCGCGTCGGCCGCGCACCGTGCCTCCCGTCCGTTGGTCGCCTGCAGGGCCCCGCTCAGGGCGCCGTGGAGGGCGCGGCGGTCAGGCCGAGACGGCCTGCTCGGCCGTCAGCACCGGCGCGATCGTGCCGGTGCGTGCACCCTCGTAGGCCGCCAGGATCATGCCGAGCACCGCGATGCCCTCGCGCTCGGTGTGGATGGGCCGCGTGCCGTCCCGGAGGCAGACGCCGAAGGCCTCGATCTCGGCGGCGAAGGTGTCGACCTCGTCGAAGGTGACCGTCTCGCTCGTGCCGTCGCGCAGGTCCCACCGCAGGGTCGTGCCGTCGCTCGTGAGGGCGCCGAGCTCTCCCACCGCACTGAAGCGCTCGGTGCCGGCGGCCGGCTCGTAGGCCCAGCTGGTGACGAGCTGCCCGACCGCACCGTTGTCGAAGCGGAACAGCGCCTGCGCGGAGTCCTCGCCCTCCATGAACTTCAGGCGGTGGGTGGAGAGCAACGCCGTGGCCTGCGTCGGCACACCGCCGGCGAGGTGCATGAGCAGGTAGCTCGGGTGGTAGCCGGTGTCGATGAGCTCGCCGCCACCGCTCTGCGACGCGTGGGCGCGCCAACCCATGTTCGACGGGTCGAACTCGTTGCGGAACGAGTCCGTGGTGCGGACCTCGTACACGGTGCCGAGCGCGCCCTCGTCGAGGAGCTGCTTGGCCTTCGCGACCGCCGGCATGAACAGCTGGTTGTGGGCGCACATGAGGGTGACGCCGGCCTCGGACACGGCGGCCTGGACGTCGCGGGCCTCGTCCGGGCTCAGGCAGAGCGGCTTCTCGCAGAGGACGTGCTTGCCGGCGCGTGCCGCGGCCACGATCGCGTCGCGGTGCAGGTGGTGCGGCAGGCAGATGTCGACGGCGTCGACGTCGGCGCGTTCGAGCATCTCGACGTAGTCCGTGAAGAACGGCACACCGAGCTCGGCGCCGCGACCCTCGGCGGTCGCGGGGACGGCGTCGGCCACCGCGGCGATGCGGATGAGGTCCGGGTGCTGGGCGTAGCCGGCGATGTGGGCGGAGGCGATGCCGCCGCCGCCGATGAGGCCGACGCGGATGGGGGCTGTGGGCATGGTTGGTACTCCTGGCTCTGGTCGTGCTGGTGTTCGTGGTGCTGCTGGTGTCCGTGGTCCCGCCGGTCAGGCGGCGACTGGTACCCGGGCGGCCTGGCGGGCGGCCTGGTTGGCGGCCACGACGAGGCGGGTGAGTTCGACGGCGCGGGCGAGGTTGTCGTCCGCGCGCGTCCCGGTGGTGATGTGGTCCACCCACTGGCCGAACGCGTCCTGGGCGTCCTCCGGGACCGGGAGGCTGACGGGCTGGTCGCCGTAGGCCGCGCCACCGGCGGTGAGGACCCCCTGCTGGTCGGAGTAGGCGAGCCAGCCGGCGGACCCGGCGACGTCGATGGTGAACGGGGTGCCGGCGACGAAGCCGGCCTCGATCACGCCGATGGCCTGCGAGGGGTAGCCGACGGTGACGACGGCGTGGTCCTCCACGGCGCGGCCGGTGACCGAGCGGTAGACGGCGTCCACGGTGTCCGGGCGGGCGCCGAGGAACAGCTGCGTCAGGTACACGGGGTGGCAGCCGAGGTCGGTGAGGGCCCCGCCGATCGCGGTCGCGGGGTCGAAGAAGCGCTCGGGCAGCCACGGGGCGATCGCGCCGTCGTGGGACAGCCGGACGCGGGCGTAGTCGACGTAGCCGAGGCGCCCCTCGTCGATCTCGTGGCGGATCGCGGCCGTGTAGCCGTGGTACAGCCGGGGGAGCGAGACGATGAGCTTGACGCCGGCGGCGTCGCACGCGGCGATGATCTCCTCGCACTCCTCGACCGTGGGGGCGAGGAGCTTCTCGGTGAAGACGTGCTTGCCGGCGCGGGCGGCACGGGTGATGACGTCGCGGTGCACGTCGGTGGAGGTGGTGATCGTGACCGCGTCGACGTCGTCGCGGGCGAGGAGCGCGTCGAGGTCGTCGGTGAACTCGACGCCGAAGCGCTCGGCGCCCTCGCGGCCGCAGTCGACGTCGTCGTCCCAGACGGCGACGAGCTCGGTGCCGGGGTGCTCCACGGCCTGGCGGGCGTAGTCACCGGCGTGGACGTGCCAGAAGCCGAGGACGGCAACACGGATGGGGGTGGCGGGCACGGTGGTGGGCACGGTGGTGGTCCTTTCGTCTGGGCCCGGATCAGATCCGGACCTTGTCGTAGTCCTTGGGGAGCTTGAACGGGGAGTAGGTCTGCATCATCGGGTCGACACGGTTCTGCGCCCGCTCGACGGCTTCCTGCGGGCTCGCCGTGCCGAGCAGCACGCTCGACCGGGCGTCGGCGAGGGAGTCCCACCACGCGCCGCCGACGGGCAGCGGGGGACGGCAGGTGGACGCGCCGATCGACTCGACGAAGAACCGGATCGACTTCGCGGAGCCCTTCGGGTCCTCGAGTGCGGAGAGGTTCGTGGGCACGCTCGTGGCCGGCACCATGTAGGTCTGCTGGCCACGCTTGCTCGTGAAGTACTTCATGAGCTCCCACACGGCCTTGTTCTTCTTCGACCCCTTCGGCAGGCACAGTGCGAACCCGCCGGACCACGTGTACTTGTCGTCACCCGCCTGCTGGGTCGGCAGGTACGCGGTGCCCCAGTCGAGGTCCTTCGGGCCGTAGTTGTCGAACGTCTGGATCGTCGACGGCACGCTCACCATGAACGCCATCCGGTCGGCCATGAACGCGGTCTGCCCCGGCGGGTGCCCCGTCGGCTCGTACGTGGCGATGAAGGTGTCCGCGTCCTTGTACCCGTACCGCTTCGCCCAGTCCTCGTAGAAGTCGAAGATCCCGCGGACGCTCTTCGAGTCCATCGTCATCCGGGAGTCCTGCTGGTCGAAGTACGACGCTCCGAGACCCAGCCCCCAGGTGAACGGCCACCCCTCGCCGTACCAGGGGAGGAGCCCCATGTGGGTGTAGTTCCCACCGGACTTCTTCGTGATGCGCTCGCTGACCTCCCACACCCGGTCGAACGTCGCCGGGCCGTTGTGCTCCCAGTCGAACTCGTCCGGGTCGACCCCGGCACCCTTGAGCATCTTCCGGTTCACGAACATCCCGCGGCAGTCGGTGTCGTGCGGGAGCCCGTACGTCTTGCCCTCGTACGTCACCTCGCCGACGGCGAACCCGAGCCACTGCGCCAGGAACTCGTCCTTCGGCTGGTCCTCGAACTCCTCGATGAGGTCGTCGATCGGCTCGATCAAGCCGATCGCCGCATACTGCGCCGCACTGAACCGGTCGAGCAGCCACAGGTCAGGGGCCGTCCCGCCACGCACCGCGGTGATGATGCTCGTCGCGTCACCGGTGCCCTGCGACGGCACCACGTTCACCTTGACGTCGATGTCCGGGTGGAGTGCCTTGAACTGGTTGATGACCTTCGTCTGGAACGGTACGAACGTGCCCGTGACGCCCCAGATCGTGACCTGGTTCGGGTTGCTCCGGGCACTGGACCCCGAGGCGCACGAGGCCGCGAGGAGTGCGAGCGCACCCGCGCCACCGGTCGCGGCGGCACGGCGCAGGAACGTCCGTCGGTCGAATGCGCTGCTCATTTGAAGCTCCCGATCTGGACGCCCTTGATGAACGTCCGCTGGAACACGAAGAACAGGACCACGAGCGGCAGGATGATGAGCACCGACGCCGCCATCAGCTGGTTGAACTGGAAGTCCTGCGAGTTGTTCAGGCGGAACACCTGCAGACCGATCGACAGGGTCTGCACGTTCTGGTCCTGCAGGTAGATGAGCGGCCCGAGGAAGTCGTTCCAGGCCCCCACCGCCGCGAAGATCCCGACCGTGACGAGCGCCGCCCGCGCCTGCGGGAACACGATCCGCCACAGGATGCCCCACTCCGACGCACCGTCCATCCGCGCCGCGTTCAGCAGGTCCTTCGGGATCTGCAGCAGGAACTGCCGCAGCAGGAAGACGTAGAACGCCGACCCGAACAGACTCGGCACGATCAGCGGCAGGAACGTGTTGATCCACCCGAGCCGTGCGTACAGGTCGAACATCGGGATCAGGGTCACCGGGAACGGGATGAACAGCGTCGCCAGGACCACGTAGAACAGGCGGTCCCGTCCACGCCACTCCAGGCACGCGAACCCGTACGCGATCACGAGGTTCGACACCATCGAGAACACCGTCACGCAGACCGTGATGATCAGCGTGTTCCGGAAGAACGTGAAGAACGGCATCGCGTTCACGGCGTCGGCGAAGTTCGACCAGTCCAGCCACTGCGGGAACCAGGTGGGCGGGAAGGCGCCGAGCTCGGAGTTGCCCTTCAGCGCGGAGATGACCATCCAGTAGATGGGCACCAGGAACAGCAGGCTCATCGCGATGAGCACCACGCGGGCGAGGACCGACGACCACGGCGA
>Ga0153924_1000840_pt1 | contig 17897 bp, 16 predicted proteins | sample TSNJ008MetaG_FD_104709 | JGI IMG/M metagenome (GOLD analysis project Ga0153924, IMG submission 104709) | Attine ant fungus gardens microbial communities from New Jersey, USA - TSNJ008 MetaG | ecosystem: Host-associated > Fungi > Mycelium > Unclassified | place: USA: New Jersey, Wharton State...
GGCTGCCAAGAGGCGACCGTGGGGCTGTGCTGAGCGAGTGGAAGGGCGACCATCAGGATCCACTCGAGCGCCTTCCCTTGAATTACGACGAAGCGACCCTACGCACCATCGAGCAGATCGACGTATTGTGGCTCAGAGGGCGATCCATTCGCCGCGCTTTTGAAGTGGAACAAACGACCGCCGTTTATTCGGGCCTTCTACGCATGGCAGATCTTCTTGCGCTCCAACCAAACATGGATATTAAGCTTCATATCGTGGCGCCGGCTGCCCGACGAGATAAGGTGTTTCAGGAGCTTCGGCGCCCAGTTTTCTCCCTACTGGAGCGAGGCGCCCTGGCTGAATATTGCACCTACCTGTCGTACGACAGCGACCGCGAACTTCGACACCAACCGCACTTAGCACATCTGAACGAGGCCGTCGTCGACGATTTTTCGGAGGAGGCGGGAGACCTTAATTCCTAACAACCGTCGATTTGCTGCAACCGGTTCCTACTGCGACTCGGTTATGCGGAACTTCAAGCGCCGGAACCGATTTAACGGTGTCCGGGATCGGCAAAAAAGGCACTGCCGAGAGTATAATCTACCCCATGAGTTCTTCCCCGCAAGAAAGTCCAACGCTTAGAGAGGTGTACGGAATCTTGGGCGTACTGGATGAGAAGCACGAACGGGTCCTGCAGATGCACTATCAGGGTAAACCGTTTGGTGATCATCTGGCTCAGTTCAAAGATAACGATCACCTAAATCCCGTGCTGGCAAAAGAATTCGGCGAAGCCGTCTCGTTCGCTCATCTTGCCGTCGCCGCCAATTTCGATGACCAGGTTGTGAATGTCGAGAATCGGCTTCCACCTGACCCAGACCTTCTTGTTGAACTTCGCGGTGGGCAGCAAGTCTACGTTGAGATTGCTCGCGTGGTTGCTGGGCCGTCGGCACGGTATCACAACACTATCCTGGCGATGAACACGGAACTTCGCCATCGAGAGCACGACGACCCAAAATATATGGCGTTGGTAACCGGAAAGCAGGTAACATTCGTGCTTCCAGATGTGCCGCCATCAAGCCAGGCTCGAAGAGCGGTTGACGAGATTCAGGCGGTAATGGCTTCGATTGATTTCAGTACGGTTCAGCACGGAACAACATTTCATAAAGTGCTTCCTGCTGAGGCTCCGACGCTTGCCGCCTTGAAAGCCCGCTATATGGTCTCGAACAAGGACGGTGTCGCAACCTACGTGCGGGTGACGTCGGATGCTCACGCCTTTAGCCCCGATGATTCGGTTGGAGACTTCTTGGACGTACTCAAGGACAAGATGACCAAGAATTATGGGAGCGCAAGCCCGATATGGCTGATGCTTGTGCTGGAAGACCTTATTCAGGTGCCGATGATATCCATTGAGGCCATTCGTGGGCTACTGCCGGCTCAGATTGGGCAGTTCGGACGGCTCTTCGTGGGTACCATCCAAGAAGTCGTCGTTGTACCTTAACGTAGAGCGACGGCGGCCAGGGCATCGAGTTGCTGATCCGTGTTGAACGACCTCCCGGAGAAGTGGTCAGTCAGCGTTATCGTGGCACCGTTCCAATCAGCGAGCGCGAAATGATCACGCCCGGTCCACTTCAATCCCGGGAACAGCGTCTTGAAGTTTTCCCCAGTCACTCTTGCCGTAACACACGATCGCGCGTCGCTTCGATGCGCCGAGCACTTCCATGAGCAACAAACGGCGAAGGGGCCAGATCTTCTCGACGTACTTTTCTCGCGACGCGAAGCGATCCGCGTATAGCCAATCGGAGCGTTTTGGATGAGGGTACGGTAACAGCTCCGTCAGTAGAGAATCGCCATCGCTGCGTCCAAGACGCTTCGCCCTTTAGTGCCGTCTCGCGTCGGCCCGCTCGTCCTTGGTCGCGAACGTACGTCCTTCGAAACGCAGCATCACGTCGGCCATGACTCGCCACGTCGGTTGAGAGCGCGGACTGTCGGCGAACAGGCTTTCCCCGTCAACGATTCCACGATGCGCAAGTTCCAGATCCATGACTGGTACGAATGTCGAGCGTAGGGCAAGGTCAGAGGCCAGCGCGTTTACATCAGCGAGTCCTTCTTCCATCCCGATGAACACAACCGGTGCATCCAAGCGGCCGTATCCAATAAACGCCTCGATACTATCCCAATCGGGAGTCATCGTGACTACCATGTGAGCTATGCACTTTGAAGTAGACCGGCGCAACTATTAAACTATTTATCCAAAACCACGTCTTCATTACGCACTTACCTTTCAGTCTGTCAGCTGTGCGGATATTTAATCAAGCCGGATTTTGATTGCACCCAGATCGGGGGTATTATGGGCGTTCGGCTACCTCGCCCCAGGCCGTCTGGACGGCAAAGTCCATTCCAAGCGCGTCGAAGTGACGAGCTCCGCACTTTACCTTCTGAGCCTCCGAGGTACGGAGTTTTAAGAAGTTCTTGGTACCCTTCGTTTCGCGCACAAAATAGACCGTCGCGCCGTCCTGCTTTACGACCGCCCAGTCCGGATTATATTGACCAACCGGCGTGTCGATGACGAACCATCTAGGAAGCTTTACGAAAAGCTTCACCTCTTCATCCGCGTCCAGTGCCTCGGCAAATCGGCGCTCCACCTCGGAATCGTAGGTCACGTAATCGTAGATCGACTTATTTACTTGAAGGGATCCCAGGTAGTCGACGAGTTCCTCATTCTTGAATTGGGTCATCTCCCATTCAGCGCCATCGGCCGCGGTGGGGATTTTCTCGTACTTTATGCCGTCTACTAGGAGTTTTTGCATCTCGTTCTTTAGGATTCCGGAAACCGCGTCCATGAAGCGCTGTGGATTGACGAAGAACTCTTCCAGACGCCCCGACTCGGTGAGGATGCGCACAAGCGTCGATCTGGTAAGCTCGGTTTGTTCTTGAAGATAAGCCAAGATATCAGGAACCGGCATGTTATCGAAACTCACAACCTCTTGAGCGACAGCAGTAGGAATGGCGCTAATCCCCGCGTGCCTGAGATCCATCGTGCCAGCCTTGATGCTAATCACCGGCGCGGCAATCTTGTGCATGTTGTGTTTAATCTCGTAACACGCTCGCCGCACCAGCTCTTCCGTATCGAATTCCACACGGTAGGTGGTCCGCGGCTTGATGCGCTCCCATAGCCCACGAAATTCTGGAGTGAGAAGCGCCGCTTTCTTAAGTAGCCGCTCCCCCTCGTCTCGCTCCCGGCGCACGTGTCGCTCCAGGCGGTATGAATCGAGGAGATCGATTACTGCTGGAGCCAGTTCTTGCAAATCGTCTGGAAGCACAAGTTTGAAATCACTTCGACGCGGATCGAAGGCACGGCCAATCTTGCCATCGGCCTCCAGCATCCCATGCGCCTGCAGGGCACTCTGAATCGCTTTCGCTTCATGCTCAGCGAGCGCCGTTTCGCTGCCGTCCACGACGCGGTTCAACCGGGCGATCTCTGCCAGTGAGACCTTACCGAATGTTACGCCGCAATCTTCTTCGTACTCGGACTGCAACGTCCGCGCAAACTGTTCGTACGACTCGTTCGCCATGACGTAAAGTCGGTTTATCGAGTCATCGAATACGCGCCGACCTTGCGAGTCTACGGGCAACCTAAGGCCGCGACCGATCTCCTGGCGCTTGCGGATCGCACTTCGGCTTTCGTTTAGAGTGCAGATTTGGAAGACGTTTGGGTTATCCCAGCCTTCGCGGAGGGCGGAATGCGAAAAGATGAACCGAAGCGGTTCGTCCGGTGATAGAAGGCGCTCCTTATCCCTCATGATAAGGTTGTATACATCGTCGTCAGCTTGGGTGTCACCTCGCGTATCCTTCAAGCCTTTCTTATCTTGTGCAAAGTAACCACCGTGGAGGCTCTGGAGCGGCAGCGAGAGCCAGCTCAACGAGCGATAACGCTCGTCATGGGTGAGAGCGCTCAGCTCCTCTTCGAATACCTTTGCGAATTTTCCGGGCTGCGTGCACCCGTTTTCATCATATTCCCGGTAGCTGGCAACGCGGTCTACGAAAAATAAGCTCAGTACCTTTAGATCGCGACCCTGCAGCTGAAGTTCCCGGTCGAGGTGTTTTTTCACCGTATGCCGTATTTGAGCGCGCCAGATTTCCTCGCGCATTCCGCCGATCGCCTCGCCAAGCCGCAACGTCTTTCCGCCCGTGAAGCGGATGAACTCCGAGCCAGGCGTTGCGTCGATCTCGGCGATCTCCCATCCCTGCTTGTATTCCGAGCGCTCGCCGGAACGCGCATGAAGGTCGTCGCGTTCTCTAACGAGCAGCGAGCGAACTTTTGGACCGTCATTTGTTTTCACATAGATGCGGAGCTTGGCTCGGACGCTCGGCCTATATTCGATCGATTCAACTTGAACGTACGGCTCTGGCGCCACATCATCGGAAGCAGCGCTGGCCACCACGATTTGCTTTACCAGGCGCAACTCGAACGCGCGAATTGGATCCAAACGGTAAACAAGGTTATACGGATTCTTGTGTGTCGCAGAGTACCGCAAGGTATATAGCGGATTGAGCGCCCTAACGGCCTCCTGCGCCTTTTCGGTATTGTCAACCGACTGCGGCTCGTCGATGATAACGATCGGTCTGGCCGCTTGCACGTATTCGATCGGCTGCCTTCCCGAAAGCCTGTCGCTTTCCTTAAAAATGACGTTGCTCTTGCTCTCCTCCTCAGTGCCTGCGAAGTTCTTTCGGAATGCGTCAATGTTGATAATGCAGATCTGAATCATACGAGACGTAGCAAATGCCCGCAGGCGATTTGCGCGCTTGGCGTCGTAAACGAAGTGCTCGAAGGGTGCGTTATCGTACAGGTCTTTAAAGTGCGAATCGGTAATTTCGATATTCTTCAGGACGCCCTCTCGAATGGCGATGTTCGGCACGACGATGACGAACTTTGTGAACCCATACCGCTTAGATAACTCGAAAATCGTCCGTAGATAGACGTACGTCTTGCCGGTTCCCGTTTCCATTTCTACAGAGAAGTGCGGGCATCTGCGTCTACGATCCGCTGGAGCATCGAAGAGCTCCCATGCCTCGGGCAAGGCGGACTCGTCTGGAATCGCGATACCGCTCTTGTGCTGAACCGCCCGCAGGTTCTTCCGCAGCGCGTCCTCGTCAAGTACTAGTCGGTTCGCTACGCCAAGGTCGGTCTGTTCGCAACCAGAGAAAAGGTCTTCGGAAGGGTCGAGCTTGATGACACTGAATGTGGGCTTGGCCTCAGGCTGACCATCAAAGAGGTCGACGACGCTGTTGATAGCATCAATCTGGAACTGCTGGTTAGCGTCGAACTGAAGTTTCATATCTGCGTTACGCGATTACGATTAAAGCGTCCTGAGAACGGTCGTCTTAGTCGCAAAGCTTTGCACTGCGTTCGCCTTAAGCTGATCATTGCCGGCGAATCCCTCGTCTAACAAAAGCACTCGTTCTGGCTTACGAGCCGCAATTGCCCGAAGCGACTCCAGTGTCAAGCTACGATCGAGGCACATCAGAAAGGCTCCGTCGGCAACGCTATACACGCGCTTGCCTTCAATAGTCTCTTCGGTGACGCTCTCTGAGAGCGGATAGCCGCTCTTTAAGAGCACCTCAAACACAATGTCAAGATCGCTGCGATCGTGCCTCAAATGGTCGACGCCAAGCTTCAGCTGCTCCGCCAGCGAGTCGGGATCGTGCTCAATTGTTGAGTCCCATTCCTCGACATTAGACTGCGCAAGCCTGAAGACTCGGAATCCGCGGTCTTGCGACTTGCCATCCCCAAGCGGCAGAGTGCCGTTGTCTGCTTCATTTAGTTTCCTAATTACGCGCCGCACTCGCTCTTCGCAAAGGTCGGCGATCGTCTCAAAGCCGTAATCCTCGGCAGGTTCCGGAAGTTGCACGAGAACAAATTTGCGACGTCCCTGGTCCTTTTCGTTCGCCGCCAGCACAGCATGCGCTAGAGACCCCGATCCGGCGAAGAAATCTAACACCGTGTCGCCGTCCGCGACGGCCATATCCAGCAGCCATCTTAGAAATGCCGTCGGTTTCTTGCCATCACGAAATTCGATCATTCCTTCGTGGCGGCAATTCCCAAACGCATGCGAAAGGTCGCGAAAGTTTACGATCGGCTCGTTCCTTGTTGCCGTACCAGACGCAAGTTCTGCGCGACGAGATATCGGTACACCTGAGTAAAACTTACCTTTCGTCGCGTCTTCTCGCTTTGGTCCAGTGAAATAGCGGTAGCCTAGGCCGTCTTCACCAATCCCTTCAACTCTATAGAGAGCGCCAAGACCATCCTCGCCCTTGCGTGGCGCCAGGTGATCACCGAAGAACTTTCCGGATGCGTTCCCCTTTAGAACCGCCCCGGTAGCCCAGGTCTCCTTCAGTGCATCGATGGACGGCTCGACGCGTACAATCTGATACTCGCCCGGCGCAAAAATTCGCACTTTGCGCCCACCTATCTGACGTTCTTTTCCTTCCCCCGTTGTCGCGATCTCCCAAGAGAACGGCTCCAGCGAATATTCCGACGATGGCCGAAGCGGCACGAACGCGTCGGTCTTGCGGTATACGTGCACCTGCTCTATAACCTTCTGAAAGTCGTTCTTCTCGGCGAGCGTCTTCTCCGCGAAACGAACCTGCACGAATAGCGTGGCAAGGTAGTTTTCCTCACCGAAGATGTCGTTCATGATCGACCGAAGATCATGAGCCTCGTTATCGTCAATACTGACGAATATCGCGCCGTCATCGCGCAAGAGGTTTCGCGCCAGGTATAGCCGCGGATACATCATGTTCAACCATTTCGAGTGGAAACGACCCTCAGTATCCGAGTTCGTGGCGAACTTCTTCCCGTCGGCATCAACCTGCCCGGTGTACTGCAAGTACGTCTGAAGCGACTCGCTGTAATCGTCCGGATAGATGAAATTATTCCCGGTGTTGTAAGGCGGATCGATGTAGATCATCTTGATCTTGCCGAGGTATGACTTCTGGAGCAGCTTGAGCACCTCGAGGTTATCGCCTTCGATGATAAGGTTCTCGGTCGTATCGAAATCAGCGCTCTTTTCAGGGCAGGGCAGCAGCGTCGCCGTGCTGGGCGCCTGGATCGTTTTGAAGCACGCAGTCTTCCCGGGCCACGTGAGCCCAAAGCGCTCCTTACCAGAATCAACGGCTTCTCCCAGGACCAGCCTTAAGCGATCGAAGTCGATGTTGTGGCCTTCGGTTCGTACCTCCGGGAACAGTGCCAACAGCTCACATCTTTTCGCCGCTGCAATGTCGAGCGAAGCTCCATCGAGCCGCTCGACTTTCGATTGATCGGCGGTTGTCATTTTTTCCATCATTTGCCAACCGCTTCAATTGCTTGTAAAACACCCACGTTTGCGGACCTCACTTCTTAGGCCTGTCCGGAATAGGGACACCCAATATCGTTGCGGCAGTCTCACGCACCTCATACGAGCTGTCGCGTAAAAGTTGCTCAGCAAGCTGCCGACCACGCTCAGCATCGACTTTGACTAGATGTCGCAACGCCGCGCTTCTCACTTGGTGGATTCGGGACGACGACGCGAATTCCAGTGCATCCGCTGCGTGGGCACCTTTTTCCGCCAGTGCCTCGGCGATAGAGTCGCAGCGGGGCCAATGCGCGGTTTTCAGCAACTTTGCCTCTTCGGCGAAAAACCGTGGTTCCGTTCCTTTGGGCATCACGCGTACCTCATAGCAGTCAATCTGTGATCCTCATCGCTCTTGTAGGCTCCCTACAGGATGTGCCAACGAATAGTAAACAATTCTTGCTCCTCCGCGTGCTGTTCAAGGCGACGTTGAATGTCATCGAGCAAAGATTCTTTCTTCTCGTCGAGATCTCGGCCGGCGCGATCGTATTGGCGCCAAGCATCGTCACGTTTCGTCTCGAGCTTACGCACTTCGCGCTGGCGCTCGATCTTCTCTGGAAGGTTCGGCGCAAGTCGCACAGCTTTGCGCGCCTCCTTTAGAGCATTCTCCGTTTCGTCGAGTTCACTCTTTAGGCTCGCACGTAAGTCGTCGGCCCAACGCTCCAACTTCTCCATCTCCGTATCGAACCAGTTGCCGTTACGCCGCATGACGGTATCAAGTAGCGCTGTGCGGACGCGAGCGAGCTCGGCTTGGAGCGCTGCGCGCCGATGTCCATCCCCGAGGATGCTGACCGTAGTCGTGGTGCCAGGCAAATCGAATAGCCGCCGACACTGGTCCACATCAAGGGGCTCCCCCGCGTCTGTCACAGCCGCTAGAAGCAATTCGTCTTCGGCTTCTAAGCCCCAAATCGTCAATCGGCGAGCACTCAGCCAGCCAGACGCGCCGATAAGGGGCTGCAGGAAACTAATGCGCTTCCCACCGTCACTTAAACGGAACGTTAGGTCGGCGATGGGCACCGACAATGCTTTTGCCTTTTCCAATAGGCGTTGTGCGAGCGGATGGCCGATGCGATAGGTATTTGCGTCCGCCACCTCCTTAGCGAGCCGATACGGTCCCGGGTGGATATTGGCTCCCTCAAAGGGATTGCGCCGGAGCGTGAAAGAGTAATTTTCATCATCGAAATCAGCGTCATCCGACAACAAGAAGCGCGTCAATTCCCAGAGCCTCGCATTATACCGATCAAGTGCCGCCCGGCTCTCAACGCGGACCTTTTCGACAACCTCCTGATCGAAATTATTAAGGAGCTTTTCGCGCGCTTCGGCCTGTACCGCGCTGATTGTTTCGTCGAGTTCGCTGCGCAAGGCATCGAACTCGAACTCTATCTGCTGCGGAGTGCGGCATTGCTGGTAGATTGCCGCAATGCGCCTTTCAAAATCCACGCCAGATTCGACGGCTCCTAGAACCTCATCGCTAGCACCAAAGATACCGTTAAATAACTTGAACTTTTCATCAAGGAGCTCGTATACACGCACGTCCGCCGCATTCGCCTTGTTGAGGAAGTTTACGACGACGACGTCGAATTGCTGACCGTACCGATGACAACGCCCTATACGCTGCTCAATCCGTTGCGGATTCCAGGGCAAATCGTAGTTCACGACAAGGTTGCAGAACTGCAAGTTCACACCTTCGGCAGCAGCTTCGGTCGCCACCATTATTGTGGCCTCGTCGCGAAAATACTCGATAAGCGCCGCACGCATATCGGCGCTCGGAGAGCCGCTCACCCGATCCGTCCCCGCATATCGCTCTGCCCAGGCCTTATATATTGCTCTCGACTGTGGATCGTTGTTGCTTCCGTTGAACAGTACGATCCGGTCTTTGAACTCCGTCGCCTGGAGTATTCGATAGAGGTAATCCTGAGTACGGCGCGACTCGGTAAAGATTATAGCCTTTTGCTGAAGAACGGGAATGTCTTCGCGGCCCTGTGCTTGTGCCGCGGCAGCGAACCCGCGGCGTAGTGCCGTGAGCAGCACTTCGCCTTTTGAATTCTTGATTATCGACTTTGCCAGTGCGGAGAACTCGCGAAGCTTTCGCACTTCCTCGCGGACTTCAGCCAATTGCTGTTCGGTTAGACGGGGCTTCTCTGTCGGCTCATCGCCTTCGTCTGTATCCTCCCACTCTTCGAGAAGCTCGTCGGGATCGTCAAAATCCTCCATAGCCACTTCGTCCTGTCGGTCGGCATCGGAAGCCGCCGTCAGAGTATCTAGCCGCTGAACCAAGCTATCAAGCGTTCCCGATATGGCAAATGTCGACGAAGCTAATAGTTTACGGAGGATGAGCGTCATTAGCTGACGCTGACTCGATGGAAGAGCGTACAGTGAGGGCTGTTGAAGGTACTCGGAGACCAAGTCGTAGAGGCGCTGCTCTGCTTCGTTTGGCGTGAATTCCTGAACTATTGGGTGGCGATTCGTGTACTTAACGTATTCCAGAACTTGTTTCCGCAAAGTACGCTTGCAGATCGTACTGAGCCGGGATTTTAGGTCGGTGAGTTCGACATCGTTTGGTCGCGTAAATTGCAATCTAAAACTTTTGAGATCGCCAAAAACGTGCTCGTCGACGATGCTCGTAAGGCCGAATAACTCCAGCAGCGAATTCTGCAGCGGCGTCGCAGTTAGAAGGAGCTTCGGATACTGTTGAATCGCCTGCTTGATACTTTGCGCAATCTTGCTTGACGTCTTATAAACGTTGCGGAGTCTGTGAGCCTCATCTACAACAACAAGGCCCCACTGCAGCTGCCGAACGTACACGTCCTTCGAGCGCACGAAGTGATATGAGCAAATGACAACTGCATCTTGGTCGAATGGATTAAGGTTGCCGCTACGTATGGCTGCGTTAAAGGTCTTCGTCTCAAGGATCACTGACGGCAGGTAGAACTTGTCCGCGAGCTCCTGCGCCCACTGCTTACGAAGATTCGCCGGCACGACTACGAGCAATCGTCGGTTGCGCTCGGCCCAACGCTGCGCGAGCAGAAGGCCTGCTTCGATCGTTTTGCCGAGGCCCACTTCATCAGCGAGGATCACGCCACGTGATAAGGGATTGCGGACCGCAAATAGAGCCGCATCGATCTGATGTGGGTTGAGATCGACCTGCGCGTCCGCTAAAGCGTTTGCAATGCGCTCGACGCTATCGCTAGGAGCGCGTTTCGTCAATTCGTAGGCAAACAAGGCAGCATGGTATGGCGTCATTCCGGCTGCCCCTTGCCCCGGCTTTGCGCTAAACCCAGCCGCCACTGCGATACCCCCAGCGGTTGCGATCACTCCAACCCATGCGTGTCACATTCTCAAAAGCCGGTCAGACCACTTCATGATCCCACCGTCTATGAAAAGCCGCGACTCTGGGCTCACCGCTGAATGCATCGGGCACAACGAACACTTTCAGGCGCCAGCCTTTGGGTCGCATTCAAGTACGAATGCTGCCATCGCACCTGCGACAGTGACAGCTAGCCGCGCGTGCTTCTTTTCCAAGCCGACAAAGCCATCAGCTTTGCCATGGCCGGATACGTAGGCGTTTCGCAACTCCGCCAGTGTCCCGCATAAACCCGACAAATTGCCGAGCAGGCGCCGTAGTATGGCGTCAGCCTTCTCGGGATCCGTAACGCCGGGTGGAATAACCACAAGAACGTCGCGAACAGCCTTGAACATCTCGGTAACATCTGCACCATCGGCAATTTCGATGGCGTGATGACCGGCGACCGTGCGAAAGACGGATTCTAGTAGCTCTTTCGCGTCGCCGATGGCGCCGGCTGGGTCCGACTCAACTTTTCTTTCAGCGGCACGGATTCTATCGTGCAACCCTTTGAGATCAAGCTCGCGGGTTACAGCGACCGCTCCAGAAATGAGCGCGCCTGTGGCCTCGGTTACGCGAACGCCATCCCAGTCGAATCCATCCCGACGTAGGTTCACGATAAGCGGCTTTAGTGGGTCGGGAGCATCGGGAGCACGGTATTGCTGCCCGAGCATCGTCATTAGCTGCGCAAGGGCTACTAGGAGTCGCGACACGTTCGCCGCATTCGTTTGATCGACAGAGGCCATATAATCCATGAAACGTGTTCGACGTTGGTCTTGGAATTGGGCGTTATCTGCTTTACCGAGCGGAATTCCCGCCGTACCGAAAGCATCATCTATCTCGCGAAGAACAAGACTCGAGGCGGCGTTGCGAAACTGGACAATCGTCCCGTCGCTGACGGTCGGGTGCAAGGGCTTCTTCGGCCTTTTGGTGACTTGTCCGAAAAGCCAATCGAGATCGTCCAACTTCCGACCCTTCTGTTGGATGAGGCTCCGAGGTGTCAGAAAGCTTTGGTCTTCTTCTGATAGGTGGACAGGCACCGAGTCACTCTGACGACCGCCGGGTGGTGGGGCGGCTGACACACGGTTGCCCTCGAGGCCGAGCCCGGCCAGAATCACTTCGGCCAGCGTAAAAACCTCTCCCGGAGGGTTGCTTTCCAAGTGCCGGCGCTGGCAGCCCTCTCGACACGCGTGCCATATTGACATATACTTAAGGCAAATGGCACAGACGCAGCGCCGCCCCACGGAAGCCCCAGCCGAGAGCCTGTGGCAGGTCGTACTTGTCGACACACGCGAGATCCTCGACTTGGACGCAGGTGAAATACCCGACAATCTCTCCCTAGCGGTCCAGATTAGCCGTGGTCTGCCGGCGCAGGCGATCGCGGGATTGCTCGAGCGCGGGATTCCGGAATCCGACCTATTTCAGATTGTCATTCCGCGTCGCACGTGGTACCGGCGTAGGGAATCGCAGGAACCACTCACGCCCGACGAGTCAGACCGCGCGCAGCGCGTAGCTGGGATATTAGCGTTAGCTAAAGCGGTTCTTGCTGATAGAGGTCGCGCATTGCACTGGTTAGGTTCTCCAAAGCGGCGCTTTGATGGACGACGGCCATTCGACCTAATGAACTCAAGTGTCGGCGCGAAGATTGTCGAGGATACGCTCCTACAGGCGTACTATGGAAACGTTGCGTAGGTGCAACTCTGGCGAGTCTCGCGGCACAAAACACTCGATGGAGTTGGCGGCTTGCTTGTCGAGGGCCGATGGCACACTCGCGGACGCCCGATTGTCTATTGTTCCTCCCATCCGTCGCTAGCGCTGGTCGAGTGGATCGTCCGTTTAGAATTGGAACCCGACGAGATTCCCGACATTATTCCCTATATTGTGGTCGATCTACCCGACGATGTCGCCGATGAACGCGTCGATGCAGCGAGACTTCCGACTGACTGGAAGAATAATTTGTCCGGGACGCAGACGATCGGCGATGAATGGCTCATTTCGAGACGAACCGCGGTGCTGCGTGTTCCATCAGCCGTCGCACCTGAAAGCGAAAATGTTTTGATCAATCCGCTGCATGCGGGCGCCACGCGCATACGCATCGTGCGGACACTTGACGAACCATTTGATCCCCGTCTTCTCGCCGGCCGAGTTTAGCAAATGAACTAACAGTGTCTTCAAAAGGAAGCGGCGCGTGTCGGCTTACGAGCTAACCTCACTCGGCGTCCTCCATGTCGTCATCATCATTCTCGGCGTTCCCGCTACTGTCGCCAGAGGACAGGAGCGTAGCTATCATTTTCTGATGCTCCTCTGAAAGCGTGTCTTTCCGCGCGTTTATGGCTTCGAGGTGGCCTCGCGCTTCGGATAATGGCAAGAGAGGGCCTACCATTTCTGCGCTAAGCACCGGCTTGCTTCGGAAGCGTTCCATCGACGCGCTCACTGCGAGACAGTACATGAGCGCTACGAACGCCTCAACACTGAGCGTTTCTAAAATGTATCGCTTGAGGTTATCGCCGCCGCCCCAATTTGCCCAGCGATACAGGATATAGCCCAGCTTCCGATGAGTTTCGAGTCGGCCGTCAGACGCCCAGCGTTCAATCATCGATACGCCGAGGCGCTCAAGATCATCAAGGTGATCCGCTGACACCAACTGGCTTTCAGACCTGCCGCTCCCACCAAGATTGTAGCGCGCATGGAATTGGTCCTCGACGCTGACGGTATGCAACGGTATGAACAGGCTGTCCTTCGCAGCAACCATTGCTGAGCTGAGACATTCGTACCGTTCTTCCTCCGAAGACACACGACGAGTAGCCTGAAATACTACTTGCATGATCAGGGTGGGACCGTCCATCTTAATCGGGAACTGCCTCATGTCGTCTGAGGACACATCCCCCGCGTTAAACAACACCGCGACCAGTTCACGAACGTGGCTGGTTACGTATGTATCATCAACGTAATTCTTAAGTTCCTCAAGGAATACCAGGGCCTCGCCATCGTTTATTAACTTCTGGAACCCCTTGTCAAAAGTCTCATTTTCGAGAGAGCCAAGGGCCTCGCGCATGCGCGCGGCTGAGATTGCGTCGCCTGGAACCTCCAGCCCAAAGTACGTTTGAAAGTTTTCAAGGCTCGAACATACGCGACGCCGTCGCTTCCACTCCGGGTAGGACGATTCGGAGAATCCCTATCTCGTCGCGGAACCCCTCCGAACGATACGCGCTCACGCCCGAGAGCATCATAAAGTCTTCGAAGTGGCCAATCATCCATTGCCGATTGCAAGAAGACGCTCGAAGAGAATCCGTGGATCTTAAAGCTCGAAGGCGCAACGGATGCGAAAGGCAAGCCGCAATACGATAAGATCGTGGGGGCGTTGCGCACGCCGTCCCCCGAAGAGATGGCGCGAGCAGTCGGGATGGATGAGGACGACTATCTATTCGACATGGGCATATCGAGTCTCGCCCCGCATCGTCGGTCGTGCGTGCGAAGAACCTCGCGCGAAGTCTCAACGCCGACGCTACGATCAACCTCACAACGTCGCTAGATCCGCTCATGCTGCTGTGGTACGTCTCTCGCGCAACGACGCGCCTCGGTGCGGTCGCTGACGAAGTTCTCAACGTCTTCCCTGACGGTGCTCTGGCGCACAAGGCTGCCGAGGTCGAACGTGACGTAACAGAAGCGATCATAACGCTGACAGTAGACATGGACGCTATCGAGACTGACAGGTTAGGAATGGCGACCAAGGCCCTGCTTCGCCATAGCACCGTTTGCTTGTGATCCACAGCGAGCGGCTGCGTCACGTGCTTTGCGGCGCTGGACGTAGGTCGCCTTGCGGTTCGGTGTGAGAAAGTGCGACTGCGCCGCTGTAGTGACCGGCGAACGGCTTCCGGCTGGAGTGCGGGCAGGGCGAAGGGCCTTGACAGCCCCTAGCGCGCCAAGGCATACTAATGTCAGATTTAATTTTAATTCTAATTTTAAGGACAACAACAATGCCAAGGCCGATGCTTTATGAGCAAGCGAAAAGGCTCCGCATCGAAAAGGGGCTGACCCAGGCAGATGTCGCGAAGCACTTCAAAAAGAGTCCCGCGTGGGTTTCCCTCCTCGAAAACGGTAAGGTTTCGCTTGACGAAGAGCGAGAGTACCTTCGATGGCTTGAGGGGCGCCGTGCTCGCCGCCAACGGACTCCAGGAGGCGACTTCAAAGTCGGTCGCTTACGTCACCCGCCAGTGAAGCCTTCGGCGGTTCGTGGAGAACCGCTCAACCCTGCATTCAACCACGCGGAATCTCTCCCGCCCGGTGATACTTGGGAAATTCTCGCTATTACAAGAACATCGCCATCAACGGAACTGGCATTCCTTTTCAACCCGAAGACGGACGCGTTCGGAATGGCCGGCTTCCATCAGATCGGCACCACGATCCGACGCGGTGCGATTATCCCTTTCACTGAGCAGTACGATGATGCAGCATCGACCGCCCTTGAAGCTTTCGCAAATTCGAATTTCGATTTTGGCGAAAGCGAGAGCTGCGAATCATCCGGCGAATCGCTGGAACAGCTCGTCCACGATGGCGGAATCCTAGCTGACGACCTAGCGGCGTCGCACCACGCAGTGTAGCCGTCGCGCCGGAGAGTTTTTATGGCCACAACAAGACGCAAGAGGAATAGGGTCAACTCGTTCGAGCCGCGCAAATATGAGGATCACATCATTGTCGATAGTCGTCGCCGTCGCGTCGGTCACGTCCGCGTGAAGCCGAGCGGCATCCTCTGGTCTCCCAGCCCCGGACATGATTGGTACCGCGTTTCACTAGCGAAGTTTGACGCGTTTATGGTCGAAAACGGAACAAAGCAAAAGAAGTAATGCCCTGCATCGCGATTCTCACCGCCAACTCGCTGAGAGCCAATCAAAATCACCGACCAACGTGATGACGCAGACCAGAACCTGCGTCCATCCCGGCTGTTGCCTTGAATGAGCGCCTGCGCACCGCTCAAAGCTAAAATGCGATGCTCCGTTCCCATTCACGGCTTTAAGCCTTCTTCATACAGTCGCTCAGCCTTAAGCGAGATCGTACAAGAACGGGGTTTATCGACCGCTCACTACTCTCCGCACGCATCCCGACTAGCTGTTCGACCCAATAGCCTTCGTGACAAAGAGTCGTGAGCGCCTCTGCCTCCTTAGTGGCGTAGATCCACGAGCCGCCGAAGACGTCTTTGATTGGCGTTCCTAGAGCCATGACGGCACCGGGTATGTACGACTGGATCGCCTTTAGGGGTTCAGATGTGGGATCGTGGATTGCCGCCTCGTTCCCCGCATACGATTCCGTCGCTTCATCATACACTCTAGATTCACGTCGCGTTGCGCAGCACGGCCTCGCGAAGCGCGTCGATGATGAATTTCAACTCGTCCACGATCTGATCCCGACGCAGGTCTTCCGGACCCTCCTGATAGACCGAAATCAGCGCTTCGTAGTACCACAGCGTGCCTTTTCGGCCTCCGTTAAAACGCTTCCACAGGTCCTCACCTACTCGCTCGTAGTCGCGCGCAATCGAACGCGCGTTGTGCAGTTTATCGGCGGCGCTGACGAGATACACCGAGCGATCGAGAGTCGAACGCAGGCGTTCGATGTAGCGCTGCTTGCGCTCGAGCCAAGGTTCTTTGTCTTCCTGTCCGACGTCCACAAGGGAGTCGGAGCAATGTTCGACGATGTCGGCAACGCGGTCGCCAAACACGTCGCGAATGTAGTCGAGCGTCACCTGGCCGCCTTGGTCTTCAGGCCCGTCGTGAAGGAGCGCCGCGACTGCTTCATCTTCGTCGCCTCCCGCTTCGAGAACGATGGAACCCACGGCAAGGAGGTGAGAAACATACGGGATGGTCGTACCTTTGCGCAGTTGAGAGGCGTGAAGGTCACTCGCGTAGCTCAGCGCCTTGGAGAAGCGCGGCGAGAGATATCGCATTATCACGACGCCATCGTATCACACCGATTCGCCACTGGTTCGGCATGCTCCGATGATCCATCAGGCCGATATCATACCGCGGGCGGACTCTCATCGAGACGGCGAGGCTCGGTGCGCTGAGATTGCACGATTTGAGACACTCGTGCGCGTCCTTGCTCATCGCCAGCGGGCAGCCGATCAAAGTCGTTTCAGAACGGCTCGGACATTCGAACATTGGCATTACCGCCGACGTTTACAGGCACGTGTATGCGGCGCAGCAAGACCAGGCCGCCACTCCGATCGATGCGCTCCTTACCAAAGCGCCGACGCTCCGACAGGCGACGTGAGCTCACATAGGCTGCAGTTAGGCTCCAAACCCGAAAACGGCGGCCTCGAAAGCCGTACGCCACCACTCTGTCTAGAATCAAAAAAAGCCCATGGTTATGGGCTTTCTGGAGGAGAGGGTGGGATTCGAACCCACGGAACGCTCATCACGTTCTGCGGTTTTCAAGACCGCTGCATTCAACCGCTCTGCCACCTCTCCAAGACCCGCAAACCCCATACTTGTTGGGTTTTTCGTACCTCGCCCCAAGCGAAAATTCTCGTTCTGAGACGATTCGGGAAGATTTGGTAACGGCTAGCCTTTAGACCTGCGGCACCACTAGCGATTGGGCGAGGCCGTTTACCGTCGCACGACCGAGCCCCTCGACCGCACGGACGTACACCGTTAGTGTCGTGTTAAACGTCATCGACGCGAAGCGTGTCGAAAGCGTAGAATCGAAAGCCGCTCAGCCCGACAGGATTCGCTCGTGCTGCGTGCGCCTATGCGGGACACCACTGAAGTGCTATCCGTGACTATCGCTGATAGCCGCGGCCGCGTGGTGCGACAACCACCGCGAGAGTGGGCAACGCGGGCCCATCTCCCAAACGCATCGAAACGCGATGCACGCCCGGGCTGCGAAGAATCGTACGCAGCGCCACCCGTACGGAGCCTTCGCGATGCGGTATAAACGAAACGATGCCGGGCGGGGTCGTGAAGCCGATGCCGCGCCTCACCTGTAGGGGATTACCCGCCACAGCGTTTCCGTCGACAAGCAGAACGATCGGTGGAACCGACACGCTCGCGCCGCCCGCATTGTTCAGCGTAGCGCTTGCCGTCAGCGATTGACCGCTGGTAAGTCTTGCGGACGAAAGGCGCAAATCCGTGAGCGAGAGCGCCGGTAGCTGCCACATTCGCCTGTAGTTCGCCTCGTAATCCGAAACGGCGCGA
>Ga0153924_1000841_pt1 | contig 17850 bp, 20 predicted proteins | sample TSNJ008MetaG_FD_104709 | JGI IMG/M metagenome (GOLD analysis project Ga0153924, IMG submission 104709) | Attine ant fungus gardens microbial communities from New Jersey, USA - TSNJ008 MetaG | ecosystem: Host-associated > Fungi > Mycelium > Unclassified | place: USA: New Jersey, Wharton State...
TATAATGGGGTTAAGGAATAAATAGTATGGGAGCTTAGGTAATCAAATCATGTGACAAGATCAGGTGACCATAGAACATTCTGGAAGATCATATGACTGTAGACTAGTAGTAGTACAGCCACTGTAAAATAAGTATAAGTAGTAGTCCAATCCAATGAAGAACTCCATCGAGTTCTTCTTGAACATCTACCTAGGATGATTACTAAGAGCATTCACTGCCTATCGATAACACTTAATCAACTACAGCAGCTGAATATACAGGTTTGAACCAAGCTACTCAACAGGCCTTATGGATAACAGAGTGGTTCAAAGCAATTGGCATTCAGTTCAAACAACTGATTATAGTCTATGGTAACAATAAACCATCCATTGATATCATAAGAAGTAATAAAGAGGCAGTAAAAATAAAGCACATTCAAGTTGAGTATCACCAACTTCAAGAATTTGTTCAATACAATGAAGTCAATATTGAGCAAGTTGCAAGTGGAGACAACATTGCAGACATTTTTATGAAGGCCCTTATACCTGTACTTCACACTGGCTTCATTGAGCTACTTGGTTTGAATAGATAGGTTAAACCTGGGGAAGTGTTGAAATATGGTCCAACCTTTCATTTCTTCCAATATATTCCTATCTTACTTCATCATTCTATTATAATACACTCACCTGACTACACCTGATTGGTATATATATGTAGATAGACTATTGTTATATCTTATTTGTCTACTCAAGATATCTGAGGTGAGGGCATTGTTTCTCAAGGTATTATTGTTTGCTCATTAATACTTGTAGTTACATTTCTTCAGGTGGTTAATATAATTTGTCTACTCAAGATGTCTGAGTTACATTTCTTCAAGCTCCCTTCTTGGAATCCCTAGATTGATCCAGGCTTGATACCATGTTATGACATCAGTCTGATATTACCCTTACAATATTCTTTGCTATCTAGGCTACTCACTAGTTGGTACTTGGGAGGCATGTTTACTGTTGAAGTAGACTGTTGTGGTTGTACCTTTGCAGTTGTAGGGGAAGAGCTTTGCTGATATTATCATTCTAATGGTACCACAGTAGTCAGCCAACTGCTAAGTTTATATATTAGATACTCTTTACTATTGCACCTCAGTTGTCAATTTACATTGACCATTGAGGTGAGACCTGTTCTGCTAGTTTTCCTTTGCATATATCTAATGACAACATCTTAGACTTGTTGTGTAAAAGGTAGTAGTTGTCAATCTACATTGTTGACCACTGAGACTTACTGTGTAAAACTTACAACACATGCTGCAGGGTCTGCCACATGCCCCCAATTGCCTCCTGCTCACTTGTATCTAGAGTAGTTGGCTTCATAATTGATGATCAAAGAAAAGTAGAGGTACAAATCTGTGCCAGAGGCACAGTGATTGCCTTCAGAATGCCTTATGTAATCAACCCCAGTAGGATATTACAGGTACAGTATATACGACATCAACCTTTCAGATCACTGAAGTGCCACCCAGCTATGCTCTAGGTCAGTAGAATTACCAGGCATACTATTACTTTATTATAAACCTCATCTGCTCTCTAGAACTATTGCTGAGGTGGTCTGTAGCCAGGGTAATTCATAGATGTGACATTGCAGGACAAGGTGGACGGTAGGCATGTGCGGAGCATTTATCTGGCGACAGATAGTAATGAAAGAGTGACTAGCAGAGAAGGTGCTACATTTGACATGAGCTAGGCGATGGATATGCTAGAATTAGCGGCGGTCGAAAAGAGAGGGGGCTAAGGGAATTTTTGATCGACCATTGCAATTCTGGTATCTTCCGGCTAAGGACTGAGAACAGACTCACTAGTGAAGAGGGGCAGCAGAAGAGCGGAGGATCATGTTTTGGGACTGTCCAAAAGAGGAAGAAGCTCGGGGGCGAATACACGTGTACTTTCTCCCGACGCAATAAAGTGACGAGGCAAGGGTCTTATTCCGCCCACTACAAAAGGCAGTCGAGCTATGAGAGTTCCTCTCCCTCTGTCCTCCTCTCGCTCTCCATCTTGCGTCCCTCGTCAATCTTCTGCACGCCTACAACATTTCTGCCTTCCCGTAAGCAGCTCTGTCCCCTGCCTTGATTTCGCACTTTTAGTAGCCTTCCATGTCTATCTCCAGGGCATCACATCCAGAGCATGCATCCTCCTCAGTCCAAACCTCAAGTCGTTTTCTCCAGCGATGTCAGCAATATGGATGACTGGGCCCGCCGTACCCGTATTCCACTCACAACAGCGGGGGCTCTAGGGTCCACGTATGCTCGTTCCCATCGCTGGCTGCAACAAATCAAGAACTGCCTTATTCGGGAGCATGGTTGGATTGAGGTACCCACAGACGACCATCGACTCTTGATTTCTCTTGAGTCTACCTCAATCTGGCGTTCTTCTATTGGCCTGCCTGCAGGTCCCAAGATGAAGCTTCAGCTTCCTATTCATGCCAGCTCTTTTTTCTCACCCGAGAGGCGAGTTCAGTGGGAAATGGTTTTCCATAGTGATACTTTCGAATCTATGCGGAAGATTTGCCCTCCTATCAGTGACATTTTGAATTTGATTCAATGTCTGCTTACTGGCCTAGTCACACTCGTATTCGAAGAGCACCTTCCTGACGTCCACTATCAAACAACGCGAGGCATCCCACCGGTATCATGGATCAGTGAAAACGAAGCGGCGCTTGTTGAAATCTTTGGACAAGTGCACTTCAAAGCTTTAAGGAAGGCTTGCAGTGACACCAATGTGGCATTTAAGCTCGACGTCTTCCCTCAGTGACGGTTCTATCTCATTGATCAAGGACCTGCTTTCTTTGACTTTGATTTTCACTCGTGCAAATACACCATGACTATTGTTTTTTTTCAAAGCATGTTTTCGTCCCCACGTTTCGTCCATGTTGCTTTCCGAGCTTGCATCAGTTTAATCTTAATTGCAAACTGTTTGTATCAATTCCACTAACATAGACTAATACGCACATATTTACTTCCCGACACTAGAGCCTCATAATGTAATATGTAGTTCTGTAACAGTGTTCTAAGATCATGTTCGAATTGAATCATCATTTTTTGCCTTGCAAAAAATACTGTAACGTGGACTGTCTCTTCAGGGGACTTGTACAGTGATCGCGGGCAGACTTGACCTGCGGCCTGACTCCAGATGGCTGAGTAGTTTATCACTTTGTTTGAGCCATAAACATCGCCAGAACATCTTCTGGTCCTTCTCCATCACTCTAAATAGCCTATTATTGGATGGCGATTATGTCTTTTTGTAATCTCATGTTTTGGTGGGAACAGTTTCTAGCACTTTGTACGATCATATCCACACTACAGACCATCCAGCACGGTCAACGACAGTGGCTGCTTGGGCAAACTATAGCTCACGTTAACATTGCACCCTATCCTGACACCTCTTCTTTCCCATCCTGGATAGCTTGGGTGAGATTCAGAAACCCTTTGATCCTATGCACTGACCCGAAGTCAAAAGTTGGATTGCTGAGCTCTTGCAGGATAGAACAAGCTAGTTACGACAGGGATGTACCATATGATTTAACGTTGACTAGGAAGTTCTTTTGTAGCACTTTCGTTATCTTTAAGACCCAGACAGTATTTTGACCAAGGCTGGAAAAGTAGAGACGGTGGTCTCAAGGCTATCCAAAGACGAATGCGGGGACCTATCGATGACCGACCTTCAAAAAAAGCCATGACATAGTTGAAAAGGTTCCAGTCAATTTTAGATAACCCATAACAGTTGGGAGAAGGCCTAGGCTATGGGTGCTGACCGAATACGGGTTGTGAGATCAACACCCTTGGAGGCCCTCCAGTCCGTATTTTGTTAACGGCCTACCGTCTTCAGATCATGACCGGATCCACCAGAACACTTCATTAAATTGATTTGTCTGTCAGAAAAATTTACCTTACGTAACTCATTCTACCCAGCTTTTCCTATGACTACGACCGTTACTTGCCAGAGTAAGTCTTGTCCAAATGGGAACCCACTGTCGCGACTAGAGTGCCCAACATGCAATAAGTTGTTCTAACCTCTCTCTGGTTGTCTCAGAACGTACTCATCTATTTGTTTGCGAATCAGACTCGAGATTAAAGGTTCTTTTTTCTGTAGTCAGGAGTGTTTCAAGGGTGCTTGTGAGTATCTTCAGTCCGCGTATTGACAAGTCTGACACAGACTCACAGGGGTAAGATCTTGCCCCCAGTATATGTCTACATTCTCACTTGGACCTTGATTCTTGAGAAAAAGCACAAGGCCATCCATGAACTCACCAAATCAGGTGTATTGCTAACACATTCAAGTGCGCGGTCATTCATGGACTGTTTTAGGCCCTGCACCATTCATTCTGCTAACAGATGATTCTCATGTCCCTTGGGGCGCTTTCAATTACACTGGAACCTTGAGACCTTTGTATCCCTTATCCCCGACTCGCATGGTTCCTACCCACATTCCCCGTCCTGATTATGCGGAGGACGGTAAGTGCGCAGTTTACAATATAATTATGTTAATGCAAACTCTGCGCAGGCATCCCACACTTGGAAAGGTGTATGATGGGCCAACCACCTCGAGTGTTGACCCTGGAAGAACAGGATAAAATGCGTAAAGTGTGTAAGGTAAGTCAGGGGCTCCTCATTGTTCCATCAAAAACTCATCAAGACCAGCTTGCAAGAGAGGTTTTGGATATTGCAGCATCAGCTATCCGACCTGGTATTACCACTGATGAGATCGATGAAATCGTGCACAAAGCCACTATTGAGCGAAATGCATACCCTTCCCCTCTGAATTATCGGGACTTTCCCAAGTCGGTCTGCACGTATGTTTCTCACCCTGAAATTTAGCTTGCAATGAGTTACTATCCCGTCATATTTAGTTCTGTCAATGAAGTTATATGCCATGGTATCCCTGACAAAAGGAAGCTCCAGGAGGGAGATATCATTAATATTGGTGATTGTCCCTGTTTTTTCTTTTCTACATCTACTTAAATGAAGGGATACAGACGTAACGCTTTATCATGAAGGTAATCAAAAGATGTTGAACAAGATCTTTTCTCTCAATATAAACCTTTTCATTCAGGCTTCCATGGAGACCTCAACGAAACTTATGCTGTCGGTGAAATTGACGAGGATTCTAAGAAGCTTATCAGCACGACTCGAAAAGCTCTCGACGCTGCTATTGCTATATGCAAGCCTGGAACTTTGTTCCGAGATATTGGGAAGATTATGTCCGTACCAGCCTTGTGCAGCTCCTCGAGTATTTTAATCTCTGTACAGTGAGCCTATCGCACGTTCCAACAACTGTGCAGTCGTACGCACATACACTGGCCATGGCATCAACAATCTTTTCCACTGTACGCCTAATATCCCACATTATGCGAAAAATAAAGCTGTCGGCACGATGAAGGCCGGTATGGTGAGTCTTTTACCTCCGAGTCACATTCAAGTCACATTCAAATGATGACGAAAACAGTGCTTTACAATTGAACCAGTTCGCAGTCATTTGTCGTTCTTCATGATTTGATTTTGATGAATGTGTTATCCCTCAGATGATCAACCTCGGACATAACTGGGGTGACGTGCATTGGCCAGATAATTGGACTGCCACCACTGTCGACGGAAAACGTAGTGCTCAATTCGAAGATACTCTTTTGTATGTGCCCATATTAACAAAAAACCTGCTGCCTAACTCCTTGCTTTCAGGATTACGGAGATCGGGGTAGAGATCCTGACGGCAGGAAAGCGATAGGATATAGATGTGGGTAAATTCCTGATTCCGAGAAGACGGTTATTTCCGATGCCACTGCTTGCCACCTCAGAGGTCAATTATGTTGTTCGTGTGGATGAAAACAATAGATAGGCTGGGGGATGATTTTGAACTAGAGGTCCAAAGATTCGTGGTGGAAGGTGGACAACTAATCTAGACAATCCCCGCGATGTGAATATACCTCCAAATGCAGATCTTGAGTTGCATGTCGGCTGGTAATCAAGAGCTATAGGACTGTCAAGCGTCATAATTCAGAAGCTTTCGTTTCTTATGGTTGTCAATACTCTCCGGAGTTGTTTTGGGAGCATTCCCCGATGTTCCTTGTCCTGCAATGACAGGAGGTGGTATACATTTGAGTTTCTGCAAGTCGGCGTAAGAGCTCCGGTGACTTTGTAGCCTGGTGTCCTCGGTAGAAGTAACAATTCCAACGACGTTGTCATAGTCTCCGATGTCTTCCTCGTCTGTTTCATCAGGAGTCGCTAAGCGGCTAGATTCGTCTCCAGAGAAACTTGACCACGCAGATGTGCCGTGTTTTGAATTGCGACTCCAACCAAAGAGGTGTTCATCAAACCAGGACATAGGATGATTAATCAGTAAGCCTTGTGCACCAGCAACACCTGCCCCACTCTTCCGGCGCCATACTCCAAAAATCCCAGTGGAAGGAGGTGGACTGGCTGATGGGACAAGGATTCGAGACTAGAGACGAGATAGAAATCAGGCCTCTGAAACTGGAAATGTGATTACTGACCTGATCAAAATCGTCATACAGCTTGGGTGCGAACTCGTTGATGATATCGGCTAGTTCATTCGTAAGATAAACACGTTGTCGCTTGGCCTTATCCAGTGATCGCTGTTGACCAGGTATAAGAGTGATTATGAGCGGTGGCAAAGATCTCTTCAAGTGTCAGTATGCTGACAATAGACATCAGGTATCTACTTACTTGAGTACGTCCATCCCTGCCTCACCAAATTTGAGGGCAGCATAGTTCATGAAAGGGAGGGCGGTTATTGTGAGGAATGGGGTTGCAATTTGCCATTGCATCGGAAGTTGAGCCCTAATGCCTAGAACAGTGGAGAGGATAGCATAGAAAGTATACAGAACAGGGGTAACGCCCAAAGCTATTAAGATCTTCCAGCTTGCTAATACATCGCGCCCAGCAATCTTGACAGCGGAAGCGGCAAGAGCCTCTGAGAGGAAGATAAATTGAAATTCAATATTACATTATTGACTTGGACCTACCTTTCGCCTTTTTCCTCGAGAGTATCGAGGCAATGATGAACATGGGAGCATTCAGGACTGTCCCAGGCAAGGCAAGAAGTGTCCAAACGATAAGAAGAATCATCCGATAAGTCAAAAGCCCCAGAGTTTTCCAACTGGCTTTCTTCGCTCGTGGAACCTGTAATCAATGCGCTCAGTGAAATACATGTAGCTTTCATTTTTCACATACCTGATGATCGCGTACTCCAATATCTCTGAGGAGACGGTTATATTTAAGAACATCGGTACGCAGCTTCTGGACCCTGGGTTCGTCTTTGAAGCGGGTATAGCCTTCGAGTAAACGACGATTTAGTTCGACAACTTGTCCAAGGGTAAGATGCTGACTCGGGATTTTATATAATCGACGGACAGCTTGGATCAACTGGTCGACGGGGTCAGTTATCCAGGCAGGAACTCGAGTATCAGAAAATTTACCATCAGGGTGTCGTAATCAGGAGCACGGATAGTTACGGTCTTGAGTCCATCATAAATTAGATCGAGGAACTTGGATACCGCTTCGCGCTTTTGTGATCCTCCTTGTTTAAACATTTCCACGTGCTCCGGAGGCACATCGAGTGCAGTTCCAAACTCAACGACGGCACGAGAACGGAAGCGGTGAGCGTGAAAGTAAGACAATCCTACAGGAACAATCTTGACTTTGATATTTGGGTCATTAGCCATCGCACCGAGAGCCATGATAGAGACTCCCGCCTTGAGAGGCAAGAGGTCTGTTCGATCATGACTGCCACCTGTAAGAGGGGAAGTTCACCACAAGATGCTTGAGCTAGTGCCTGATTCACCTTCTGGGAATATGCCAATACTACCATGATGATTCAGACATTGATAAACCTCTCTGTACATGCCATTTTGATCGACGTAGGGCATTTTCTTGAATTCAAGACCGAGAATACCATCTTGACGTAGTTCCATGACCTGTTCTCTGATCTTCGCCGTTCCCTTCCCGCTTTCCCCACCAAACTCACGCTTGATTAGGAGTTCGGTATCTGAGAGGACTTCGCTAACCTCGGCCACTAAGTAATTCACTGATTTTGGGAGCATAATCTGCATTTTCGGGAGAAAATCTTTGGTGAATTGTGTTCCCTCTCCCAGGACAAGACAAGAGTCATTAGGTGACAGCCATATGCGGCCAGCAGCGGGCTTTGCAGAATCGGCAGCTCGAGCAACTGGGACTGGAAGGATTTATGAATTTACTCGCAGAGGCAGGTACCTATCGAACTCACTGCTATCCATGAGGCGAGAGAAAAAGCCAACCCATTTTCTCTCCATGCTTTTCGCGGCAGTCAAAAACTGGACTTGTCTGCGCGTCTCGCGGAATACTTCGAGGGACAACAGTAGTGGATCGAGGAACTGAAGAAGCAGACTTGGGTTCAGTGCTCAAGAAGGCCGAAATTCGGCGTACCTGATTGTGGTGAGGAGCACCAACGAAAATTACAGGGTCATCTCGGGGGATATGGAATGCTCCTCGTGGTCGAATTTCCCGGAAGAAGATTTGGGTAATGATTCTCCAAAATAGCATAACAGCCTCAAACTTGAGGGGCTGCTTTGCCTGCAGATGCTTAATTGGAGAAGCCATAGCAGTGTAAGGAAGAGTCAATGAAAACCTCCCTCTAATTACGGCGGACAAATAGCTGTCAGCTGATTACATTCTCAGACAAACAGTTGTCAACTGAGGTTTGATCATCAGCAAGTACGGCCACACTGTTGTCAAGTTGATTGGGATGTCAAGCAACCTTTACCACCACCATCAAGTTTCATGGAGAAAAAGTGAATCAGCCTATCACATTCTCGGCATGAGTTATTCTCAGCTCCTGGAGTTAGCAAAAGCTTTTAGATAATCTCACTCACTTGAAGAAATTCTAGAAACGTGATTGTCTTTGTACCCACCATATTGAGGTGGGCAATTCAATGGTCGAGTTGGCGACAGACCGGTCAAGGCGAAGGAGATGTTTATTATTTAATTTTGAAATAAGCTTGAAAAAGTCTCTTAAACCAATTTCCTCCACACGTTCTCATGATTGATTGTGCCAGTGTCAACCTTTAAGGGTAGATTGCTTCAACACGAAATTTGAATGGCTTGAGATAGGTTCTACATTAGGATCATGAAAGGCGCCATGTTGATAATGGTCAATGACTGAGGCACATAGAACTACGAACATGGGATAAGCAAGCGACAAGTAGTGACTGTGTAGCCATGCGAACGAAGAAAGCTGATCTTCTAGGGCATCACGGCTCTGAGCCCATTCGTTGAGTAGTGGATAATGTCTGCCCTTGGGAAGACCCATTACTCAATATACTGGAGCGGTATTGAAATATGTCATGTAGTCTCGATAGCTTCTCTTGTTGACCGGGATTGCCAGACGTGATACTCGCTCGGCGATTCGAAAGTTCAGTCAAGACTTGGGATTGGGGTTCACGGCGATTAGACTCTAACTCTTGCGGGAAATAAGCTCAGCTATTATAAGATGATTGGATCCACTTACTTGACAGAGTGTCTGCAACTGCGACTTCTCTCTCTTGGTCCTCTACCGCGCGGCTCGCAAGGGCTCGGGTGATGTACTTCCGGAACGCAGGTCCGGTTGACTCCAGCATCTTTTCAACTCGGGTTTTTTTGTGAGGATACGCCTTCAGGAAATGATGCAGCTCGGTGATGCCTTCTTTGTGCAATGCTCCTGTGGTTTCACTGGATATGTGGCCAATAATCGTGAGAAGCTGTGCATCAGGATCAGGCTCTTCGGCTGCCGGGGAAAACATAGAAGACGAGCTTGGGCTCGTTTGGTGACTAGTACGCTGGCGGCTGGAGACAGAATCTTGGGGAGAAATGGGCCGTGAAGACACAGGAGACAAGGACCTCGTTTGTGCTTCAGAGCTGATACCACTTCGGCGGTTGGCCAGCTCCGAATTGCGAGAGGAATTTGAGTTTAGGATACGATAGACGTAAGGGTAGACTATCGTCGCAGACGGGTCATCAAAGGATGCTGATAACAAGTCATAGACGCTATCTCCATGATGTCCTGAACAAGGTTCAAAGCAAGGTTCAAAAGCCGGGTGGTAAAACTCACCAACAACATGTTGAATGATTACTTTGATTGTTCTAAGCGGCATATCGCCACATGGCACTTTATTCGTTGCTCGAGCCCGCCACTCATTAGGTGGCACAGATTGCAAGAAATGCTCAATAGAAGGAAACAGTTCAACGGGATCAAGATGGCCCTCGACAAGGTCTTGAGGAATATTCCGAGCCAATTTCCAGACACATTTCAAGACGAGTTCTGCGACTTTGGCTTCTTTGGCTTCTGGGAGAGTCGTATTAGCTGGAAAGGGTTTGACAATTTGAAGTAGCAAGGCAAACAATGCACTGTGATAGATTGTAAATGGCGATTTACATCAAGAAGATAAATCCAAACCGGAAAATCGACATCCGACGGCCTGTAGCAAACAATCGAAGAATGATCATGTTGATGAATCGTGAAAGATCCTTAATCTTCTTCGTGGAGCTATCATCTGTCTCCAACAACCGTAGAGTGAGCTCCTCGAGAAGAGAAGTAAGAATTTCAACAGTGAGCGACTCTGCCAGAATGCCATGATCACAAAAATTGTTGAGCGTTTGTATTAAATGTTTTGCAAGCCGAAAATTTTCGTCCATCACTAATTCCTCGGACCGTTCGAAGACATGAGCCATTTGGAGTGTGATTGACTCAATGAGACCTTCAGTGTGATCGGCTAGCTCACGGTACTGAGGATTGGACGGACCAGCTTCTGGACCCGGAGCGAGGACTTTCTGGATCTTCTTTAAGGCATCGACGCTTCTTGATGGGTCGCTGCTCAAGATGGTTGAAATCGTAAGTGTAATATCCTCAGAACCTTCTAACGACGTCCGAGGCTCTGGTTGTTCGTGTCGTATTGGCTCATGAAGTTCTTGATACATGAGCGTCGATGATGACTCAGGGACAATTTTGTATGTCGGTTCTCTTAAAGTAGGCGCCGAAACTGGGTGTAAATTGCTCTTCAATCGGACAAGTTTGGGTTGAGGCAGACCTTTTCCTCGACCTCGACTAGAAGGAGATGTAGATACAGGCGAGAAATGATTTGGACGGGAACCTTGGATGGGAGAATCTGCTCGTGAAGTCACGGAGGGTGCAGGCGATGTCGACCTAACTGCAGGAGATGCAGGACGGGCAAGACGCGACATGCTTGTTAGTGAGGGACTAGCTGGTCGAGGAAGTCCTCCAGTCAAGCGGCTGACAGCCGGATTTGTGATAGATGTCTCGGATTTGTCGTGAGAACTGGGTCCCGGTATACGGCGTAACCGTTCTTCAAGTTGGGCTTTGTCTTTTGGGACAAGAAATCCTACCAAGGACCACACCTTCTCCCCTACCAACGTGTAAGCTTCACTGAAACACGTAATCAGTCTTGAGGATGAAAGCAAGAAAGTGGACGTACCTCAGAATATTCAAGGTGGATTTGCGCACTTGAGGATCTTTGTCTGACAAAGCAGAAGCGATGCTAGGGAAAGCTTTGGAGGGGTTGCATGCACTCATGCCCAACTTTTTCAATATATTTGCAAGTTCATCCAGCGTTCCTTGTCGAGTTTTGGCTACTTTGGCCTTGATTCCATGATCCAACAAGATTTGGAAGACACGGCTATACGGATAAACCCTGGGGAGGGTCTGGAAGATACGCTGGATACGAATTCGGACGGGCTCGCGTGCGTCTCCGAGCTGGCATGGCAGTCAGAACAGGCGAAGATCACTGAAGATCGGTCTAATGCTCACCTTGTGAACCAGGGTAGGTATAAAGCACAAAGCTTCACCATCTGACATCTGATAGTTGACGTTGCGTAGGAAGTCTAGGATGGCGTCAACCACATCCAAGCACTTGGAAACCAAATTTGATTGTGATTCATGGACTCTGACAGAAACGTATTTCAAAGGCAAATCAAAATTTGCCAGTCCGACAGCTTCTGTCTCCTCGACTCCACAAGCATTCGAGTAGAAGTCGATTATCATTGATTGACCGGCAATGAAGTCATTGATGGCGTTGTGATCATGACTAAAGAGACGAGTGACCAAGTCTTTGGAAGCGTGTGGCTCCATCTGTACTTGGAGAAGGTCTAAAAGGTCCTTCCTAAGTGGCCCGCCCTCGTTGACCCAGCGAGTGGCATCCTTGGTACATCGCAGCTGTTTTGCATTTGAGCTCATGCTAACGAAAGGTAGGCTTGAAGACAAGCAAGGGGCCTGTAGTGCCTCAGAAACGATACCCGGACGCCTCAAACCAACTGTAGGCTTAGACTCCGGGATAATGTCATTCCGTGATTCCGGTCGTGAAGTACCAATGGTTGGAAGCTTTCGCCGAACTCCTCCGATTTTACTTACGAGCTTAGGCCCTGCTACCGATGAGGCCGACACGGAGGTGGTCTCTGGAGGCGGTGTAGTAGGCTTCTTGGCAGCTGAGACAGAGGGCTTCGTAGTTGGCTTACAGACTGGGGGAACGAGTGGTACAGGCGACGCTGAGTCAACAGGTCGAATAGTTTGGATGAGAAGGATAGCAGATGCACGGGAAGCAGGCTTCAGGAGGTTGGTTTGTTGTACAACATGGTCAAATCCCGTGCATTTCACAAGAGCAGGAAGAAGAGCTTGTGCAGCCTTCCGAACATCGCCGCTACGATCATCAAGATTGGATAATGTGAGTGGCACCCAACTTGCGATATCGAGAGAATTGGATGGCTCATTCTCTTTAAACCAATCAACAATCCAATTCATCAGTGTACCTCGTTGCAGAGGATTTTGTGTCTCTAAACCCGTGGTGATACCAACTGCCATAGACTCCAGACCAGAGGCTGTAGCAATAGCCGTCAATGTCTGTAAAGCTGCAGTACGGATGGGGACCTTCTGGTCAGCCAGAACGGTTGCAATTGGAGCAACGAACAGTCTGACATGCTTCTCAAATGGCTTACCCATTCCCATCGCAATGCGTGATACGATGTCGAGTGCGAGCGACTGAACAGCCTTGTTGGTATCCACCACCCTGGCTTTCAATACTTGCCCAATTTCTCCTAATTACATCAAAGCCTTGAGATGACTGCTCAACAAGTTTCAAAACGATAACCCACCCATACTCGGTTTCAATCTTTTGTTACTCCCCTGGTCAAGAATTGTTCGTAATCCTTCAAGTGCCTCCTTTTTGGTTTTCCATGCATCGCTTTTCGCATCTGTCAGGATAGTGGTCCCTTTTAGTAGTCCATTGAGATCCACGCGGGGGAATAGATCATCCAGGGGGTCTGTGCCGGCTGCTACCTTCCCTGAACCATCTGGCATAGCCGCAATGCTCGTTAGATCCGCAGAACTACGGCTAGGCTCAGGAGCAGGCATTCCTTCAACTTTATCAAACTCAGTAATGATAGTATTGAGCAGCTGAGGATTTAAATCTTCAATGAGGTCCTTGATCGCTAAAGATTGGGTCATCAACTTACAAAACAGAGGTGACACTGAATTTTACTTACTTGATCCAGCGAACAGTTTAATGGTAACAAGCGCTTTCGTAGCACTAGTGCGAACCTGAGCATTTGAATTACCAAGCACGGTCTTCAAAAAATCAATTAGGTTCCTGAGTGTTAAACCTGCAATTCCGAACTCCTGTAGAGCTGTATTTATCCATGTGACTGCATCTGCGAGTACTTTTGGTGCTTTAGCTTTGCTCAAAGGCTCGTAAGCTGATTTCTGAAATAAGATTAACCATATTATGTTTCAGTGTCCCAACATACCCTGGCTAAGGACGAATTGAAGTGATGTTCTTTCGGCAAAGGCAATGAGTGTGTCTCCAGCAGGTTTCTTGAGCTTCAAATCACCAAGTTTCTCCGTCAAATGAGGTATACAGAGAGCACAACATGATCGTCCAAACGTCGAACTCTGCTGAACCATGGTAGTGAAAATCCCGTATATCTTCGATGACACCTAAAAAATGAATCAGTGTGATAAATGACAATACAGGATCAGAACGAACCTGAAAATTTTTTTCCGTCCATCCCTTTCTCGCGACAAAGCGGACGATGATCTCAGCATCCAAATGCTCCACCTCTTGTTCAACCCACGAGGCCATCTCTTCCAGTGCAGCCAGCCGAGTCTTCCAATTTGAATCAATAAAATCCGCAGCAATTTTGGCAGGTATCAACTCGAGGGCAAGATTCTCCGCATCCTCTGCAGTGTGTTTGTACTTGAAAGAATCAAGACCACTCACCAGTGGTGGTGGTGGCGGCTTGGCTTTTCCATTAACAGCAGACGGCGGAGGTTTCTTGACCACGTGTGACGAAGACACTGAAGATGCACCACCCGCAGCTGATTCTGGTACCTTCTTGACCTGTAGAGATAAGGTCATTTTTTGGTGGATTCAGCTCTCTCACTCACCATAAGGCGAGCAGGAGATTTGCCAAGAAGTTTCTTCGGCGTATCATCGTCAGGAAGCAAAGTGTTGGTTTGACTTGGTGGAGATGTCATATTTTCTTCAGATTTTGGCACGCTAGGCTTAACTTTGGCCGACGCGATATTATTCCCTGTAGGGGCAGGGGCATGGACACGAGGTGCAGACACTACGCCTGCCTTGCATTTGACTGTAGCCTTTTCAAAAGCCTCCTTTACTTTTGCCTTGCGCACGTCCGCTACATTCTCCATAATTGCACTAAGGGGCCGTTCCCCTACCATCTTCATCAGTGTCCCAAGGCAAGTAGCTGCCTCATTTCGAGCGCCTTCGAAGCCATCCTCTAGTAATGTCGCAAGATTCTCTGCCAGTGGTTTGATCTGAACAAGGGGTACGGGTGTTTTGCTTGTAACTAGGCAACGTCCCAAGAATTTGAGAGTGCCTTCCTTCACTTGAGGATTCTTGTTTGACAGGGCAGATATGATATCCGGGAGTAATTCAGTGATCGTCGTCTGAGATAAATAAATACCGGTAGCATGACAGACAAAAACGATACAAGTACCGTTTCAAAAATTGCATCAAGTGCATCTCCAATGGTATCCGTGATATTGGCCTTCCTTTCCTTCAGTCGTTCAAGCATAGGCGGGACAAGCGATTCCCGGTGTTTTGCAAACGCACTCGACAGCCCCCTAACCAATTCCTCCAAGCAGCTGGCAGCGACAATTACACAGTTGACATTGACATCTTTATGGATACAAGTTGCCAAAGATTTGACCAACTCTCCCATATCAGAAGAATCCTTGATTCGTGGCGTCGCCTTGACTAAAGTCTGCAGGCCATCCAGCGCTTCCTTTCGTTCTTTCCATTTGCTAGATTTCAAGTTGCTGTAAAAATCTTTTGCCATCTTCGGCACAATATCAACTTCCTCAGCAAATGCACGTGGATCAAATTCTTCAACTGCTATAAAATGAATAAATGAGATAACCCCAAGTTCCCAGAAGTTGACAACGTACGAGCTGTTTCGTCCTCTTGCTCGTCTGAGTTCGCAACCTGACTTGCTTCCCGTGCTTGTGCCCTCGTCAGCCTTTCAGGCTTGACCGTTCCCTTTCCCCTACCCTCCTTCTCCATATTATCAAATGCCTCCTTAAGTTCTTTGATTTGGACCGGCTTTAGATCATTGAGCCAAGGTTCGATGCTAGAACCCATATACTGATATAACAAACGTGTGAGATTTGTGCCTTCTGCGCGAACTGCTTTATCACTATGAGCAAATATTTTTGGCAATACCTTCAGGATTGGCGGGGGGAGTATGACCTGGAGGCCGAAATTCCTGAACAGGACCAAGTTCAATAGGCGACTTCTCGACAGCAGGATGATACTTGCCTGATGGCTTCATTCAAGGCAACTACTGAGCCCATAACCGCTTTCGGTTGTTTCGACGACAATCCTACAAGGACATTTTCCTACACCGGATTAACTCTAGTGAGTTTTACCAACCGAACTGTTCACATACGATAACCCCAGCACCACTATTCTCGACTTCTACGTACTGTAATATCAATTCGAGTGCGTGATTTCTTGTTCCTGCCCGCGCAGAGCCTAAGCATTTGTCCACTAGCGCAGGCACAACGATGTCTCTTGTTTTAACCGCAGTTTCACCAGCAAACTTAATGAGTGAGACCAGACACTCGACTCCTTTCTCTTGTGCAACTGCGTTGGCATCAGTGATTATTTTTTTCAGCAAATCGGGGTTGGAGATATATGGATTGAACACGGGATCGGTATCCGAGGCAGACGTTTGAAAAGACTTGATGAGTGATTCATATGCGCTAACACGAGCCTTCCAGTTCTTGTGTACGAGTCGATCTGGGATAGAAAGAACACTAAAGTCTTCATCGAGTGGTTGGGTATCATCCATAGGCACCTGATATAGACGGTAAAACAAGCAGTTGTCACTCTACAAGTTCCAGCGTGCCTTCCGACACACGTGACCTGTGACGTGACAACGAGTTTAATTATTCCTCTCGCCAGAATTCTTTCAGCAGCTCAATCGATGAATGTGAACAAAATTCTTTTCTATACAATGTTCCATCGTCATTCATTATGAACTACATATTTCTCCCTCCACCACGGATTGTGATATTCTTCTTCCTAGTTCCTAAGCTCATATTACAGGTCTGTTGGGCTATAAGTTTCCCGTTGTTTTCAAGAATTTAGGGTGTATCGTGTTGGTAACACGAACCAGGGTTCTACATCATGGTTACCAACCAGAACCATTTCGAGCCCAAATGGTTATTGAGGTATAGATCTCGAAAGATCCTTGACGTTGCCAACTTCCTTTCCGAATCTGTTTTCGAAATCAGAAAAACAGAGGCACGATTCTTACCAAATTTGGGTAACGGATACTTGGCACACAACACTGTTTTCCATTTCCTGGGCTTCAATAGCGAAGGTTGCGATCGGCTAGCAGATTTGGTGATATTCCGTTTCTGTTCATATATTCAATGTCCTATAATCAATCTTGAGGCATCAATTCTTCATCAAACCGCCCAATTTCTTGAACTCAACTCTCAAACTCCATACGATAAATATCTCCGAAGGGAAGTCCATGGGTGGAATAATAACATGAGGCGAATCTGGATAAATTTACAATTCGCCTCTAGGTATGATCCATATGTTCGCATGATGAGATGATGAGATATGTCCACATCAATCAACGAAACAGATATCGTCAAGTCCGATGAGGCTGGCCACCTCGACCAACCATTGACCTTGACCGGTCTCTCAAACCAAGAACATTCAAATGAGGCTTGATGGTAGATCCGAAATTGACTTCAGCCTGGTGCAGAGACCCGCTCTATGTGTGAGTTCCTATTTGGTGGTAGGCAGATAGATAGATAAATTGATCCTGGTACCAAATCGAACACTGTTTTGGCATGTACATTTTTGTCTTTTGTCCACAAAACAAGAGGCCAAGCCGAGTCCGGCTCAAACGTCACACTGATTAAATCTCTGGCTACATAATTAATTCTGGTCGGACACGGATGCTGGGCGTCACAATGATTTACAGTCAGCTAATGGGTGACCCAACAAAAGGAAGCAGATAGGTTGAAAAATGGGCTGAATATGTCGACGATGCTCTCGTAGTCCTGGTCTTATATTCAGTACCAATTACCAGTTCTTATGAGTGATGAGTTGAAATTCAATTGGGACCACCCCTATGACATACAGTCGGACCCAAAGACACTGCACTGAGGCTAAATCAACCTCCCTCTTTTAATTTTCAGTGTGAGATGACATAATTGTCCCTTTATTATCATCAAGTCCTCGTACTCTGACACCCAAGCACCAATTCCAAGACGAAGAGCTATAGCGGTAGAAGACAGGAGGGCACA
>Ga0153924_1000842_pt1 | contig 17815 bp, 23 predicted proteins | sample TSNJ008MetaG_FD_104709 | JGI IMG/M metagenome (GOLD analysis project Ga0153924, IMG submission 104709) | Attine ant fungus gardens microbial communities from New Jersey, USA - TSNJ008 MetaG | ecosystem: Host-associated > Fungi > Mycelium > Unclassified | place: USA: New Jersey, Wharton State...
CACAAGCCCTTCTAAACCGCAACAAAAAAAAAACAAACAAGAAAAACAAAACCTCACCCCACCACCCCACAACGAACACAAACCACAAACAAGAAAAAAAACCTAAACCGCAACACTTCATCTCCACTTGAAAAAAAAAAAGCGTTCTCATCCATCCTACCACTCAAACCTCCTCCTCCTTTTCCTCTTCCTCCTCCTCTTCCTTCTCATCATCACTACCACCACTACTACCACTAGCACCACCACCCATAATATACTCTTCCATCCCAGTCCTCTTCTCCTTCTTATAATCATACCCCACAAAACTCATCACACTACAAAATGCATCATCATCATCAAACGATTTTTTAAAAAAGAAACGTCAAACACAACATTCAATCAATCAAAAAAGGGGAGTAGTACTCACTATATCGTCCCATCCGCACAACCAACCACAACCTCTTCATGACTCAACTGCATCGACATCGGATTCTTCTCAGGCATCGCAAGCCCCATAAACGAAGGCGGAACTCGACCTTTGATCCCTCTCCTCATCCCACCACCACCACTACCGTCATGATGATGGTGATGATTCGCCAAGGCAGCCCATACACCTCCAAGTGGCGTCACCTCCATCCTCGATACTTCTTCATCATCATCATCGTCCACAACTTCCTCCTCCTCATCATCATCATCATTCTCTTCATCCTCCTCCTCCTCCTCCCTCACCTCTACCTCCCTCCCACTCAATCCCACATCCCTCCCCATCCTCGTCGTCGACACCAAAATCCTCCTATCAGCACCCACCCTCGAACTAAACCTCGTCGCTACAACCACCCTCCGCTTCCTCGGATCCACAGCTCCAATCGCAACATCCGGCGTCTCCACCATCGCCACCAACTTGGGCAAAACACTCACTCGACCAGCACCGGCAATCGACCCACCAGTAGCACCGGAAGTCGACCCATCACCACCACTAGTAGTAGTTGACACTCCACCACCACTAGTAGTTGACACTCCACCAACCTGACTCAAACAATGCGATGACATCCCCGACTTGGAATGAAGAGGTGGCGTCCACGGACAAGGCGATACACTCTTTGGTGTCCATATACGAGGCGACGAAGACCGATTCGAAAATTCACCACCTCGCGCCGAATTCATACTCGATCGTCTATTCGCACCAGGAGTAGTAGTAGTTGTAAGAGAAAAAGAAGAAGGGGCAGGCGATGGCGATGCAAGAGACGACATACGACGACGCCCCGCCGCTGCCGCAGCCGTTGAGTTCGTCTGACAAGTAGAGACACGAGACGATAACACACTCGCACCCCACCTCTGCTGATCACCACCACCACCACCACCACCAGCAGCCAACGTCTCTTCCCCTTCTTGCCACTCAAGATGCATAATAATCGACTTGGTAGCACACTAAAAAAACACACACACAAATCAGCAGGCGAAAAAACACACACAAATCAGCAAGCACAATGTTCAAAAAGCAAACACAACACATAAACAACAAAACTCACCGTCACCTGCCTCCCCTTGGCAGCAAACCACTGCAACATATTATTCGGCGCAGAACCCACACTCGCAAGTTTCCCATTCAACACCGGATCCCCAACTCCAAGCTCCCTAAGTCGGAATTGCGATATCATCTCCCTCCGTTCTAATCATCTCCCGACATCAACATAATCGTCGCATAAGAAAAAAAAAAGAAAGAAAGAAAAGAGACAAACGCACGGATAGAAAACACGCGCACAATCCCATCAATCGTCACACTCACCACCCTCTCCCCTTCCCCTCCTTCTCCTCCTTCTCCTCCTCCTTTCCCACCACCACCCTCATCAACAACAATCTGAACCCCAATCGCAATCGTCGTCTGCTGCCCAAACCTCACCATCTTAACCCCCCTCCGCCAATCCCAACACACCACCGCCTTATCCGCCCCAGCCGACACCAACACCTTGGACGACAATGCAACAGCCCGTATCCCATTCAAATGCCCCGCAAGTCGTTGCAACGGCTCAAACGTCACCGAAGAGAAAACATGCACGCGTCCCACGTCGTGAAACCCCACAACGAAGACTTCTGTAGGTGTGGATGTGGGTGTTAACTCAAGGACGTCTGGGGAGGGTAAATGGTTCACCTTGGTCTGCCAAGAAATCAAGACAACTAACTGGTTTCTTCACCCTCAAACACTTCTTCATCTCCCCCGTATCAATATCCCAAAACCGAATCGTCTCATCATAACTCCCACTAATCAGCCTCTTTCCGCGCAACAGCAACGTCGTGCAGAAATGGGTGTGTCCATGCAAGAAGCGAATGGATTGTGGTAGCCCGTTTTGAAAGTTGGATTCTCGATGGTGAAGCGATCGGTAGAGCGGTTCCCTAAAAAAAGGGACGTGTTTAGAGTAGTGTGTGTATACGAGAAAGAAGCTTGCTTACCAGCCATTAGGCGTACAAGGCGTTCTGATCGGTAAAGGGTCAGTGGCGGTTATGCTTAGACAGTGAAACCTCCAAATAGAAGGATGATGAACCATAGCTTGCCATTTGCGTGAAACCTAGTTTTTATGGATGTGCGAAGAAGGAAGGAAGGAAGGAAGGAAGGTGTCGCAGATGTCAAAAGAAATGAGAAAAAAAAGATTGATTTACCGGTTCTATGTTCAAGAGTTCTCTGACGCTGAGGTGCTTCAAGACGCGAAAGGCGAGATTGGGCGATAAGTGAGTCATGATATCGAATGTCGATCGGAGGTATTTTTGGAGGAGGAGGATTTGGAGAGGGATGTCGCCGGGGAGGCTAGCTGTGGACAGAGAGAGCGTTAGAGGAAAGAGACGCGATTAGGTCTACGGACATTCAAGAACGGCAGCGATGAGCCTCATCCGGTCCTCTTGACTGAACCTTCGTAGAACGTGTTTAATTTCTTTTTCGCTGAAACCACCTTGACCGTCGCCACAAAGCGCCTTTACGATATCAGCACGACCATCACCACTTTGGTCGTCCTCGTCGTCTCGATACCCGCTCCAAAAGCCTTTGCGCTTCCTGGCCTCACAAAAACAAAAAGCTTCTGGATCACCAGGGAGTTGCGGGCAGCCTGCGGGACCGGCAGCTTGGTCTCGAAGTAGTTGAACCTCGGCTTGCAGCGCGTGAAGCTGAGCGGCGGCAGAAGCTTGAGCGCGTTCAAGCAATCGTTTGTAGTGGAGGATTTTGCGTGTATGCATAGCGAGGAGCTGGTCCAGTGCCAAACTCATCTAAAGAGAATGTAGTTCATGAGCGTGTTGAGACAAGAGTCGGGTGGAGAAGAGAAACCTCTTCGTCGATATCGTTCTCGTTGACGTCTGTGACGAGGTCGACGCTCATGGTGTCCTCTTCGACAAGACTAATGGCGGGGGAAGAAGGGGAGAGGATGTAGGAGCGAGAAGGAGAAGGCGTTGGGGTGGCTTGTGGACGTCGAGGGGGAGTTAATAAAGCAGCAGCAGAACTGGTGGACGCTGCATCCTTGGTTTTGGCTGCCACTGGTTTTTTGAGGCCGGGCGTTGAGGGACTTGGTGGCATTTTACAAAGTTGTATCAATTATTTGTGACACATCTCTAATGCAACTCTTTGTCCAAGAAATTCAATCATTGGTTTCGACGTTGCCCCCGTTCGTCTACATCTACGACCCCGTCTCTCTCAGAACAACCACCACCGTCCTCCAGAAAACTCTGTCCGACGGTCCACCCGGGCTCGTCCATGTCCACCTCGATGCCGTGTCGTGTTTCTCGCAAAAGCTGCTGTTTGACTATATTCTCGAATCGTTGCCTGGTTTGGACCCCGAAGAACGCTGGAACGATAGCTGGGATTCGTTCTTGCATGGTCTTCGCCGGGTAGCAGACGTCCGATTGGTGATTAGCGTCGAACAGGTCGACCGACTCAAGCCCGACGCGATGGTACCTCTGTCCCGTCTCCGCGAGCTGGTACTGTCCTTTCTAATCTGCCTTGGGACCAACTCAGTGCCTCTACCAGAGTCAGATCAACGTCACTGTCGTCTTTATCTCGCAGACCCAGTGGCAGGACGTGAAACCCGCGTTGGGGGCCTCACCCGAGCCGTACTATATCGACATCAAACCACTGGCCAAGTCTGGTATTCTACCTTTTTCTTCTGTTGTCGTTCCCGTCGTTGATCATGGACTCGAGAGATGATAACGACTCTGTCGTCCAGATTCACCGCAATTTCCGAACAAGCTCAAGCGTCCAGATACGCTCACTGCTACCACCCGTCTTTCAATCCGCTCTACGGACACTTTATCTCCATGATCTGTGACGTCTGTTTTCCCTTTGTTCACGACATCGACGAACTCGCGTATATAGCCGCAGCTTGTTGGCCGGCCTTTGTGAAACCGTTGCTTGTATCTGGAGTTCATGCAAATGATACAGCGCCGACGGAGGACACGCGTCTCCGGCTCATACGAGCATTCACACCTCGCGTCACCCATGCGCTCGAGTCGCTCTACCCTCGATCGATGAGTGCTCAGGACTGGAGCGCAGCGAACGACGACCAGCCTGATCCCGACAGTTTATTAGCCCCTCTGCAAGACAGCATCCACTCGTTACCCCGCATGTCTCGATTCATTCTAATAGCATCCTACATAGCATCTACCAACCCCGCTAAAAGCGATCTACGCATGTTCGGCCGTGGAATAGACGAAAAAAAACGAAGACGGAGAAGGGCACAGACCACAACAAAGGGACCCTCTAAAGTAGAGCGTCTGTGAACTAGGTTGACTTTCTACTGACATTGCGTGCAGGTCCCACAACACCTCCTTGGCCCAAACCCTTACCCTCTAGACCGCATGATCGCGATCCTGGGAGCGCTACTAGAAGAAAACGACATCGAGTCAAGGCTTCCAATGCCAGGCCTCGCAATCCCAGGAGAATACACCGACATGGAAATCAATCGCGTCGGTGTGTACAGCGCCGTAATTTACCCTCCCCTTTTTTTCTCGTGAATGCTGTTCTGAAATAATAGAGACCAGGTGATGGAATTGGTGTCGATGCATCTTTTGGTGAAAACGTCGCAGGTGGATAGGATCGACGGACCACCAATGCTGAAGAGCAGGATATCGCGCCAAGTGGCGCTGGGACTCGCCAAACAGCTACAAGTGCCACTGAATGATCTATTGTGGGAGTCTTAGTCGCATTATGTAATTATATATATCTTTATCCCAATGAACAACAACAACGACGACGACTACGACTACGAGTCGGACGTGTCCTCCCTCGACACGCACTTCCAAGAACGTGATGGCGACGAAGACAATTTATGGGAGGTCGAGGCCATTGTGGCAGAGAGAGGACGAAGGTATCAAGTTCGTTGGGCTGGAGTCGACGACAAAGGCGCTCCTTGGCCACTTGATTGGGTCCCCAAAGAAGACTGCACTGATCCCCTCGTACGCAAATGGAAAAAAACAAAAGCACGCAAGAGGAAACGAGACGAAAAAACCTCCTCGTCGTCGTCGTCGTCGTCCCCTAGAAAAAAACAGAAACTCCGTGTCACCAGTCCTGGTCTTGTTCTTTGTACGAACAATAACCCTCACGCGTTACCGTTATCATCCAAGGTTAAGGTTGTGCGTGAGGAAGACGAAAGCTCCATCGATCAATTCGACTCGCCGAAAAAGTCTCATCGTCCTCGTCCTCGTCTGGGTTTGACGATTTGTGAGGAGCGCACTGACTCAGCATCCACAGATCGTGCCCAACTTCAACTCCAACTCCTGCCCGCAGCCGCAGCCGCGACGGATGTCATAACCAAAGGCATCGCACTCGCCGCCAAACACGCCTCTCACCAAAACGGCAGCACCTCCACTTCCACCACTCGACCCTCTAAACGCCTTCTCCCTGTGTTCCTCAAAAAGGAAAAGGAAAAGGAAAAGATGGAAAAGAGACGACGACGCAGCTCTAGCTCTAGCCTCGAATTGGTAGAGATTGAAGCGGGAGAAGATCAGAGAATAGAGGTGAGCGAGGAAAATCGGAGAATCGAGGTGAGCACGAGCGAGCTTTCGCCTGTGCACGCGTTGGAGGAGTTTGCGGATTCGTTTGTGGATTATGAAGGTGGTGGTGGTGGTGGTGGTGTGTTATCGAAATCGAGTGCGTTATCGACATCGAGTGCGTTATCGAAATCGAGTGTGTCCCCGAAATCGAGTGTGTCCCCGAAATCGAGTGTGTCTCCGAAATCGAGTGTGTCTCCGAAATCTACGTCAAGTCGGACGATGACGAGGACGCTAGATAAGACGCAAACCCAATATCAGGTTGTGAGTCCTCGAATTTCGAGGCGGGAGGAGGAAGAGGAAGATACGCAAGATTTGATGGCTGAGGCTGAACTATCATCACCTGCCATTCAACATGTTGCGAGTCCTCTTCGGCGGGAGGAGGAGGATACACGAGATGTGGTGGCTGAGGTTGAGTCATCATCGACTTCTGTTCCTGTGGATCTTGTTGTGTCCTCAGACTCTCAAGTTGTTGTGCTTTCGGACGAGGAGGAGGACGAGGGACTAGTGAATGGGATTAATTCCCCAGAGATAGCGCCCACGGTGAAAAAAAATTCTTTTTTTCAGATATTTCTATGTTACGCTTACATGAATCTCCAGCCATCATCAGGTCTCGAGGTGGAGCAAAAAGAATCGGTTCAGCTGCACCTCGACACGGGACGACCTGATTCTGTTCGAGCGCGTTCACCGAGTCCATCTGGTTTGGATGATATGTTGGTCGTTCCCGCTACGATGTCTCCCTCTCGACTCTCCGAGCAAAAAAAAATCATGGTCCAGTCGTCGACTGCGGTACGTGCTTTCTTGGCACCTCTACTTCCTTGCTGAACACGTTATTCTAGTCCGATCGGGATGATGCTTCCCATCATCATCATCATCATCATCTCGACTCCGCCATGCACCTCCTCAACAAAAAATCCGAAGAAATTATCCGACTCGAACATCTCATCACCTCCCTCTCCACCGACAAACACGCACTCCAAACATCTCTCGAAGCCCAACACCACCAAATAGCCTTTGCGGAAAAGAACGCGAACGTGTTCAGGGAAGAGTATCTCCGCGTGTCGGCGCTGGTGGATGAGTTGCGGAGGGACAAGGCGGTGTTGGAGGAACGTGTCGAGGTGGCGGAGGGTCAGGTGAGAGAGGGTGTGCAAGCTGTGAAGGCGCTGTTTGAGAGCAGGGTGGAGCGGTTGGAAGAGGAGGTGGTGTATCATAAATGTATGACGACGTTTTGTGTAGAGCAGAGTCGCAGAACGCAGGATGAGGAGATGAGAAGACGGGCGGCGGAGTGTGTGGAGGTGGAGGGGAGGTGTAGAGTGTTGGAGGAGAGAGTGGAGGGTGCGAGGGAGATGATGGATCGTTTGGAGAGGTTGGTGACGCAGAGGGATAGAGAGAACGAGGTGTTGAGAGTGGAGGGGAGAGTGAAGCAGGAGGAGATTGAGAGGTTGAGAGTGGAGGGGAGGGTGAAAGAGGAAGAAATTGAGAGGTTGAAGAAGGAAGTGGAGAGAGAGATGGTGGAGAGGGGAGTTGAGTGCAAGCGGGTAGAGGAGGTTGATGTGGTTTCGCCGTTGCGAGCGGAAGAGGAGGAGGAGATTGAGAGTTTGGAAATGCTAGGAGTGGAGGAATCGTCGAGGAGAGAAACGATAGAGAAGGAAATTGAGTGGAAGGGGCTTGAGGAGCCTAACGTGGTTTTGGGAAAAGAAACAGAGGAGGAGATTGAGAGTTTGGAAGTGCTAGTGGAGGAACCGTCCTTTCTCTCCTCGACGATGACGGAGAGGGAAATTGAGTGGAAGGGGTTAGGGGAGCCTCATGTGGATGTGGCGCATGGGGAGCATAAGGAGCATCCCTCTGAGGAAGAGGCATCGTTGAGTGCGGAGGTGTATATGTGTATGTGGAGAAAAGAGGGGAGAGAGAAATGTAATGCCATGTTTTTGTCGATAGAGGTAAGTGGGTTGGTTCTGGCTACGAGGCTTTTTTTTTAAAAAATGTGTGTGCGTAGGCTCTTAAACAGCATTTGGAGCTGAGTGGACATTTAGGGTGATGCATGGGTTTTGTGCGCATTGTGGTATCTTTATTCCTTTTTTTTATTTTTATTTTTGTTTTTGGTTGGTGTTGTGTATTGTAGTGTTCGTTCTGAAGAAGTGGTACTTGATAATTTTATTCATTATTAACGTTTTCGCTTGATTGATGTTGGATATGCTAGGGTCAAAAATGACAAGGCCAGACTAGTTTTTCTCTCGTTCGTCGATTGTGTGATGATGAATGAGGCCTTGACTGAAATGGAACCAATGATGGCGGATCGTCCAGCTTATTTTTAAATGGCTATGTAAGTAAGGGACTGCAAGAATTTGGAGGTCCCTGTCGATTAGTGGTCAAATCATCTCGTTGTGGTTTCGTCTACTCCGAGAAGCCGGAAGTTCGAATCCTCCCTGGGACATCTTTTTCTTGTGAAATAGTCAATTTTTCTTCTCCTCCTCTCTGGACGGGAAAGGGGGGACCACCAAGGTTTGGAATGGGGCTGGGTTGATGACTTGAAATGTGAATCACTCTTGATCGTCACGTCGGACTGATGGACGTGTGGGTTTTTGATCAAATGTTCACTCGTTGATCGTGAAAGGGACCGATTACTGTGAGCTCCGGAGGCGATTCAGGGGGTAGGAGATCTTGGCTTGCTTAAAAAAGTCACACATCAATGCCCGACTATACATCTTGATTTTGTTTTGTATCAAAAGGTTCGACGCACGTTGGGGATAGATGGATAGATAGACTTGGTGGTCCGGTTCGATATCTATGTAGGAGAGCTCGTTTTCGTATCTGATCTGATCTGTTCATGTAGGTTATGGGTTTATGATGAGATAAGCTAGAGCCTGCACCCCTGCACCCCTGAAAAAAAGTACCGACCAGTCTCACCGAATTCCTGGAGAGCGTTGCATTCTCGGTTGTCCAAATCACCGACAAGAAACACACACATATATATAAATTTTATAGGCGAACCGGGTCATATTGTTCTTCTTTGTCTTGTTCGTTCGTTCGTTTATTTTGAAGTGCTCTTGTTTGTAGTATAGAGAATGGTGCAATTATATATGACGCAGCACAGTGTTTTGTTTGCAAAACGATCTAGGATTTGGGACATTCAAGAGAATGCGTCAGCCAAGACTTTTATTGGATCCAGATTTCGGTATACTGGACTCCGTCATTTACCTAACATTGCTCCATGTAGGGATCACCTTGCAAGCGATCTTGCCAGGGACACACAACGGAGATACATCTCTCTAATTAACCTTTGAGGTTTAAATGACACAGGAGGGGAGGGGGGAGTACCATATGCATTCTTAACCATGAAATGGAACGAGATGAAGATAGTCTTTGAGTTTTTTTTCTTGGACTGAGGCATATGGAAGGGAGATACTCTCCCAAAGGGGCTGTTTTACACTCCATGCGGTTTTCCCCAAGCAGATTTGTAGGGAGAAAGGAGAAGGGCAATGTCAAAAGAAAATACAACCTCTTATCTCTAAACTCTAGACAGTTTATCAATGACGATTGAAGATGAGGCAGTTAGACGACTCTCCATCAAAGGGATACACCTATCACGGAAGTAATGGAGATGAAATTTCCCGTCACAAACTCCCGTCAACGAGGGATGGACTGGGGATGGACCCATCAATCCCGATTTGGAAGATGAACGGTCGAGTGTGCTGACTACAAAGAAAAAAGTAGACCGTGGAACGGCTGAAGAAAATACAACAAGGCGTAAGAAAGTGTCTATATGCAATAAATTGCCTGAGAGAGAGAAAAGAGAAACAGTCCCAGAGCATTGAAAATGGTTGGTGGACAAGTCAGTTCAACAATTCCTTTGATGATATCGACGAGATAAGATCAAAAGAAATTCCAGGATAAACTGACAATTTCAACTACTACCTACATTTGAATCACCCTCTTGAAAAATCAAGAACATCGTTCTGCTTCGTAAGCTGTCCATCCTAAAGTGAGGAAAAAAGGGTCTCTCATCAGAATCGGAATACTCAAAAAAAAGACATGTACACACCTCGATTATCTAAATATTTCCCCATCGCTTTGAACGCACATCTCCTCAGCTCCCTCTCCAATAACCAAACATCATCACACTGTAACATCCCACAATCATGTAACACAAATATTGCGTCTAAAAACCACGTCCTAGAACTGAATTCTGTTAACTGTTGTTGTAGTTGCTGTTGCAGCGGTTGTTGTGATGGTTGCTGTGCTGCTGGTAGTGGTGGTGATGGTAGGGGCAACGACGACGACGAAAGTGGTGGGGGTGGGGGTGACTGTTGTTGCTGTGGAGCAGTAGCATTTTTGTTCACCGTCTTCGGTATATTAACGCTCTCAAACAAAGGCAACAACGTATCCTTTCCAACAAGTTCTTCATACCCACATCCCAAGAATCCAACATCTGTCAGCTTGACAATAGCTACCAGAAGCGGCCAAGAGATGATATCTCTCTTCCCTACTACTTCAAGTTCCCACCCATTTCCAATCATGGATGATGACGGTGACGATGACGTTGATGACGATGATATTGATTCATTGACAACTTGAAAGATAGTACCAGATGATCCAATGGGTGACTGTGAAGGATCCGGAACGTAGAACCCCCAATTCCAAGAAGCAAAATCACCGCGATAACTGAGTACAGCGTAGATTATATTCTCCTCAAGTTCTTCAATATCGAGTTCTGTCGGTTGATTTGGCGAACGGTCAGGTAAGTCACCCACATGCATTGTCCTTTGATTGATCGAGAGAGAGAAATTCCACAGGGGAGAAAAAATGAGCAAGGTGAGGATGAGGACGACCAGAGGGGGCTGACCAAACCAGACTCTGGAACCCAACCCTTATTTGAGCGTTACCCAATAGGATTCTCCGGCTATTCACGTCAAGCTCTAATCATTACAACTGAACAATTCATCAGCACATCCTCTACTTAAATTAATTTCTAGCAGAAAACCCATATAAGTCAAGACGAAAGAATATCCAAGAGTGAGTGGCATTGATAGTCGTTACAGAAGTCGTTCTTTGACACTGACACACTTGATCCATATCTCTCCAGGCCGACTTGAAAAAAAGTGGACCGATTATATACATATGCGTGGCTAGAGGGAAAAAAAATACACACCTCCTTTCTCTCAGTATTCTGTACACCTTTCTATTCTCCAGCTGTGCCTGCGTCACGGTCGAATACGCACCACGCACACGCGGAGGAAATATACCCGGTCCGCAACGATCTTGTAAATCCGCTAACGATTCATTCGTCCCTTCCGTCTCGACCACGATTGTCCCATACCACCCCGGATGAACGTATAAATCATCTGTCCCCGGGATAGGTATCCGACCTGTCTTTGATCCCTTTGGAAGATTCACATATCCGTGCATGGATGATAAAGAAGGAGTACGAACTGACGAATATTTATTCGGTGGACGAATCGAAAACGATGATCGGTGTACCCATCGTACCACGTTATGATAAGCTCCTTGGGGCCTAATATGAAGTGACGTAAGTACATCAATAGAATATAAAGTCAATACTCACGTTTCCGTTCGCACACGATCTTGTAACAGCTGCAAGTTTTCCGCAAGTTCGGCTCCCCACGGAGTTAAATCAATTTGCACGATAGGATTACTATTCATCGAACCAGGTCGTATCACTCGATGGAAATACGACGGAGGGAACGTTAATGCCGACATATACTTGGGTAACTCCCCCGCCGATGAATACGTATAATCCAAATCCTTCAATATCATCAATTCACCGTTCTTCCATCTGAGAATAAAAGATAGAAGAAGACTCACAATAAGGTAACTCCCATCCCAAATTAATCTCCCAACATTCCCCTCATCTCCAACCGCAATATCCCAAACTACATCTCCCATCCTCAACAACTTGGATACACCAGCTTGCTTACACTCTGCTTCACACTCCAATACGCTCTTATCACTCAACCAATCCCCTTCAGGGGAGGGCACAAACACTCGTAGAAGCGGTGCACGATGTAACCGGAACAAAGGTGATTTGAATGTGATGCCTTGGCGTCGCCGTAGTTGTTGTTGAGAATGGGAAGTAGATGAAGGCGAATGTGTTCTCGACTGTGGTATATGATGTTGCGAATGGGAAAAGGATGAATAAGTAGGCGAAGGTGCACGGCTTGATGTTCCAGATTTATATGATGACGAGTACGGGCTCCCATTTGCACCAGTGCCTATAGTTTGTTGTTTCTTGAACATAGCATGATACTCTGCCTCTTCTTTTTCTGCTTGAGCACGAAGACGTAATACAACTCTTGTATATGCCCTCGTAGCAGCCGTTAAGGCTCGGACAGTATCCAAAATACTCGGATCACGAGTATGAGGATGGATAAGAAGCGATTGAGTATAAATATTCGCAATCCTTGCATATTCATGTGTTGGAGTTGATACGCCTCGCATGTAATCGCTCAGATCCTGCTCAACAATTTAGTTATTGAACCACTCTTTTGACGAGAAAGACTCACTTGGATTGACAGACTCAACGGTTCAGGCTCATCCCATGACCACCGTTGATATCCAATAGTCCCACTCAGATACCTCTCGAGAATTTCCTCCCGAACGTCCTTTTTCTGCACCATCACAATCCTAATCACCCTCGATACGCTCGCAAGCAATGACCAATCATAGAAAGTCAAGTACTGCAGCAACGACTGAAAGAGTTCAGCGTCAGACACGAAATCCGCCAATGTAAAAGCGCCCTTTTTATTGATACGACGTTTTTCACGGGAGAGGAGATCAACGATGAGAGGATGGGGTCCAAGCATGAGCTGTTCAAAGGTGTTTTCAGTTTGAAATTCTTGTTCATTTTCTTCGTTCTCAGTAGCTTCCTCGAGGCAGGATTGCGATTCAGCTTCCGTTATCATCGTCGTTCGCTTGAACTGAGGTACGTCAACATCAGCATCCGGAATATCTCCAATTTCATTCATAGCAACCCCTGCAGCCTTGAGCAAGTCTTCACTAACAATAGGGCCATCCATCGATCTCTGCACATCATCCGACTTGGACATTGAAGTCTTGGACAATTCCTTCTTTTGCTTCCTCGCCTCTCTCCTTCTCTCCTTCTCTTTACGTCTCTCTCTCCTCTCTTCTCGTTCTCTCTCCTTATCTCTGCGTTCTTGATCTTTGTCTATTTCCTTGGCATCCCTTTCTTTTTCCTTTTCCTCTTTCTCCTTCTCCTGCTGGCATTGGCTTTTGTCTTTGTCCCGGCTAGAAGAAGAGAGATCATGCATTGATGGAGCAGTCGCTTCGTCTAGACCACGAGACATGGGAGGCCTAGATGCAGCCTTGACGGCAGTAGTCGTGAAGGTAGAAGCAGACGTGGAAGTGTCTTGATCATTCCTTCGTCCGACTCCTCCAGATAGATCTTGTTGTCTGGTATTCCGATCACTCCGGCCACTTTCCAACTCGGCGCCAGCACCAGAGACTCTAGAACCGAAATTCGAGCTAGCGGACGCAATAAAATGTCAATCGATTGGGTAAAAAAAACGATTAGTGCACCGCAACGAAAGATGAAATGGATAATAAGAACAAATTAGTGAGTGATGATGAACGATGATTGGACGATGTAAGATACGTACGTATTTATCAATGAAATTCTATTTCCGTTCATCATGACCCCCGTCGCCTGCGTAAAGGGCGGCGCGTCTCCATTTGTGGTATCACCACGTCTTGTTCCTGCAGTCGTCGTGGTTGTCATATTGAGAGGGTCAAACATGTCCGGGATAGATGGCATGGACAGATGGCATTGGAAGATGTAAAGAGGACAAAAACATTATTCTGGGCGACCCCTCCTCGAAAGATGATCAAACTCACCAGGATCGTTCATCTTGGTACCTACATAAGGGTTATGAGTATGAGTGTACGAAGTCCCACGTCGTGTAGACGGAGGCTCAGTCTTGGGTTGTAAGGGCAATATCGGAGAAGACGTGACAAGCGAATTTTGCGGTTCGAATAGAGTCGGTGACATTCCATTCCCGGTAGTTAGTAAAGTGTTTGCAGCAGAGTTCATCAAGGACAGTGGAGGAGCAAGACCAGGGGTAGATGATAACGGTTCAGGGCTTTGGAAATTTGATGATGATGGGTTGAGTAACCTTGTTGATGACTTATTCAGAGCCGATGGCGGGGACCTCGATGGAGCTGACCATATCGAGAGCCAAAAGCAACAAGCAACAAGCACCAAACCCAAGTTAGTATAACCAGCGTAGAGGTGGGGGTGACCGATCAGAAAGACATGAATCAGCACAGGGTGATATGTGTCACTTGGACTCACCTGTGTTAGTAACTTGCTGCCCTCGGTCGTGCTGCGGATATGCTTGGTGATACAGGCGCGGCAACTGAGAGTGAACAGGATGCGAAACCAGAACACGTTCAGGAGGGGGGGAGGGATACGCTTTCTCGGGAGATAAGTGGTCTACACCGTCCATGGCCGCAAAGATTTTGGGTCTGTTGGTGGAAGGGTTATGATTGCTTTTCGTCCCAGAGAAAGGGCTATAAGGAAGAGCAAAAGAGTCAACTGAGTTGAGGTTGAGACCCATTAGGGACTTGTAGAGGAGGATGAGTATATGAAGGGTGCTGCGGTATGCTCAAGCTCACCACATCCTCCTTGAACAAGCCGTCGCCGAAATTCTGCAGCAAGGGAGGTGAGATCCAAACGCTAATCTGCGAATCTGGCGACAGGCCGATCCGAAGCAACAAACAGAACTCGCCTCGTCGATCTCCTCCTCCCCAGGCGACGGATCACTTTCCCTCCGCCCGTGCCGCGACGCTGACAGCGACATCGGCCCTGACACGACCACCGAATTTGTGCTCGACCGTCCATGCTGCCGTGCTGCACTCGTCGATGTAGGGGGATTCTGTGTCTTGCCAGCATCATGCCGCCACTTTCTGCGGAAGAACCCTGCCATCGAGGAGGCTTAGACGGGAAATTCACTGTCGAAACGATGCGCAACAGAAACGGTTCACCCGGATCACTTCCTTTAATTATCCCATGGGAACTCCCAACCGAACCGAACCAGCTCTTACAGGCTTTTATCTTAGACTTGCTCTTGTTCCTACATACTCCCTCCTATATCTTGAGCTACAGTATATCCTCCTCTACTCAGGAACAATGTATCACTCTATTGCCACTGACATCCCTCACACTCTTCTTTTCTCCACTTCAGTATGTAAACACCCCTCGCCCGTCCCTGCTCTTCATCCACTCATCAAGGTGAATCAGTGCCACATGCCACACTTTATTACTTAAAATCCATGTGTTTGCCCCGAGTGCAAGTCGTCATAACAACTGGGATCTCGCCCACTGCTGGTTGGCGCGGGGATTTCTATTCGAGAATCAGCTTCTGTTAACGGCATTCGGGTAATGATCAGCCTACTTATTTCTTTTTTTCCCGATGGCCCTGAATGGGCGGAGGGCGTCGATCATCTACCTTTTGTCCGTTTTCACACCGTCATTAGCCTTCTTTCGATTATTTGTCTCTTCTGATCCTTGCTGTTCACACTAATCTTCTTTCTAATACCAAAAAAGAAAGACAGCTACTGATAACTCATGTCTGCCTTTCTCCCCCTCTCCATGCCTGATTATGAAGCTATTGAACCTTCATTTAGACACTCTTGCTATACATAAGGAAGGAGGAGAATCTTGATGCCCTTTGCTTAGTACAAGTTTCTGACTTTTTTTGCAATCAGAGGTCAACAGCAAAAGAGCAGGTCCAATGTTGAAATGATGTTGTGTCAGGGAATTGAGCTGGAACTCCAATTCAATAGTAATAAATTTGAGGCTAAGAGAGTAATCCTCTCCTTGATACTGTACAAATATTATGTAATATTTAGTTTAACTCTAACATCATCCTCCCCTCTCAATGCTGTGTCCCATGCATCTCAACCTTTCCACTCCATTGTCATGAGTTACCTTGACTATGACCAAGAATATGTATTTATAGAATGACAGACAAGGGAATTGAACCAGCAGCCTCTTGGCTGGTTGTAGAATACCATCAATGTAAATGAGGGCAAATAGCATACTTGTATAAGTTGCTGGCACAATTAAACAAGAACTCCATTGAGTTCTCTTTGTAACCTCAAAGACTTAGCTGCTAAGTCAACTTGACTTGAGTTGCACAACAGAAGAACTCAATACTACTTCTTAGACACCGTTTACCTTGAGCCTTGTCTACTCTTTTAGTCTTATATCATTTTGACCCTCAACTGGTGATCATTGCAATTGCTAGTTACCTTCATATATAGCTAGGCCCTTGGCTTAAGGGGACTTGGTAGTCAGTTAGGGACTGCTAGTAGCAGTATGGTACCAAACCCAGGTATCATATCCAAGACCTGATCTTGCAATTGGGTGGTATTCAGTAGACTACTTGTACTCTTTTACTTTATCAACCTTGTGCTGGAGGTCTATTGTGATCTATACATGTAGAGAAATAGCAGCACATCCCTAAAAAGCTGCTTAGAGTAGAGATCCTCTTCTTAGAGGTGATAGTGTAACCCTAGTACTAGAGCAGTAGTCAGTAAGGCAGTAAGTGTCTAGCTGGGTGAAGATCTTACACTCTAGCTGTTATAAGATGACTCCTAAGAAGAAAACTATTTCTTGTGCATTTATCAACTTGATAGGAAACATCCAAGAATACAATGTGGGAAAGATATAAATAGTGTGGGAAGGATTATGTAAGATATGTATAGTTACTAGTAAGGGTCATGTGATTGCAGGAGATAGGTGCATAGACTATCCAATATCTGTATAAGTACCTAGTGGAATCTAATGAAGAACTCTATTGAGTTCTTCCTGAACAACTACCTTGGTTGAGCTCTAAGTCCTCACAACTGTATGCTAACACTAGCAGATGTAACTTAAGTAAGATCAAAACCTTTCACTTCAACCCTGAGGTATTAACACTATGTCTTAACAATAATATAACAACCTATTGAGAAATATGCTCAAAAAAAAGTGAGCTCTCACTTTACTAAGGGTACAGTTAGAGAGAAGAAGAGAAAGAGAATGTTGGAGCTGTGGAAAGTTTGGACATCTGGCCCATAACTGCAGAACAAAGAAAGAAGAGGAGAAGAAGAAAAAAGAAAAACCCCAAAATAGATATAGGATGTTGGTGACTAGGGTAATGCAATGTGGAGGTAGAGGTGAAGTAGAGGTGAAGTAGAGATGAGATGGCAGGAAAGAGTAGAGAAAGAAGTAAAGTATTTTAGATACTGGAGAGTTGGGCACTGCAAATGGGAGTGTTCAAACATGGTAGTAGAGAAGGAGAGAAGGAAAAATAAGAAGGCAGCATATGTGACCAGGCCACAAAAGGCACAGCAAGAAAGAAGACTAGTGTGTCCTGTATGGGAAAAGGTGCAGGAATACTGTGAGAAGTGGAACATGCCCCCAGAGGGTGTGCTCCTGCTTGAGAGAAGGTGGACCATAGAGGAGATAGTGGTAACCTATGTGGACTGTAGGGAATATAAAGACAAGAGGGTTCAAACCCACAAAAACCAAGGACAAGGGTTTCTCCTTAAAAGACAAGTGAAAAAAATATGGTACAATACCTGCTAGGAAGTATAGTACTGGAGAGAGGAAGAAGCAAGAAGGGGAGAGATGACAAGAGTACAGTATATAGAGTGTAGAAGAAGGGATACAATAGGAGGAAAAGTGCTGGAATAAGAAAGGAGATAGATTCTGTGCCTAGAATATAAGACAGGAAAGAAAAAACTATAATGGAACTGGGAAGTGGCAGCACACCCCATAGAGGGAAAAGTA
>Ga0153924_1000848_pt1 | contig 17707 bp, 15 predicted proteins | sample TSNJ008MetaG_FD_104709 | JGI IMG/M metagenome (GOLD analysis project Ga0153924, IMG submission 104709) | Attine ant fungus gardens microbial communities from New Jersey, USA - TSNJ008 MetaG | ecosystem: Host-associated > Fungi > Mycelium > Unclassified | place: USA: New Jersey, Wharton State...
CAATCCGCAGTCGACCACGACCAGATCGTCGTTGGTCTCGATCACCGTCATGTTCCGCCCGATCTCGCCGCAGCCGCCAAGCGGAATCACGCGCACGTACGGCTCGTCTGGAGGAGCAGGAACAACCAGGGTGTCGGGATTCAAACGTCCACCGCTTTCCATGCGTGCGTGAACGCGGGATGGGAGATCATGCGTAACCGATACCTCGCGAGGGTCATCCTGACCTCGCTCGCCCTCTCCCTCACGCTCTGCCCGAGCGCCGCGGCGCGCACGCCCGGACCCGCATGCCGGGCGCAGCTGCGCGAGCTGTATGCTCCGCGCGCACTGCGACGCCTGCGCGCCATCCTCGAACTGCGGGTGCTCGAAGCGCGTAGGCAGCGCCTTGCACTCGCTCGAGCCGCAGTCGAACATCGAGCCACGATCGCTGCGCTTCTCGCCGCACCCGACGATTCGGCAGTGCTCGCACAAGGCCCAAACGCGGCCGACCTGAAACATTTGCGCATCCCGCGCGCTAGCAACTGCTGGTAGCCGGCCACGACGCTTGCCTATGAGAGGTGCACACATGGCTGTCGATAGCCCGACCAACGCAAACGGTCTAAGGATCGTCTGGGATACTATTGTTGCGCCGAAAGCCGCTTTCGAATCGATCCGTAACGTACCCACCTGGGGCTGGGCTCTCCTGATCGCGATCGTTCTGTTCGCGCTCGGAACGTATATCGAGATTCCGGCGAACGCTCACGCTGTCTCGACCGATTGGCCGAACATGGTCGCGAAGAGCCCCATACTCTCCGGATTGAGCAGCGCGGAACAGCAATCGCAACTGCAGACCGTCGTCAAGGTCATGAGCTACACCTGGATCGCGGTGGTCATCGCCGTTCCGTTTATCTCGCTGATAACGGCCGTCTTATATCTGATCTTCGACAAGGTCGGGCATGGCGACGGTACGTTCGGAAAATACTGGGCGGCAGCGTGCAACATCTCGGTCGTCGCCGGGATCGGCATTCTGCTCACGGGCATCATCACCATAATCCGCGGCCCCGACAGCTTCCTCAAGCCGGTCGACGTACCGCAAGCGATGCCCTCGCTCGGCCTGCTGGCCCCGCAAGCTGGGCCGAAACTCGCGATCGTGCTCACCTCGATTACGCCGTTCACGCTCTGGGCACTGTGGCTCGGGGTCACGGCGCTTTCGACGGTCGGACGCGTTCCGCGCGTCACCGCGTGGCTCGGCGGGATCGCGGCCTTCCTCATTCCGGTGCTCTTCGGTGTCGCATTTGCGCGCTGAGACGCCAATCGCGCGCGGCCTCGCGTCATGTGCGCTCGTTCTTGCGGCCGCTCTGATTCCGGTATCAGCATCGGCGGCGCCGATGACGCTGATCGACGCCGTTTCCTATGCGCTCGATCACAATCCGACCGTGGCGCAGCAATATGCCTCCGTGCGCGCGGCCGAGCATTCGCTGGCGCAGGCGCGCGGAACGGCCTTTCCAACGGTCAACGGCCTGCTGCAGAACTACGCGCAGAAGAGCGCTAACTACGGCGGCGTTTACGAGATCATCGGATTGCAGCAGTCCAGCGTTTTTAGCCAGAACACAATTCAAATCGGCACGAACTACACGCTCGATACGGGCGGCCTCTCGTTTCTACAACTTGCGTCTGCGCGCGCACAAGCCGCGCAAGCCGAGGAAACGCTGGCCAATACTGAAGACCAAATCGCAACCAACGTCGCGAATGCATTCTACGCGGTCGTGCAGAAACAGGCGATTGTCGTCGTCGACGCGTCGGATCTGCAATATCAAAACGTGCTCGTCGACGTGGCCAAAGCCAAGGAGCGAACCGGCGTCGCGGCCGGCGTCGACGTGCTCAAGGCGCAGGTCGCTCAAGCCAAGAGTGAATCGACTCTCGTCGGTGGGCGCGCCGACGTCGACAATGCGCGCGAGGATCTCGCGCAAACGATCGGCACCTCACTCGACCAGCAGTTCGTTTTCCCCACAGAGATCGCCGAGCCGAAACTTCCCGCCCAGCCGGTCGATGTGCTGGAAGACGTCGCGTTGAACGCTCGGCCCGACGTCAAAGCTGCCGACGACGCCGTCGCAGCCGCACAGTTTACACGCAAGGGTTGGGATCGCGAACTCTTTCCGCAGGTGCAGCTGACCGCCGCGATGGGAAATCAATTCGCGCCGACCTCCGCAGGCGCGATCGTCGGCGTCAATCCGACGACCGGAGCGCCAATCGTGCTACCGCGCGGATCGCCCGGGTTCTGGACGCTTGGGGCCACATCGACGTTCACGTTGCCGTTCGTCGACTACGGCCAGCGGCACGCCGAGCGCGTAAACGACGACGCGCAACTCGCATCGGCGCGCACGGCGCTGGATCAGGCACGCTTGCAAGTAGAAATCGACGTGCGCCAAAGCTATCGCGCGGCTCAGACGGCACTCGCGCAACTCAGCTTCGCCCGCGACGAATCGCGCCTGGGGACCGAGTCCGCACGCATCGCGGAACTGCAGTACCAGCACGGGTTGATTGCGCTCTCCGACGTCATCCAAACGCAGCAGCAATCGGTGACGGCCCAATCCGATTTTGTGGCGGCGCGGGTCATGTACGTCGACGCAATCGTCAAGCTGCGCGTCTCGCTCGGCACCTACACGGCACAGAGCGCGGTTGCCGACTTGCAGTAGAGGATAAGCAATGAATCGCACCCGTAACACCATTATCGTCATCGCCGCGCTGGTTGCGGTCATCGCCGTTGCCGTGTGGGCGGGTCACCGCGGTCCCGGTACGGCGATTCCGGCGAAACTGCAAAAAGTCGCCTATTCCACGTTCACGGTGACGCTTACCGAAACCGGCGTGGTGATGAATCCGACGACGGTCACCGTTCCGACGCTCGTGGCGGGGAATATTGGAGCGATCTATGTAAAAGCCGGCACGCACGTCGCGGCCGGCGAACTGCTCGCGACGATCCAAAATCCGACGCTGAACTACAACGCGGCGTCCTCGCAAGCAGACTACACGAACGCGGTCGCCAACGTTTCGACCGCGCGGATCGACGAACAGAACGCGCGCGTCCAATATCAAGCGCAGGTCGCTACAAACAAGAGCGCGTTGGACGAAGCTCGCCGCGTCTACGATGCCGACGAAGCGCTGCTCGCGCAACGGGCCATCGCGCGCAGCCAAGTCGATGCCGACAAAGCCAAACTCGATCAGGCGCAAGTGGCTTACTATCAGGCTGTGCAGCAGCTACGGCTCGGCGCCGTCTCCGGGTACGGGCAAGATAGCGTTCAGGCGGCCCAGGCCGACGCTCAAAAGACCAAGATCATCAACGCGCAAAACCAGCGGCAGGTGGACTTCACGCGCATCGTCGCGCCGATGAGCGGCATCGTGCAGACCATCACGGCGCAGACCGCCGACTCAATGCGCTCGCTGCAGTCCGGTGACCCAGTCACCGCTGGCCAGCAGCTCTTCACGATCGCGGCCGACGACCGGTACGTGGTGCGCGCGCAAGTCGACGAACAGGACATCATCAACGTTCGTCTCGGTCAGCGCGTGAACGTCACCGGACAGGATTTCCCGGGCAAGACGATCCTCGGGCACGTAAGCTACATTGCCCCGGTCGCACAAAAATCGTCGGATGCATCGAGCACCGCCAAGCAAGTCCTCACGACGATCGCGTTGGAATCTTCGCCGCCGTATCTCAAAGATGGGATGAGCGCCGACGTCGACATCCTCACCGCCTATATCCCGCATGCACTGGTAGTGCCCAACGATGCGATCGGCAAAGATGGGAAGCACTCGTACGTGTACGTCGTTGCAAAGGGTGTGGTTGCGAAGCGGACGATCGCAACGGGGCGCGTCGGAGATACGACCACCGTCGTCCTCTCCGGATTGCGGCCCGGTGAGGTTATCGTGACGTCGAAAGATCCGCAGATCAAACCGGGTGTCCGTGTTACGCCCATGCCTTCACCGTCGAGTTCGCCGGCCGCGTCGTGACCCGCCTGATCGCCTACCTCAACGAAGCACTCATCTCGCTTTGGCGCAACAAGGGTCGCTCGATCCTCACGATGCTCGGGATGATCATCGGCTCGTCGTCGATCATCGCGGTGTTCGGCTTGAGCAGGGCGGCAACGAGCGGCATCGCCGGAACATTTGCCTCGTTTGGAACCTGGCCGATCGTTGCGTTGGTCGACGATTCGCAGAATTATCCCGACCGCGCTCAGCTGCGCTACACCGACGCAGCCGCTTTGGACGCTGCACTCGGCAATCAAGTCAACGACGTCCAACCCAGCTGGCAACGTACCTGGAAAGTCACCTACGGGAAGATCAGCGACTACTACTCGGTCGCAACGACCGGAGCGTTTCAGGACGATTCGCTGAGCATGAATCAAGGGCGCAAGATCGACGACGACGACGTTGCTTCGGCCGCCCGCGTCGTCGCGCTTTCGCAAAGCGTTGCCGACAAATTTTTTCCCGGGTCATCGGCCGTGGGCCGCGTGCTCACGATGAACGGCGTGCGCTATCAAGTCGTCGGCGTGTACGCACCCATTTCATCGCCTCTGCTCACGTCGATTGCCGGGTCGGATTACATTGTGATCCCCGACTCAACGTTCTACGGCCTCGTGAACGAGCCGCCCGATTCGATCGAGGTCTATCCGGTCAAAGGCGCCGACATCGATGCGCTTAAGGCAGAAGTCAACCGCGTGCTAAAGCACATCCACGGACAGCAAGCGCAGTATCAGTTGATCGATTCAGCCGGGCAGATTCAGGCCTTCGACAACGTGCTGAGCATCGCGGGATCGGGTCTGGCGGCGATCGGCACCGTGGCACTGGTCGTGGCCGGTATCGGCATCATGAACATCATGCTGGTCACGGTTACCGAGCGAACGCGCGAAATCGGACTGCGCAAGTCGATCGGCGCGAGCCGTAACGACATCATGGTTCAATTTTTGATGGAGTCACTCGTTCTCGCGATGCTCGGCGGCGGGACGGGCATGTTGATCGGCATCGGATTTACCGCTTTGGGCGCGAACCTTCTGAGCCATCAACTAGGCGCGATCGTGGTTCCATACGTGCTGGTCGTCTCGATTGCGCTCGGGTTCTCCGGCGCCGTCGGGATGCTCTTTGGTCTTTATCCGGCGTATCGCGCCGCGACGCTCGACCCGATCGAGGCGCTGCGCTCATGATGTATTTCGAAGAAGCGCTGCGCGTGCTTCTTGCCAACAAAATACGCACGTTTCTCACGATTATCGGGTTGATCATCGGCGTGTTTGCGGTGATCAGCATCGACGTACTGGGCCACAGCATGGCGGGGTCGATCGACGAATTGCTCAGCCCGCTGGCCGACGACACGTTCATTCTGTTTCCCGCAACGGTGCAAGGCGACTTCGACAAGGCCGCGATGCGGCTCGGCGACTTGACCACGATCGTCGCGACCGTACCCAACGTTACCGCGGCGGTGCCGCTGGGCGGACAAAGCATCCTAATGCGCCACGGACACAATATCGGAAACCTGCACCTTTACAGCGATTCGAGCAACCCGCTCGCCAATCAGCCGCTCGCGTACGGCCGCCTGCTCAGCGACGACGACGTTGCCAATGCAAGCGATGTTTGCGTCATCAACTGGAAAACGTATCGGCGCCTGTTCCCCGAGGGCGGCGAGCCGACCGGCGAAAGCGTATATGCCGGATCGCATCGCTACGTGATCGTAGGCGTGCTTGCGCAGCCGCGCGAAGGCGCGATCAACGCGACGTTCGGCGGCGACGTGGCGATTCCGTACACGACCTATCAACGCGAATACGTGCACGGCGATCGGGTCTTTGCCGCGCAGTTCACCGTAGCGAACGTCGCGACCATGCCGCAAACCGAGGTGGCGGTCATCAACGCGGTTCGCGCTCTGCGCAAGGTCGGCAGCGACACTCGTTACCAAACGTTCGATAAGGCACAGTTCGCGCAGGGCGTCAACAGCGTCTTCAACGCTGTAACGCTCGTCGTCGCACTGATCGGCGCGGTCTCGCTGCTCGTAGCCGGCATCGGCGTGATGAACATCATGCTCGTCTCGGTCACCGAGCGCACCAAGGAGATCGGAACGCGCAAGGCCATCGGCGCGCGCCGCGGACAGATTCTGCTACAATTTCTCTTCGAATCGGCGCTGCTCAGCGGCCTCGGCTGCTTCATCGGCATGGTGCTGGGACTGGTGGCCGGCGGCGCCGTCAACGACATCTTCATCGTCAAGCTCACGGGTTATGCGGCGCCCCCGCCCTTCGCTCAGGCGCTCCTCATCACCGGCGTCTTCGCGGCCATCGTGACGCTTGCGTTCGGCACGTATCCCGCGTATCGGGCGGCGCGCCTGGATCCGATCGAGGCGCTGCGCTATGAATGAAACCGGCGTCGCCATCGACTTCATCGGAATTACCAAGACGTACAAAAGCGGCGCGCTCGAAGTGCCGGTGCTGCACGGCATCGACATGCGCGTAATGCGCGGTGAATACGTCGCGATCATGGGGCCCTCGGGTTCGGGCAAGTCGACCTTGATGAACATCATCGGGTGCCTGGACCGGCCGACCAGCGGCACGTATCGCCTGGAGGGCGAGGACGTTTCGCGTCTGGACGACAATGCACTCGCGGCACTTCGCTTGCGCAAGCTCGGCTTCGTGTTTCAGGGATTCAATCTGCTCGCTCGTACCGACGCGCTGAAAAACGTCGGATTGCCGCTGTTCTATGCCGGGGTCGGATCGCGCGAGCGCGCGCGCCGCGCGATGGCTGTGCTCGAGGAGGTCGGCCTGTCTGACCGTGCACGCCACAGACCAAGCGAATTGTCGGGGGGACAGCAGCAGCGCGTGGCCATCGCTCGTGCGCTAATCAACGACCCGGCCGTTCTCCTGGCCGACGAACCGACCGGTAACCTCGATACGAAGACCAGCGCCGATATCATGGCCGTGTTCGACCAGTTGCACGCCGGCGGCCGAACGATCATTATGGTGACTCACGATGAAAATATCGCGCGCAACGCACGGCGGATCATCCGGCTGATCGACGGCTTGGTCGTTGCAGACGACGTCATCCAGGGTGCTCGCTCTCTCACGGGTTCTTAAGGAACACTGAGGAACAACAGCCGCGTTGTTATAGTAGGGAACAGCAAGAAACCGCGTCGCACAAGATCAGGAGAATGGTGAGAAATCGCTTCATGCCCACGGCCATCGTCGGCCTGTCGGGTGCCGTCATCGGCAGTTTCGTTATGATGCTCTACGCGAGCACCCACTTTGCCAACGTTGCCGGGCCCGACCACACGCCGCCCGCCGTATCGGCCGCGCCGCTAACCGGCGTGAGCGACCAAGACCGGATCGTGAGCGCGGTAAAACGCACCAAGGCGTCGGTCGTCGCAATCACCGAGACGATCAACGGTCAACAGGTTATCCCGGTTGACCCATTCGTCCAACAGTTCTTCGGGCAGCAGGGACCCGGGATTATTCAGCATTACAGGGGCGAGGCTTCCGGGTCGGGATTCGTCTATGACGATCGCGGCGACATCGTGACGAACGCCCACGTGGTGAACCCGCCCAGCGGAGCGCGCCTAACGAATCTCACCGTGATCTTCCCGAACGGCGACCATGTTCCCGCGCACGTCGTTTCGGTCAACGTCGGCGCGGATCTCGCCGTGATCCGAGTCGATGGGTATCACAAGCTCCCACCACCGCTCTCACTTGGCGACTCCGACAAACTCGAGCAAGGTCAGTGGGCCATTGCGATCGGCGAGCCGTACGAGCTTGCGCAGACGGTGACGCTGGGGGTCATCTCGGCGTTCAATCGCGAAGAGAAAGTTCAGGCTGAAGGCGGCGGCAACGGTTACTACGACTTCAAAGGTCTACTCCAGACCTCGGCGCCGATCAATCCGGGCAATTCCGGTGGCCCGCTCATCGACATCGATGGGCGCGTCATCGGCGTTAACCAGCTCACGGACGAAGGCGGCCAAGGCATCGGCTTCGCGATCCCCTCGAACGTGGTGCGCACCGTAGTGCCGGCTTTGCTGAAGAACCCCGGCGTCCATCAGGGTACCGGGACCGGTTTCGCCGGCTTCGCGCCGGTCAACCTTAGCCAAGGCATCCGCAATCAGATCGGCTATAGCGGCTCGAACGGCGTGGCGGTCTATATCGTCGAGCCGGGAAGCCCGGCCGACAAGGCCGGCCTCGAGCCGGGTGATGTAATCCTCCAGGCAGACGGCAAGTCGTTCGACAGCGCCGATGCCCTCCGCAACTACATCGCCTCGAAGAAGCCTGGCGACGTGCTCCACCTCGACGTGTGGTCGCAAGGCGTCAAGAAGTTCGTAGCCATCACCCTCGAGGAGCGGCCGGCAGAGCAACAGGCCATCCAGCAGCCAGGCGGGCAAGGTCAGGGGCCGTAGACGGTTCGGCCGCGCTTAGCGCGGCCGCGCATCCTGCGCTCCGAACCTTCACCCGCATCCTGCGGGTACTCACGAAGAGGCGAGTCCTGCAACCCGCCGCGCCCTTTCCCTGTTTCTAACATAGTGTACGGTCGGCTCTGCGGAGTTGGCCGGAAACAACGGTCCCGGTCATCGTGTATGATGATCGGGTACCACGACTGCGAGAGGCCGTAAGCGGCAAGGCAAAATTCGTCGCCTTCGTCAAGCATCGCCGGATCGTCGCGAATCATAAGCACTCACCTCGGTGCGAGTTCGCCTCGGCTCGACTGCTACAAGGCTGGTGGAAAAGCTGGTCCAGGTCCGCGCAGCATTATTATGAGAGAGGTAAGAGAACTACATGGCTAAAGTGGTCGGTATCGACCTGGGCACGACCAATTCGGTCGTTGCCGTGATGGAGGGCACCTCGCCCGTCGTCATTCCGAATTCCGAAGGGTCGCGCACGACCCCGTCGGTCGTAGCATTTACGAAGACCGGCGAACGCCTCGTGGGCCAGCTTGCAAAGCGTCAGGCGATCACCAATCCCGATCGCACGATTTCTTCAATCAAGCGGCACATGGGTGAAGGCGACTATCGCGTCAAGATCGACGGCAAGGATTACACGCCGCAAGAGATCAGCGCGATGGTGCTGCAAAAGCTCGTAAACGACGCGAGCAACTATTTAGGCGAACGCGTTACCAAAGCGGTGATCACCGTTCCGGCCTATTTCAACGACGCGCAGCGTCAGGCAACCAAAGACGCCGGCAAGATCGCAGGGCTTGAAGTTTTGCGCATCATCAACGAGCCGACGGCGGCCGCGCTCGCGTACGGCTTGGACAAGAAGGGCAACGAGACGATCCTTGTATGGGATCTCGGAGGCGGCACGTACGACGTGTCGATTCTCGAAGTCGGCGACGGCGTCTTCGAAGTGAAGTCCACAAACGGCGACACGCACTTGGGCGGCGATGATTACGACCATCGCATCGTCGATTGGCTCGTTTCCGAGTTCCGTAAAGAGCAAGGCATCGACTTGGCCAAAGACAAGCAGGCGATGCAGCGTCTCACCGAAGCGGCCGAGAAAGCCAAGATCGAGCTTTCGTCGGTGGTGCAGACGTCGATCAATCTGCCGTTCATCACGGCCGATCAGGAAGGCCCCAAGCATCTCGACATCACGCTCACGCGTGCGAAGTTCGAAGAGCTGACGGCCGACCTGACCGATCGTTGCATTACGCCGTTCAAGAACGCGCTGGGCGATGCGAAGATCGACATCTCACAGATCGATGAAGTGGTGATGGTCGGCGGTTCGACCCGCATGCCCGTCATTCAAGAGTTGGTCAAGAAGCTCACCGGCAAAGAGCCGAATCTCACCGTCAACCCCGACGAAGTCGTGGCGGTCGGTGCGGCGATTCAGGCCGGCGTGCTCGCAGGTGAAGTGCGCGACGTCGTTCTGCTCGACGTTACGCCGCTTTCGCTCGGTCTGGAAACGCTGGGCGGCGTGATGACCACGCTGATTGAGCGCAACACGACGATCCCGACGAAGAAGTCGCAAGTCTTCACGACCGCGGAAGACGGTCAAACGTCGGTCGACATCCACGTGCTCCAAGGCGAACGCCCGATGGCGCAGGATAACAAGACGTTGGGACGCTTCCGTCTCGAAGGCATTCCGCCGGCTCCGCGCGGCGTGCCGCAGATCGAGGTAACGTTCAACATCGATGCCAACGGCATCGTGAACGTCGGCGCCAAAGATCTGGGCACAGGCAAAGAGCAGCAGATCACGATCACCGCATCGACGAATCTCAGCAAAGACGAGGTCGAGCGGATGGTCAAGGATGCGGAGTTGCAAGCCGCGGCCGACAAAGCCAAGCGCGAAGAGGCCGAGGTGCGCAACAACGCTTCGAGCCTGATCTACTCGACCGAGAAGTCGCTCAAGGAAGTCGGCGAGCGTCTCGACGCGGGCGCGCGCGGCGAAGTCGAAACCGCGCTCGATGAACTCAAGCGCATCAGCGAAAACGGCACGATCGCCGAGATTAGACCGGCGATCGAGAAGCTGCAGGCGGCCAGCTACAAGATGGCCGAGCTGCTCTACAAGGCCGCATCGCCGGGCGGCGAATCTGCGGGCGCACAGCAAGACGGTGCCGCCGCAGGCGCCGGCGCGCAGGGCAATGGAACCACGGCGCCCGAGGGCGACGTAATCGACGCCGAGTTCAAGGAAGCGAAGTAGCAGACCATTGTCATCCCGAGCGTAGGCGCGAAGCGCCGTAGTCGAGGGACGCCTGTGATGCGTCCCTCGACTACGCTTCGCTACGCTCGGGATGACAAAGAGCTACGCATACGACATGATGAATGATAACGAACTTTTCACCGAGGCGGGTGAAGCGGTACTCGATGACGCGCTTCGCTCGCCCGACGACGATCTGCGTGCGCAGCTCGATAAGGCCAACGCCAAGGCCGACGACAACTACCAAAAGTTTCTGCTGGCGATGGCCGACTTCGAAAATTACAAAAAGCGCATGCAGCGCGACATCGAGTCGATCGTCACATCACACCGCCGCAGGCTGCTGGCGCGCTTTCTGCCGGTAATCGACAACCTCGAGCGCGCGCTCGCATTCGACTCCGGCGGCGGCGATAAGCTGCGCGGCGGCATCGAGCAAACGCTGCGCGGATTCGAAGCCGTACTTGCGAGCGAGGGTGTGAAGGCGATCGACGTTAAGAACAAACCATTCGACCCGAACGTCGCCGAGGCCATCGGAACGCTGCCGGCGCCCGAGGGCGTCGACGACGACACGGTGCTCGAGGTCGCCGAGAAGGGCTATACCATCGGCGATGAATTGCTGCGGCCCGCAAAAGTGCTGGTCGCCAAAAACGCCGGATGAACTACAAAGACTACTACGCGGTCCTCGGCCTGTCCAAAGGCGCGGCAGAAAAAGACATCAAGTCCGCATATCGTAAGCTTGCGCGCAAGTGGCACCCGGACGCCAATCCCGACAACGCCAAGGCAGCCGAAGAGAAATTCAAAGAAATCTCGGAGGCGTATGAAGTCCTCGGCGATCCCGAGAAGCGCCGCAAGTACGATGCGCTGGGCTCGGATTGGCAGCGCGCTGCGCGACAGGCCGAGCAACAGCGCCAGTACCGCACGCGATACAACGAGAACGAATTCGGCGGCTTCGACTACGGCAACGCCGGCACGGGCGGCGGCGCGGGTCCGAGCGGATTCTCGGATTTCTTTGACATGTTCTTCTCGGGTATCGGGCGCCGCCAAACGACTCACGCGACCAACTTCTCGCGGCGCGGTCAAGACCTCGAAACGACGATCGAGCTTTCGCTGCGCGACGTCTACGACGGCGGCAAGAAGGCGGTTTCGCTGCAGGTCGAGGATCTGTGCCCGCGCTGTCACGGCACGGGTACCGATAGCGGACGGCTTTGCCCGCAGTGCAGCGGAACCGGACGCGTTCTCACCACCAAGAAATTCGAGGTTACGATCCCTAAGGGCATCAGTGACGGACAGCGCATTCGCCTTGCCGGCCAAGGCGGCGTCGGACTGAACGGCGGTCCGAACGGCGATCTATACCTCGTGGTCAAACTGCAAGATGACGCCACGTACAAGCGCAAGGGCGACGATCTCTACGTCGATCTGCCGGTGAGCATGTACGACCTCGTGCTTGGCGGGGAAGTCAAAGTTCCGACAATGGCCGGCCAGGTCGCGATGACGATACCGGAAGGCACCCAAAACAATCGATTGCTGCGCCTGACCGGAAAAGGCATGCCCAAAGTCAAGGGGGCGGGCGCGGGCGACCAATACGTCCGCCTCATCGGACAGCTGCCGCAGAGCCTCTCCGAGAGGGAAAAGAAACTCTTTAAAGAGCTCGCGGCGTTACGGAACGGTAAGCAGATTTAAAGCGCGCAAGGAGCCGCAGATGATCAAAGACATCGCCTACACCGCGTATCCATCCAGCAACGTCGCTGGAACCCGTGCGTGGTATGAAAGAACGCTCGGCCTGCGTTTCTCCGCACCATACGCGGAAGAGGGCGTCGAGCAATATAACGAAGCTCAGGTCGGCAACGCGTATTTCAGCCTGATGACCAGCGCCTGGATGCAGCGTGAACCGGGAACCGGCGTGGGCGTGGTATTCGAAGTCGACGACATCGACGCAACCGTCAAATCGCTGCGCGATTCCGGCATCACCGTCGAAGACGTCTACGAAACCCCCGTTTGCAAAATCACTTCGTTCGACGACCCTGAAGGCAACAAAGTCTCGCTGCATCAAAGAACGGCGCCTTACTAGCCTTGTTTTCAGGGCATGGGCTCCTCTGGTCCAGCGCATACTCGTCTGAGAAGCCGCATATCCGGCGCCGAGTCGAGTGGCGCCGGATTCTTGCGCTTTTCAAGCCGTATTGGTGCCAGCAGCTCCTCGTTTTCGCGTGCATCCTGATCGGCGCGGTGCTCGGACTCGTACCAGCCGTCATGACCGCGCGCATCATCGACGTCGCAATTCCAAAAAGCAGTTTCCGCGAACTTATCATCGACGTCGGGATCATTTTGGCTACGGCACTGATCTCGATGGCGTTTGGCGTCGCCCAAGGATACCTGAATTCTCTGGTCGGCGAAGGCATCATGCGCGACATCCGCACGCGGCTCGTCTCGCACCTGCATCGCATGCCGCTTTCGTTCTTCACGGGAACGAAGACCGGCGAGATCATGAACCGCGTTTCGAACGACGTCGACAACGTCGACAACGTCGTGACGGGAACGCTCACCACGATCGTAACGAACGTCGTCATGATCGCCACGACGCTCGTCGCCATGTTCATCTGGAATTGGCGGCTCGCGCTGGTCTCGCTGGTCGTGGTTCCGTTCATGGTTCTTCCACTGGGGCCCGTAGGACGGCGGATGTACGACATTCGCAAGAAGACGCGCGTACAGCGAGATGCGATAGAGTCGATCACGCAAGAGACGCTTTCGATCTCGGGCATCACGCTGATCAAATCGTTCGCGCGTGAGGCGTACGAGCGCGCTCGCTTTTACGACGTCGGCACGCGGCTAATGAACCTCGAGATCCGCCTTGCGATGGTCGGCCGTTGGTTTCTCGCCTCGGTAACCGCGATGGTGATCGTCGGCCCGGCGATCGTGTGGCTGGGCGGCGGCTGGCTCGCGGTGCAGCACATGCTCGACGTCGGCGTTATCGTCGCGTTTATCCAGTACATCCAGGGCCGGCTTTACGGACCGGCGGCCGCGCTTGTCGGCGTGCAGGTTCAGATCGTGAGCGCGCTCGCCGTGTTCGAGCGCATCTTCGAGTATCTCGACATGAGGACCGAGGACTACGATCCACCGGGCGCAACCGCGCTCACCGGAATTTCCGGCGACGTGCGGTTCGAGAACGTAACCTTTGGCTACGACCCCGATCGCGTGGTACTGGACGGTGTGTCGTTCGAAATAAAACCGGGACTGATCGCAGCGTTCGTCGGACCGTCAGGTGCAGGAAAAACGACGATCACGCAACTCGTTCCGCGCTTCTACGATCCACAGGACGGACGTGTACTGATCGACGGACACGACGTAAAGACGGTGACGCTCGAATCGCTGCGCGCCGGCATCGGCATCGTCACGCAAGAGACGTACCTCTTCCACGACACGATCGCCGCAAATCTGCGTTATGCGAAACCCGAAGCCACCGACGCAGAGTTGATTGCAGCGTCACGCAACGCCAATATTCACGATTTCATCATGACGCTGCCGAAAGCGTACGAAACGGTAGTGGGCGAGCGCGGCCACAAGCTCTCCGGCGGCGAGCGCCAACGATTGGCGATCGCCCGCGTGCTGCTCAAGAATCCGTGCATTCTAATCCTCGACGAGGCGACCAGCGCACTCGACTCGCACAATGAAGCCGCGATCCAAGACGCGCTCGACGTCGTCATGCGTGGTAGAACGAGCCTGGTCATCGCGCACCGGCTTTCCACGATTGTCAACGCCGACGTCATTTTCGTGATCGACCATGGCCGCATCGTCGAAAGCGGGCCGCACGCCGTACTCCTGGCTCGCAACGGCGCCTATGCACGCCTTTACCGCACGCAGTTCCGGGACGCGGCGATCGCTACGTGAAGGCACCCGCAGCCTCGCATAGGCAGCACCCTGTCGTCTTTGCCTAGGAGCATAGTCCCTCGAGGACGGACCTTCCCACCTTGTTGACTGGTCGGTGACCCAGGTACGATAGCGGCACGTGCACGGAGGTGTCCATGCCGCGTTTCGCCGGTATTCGAGGTGCTCACTGAACACGCGTTGGTTTGCCGCGGTGTTCTTCGTGTTGGGCGCGGTCGTGGCGGCATGCGGTGGAGGCGGCGGATCGGGACCCGGGAAGCTGCCGACCGTTACGTCACCGCCCCCGACGGCGACGCCGACCGCTTCTGCCACCTCGGCGTTCGTCGACTGGCCGACGTATCAGTTCGATAGCGCCCGCGACGGCTTCAATTCCGATACCAGCGGTATCACGCCGACGTCGATTGCGAAGCTTCATCTTGCCTGGCAAGCCTCGTTGAACGGGGACGACGCCGGGCAGCCGATTATCGCCACGAACGTCGCGGGCCATAAGGCACTAGTGATTGTGGCGGGCGGTAAGACCGTCCAAGCCTTCGATGCGCTTTCGGGTGCGTCGGTGTGGTCGTCCGCGACGCTACCGGTGCAAAATCAGCAGTCATGCGGCACTGGCGGGCTGGGCGGTACGGCACAGTACGATGCGTCGCTTGGCGCCGTGTTCGTCCTGTCCGGAAACGGCGCGTCACCCAATCACGTCGTACTCTACGAACTCAGCGCGTCGACGGGCAGCATCATGAATAAGGTCGACATCACCCCCAATCTGGTTGGCGGTGAAGACACCTACGGCCACACCGGGGTCACGTTCGCCAACGGCCTCCTTTACGTCGGAACAAGCTCGAATTGCGAGGGCCCGGCGACGTTTCCGAATTGGCTCGGACGCGTAGTTGCGGTCAATCCGAGCAGCATGACGATCGCGGGTACGTTCTACACGACCTACGGTCAGGGCGGCAACTACGGTGGCGGCGGCGTTTGGGCGTGGGGTGCCGTCGCGGCCGACTCCAACGGCAACGTCTACGTCTCGTCGGGCAACGCCGAAACAAACGGGTCGATCGAACCTCAAACGCCGCCCGCACCGGTTGCAACGACGACCGACGAGCAGGCCGGTTACGCCGAACATCTGGTCAAGCTCTCCTCGGACTTGCAGACAGTCGAAGACTCCAACTATCCGGGCTTCAATTTCACGATCGGTTTCAACGATCTCGACTATATCGGCGTGCCGGTACTCTTCCAACCGCCGGGCTGCGCCCACCTGCTCTCCGCGACCCAAGGCAAAGGCGGCCTGCTCGTCATCAACGACACGACCAATCTCAATCCGGCGATCGCCACGTACAACCTCTCGATTCCGAGCGGCAATGCCTACTACATGGGCAATCCCGGCTATTCACCCAACACGGGCTACCTCTACGCGGCGATCACCTCGTCGGGCAACGGCAGCTCGATGCTGCCGCCGGGGATGGCAGCGATCGGCAACTGCGGAACCTCGATGATTTGGCACGCCCAGTTCGGTCCCGATTCGGCGGCCTGGGGTGACACGATTAACCCGCGCTCGGCACCGACGGTCACCGCCGGCGGCGTCGTGTTCATGGCGACGCCGTGCACCTCCAACGGCAAGGGCGGCTGCACGACGCCCAGCGCGACCAACGGCGCGCTTTGGGCGGTCAATGCGAGTACCGGAGCGTTGCTCGGCAGTGGCGGCAATCCGCTGCTGGTCACTCCCGACGACATTCGCATGGCGCCCAGTGCCGACGGCTTGTGGATTTGGGTCGTCGACGACAGCGGCAATCTCTACGGCATGACCGTCGACCCGTCGGTCCCGACCAAGGCGCTGCGACCCGGCGCAAAGGTCCCGCGCAGCAACTTCTTTCGACAAGAACAGTCCCCGCCATTTCTCGGGTCTACGTTACAGACGACGATCCCCGATTTCCCACAATGAATTCCGACGTTGGCACGGGGGCTCGGCGTCCAGATCCTGTCGATTTTATTTTGATCGATGGTTCCCGATAGTTGCCACCCCGATCGTTTGGGAGCCGTAAAGAATCAGCACGGCTGGCTCACCAGGGGGCTGATTTCGTGGCGCGGCGCCGAAATTGAAGAAAACTAACTTTTGTCGCATGGCACGCGCCCAAACGGAGGTTGGTCATGCCACGCAGTGCTCTTTTCCTGAGCGGAACTCTTCTAGCTTTACTAACCTTGGCTGCCGGCTGCGGCGGGAGCAGCGGCACGACGCCTAGCGTTTCACCAGCGCCGACTGCCACACCAACGCCGACTGCCACACCAGCACCGGCAAAGTACTTCGCATCGGCAGCGCAGGCAGCAGCCTGTGCAGCAAGTAATACGACTGGCACGATTAAACAGCCGCCCGCCGGTGCTGTGATTATTGTGTATGCAATGCAAAACGATGCGAGTGCTACGATGACCGGACCAACCGGGTTCACAGATCGGGACGCGCAACATAATTCGCCATTTACCTTCGGGGAGTGGTACAAGATTGCGACCGGATCGGGTGAAACGAGTTTCGATTGGGGTACGTCATCTGCGACCGTGCAGTGTAATTCATGGGTGATCGTATTTACGGGCGAACCAACAAGCGCACCGTTCGACGGTCATTCGGACAATCTCTCAAAGCTGCTATCCACCGATGGCCCGTTTTCAACCACTACAGTAACAGCGAAAGTTAATGATGTTGGCGTATCGATGTTGAACACTGGTAGCGTTGAAGGTATGGGCGCCGTGGCGTCGTTTGTGCCTTCTACGATGGTGAATCTTGGCAGTGCTGAATTTAATAACTTCTTGTTCTATTCGCAGCCGCTTGTTGCTGGACCGTTCACAGCTAGTTTAACTTTTACAGCCGAAAGCATGTACAATCAAATCGAAGTTGAAGACCTCATTGCACCATAATACAGGCAGCATTTCTTGCGCTCTACATGGGGCACGTCGTGCAATGTCATTACGTGCCTTCAGACCGCGTCCAGATTCGTGTGGAGTTTCTGAATCAATTCCGCGTTACTACGTATAAATCTTCGTCGCTCCTTGTTTTCTTCTCTTCGTAGTAGCAGCAGAGCTGTGGGCAGGGTGGATCAGTCCTCGGCTTGTCGCAACGATTTGCGGTTACGCTGATCCATGCTGTCCACAGCCGCTCCCTTAGTCGAATCCGATTGAACGCATTGAGGCCACTCATGTAAGCGCGTTCCGTCAACCAATCTTCGGTCTGTTCGATC
>Ga0153924_1000850_pt1 | contig 17698 bp, 20 predicted proteins | sample TSNJ008MetaG_FD_104709 | JGI IMG/M metagenome (GOLD analysis project Ga0153924, IMG submission 104709) | Attine ant fungus gardens microbial communities from New Jersey, USA - TSNJ008 MetaG | ecosystem: Host-associated > Fungi > Mycelium > Unclassified | place: USA: New Jersey, Wharton State...
ATGAAAGATAGGAATGATCTGCGCACACTGAATCTGCGTGAAATTGCGCGTACTTTAGGCTGTGCCCATACGAACCTGTATAACTACTTTCCCTCTTATACGGATTTGTTATGGGAAACGCATGCGACGTTACAGGAGATGTTTATGAAAATACTTGCGGATAAACTCAGACAGACCAGTGCCGCCGAACTGAAGCTAAAATACTTTTTTGACGCCTTTGTCTGCCTCTATGTAGACAACAAAGGCTGGTTCCGGCTTGCATGGCACGAGTATATCGGTGAGGACCGTCCCGAACGGGATATAGCTGTAACGCAAAAATCCAACAGCGAATTGACTCGATATGTTTCGGAGATATGGAAGGAGCTTCATGGTGAATATCCGGATGAAGCATTAGCCCGTCAGAGCTTGCACAGCACACATTGCTATATTGTGGGTGAAATATCCAATTATATCTCGGGCAGAGGCCTGATCCAGAATGAAGATGAACTCAAAGGCCACGTTTCCACAGAGGCAATGAAGATATTCCAGCTTTTACTGAATCAAGGCTGAGACTTGCTATTCCATAAGAAGGAGCGAATAATCATGGAAAAAACACTGACTGTACGCGGACTTGTGAACTGGCAGAGCGCCCGTGTTCTTACACAGACACTGGAGGATATCGATGGAATCAGCAACGTGAATGTAGATTTGGAGGAGATGTCCGTTATACTTGAGATGGCGCGGGGCATTATCACAGACGATGAACTCTGCGTTATCGTGGATGAGGCCGGATTTGAGGTTATTGAGATAGAATGAAGATGGTTTATCTATGATAACGTAAACTATTGCCTTGCGGTAAAGGAATAGAGTTATGGTGGCACTGAAGCGCGGGAAGATACCCATATTTTTTACGATGAAAGAGGTGACGGCCATTGGGCTATGAGCAAGACTATATGCTGGAATACCAGCATTTTCAACAAATTGAGAAGCAGATAGAAAAACAGCTTGAAGACGCTACCCATGATCGTGCACAAAAGCAAGAGGCACTCATCCAATCAAGACGGGACATGTGGGAGAACACCTCACACTCCTCGGATGATTTCGACCGGGTCATAGAAATCAGCCAGTATCTCTCTCCACTGGCCAGTGAAACTTATTCGGCTGTTGCGGCACAAAACCGCGTAGACGCCCTCGAAAAAATGACCGTTTCTCCCTACTTTGCACGGATTGATTTCAAACGTGATGAGGATAAGGAGCCTGAACCGTATTATGTCGGACGGTTTGGCCTGATGGATGAAAAGACACATACGTCCTATGTGCATGACTGGCGGGCGCCGGTCTCCAGCCTCTTTTACCGGTATGGCGTGGGGCGCGCCTGCTACGATGCGCCTGTCGGCAAAATAGAGGGGGTTCTCACCCTGAAGCGTCAATATGAAATTAAGAATGGGCAATTTGAGTATTTCTTTGACGCCGATGTGCAGATTGTCGATGAGTTCCTGCGCAAGATGCTGGCGAAGAACACCTCATCTAAAATGAAAACCATTGTCGAGACTATTCAAAAAGACCAGGATGAAGTGATCCGGGATGATAAAAATCAGCTTCTTATGGTACAGGGCGTCGCCGGCAGCGGTAAAACATCAATCGCGCTTCACCGTGTCGCCTATCTCATGTATGAAGGGCTGTCGAGAAGGCTTAATGCAAACAATATCATTGTGATTTCACCCAACACGCTCTTTGAGCAGTATATATCGGATGTTCTTCCTGAACTCGGCGAGCATGATGTGTATTCACTTGTGTTCCTTGATTTACTCCATACCGTACTGGGCACCGAAACTGCGAAAATACAGCCAAAATATCAGGAGATTGAAAGGATTCTCACCTGTGAGAATCCGGACAGCAAAGAGCTTCAGAAAGCCAGTGTTGCGTTCAAAGCTTCCCCGGCCTTCGCTACGATCCTGAAACGGTACGCACAGGATATTCCCCGCAAATGGATACCCTTTCACGATGTAGTCTATTGCGGTCAAACCGTGTTCACCGGCGGCGAACTTCACAAAATGATGCTGGAACTGGGGGAGGACAGACTGCTTTCACTGAACCTTCAGAGTATCGAAAAAACTATCCTGGAAGTAATCCGCAAAATGCGTGTTCCGCGGCTTGCGGAGCTCGAAAAGGAGGCCGGCGAGTACCCAGAGCATATGTATGACTGGAAGGAGTTCGCCCGGATGAACTCCATTGCGGAGAGTACAGAGCTGATCTGCGATATCCGTACCTATACCCGGTTCGACTGCTTGGCCCTGTATCGGAATTTATTCAGAGATCGGGCGTATTTTGATTCGCTTACTGAGGGCGTCCTTTTACCGGAGCGAATGGATGAGATTTTTGAGATAACTCAGACCGGCTTACAGGAACCCACATTGCCCTATCAGGACGCGGTTGCCCTGACTTTTTTTCATCTGCTGCTTACTCCATGTACGGAGTACAAAGACATCAGGCAGGTTGTGGTGGACGAGGCGCAGGATTACGACCCCATGCACTTTGAAATTATGAAACGCCTGTTTGTGAAGTCACGATACACCATCCTTGGCGATATCAACCAGACAATTGAGAAGCAGACGGATATCTCGCTCTACACACAGATTCAGGATGTACTGCAAAAGGAGCATGCATATCTTGCCACCCTGAACCAGAGCTTCCGATCCACTAATGAGATATTACAGTATAGTTCCCGTTTCATCGATCTTGCCACTCCTATCGAAAGCGTCGGCCGCAGCGGTGATGAACCGGCTGTCACGGGCACATCCACCCGGGCGGAATATCTCGCCGCTCTGGAAAGGGAAGTGGCCTATTGCCGAGAGCTTGGGTATGCTTCCATCGGTCTTGTGTGCAAGAGTGAACGGGATGCGCGGCAACTGTTTGGAGAGCTGAGTGGCCGAATGGATCTGAGCCTTCTGGCCGGCGGAACCAACTACAATACGCGTGGGATCTTTATCATCCCGGTATACATGGCCAAGGGTTTGGAATTTGACGCTGCGCTGGTTTGTGACGCGGATGAGGCGCATTATACAACGCAGGACGACCGTCACCTTCTGTATGTCGCCTGCACCAGAGCGCTTCACCGCCTAAACTTATTCTACTGCGGGAACCCAAGTCCGCTTCTGAAGGAGGGATCATGATGATATTGGAAAAAGTGATCCGGCTCCTCAGCGAGGTGGTCAGTGTGGATGAAGACGATTTCAACGCATCCACCAGGCTCACTCCAGAATACGGCGTTGAGCCGATTGATTTGGCGAAGCTCGTTATGGTTTGTGAGGAGAACTTTGATCTGACCATCCACGATGAGGACGTTCACACGTTCTGCTGCCTCGGAGATCTTGTAAGCTATATTGAAAATATCCTGTCGGAGTATTGAGTTGTATAGGGAGAAATTTAAAAACCTGCGGTTGCGAGTGATTCTTCATGCCCTGTCTGATGATTATAAACTGACAGATTATTGGTCAGGTATCTGTTTTGCATATAAAGAAATTTGTCCTCTGATTGACATGTTTTATTTAATGTATTATAATTGACTTGAAATTAAGTTAATAATCCGAGGTGATATGAATGTCAAGAAATCCAGAGAAAGATGCCCTTGTGAGAGAGGCCAGAAGAAAGCAAATACTTGATGCTGCACTAACCGTATATATTCGCTTCGGGTTCCATGGAACCGATATGGATGTTGTAGCAAAGAAAGCACAGCTTGCCAAAGGGTTGATTTACTACTACTACAAAACTAAGAAAGAATTGTTTGCCGAGCTTTATACATGGATGTTTAACGAGGCTTATTCGTTTTCTGCCGCCCTCCTTGAAAACACAGAGGGATTAAACCCGGTGGAGCAGCTTATGTATTATGCCTATGGTATGTTTGGGGCAAATAGAGACCATCCACGTATGATGCAATTCAATATTCGTATCCCCTTTGATGCCTATGCCGTATTCGGCCCGGAAGAATGGAAAGACGGCGCACAAAAATCGAACATGCACAGAAATGCATTGACAAGCATAATTGAAAGGGGTATCGCACAGGGAATAATTCCAGACACAAATCCAAGTAGTGCCGCCAACAGCTTTTGGTCTGTTTTTGTAGCGAATGTTTTTGAATACTCAAAACTGATAACAGGAACGCAAGAATCGCTGAAAAACGAAACAGCGATTTTGAGGGATGTGGTTCGGTTTTGTTTTCAGGGATTGGGAATTGAGTACAACCTTTGGAATTCGTGCTTAGAAAAGGTTGTAGCCGAAAATCAAGAAGGTGGCCCTGTCTATGAAGGTTTATAAAAGCGAAAACGCACAGAGGAATATTCTTGATTATGTGGCCGATACTGCTTATTATGTACTACCGTCTAGCCCGAAAAGAGGAACAGGATATGTAGCATGTATTGTGTTCTTGAGCATTTGATAATAAAACCAATGGGGAGGTCTTTTTTATGATAGCAATTGACGAAAAACAAGTTGAAAATGCAATAGACGGTTGGATTAAGCGGATTAACCACAACTCTATGCTACCATCGGATATTGTGGCAATATGCTTCATGCTTACTGAAACATATATTGACACCTATCTTTTGGAACTCACAGGCTCAAAGACATATAATCCGGACGATAATGCTTGGATATGGGAAACAGATTATAGGCCAGAAGAATGCGAATGCCCTGACTTCTGTATTTCGCCGGAGGTGGATTGGAAAACTGTACAAGACACTATGGTGAAATTACTTAACCACTATGTAAAAGACAATTCCGACCTTCGATTATTTCAGGTGCAGCATATAGCTGTCGGATTTTGTGATGGGGAGCCTGTAACGATAAAATGACAACAAAACCTATATTTTGAACAGGAAGTGCACCTTATGAAAAGCGGCAAAATAAAAAATAGAGTTACTTGGGTTGTAGGAGCAGTTGTAGGATTGAGCATATGCTTTTTAGTGTGCAGGTATGCCTTCTTTGGGCTGCACGGAATGAAGCAGTGGCCATTCGCTTTATTTGCATGTGGGCTAATTGCTATAATTATTGCCGCGATTTTTGACGGTCGGAAAATAATGATTTGCACAGTCGGAGCATATATTATTGGCTTTATGTTGGGAATATTGTTCAATATAGATAGCCTTGATCAAGGGGGCGGACGCTTAAACAACGCATGGATAATATGGACAATTTCATTTGTTGTAATTATTTTTATAGGTGTAATTTGGGAAATGGTGAGCAGTCTCATGAAAAAAAGAAAGCGTCATAGGCGCAGAGATAAGCATTATTTTTGATTTACAATAATTTTCAAAGATATATTGATTGGAGGTTCTATAAGAAATTGAAAAGAGTTATCGTTGTTTTACTTGCATTTTGTGTATTGATGCTTAATACATCCTGCTCTAGCAGGAAATTTGAAGATTTATCATTAGATGTTCCGGAAATCACCGTTTCATCCAATTCGATTGATGAAGCGGGAAGATTGCTTACGGAAACTGCGGCCGACAAAAGTCCCAACAATCCATTGGGCGGTAATCAAAGTCCGGGGATGACTTGGGAGGCGGTTGAAGGCGCAGCATATTATGCGGTTTGTATGTTTGACGAAGATGCAAATTGGCTTCACTGGCTTGTACTGGATATAGAAAAAACCGAGCTTGAGCAAGGCGAATATACTTCACACAGCGATTATGTCGGCCCTTACCCGCCCCAAAGCGCGGGACAGCACCATTATAGGATTGAAGTATTTGCGTTAAAACAGGCCACTGATAATTTATTCTTGAAACTTGACACTACACAGTCATATTCCGATATTGTGAAACATCTCAATAGATCGGGAAATGGAGAGAACAATATTCTTGCCCGTGGCTATATTGTCGGGACTTATGCAAATGGCGATGTGACCATTAAATAATACGCTATGTTAGATGTTTGTATTGATATGTAGAAAATTTATATAATGCACTATAGAAAGAGCTGGATAATATTATGTTTTCAATTACTGAGCTTGAAACTTTTCTTATAAACCAAAATAGCGATTTTGAAATATTAACGCATGAAACTCCTATTGTATCAACGCAAGATGCCGCGAAATATTTCGACATCGACAAAGCTGCCCCTACATTCATAATGGAAACAGAACAGGGACTAATTGCATTTATTGTTAGTTCAAAACGTGGAAAGTTAGATTTTAAGGCAATTAAGCAAGTTTTGGGATTTTCAAAGTTGAAAATGGCTGATAAAGATAGCATAGAAAAGGCTATTGGATATAAGACTGGAACGATTCCATTCATTGGTCATAATTTACCCTGTGTATTTGATAAATGCCTTTTAGAACACGATTATATTTACGGTGGTTCCGGCGATGAATTTCGTACTTTAAAAATCTCACCCTATGATGTACTTCGTTTAAATAATGTGATTAAGAATCTTGTTTGAGTTGAAGATAATAAGTTTTCTTCGGTTGCAAAGTACAAATTTCAATACTGTTGCCTAACACAGCCAAATAATAAATAGGCGAAGGAGGTCTTGTCTATGAATGTTTATAGAAACGAAAACGCAAGGAGGAATATTCTTGATACATACGATAAACTGCTTGACATTTGGAATGTGGATAAGGATGAAAGAGATATTGCTACAACCTATGGAACAACACATGTGATACTGTGCGGAAAAGAAGAAAATCCTCCGCTTGTACTCTTTCATGGCGTAGGCGATGATTCCGCACTGATGTGGCTGTATAATGCCGAGGCGCTCTCACGCCATTTTAGATTTTTTGCTATTGATACGCTTGGCGGCCCGGGGAAAAGCCGCCCGAATGATAATTACAATAAAGATTTTGACGATGTAAAGTGGATCGATGAAGTGCTGGCGGGACTCATGTTAGATAAGGTATATATGGTAGGCGTATCTCATGGCGCTTATCTGGCGCAATGTTACGGGCTTCACCGGCCTGAACGAGTTGTGAAAATAGTTGGCTTAGCGGGTTCTGTTCCTGTTGGGGATTTTGGCTCTATGAAAATAATGATGAAGATATTTCTGCCGGAAGCATTATTTCCAACAAAAAACAATGCGGTAAAACTCCTTCGGAAGCTGAGTGGGAAAAACAGCCGGGTACTCACCGATCATTCCACAGTCTTGGAGCATTTTTGCCATGTGCTGAAAGGGTTTAACAGCATGGCAATGGGGTATCACAAAATAGAATGTTTTAGTGATGAACAAATAGACGCAATCCGTGGAAAAGTTCTTTTTCTTGTAGGCGAGGATGACCCATTTGCGAAGTTGGGCGGCAAAGATGCTCTGCTCCAATACAAAATGAACGTACAGTTTTTTCCGGAAGTCGGCCATAGCATTAACCATGAAATTGCAGCGGAAATTAACCAGCTTTTAATCGAATATTTGTTAGAACAGACAAGCGTGTAATAGTTTATCAGATTTTGATATGCTGCCTCAGAGGTACCCGGTTTCGTTCCCCTTTTACGCCCTGTAGCGGAAAGGTATGGCCATACTTACTGTTGAGAGCCTTTTATCTCAGCCTGTCAACAAATGGTATGAGAATCCATGTAATATGAAGTGTTGAAGCAAAAATTATGTTACTGATAAAATAGCAAGAAAAGTCATGTGCCCCATGCAAAAAAAGGTTAGTATATATGTGACTGATAAATGTTCATAACATGCTAATTTCTTTATTTAGAGCGATGAAATAAAAAAACTTGCTGGAGAAATCTCCGTTGCAACCGGCGCTGGCAGAGGAATTGGAAAAGGATTTACATTAGGGCTGGCAATGCATCCATCGTAAAGATTTTCAGCATGATTGCTGGGCTAGAAATGGTTTTACGGGAGGTTGGGAATGTCCCGGCTTTTCTTGTGATAAGGATATGTCTAATGACGAACATTGGAGGCTTAAAGCATTTGTTAGTTTTTTAATAAGTGTTTGTTCCAAAGGAGGAATTGGTGTATGCAGCTTAATATCTCAACTGATTATGCAATCCGAATTATTTTGTATTTGGCGAAAAACAAACAGGTCGTATCTTCCGGTAAGCTGTCAAAAGTTATTCGGGTTTCGCCCCGATATCTGCTGCAGATTGGGGCCAGGCTTAGGGATGCGGATCTGATTGCCACAGTTTATGGACCGACCGGTGGATATTCACTGACGAAATCACCGGAGCAGATCAATTTGTATGATATCATCACAATCATGGAGGGGAAAACACAATTACGACAGCAGCCAGTGCCGGAATCAGACAATCTTCAAGAATTTATCGCGCTTAATAGCGTGTATAAGTATATGGAAAACAACATGGAACAGAGTCTGAAGAGTATCACAATTGAACGGCTATTATCTCAGCCGGTTGATGAATTGTCAATAATATTCAAAACCGGTTCTCATAATGAAACCAAACAGCTTTATTGAGAACAAGGCGATGAAGAATACTACGCTCCTGGTCCCACAGTCCCCCGATTATTGCATGTTGTGCTTTACGGCAGAAAATGGCATTTATATGTCGCAGAAAAAGCACCTATTCAGTATAGATGATAGAATGGACACTGTTTCGTACAAATATGACAAAGGATGGTGCCCGAAATAGCGAAAATTATAAGTATTAGTAGTGGTGGGGTGGTACTGCTCTGATGCACTGCGCTTTATATAATCAGGCGTTCTCAATAATGCGATAAGGTGAATGAACAGTATTTATATTTTGAACATAGAAAATTAGAAAGGATGAGATAAATGAATCAAACGGTTGTTACAAAAGCAAATGAAATTGTCAATGCGAAATCAGGCTTTATCGGCGGCGGCATGGATGGATACGTTTCACTTGCTCTTATCAATGAAAATGGATACCCTGTGATTACCACAATATCTATCGCAAAAGCAGACGGTATTAAATGGTTAACATTTGTTCCCGGTTCCGAAAGAAACTCGGTGAAGCGAGCTAATAAGTGCAATCGTGCCTGCGTGTGTATCAACTCAAGGTATTATCATATAAGCCTTGTGGGTACTATTGAAGTTTTAACTGACGCGAAAAGCAAAAAAGACAACTGGCAGGAGCCACTTAAAGAATATTGGAGCGGACCAGAAGAAGCTGACTATTGTGTTTTGCGTTTTACTACGGAACATTACACAATTTATCTTATTGATAAAGATTTTGAAGGTGGCGAAATTCAAGAGAGAGGCTCTTTATAAAATAGAGTTTGTGATAGTACCTGTAAATTAAAGTGTTTTCCATGTTGAAGAGAATTGGACAAACACCCTTTCCAATACACGTTTTTTAAGGCGAATACTTCCGCTAATAAGCAAATTGTGTAACGCGCCTTAATCTCCAAAGGCGCGCAATGTTTCGCTTACCCCCAACAGGAAGCTGCCATAACTTCTCGGAGTTCACCGGAAAAGCCCAAAGGTATTTTTCTCAACTGTTTTTTCTGCTCCAAGGTTTCTGGAGAATATTAAATCGCATACCGGAGTGGGGCTATAATTTCATAACATGAATACTGAAAAGAACATATCGAAACAATAAAAATGTTAGGAGTTAAAAAACAAATATAAATATAAAGAAAGGGGAAATATGGTCATTAAATTTTGAACATACCATAGAAAATAAAAATGCAGCAGATAATTACTATTGTCGTAATTGCGTTTATTCTAGGTCTTCTGGTCCTTATCTATTTAGTGGAGGAAAGGAGGAATGAAAGAAAAACCAGAAATTGGTTAAGGAGTGTCTATGGAAAAAAACCAGATGATGCAGAGGGCTACGACTTGAATGATGAGGAAGATATTTCAATTTATTATAATGTGGTCAAGGAAAAAATTCCGGATGATGAAGTTGTTGATGATATTACATGGAATGATTTAGAGATGAACAGGATCTTTAACCGTTTGAATACAACGCAGTCATTTGTAGGTGAACAGGTTCTTTTTTGTGAATTGCACAAGATTTTAAAAGATAAAAACAAGCTGAAAGTGCGTGAAAAAATAATTGAATTCTATAGTGCCAACGCAGAGAAACGTGAAAATGCACAACTCCTGCTCGGAAATATGAAAAAAGATAAGGTGAACTATTATCTTCCATTGTATATAAATTCAATAGAAGCGCAGAAAATACCATTTATTTGGGCGTGCAGAGCGTTACTATGTTCACTTTTACTGTTAGGGATTTCAGCATTGATTACAGTGAATCAATTAGTGATTGGAGCGGCAGCTGTTAATTTTTTGATAAATATCGCTCTGTATGCAATTGGTAAATCAAGATATGAGGTCTTCATGGAATCATTGCATGGAATTATTTATACTGTCAAAGTATCAAAATCATTATCCGCTGATAATGAGTCTAATCATATAGAGACCGAAACAACAGTCAGTGAAAATGTTCAGAAACTGGATAAAATATCTAAAATGATTGGGACGTTGGAAAGAAAAAAACAGGCAAGTATTTCAGGGGATATTGCAGGGTTGATTTCTGACTATCTGATCGGAGCGTTGATGTGGGATTTTATTGTATATGACAAGGTGATACGCCACCTTATGGGAAAACAAAATGAATTCATGGAGCTTTATCAATTTGTCGGGGAAATAGATATGTGCATCGCAATTGCCTCTTTTCGAGAAGGTTTAACAGAGTATTGCATTCCGGAATTTGATAAAAAGGAATTACTGATGGAGGAAATATATCATCCCTTAATAAATGAGCCGATTAAAAATAGTTTGAATATGAGGAAAAACATTTTGCTGACCGGTTCCAACGCATCAGGAAAGTCAACCTTTGTCAAGTCGATTGCAATTAATCTCATTTTAGGGCAGAGCATTCATACATGTACAGCAAAGCGTATGATGATTTCGGATTCAAGAGTTATTACATCCATGGCCGTTCGAGATGATATTTTGTCGGGTGAGAGTTATTATATGAAGGAAATAAAATATTTAAAAAGGATGATTAGCAAAAGCAATGGTGAACGCATGTTGATTTGCGGCATTGATGAAATCCTTAGAGGAACAAATACCATGGAAAGAGTTGCGGCCTCTATTGCAATATTGGACTACCTTTATGAAAAGAATTGTCTTATTATGGTAGCCTCTCATGACCTGGAATTGGCAAAAACATTAGCAGATAAGTATGAAAATTATTATTTTCGTGAGACATTGAAAAAAGGGGATGTTGTGTTTGACTATAAACTCCGCAAAGGAATCAGTAACTCTCATAATGCAATTCAGCTATTGCAAACAGTAGGATTTCCGGAAGAGATTGTAACCAATGCCCGTAAAAGGTGTGAATCAAAGTGAATCTATGATTGTATTACCAAGTAAATAGAGATAAATACAATATGAAAGGCATTTTGGAAAATTGGATAGATATATAGGGTAGAAATCTATGGAAAGGATGATAGTATGGTAGAACTCATTATTTTATTAAGACTCACCCGATCAAACGCAAATCATGCCATCACACGGGGACGCGGACCAAGTACAGCAAAAGTATATACGGTGGTTTTATGGTTTCTGTTTGAGTTTCTCGGCATATTCATAGGAACTGCCGTATGGAGCGCACTGGATTGGCCGATCAAGCTTACATACTTATATTTACTGGCCGCATTACCCATGGCCATCTTGGGCGGCTTTATTTCTACGCGGATCGCAAAAAGAGGAGAATCCTTTTATACCCCTCCCCAGTGACGTCGACGCCCTGTGTTATGACAGACGAGGGCCCGCCATCAGATTGCGATGGCGGGCTCTCGTCTTTTGATATGTTTTATTAAGTCCAATGTTGACTTGAACTGTTTGAATTAGATCCATCTATTGCCTGTTAATCCACTTCTAAATTATTAACTCTTCTTATCAGCACAAGCATCAAGATGAATCCAATAGCTACAAATCCCAAAAATCCGATTATAATTGTCTGCGGCGTTGCCATCCCGACCACGCTGTTGAGTGCAGTGCCGATAATAACAGCGGAAACAATCGCAGCTGGCACTGACTTCATCCAGAAACCAATCAGGAAGGCGATAAATCCAAAGATACCTGACGCGGTTGTGGCTAAAAGTGTGTACCTTATCATCATAAATAACGCTTCTGTGGTGAAATGGTCCTGTATCACATTATTCATGCTTTCTGTGTAATAAAGAATAACAAACGTAAATGCGTTACTTAACATCGTTGCCAAAACCGTAAAGCCAAAAACAAGAGATACTTTCGTAATTAGGATCTTCGACCTTTTTACGGGATATGAGAACAGCAGTATCCGCGCTTCCCCATGATATTCGCCAATCAGGAATTTAGCGTACATGACGGAAGATACAATAGCAAAGGATATCATCGTTAAAATACTTGTCAAATTTATAAGACTGGCATACGTCGCGAGATCAGACTCATCAAATGCCGCCACAAGCACTATGGCTGCGATACCCGCAAACACGATAATAGAAGCGATAATGTAAGACGTGAGCCGGTCCCTTCTTATTTCCAGTTTTAAAAGATTCGCCATAATCTAATTTCTCCTTCCGCTCATAATATCAAGAAAGTAATCCTCAAGGCTTTCACGATGTTCTTCCTTTAGTTCCGACAGGGATGCTTCTTTCACCATGCGTCCCTCGGAAATCACGCCTACAGTGTCGGTTATATGTTCTATTTCTGTGAGGATATGGCTGGAAATAAGCAGAGTCATTCCTCTGTTTTTGGCAAGCTCAATAAACAACTCGCGCATATCCCTTATTCCCATTGGGTCAAGACCATTGATCGGTTCATCAAGCAGGATGATCTTGGGATTGTGGATGATCGAACGAGCTATTGCAAGCCGTTGACGCATACCGAGAGAGAATTTTGAAACCGGCTGCTTTCCGGTATCATTAAGGCCAACGAGGTTTAATGTCTCCTGAATGTTGTTCGTTTTAACATTCATATATTCGAGGTGGATATCTAAATTATCATAAGCCGATAAATGATCGTAGAAAACGGGCGTTGATATAATCGTTCCTATACTCAGCAACACTTCGGTTTTTTCTTTGGCAACATCCATGCCTAGAACCTGTATAGTACCAATAGATCATTTGGATGCCCTTTGTATGGTTGTTACCGGCCATTCCATGACAAAAGAGAGAACTCCGCTTTGATAGTTCGAGGTAATGCGGCCGCCCATTTGCTCTACGAACTCCTTTACAATGGACAGCCCCAATCCGCTGCCCTGGCCTGACCGGGATTTATCGCCGGAGAAGAATCGTTTAAACAAATTTGATGCCGTTTCGGCCGATAATCCGGCCGCCTTGTTGGAAAAACATATTTGTGCGCTATTCTGTACCCGCTTGCTGCTAATATGGATATCGGTTCCGCTGTGTTGAATAATGTTCTGCAATAAATTATCAAAACCCCGGGACAGCGCCGATTTATCCGCGAGAATAGTCAGGGGGGAGTCCTCCAGTTCAATAACCGGCTCTTCGGATATTTCGGTAAATTTATCATAATAGGAGGCTACTTCATTTGCCAGTTGAGCGTTTATATCTACTAACTCTATTTCAAACGGGTAAATATGTGCGTCTAAACAGGTTAATTCATACAAGCTGTTTACCAGCTGTTTGAGCATGGCTGCTCTTTTGGACGCTATATCCAGATACCACTGTTCTTTTTGTGCGGATTCAACCCCAGACCGCAATAGCTGAATATACCCCATAACTGATGTAAGAGGTGTACGCAGATCATGAGAGATATTCTCCAGATTCTTGTTGAACTCAAGTCTGTACCGCTCATGATCGCTTCTTTCGTCGTGTATGTCACCGAATAATAAGTTAATTGTATTGGCAAGTTCTAAAACATCCTTATCCTGACTGCTTACCATAATCTGCTCATTGCTCTTTTCATCATGCGCCCGGCGTATTATGCTTCCCATTTTCCTCATTTCCCGTTTTAACAGAAAAAAACGCAGCCACATTTGCAATCTTGTCTTTGTCAAGTATTTCCCAATCATTGATGGTGTCTGCCAGTGCTTACCGCTTTACCTAATTCATGCTTTCCGCACTCTAAAGTTTCTTACAGGTTGATTTCTTTAACGAAAATCAACTATAAATCCATTGTTAAAAACATTGTGCTTTCGTATAATAAAAGCAGAGGTGATAATACATGAAAGAAATCAATATTGCACAAGTGATTATAAACAAGCGCAGGGAAAAGGGAATTACACAAGGCGAACTTGCAAGCTATATCGGGGTTTCCAAAGCGTCCGTTTCAAAATGGGAAACAGGACAGAGTTATCCTGATGTTACTTTTTTGCCGCAGCTTGCAACGTATTTTAGCATCAGTCTTGACGAATTGATGGGTTACGAGCCGCAAATGACAAAAGAGGGCATTCGCAAGCTTTACCATGAGTTATCTGCTGATTTTGCGAATAAGCCGTTTGATGAAGTTCTTGACCATTGCCGTGAAATCGTCAAGAAATACTTCTCATGCTTCCCGCTTCTGTTTCAAATCGGCTCGTTATTAGTAAATTATAGTATGTTATCCGGTGACGGTGAGAAAACCACTTTTATCATTGCGGAAGCAAAAGAGCTTTTCATTAGAGTAAAAAAGGAAAGTGATGACGTAGAGTTGGCTAAACAGGCATTAAATATGGAAGCGCTATGCCTACTCTCTCTCGACAGTCCGAAGGAAGTACTTGAATTGCTTGGGGGGGAAAACACTTTTCTAACTTCTCATGAAAACTTGCTTGCTTCGGCCTATCAAATGACGGGAAAAACTAAGGAAGCGAAAGCCGTATTGCAAATTGGCGCATACCAGTACATGTTCAGTCTGATTGGGCTTTTGCAATCATATCTCACTTTATGCACGGATGATGCGGAAGCTTTTTATGAGGGCTACAGGCGGATAGTTGTAATAGTGGAAGAGTTTAATCTAAAAGGTCTTCATCCGGCTGTGCTATTGAATTTTTACTTAATCGCAGTGCAGGGGTTTTTAGCGCAAAATAATATGGATAAAGCTCTTGATATATTGGAAGAATATGTTGAGATTGCAACCGGGGATATTTATCCTTTACAGTTACATGGGGACGACTTTTTTTATTTACTTGACGACTGGTTTGCTGATCTTGAATTAGGCACTTATCCTCCTAGGGATGAAAAGACAGTAAAGCAAAGTATGCTCGATTCTGTGGCAAACAATCCGGCCTTTTCCGCTCTTGCCGGCGATGCCCGCTTTCAAAATATGGTGGAGCGGCTTAAAAACAATTGTTAGGAGGTTCGGATGATATGAACGCAGTTATTACAGATAATCTGTCCAAAACCTATCCCGGAGGCAAAAAGGCGGTAGACAATATCAGCTTTATCTTGAATCAGGGCGAGGTTTTCGGGTTTTTAGGGCCCAACGGAGCCGGAAAGACCACCGTCGTCAAGTTACTGAACGGCATGCTAGCCCCCACAGGAGGGACATGTCGTGTATTTGATATTGATCCCTCTGTAAAGCCTGAGCAGATCCACCGGTTTTCCGGCGTTGTAACAGAACACGCGCAGATGTATGATAATCTGACAGGGCTTCAAAATCTCGTATTTTACGGCACGTTATTTGGAGTGAACATCACAGAGAGCAACAACCGAGCGCTGGCCTTGTTAGAACAGCTAGACCTTACGAGCGCCAAAGACAAGAAACTGGATACGTATTCGACAGGTATGCGGCAACGGCTCTCATTGGCGCGGGCAATGATTCATAAACCTAAGATTCTGTTTTTGGATGAACCGACTTCCGGCCTTGATCCTGAAAGCATACTGAGTGTGAACAGCATGATCAAGAGCCTTGCAAAGAACGAGGGTACAACAATCTTTTTGTGCACGCATCAACTGCGTTACGCACAGGAAATATGCAACTCATACGGGCTGATTGATGACGGTGTCCTGCTTGCGGCGGGAAGCATTGAAAAGCTGCGTTCCCTTGTTTTTTCCGGGATGACTGTCAGTATCAGGGCCGACCGTTTCCCAAAAGATATGCCGCTATCCAAAACCGGGGAACAGCGTTATGAAATCCATGTGCAGTCAGAAGAAGAAATACCGTCTGTCATCAAACGTATTGTAGATGAGGGCGGCAGCATCTATCATGTATCGGCCCGCAGGTTGTCACTGGAAGAGATTTATTTTTCATTGCTTGAGAGGCGTACAGGAAAGCGGGGGATAAAAAATGATTAATTCAATGCAAACTGCCATAATTAAAAAGGATTTACGGAGCGTAACCGCCAACAAACGCTTGTTTCCCGTTTTGTTAATCGTACCGTTTGTATTAACTGTGATCCTGCCCCTTATCTTCATTTTGGCGATTCACTTCGCTCCGGATGATATGGGCGATTTGCAAAAGATGCTCGACTTGCTTCCCTCCAGTAGGCAGTTAGATACCATGAGCCGTACCCTGATGTCTCTTATTTTAAATAGTATTATACCAATATTTTTTATGATCACTCCCATTATGGCTGCATCAGTCATGGCGGCAAGCTCCTTTGTTGGGGAGAAAGAAAAGCGGACATTGGAAACCCTATTGTATGGTCCGCTTTCATTAAAACAAGTATTTACATCAAAAGTATTGGCTTCGTTCATTCTAAGTATGGTCGTTTCTTTTGCATCATTTTTGGTAATGCTGGTTGTCGTTGAAACAGCAGTTATACTGACAACAGGCAGTATGCTGCTTCCCGATATCAGCTGGCTTGTTACGATGCTGGTGGTTTCCCCTGCGGTATCTTTGTTAGCCATTACATTGATTGTAAGCGGTTCTGCCAAAGCACAGACGATGGAAGAATCCCAGCAGCGTGCTGTTTTTCTGGTTCTGCCTTTGCTGCTCCTGATAGTAGGACAATTTACCGGGGTTATCTTAATTAACGCTTGGTTCCTTTTAGGGGTAGGTGTCGTTTTTGCCATACTTGCTTTATTTTCCATGAAAAGTTCCATGCGGAAATTTAGCTATGAGATACTCTTGAAATAGCATATAACGGCAATAAGGATTGCGATTTGATGATCAGGAGCATTCCCGCCGCTTGGTATGCCTGTTTTGCCTATCATGGTGAAATGTTGGATATGCGAAACGTCCGCATATTAGTTCCCGTCAAACAGCCGAAATAAATAGCAAGAAAAGTCATGTGGCAAAATCAAAAAATAGATAGAATATTTATAACTGGATGGCTGTTTGATAACCGGACGTTAGCTTGTCCATAGAGCTATTACGCAAATCATGGAAAAGCAACCGTTAAGGTTTAAGGAGGAGAGGTTATTATGAATTTACTGTTTGGAATGCTTGGAATGGCTGGTGGCATATTATGTGCCATTGGTGATATGCTTTTTGACTTAAAGGGAAATAACAGTATAAAATTGGGTAAATACAAATTCATAGAAAGCAACTGGAACGATATGCCTACATGGCGGTTCAGGGCTTCTATTCTGTTAGCGGCAGTCGGCGTACCACTTTATGTGCTTGGATTTGTATCTATGGCAAGACAAATTTCCAGCGAACCTTTCGCTATCGCTTTCGGAGTAACCAGTTGTGTAGGAGCTTTGGGCGGTATCATGATACACACCATGTGCTGTATCAACCCTATCCTTTATAAGAAACTCAAAAAACACCTAAGCTTTGAAGAGATTGAAGAGAGTCTAAATGCTATCTACGATGCGATAAAAATTCCGTTTGTTATATATTACATTTGCCTTGTGATCATCCCTTCAATCCTGTTGGAGTATATCATTATCCGAGGATATTTACAGCTTCCGATTTGGTGTG
>Ga0153924_1000854_pt1 | contig 17656 bp, 18 predicted proteins | sample TSNJ008MetaG_FD_104709 | JGI IMG/M metagenome (GOLD analysis project Ga0153924, IMG submission 104709) | Attine ant fungus gardens microbial communities from New Jersey, USA - TSNJ008 MetaG | ecosystem: Host-associated > Fungi > Mycelium > Unclassified | place: USA: New Jersey, Wharton State...
CGAACCATTGGACAATTTCTACAAGCCTGTCATTTCTGTACCTGGTGGACTCTTCCCATACCTCTAGGCTCTTTCAGGGTCACATATAAACATTCATGGCTACTCCTTTGTTTACTAGAAATGCTGCTCTTATCCTAGAAGAATGCCAATGTGACAATTCGATCCTTCTTCGTCCACGATCATAGGGCTCCTTCGTTACACTAACGTAAACCTGTTGCAATGGATCAAGGAGCTGCTTTTTACAGTTATGCGTGCAGAAACGGTCGTTTCGTCGCCTAAATGATACGACACAAGCTCCTGTACGAGTGCTATTCCCGTACTAAGAGGAAAGCAATCCAAGATACCTTTGGCTTACCAAATGTCCCTGCTGAAATAGCATCGACGGTGAAAGTTGAAAATATCTTCTATCAACGTTGCCAATGTTCTGTCATGCCGTGAACCTTGGACCTTGCGCGCTGTAAAACGGCTACTATTCTGGGGCCTACTAGACCAGGCTCTCCAACGCTCTCAGTCTAGCCTAGTTCTATTGAGAATCAGCGATGGCAATTGACACGTCATGTAGAAGATGGTACGCTCCTTACCTGATAAATAAGTAGCCGATGGTATAGACAAGTCTTCGGTGCTCCACCCCTTCTCGGGATCTGGTGAATCCGAACGTAGGTAACGACAAAGCTACAACATGGCTTTGAGTGGGGACCCAAGCTCTCTCATCCCACGGAAGGAGGAAGTTTCGGGTTGTTGAACACATTTAAAACCCTTCTCGTGTCCGATTTCCTTCCCCGAGAAGATAAGGTATGTCTACGCGATAGTTTGTTATCATGATGCAATTTTCCACTCCCCAGAATCACACAGGCAGCATAGAAAGCCTTGACTCGCCAAAAACCACTGTGATCCTCAAAGGCATGTACAGCACCTGATAGACTTTCGTTCCCCAGGTCACAGATGATGTAACAAACGAGAAGAACTTTCTAAGTGCTGTAGACAGGGAAACTTGGAACAATGTACTGCTGAGAGACATTGTATTTGACACCTATTTGTCTGAAATCAAAGGGCATCGTGGAGTGTTTATGCAAAACAATAATGTAGACCATAGAGTCAGAGACGTGGAGCGTGCTTAGTCATATTCCCACAAGTTTACGGAGTAGATTCGAGTCGTTCAGGAGTCCACAACTACTAGCTCGTCCTGACATCCTTCAGTCCCCAAATCTTACTTTGAATAGCTTTTAAGAAAGTGATACTACATCACGATTGTGCTCAGCAGCGTCATCAAACACCTGAAGTCAGCGCTGAATCCATTTGGCAAGCAACCGAGGTCAAGCTCATTTCTTGGATATTTTACTGGCCGGCACTGTCGTCGCAAATGCGATGTATTATTCTCAACATTCCCCTGGAATTAACCCAAAACTTGGGAATATTCATGACCAGTCCCCATGGACTCGGTCGCACCACTCCATTCTCGTCCCAGGCTCCCAGAACCCTGTAGGCCCTCCTCCTCCATCCCCAGGTTATGCTTTATATTCCAATGGCTCTGTTAATTCCCTCCAACATCCCCAAGGACATCATCCTCTTGCCCTTCCTTCGCTCCAACATCATCATCATAATTCGCTGTCACACTATCCCTCACCTCCAAATGGCACATCTCATCAGCAGCATCCATACACACAAGCTTCACCGGCCGGTGTCAATGGCCAGATCATGTCACAGCACTGGCAGCAGCAGCTCCTCAAGTGTGAGGTTAGTTGCCGCTCATTTCATTCTTTGTTTGTTTTCAGCCTTTTGTTCATCTTTTCTCCAAATAGATGGTCCGGTCTTCGCGTTCGCCCCATCACCGTGCCCGGCAGAGTGCTATGGCTGCTCGATCAGTAGCCAAGTCTGCAATCGCAATCACCAACCCAAATAAACCTGTACCTGAAGTCAATGGCAACGGCACTTCCAAGGAATTGGATACCTCCCCTACCACTTCCCCTGACGATGGATCTCCTTCTGTAACCAACCACCCTTCATCTACCGTCGCACCGATTGCGGTGGCACCCCGTCCTCATACGATTCGTCCACCTCAGAATACATGGACCTCACTAGACATGGGTGGCGTTAATCTTAAGAACCTTCCTCCAAATTCGGGGCTCTTTTCGTTCACCTTTCTTGTCACTCTCTACCTGAATCATAATTTCCTCTCGTCCATTCCCCCGACGATCGCCAAGTTGCGGCACCTGGAACTCCTTGACTTATCCGGAAATAATCTTACTTCATTACCTCCAGAGCTTGGGATGCTCACATCACTGAAAGAGTTATATGTCTTTGACAATAACCTATCAACGCTTCCTCCTGAGCTTGGTACCATGCACCTGCTTCAAACCCTTGGTATTGAGGGTAATCCGCTTGAAGCACGTCTCAAGTCTATGGTGCAGAAAGATGGGACACCGGCATTTATTTCTTATCTGCGAGATACAGGTCCCGTGCCTGCACCTCCCCCTGAACGAGTCTGGAAGCCCTTCTTATCTCCTGCCGAGCAGGATGCTCTCATCAACGATCCTAGCGCCGAGATGGTTAGTGTATTCTGCTACAACATTCTGTGCGAGAAATACGCTACGGAAAAATTGTATGGTTACACACCGTCTTGGGCGTTATCCTGGGATTACAGAAAGCAGCTCATCTTGAACGAAATCACCAGTTCTGATGCTGACTTTTTGTGTCTACAAGAAGTGGATGTCGCACAGTATGAGGAGTACTTTTCTAAACACTTGGGCATGCGGGGCTATGAAGGTGTTTATTGGCCCAAATCACGGGCAAAGACAATGAATAATGAGCAAGATAGGCGATTGGTAGATGGGTGTGCAATATTCCATAAGACATCCAAGTATGTGTTTCAGTATCCATAGAGAATTATATATCACTCATCTTATATTTCAGGTACCAACTGGTCGAGAAGCATTTGATTGAGTTTAGTACCGTCGCCATGCAACGTCAGGATTTCAAGAAGACAGACGACATGTTCAACCGAGTTCTTGGGAAAGACCATCTAGCTGTCGTAGCGCTTTACGAGGACAAAAGGACTAGTACTCGTTTCATTATCGCCAATGCTCATATACACTGGGACCCAGCATACCGTGATGTCAAACTCGTTCAAGCCGCTCTACTCGTTGAAGAAGTCGAGAAGATTGCCAACAATTTTGCCAAACTTCCTCCGCGCCCACCACAGAAAGTATTAGAGGGCGAAGCGATTTCATTGCGATTGCCGCCTTCGTATGCGGACGGTACTAAGATTCCTTTGATTATTTGTGGCGATTTTAACTCGGTGCCACAATCCGGCGTATATGAATTTCTGTCGAGTGGTACATTGGCAGCAGATCACCCTGACTTCATGTCCCATACGTACGGGAGATACACATCAGACGGTTTGCACCATCGACTAGGCCTGAAAAGCGCATACTCGGCTCCTGGGCTCAGTGATCGGACATTAACAAATATCACTCCGAGTTTTCGGGGTATGCTTGATTATGTGTGGTATACGACGAGTAACCTTGGTTTGAACGCGGTGTTTGGAGAGGTAGACGAAGGCTATCTGGAAAAGGTTGTCGGGTTTCCGAATGCTCATTTCCCCTCCGAGTGCGTACTTCCTCGTTCTTGTCTCTTTAAAAATCACTTACTCAGTTTCCAGTCATGTGTGCTTGAGTGCTGAGTTCCGCGTCAAACATCCGAAGGATCAACTTTCGCGAACTACGTCTTGAGTTTGCTCTATTCATTCCCTAACCTTTTTTTAACTACGGTTACTACATACACCTCTTGACTGCCCTGTCACCCACACTTTTTTTCCTTTCATCACCCTTGTACTCGCAAGTATATATTCTTCTACCCCTATGTTGATGGACAGTGGGTCTACGTATTCATACACACATATATTTGCTTGTTTTGACTGTGTCGCCACGATGTTTTCTTTTTTCTCCTTTGTCAAGTTGGCTGTTTTTTTTGTTAGGTTTCTTATCTTTCTCGTATTCTTCTTTTCTGACGCTGTATTAGTTGGTAGTGTTTTGTGTGCAAAAAAACTCAAATCTGTCTATCTTTTAGTGGTGAGAAATTGTGGCGGACAAGGTAATTGATTGGTTGATTGATTGATTGAGTGGAGGTGTGATAAACGATTTTTTGAATCTCGGAAAGCTGCTATGGTGGTTTATCAAGCGACTGCGACTGCCCCCGTCAACATTGCCTGCATCAAGTATTGATTTGATTTTCTTGTCTTGACTCTTACTAATACTTTGACAGATACTGGGGGAAGCGCGATACCAAGTTGATTCTGCCCACAAATTCATCATTGTCTGTTACACTTGATCAAGATCACCTGCGGTCTATAACCACATCGCGTGCGGATCCATTGTTTCCAAGAGATCGATTGTGGCTTAATGGGAAGGAAGATGAAATCAAGGAAGGTGGGAGGATGGCAACCTGCATTCAGGAGATGAAGAAGCTGAGGAAAGAGGAGGTTGAAGACAAGAATCCTGATGAGCCACAGGTGAATTTTTTCACGTAGTTCTGTCCTCTGCTAGAGAATTCCTTCTCAACGTTTTTTTTGTCGATGCTAGCTGTCAGCGTATCATGTACACATCTGTTCACACAACAACTTCCCTACTGCAGCCGGGCTAGCCTCATCAGCCTCTGGTTTTGCAGCTCTGGTATCTTCGCTTGCACTCCTCTACAAACTACCTGTGCCTACAACTACTCTGTCACGGATCGCGCGTCGAGGCTCTGGGTCAGCTTGTCGATCTCTCTTTGGTGGTTTCGTATTCTGGCAAATGGGGTCAGATGACTACGGCTCTGATTCGTTCGGAAGACAAATCGCACCTGAGTCTCACTGGCCAGATATGCACGCTCTCATTTGCATCGTTTCTGGTGATAAAAAAAACACCTCCAGTACGAGCGGTATGCAACGTTCTATCAAGACTTCTACTCTTCTCGATCATCGGATCGAAGAAGTCGTTCCAGATCGGATGGAAATCATCGTACAGGCAATTGTGAAGAAAGATTTTGATACTTTTGCGAGGATGACTATGGCTGATTCGAATCAGTTCCATGCTATCGCATTGGACACTGAGCCACCTATTTTCTACATGAACGACGTCAGCAGAGCAATTATCTCTGTTATCGTTGAATATAACCGGCTCTCCGTCGCAGCTGGTACCGGATACAAGGCAGCATACACTTTCGATGCAGGGCCTAATGCTGTCATTTATGCACTTGATAAGAATATGAAAGAAATCATCGAGCTCATTGTTGCTTACTTCCCTCAAGAGGAGAATTCATTCAAAGATGTCTTTAATTTGTTTGGTGGTAGTCAGTTGAGAGGGCAGGTTCCAGCTGGATTTAACGAGAAAGTAGCAAAGTCGTATGGTGTCGGTGTTGTTAAAGGTCTAATTCATACTCGGATTGGCGATGGACCGAGGAACTTGGGAGAGGAGGAGGCACTGTTGGATGCAGGGGGACTTCCTCAGAATTTAAGATCTGGAAATTGAGACGTGTATATTAATTGATTCATGTATGTCAGATATATCTACAGGAGACTGGTCGAGTCATCCGGCACGAGTATTGCAGTTTTTGTGTTCCCCCCTTCCACTACGATTTTAGTCCAGGTCAGTTCCTGTCACCAGTCATTGAAAGATGAACTGTGAACGTAAGTATTCATTCCAGATCAGGACAAGCCTGGCTTTTTTTAGCAGTTTCGATGTCCAAAAGGTCTTGGCAATCCAACTCCCATATCAGGTCTCGTTCTTTGCGCAGCGTCCAAGTCGAGTTCAAGTATTCTTCTTCCAGACAGATGCATAGCCATCTGGGAAAGAGACTAGCACCGCCTAATCTCCATTGCGGATGTGGCCAGGATCGCAGCAAAACCTTGCCGAAAGGTTATATATTCATTCTCTTGATGACCCTGAGGCATTTCTGGCAGCGTTCAATTCGAAGCAAATTCTCTCGAAACGTGGTGTCTCAGACTCTGTTACTGCCTTATTTAATAGCCCTGTTGCTGCCGCTAGTCACTGCTTCCCCGACCTTGCTGTATATGGCATAACGCTTTGCACTTCTTGGAACAAAAAAAAATGTTTTCCACCTTGCTTTCAACAACCCTGGGCCCTGCCGTTTTCCTTGCATTACTCCAGACTTTGGGTGCTGGTGCTCTTGGGATGCAGTAAGTCATTTAATTCATCCCCTGAGGCTGGTTTTTTTTTTAATTCACCGTGATTCAAAGGCCACGCCAAAACCAAAATGACGGCAACTCGGATTCCGACAGCGACTCTGACTCCGACAATAACTCTAGAAGCTGTAGAAGAGGAGTCTGTACGATCACTAGTTGCAAGAATCAAGTTTGCCAAACAGTGATAAGTACCCGTGGTAGCGTCGCTCAGACTCTGAGTGCTGGACACACGTCAGGAATAAGTATGGGCGTGGTATCAACACCCGCACCAACATCGAGTACTAAAGCAGCTGGAAGTCGATCCAGCTCAACAAGTACATCTGGCACGCTTTCAGCGCATCCCTCTACTGTTTCGAGTACTTCCAGCCTCAGCACTCGAAATTCAACTAAACTCTCCAATGGTGCATGGGCGGGAATAGCTATTGCTGCATGTGAGCAATTACTTCCTATTCTCAGCTATTGCATTTAATCTCACCCTGCTGAATAGTCATTGTGATTGGCCTGCTTGCAATGTGGCTTGCCAGAGTCCGAAACCGTAGGCGCAGGAGAGAAAAGAGACCTCAAGGATTTTCCTCTTCCGCATTCTTGACTGGAACCGGCGCTTCAACTCGAAACAATCATGATTACAACAATATGGCGCAGGTAGAATCCGGCAATAGGTCACCAGGAGTTGGACTCACACATATGAACGGGAATGTCGGAGGCATAAGTTACAGAAACGACTACGGGGGCGGACAACTCAATCCGGATACTGCGAGTCCTCTTTCACCTCTCCCACCAGCAGTCGTGACACAAGGTTACGAAGGTCGTATCTCACCCAATGCTGGTCAAGCCCCTATACGTTCGGCTTCACGAACTGGAGACGGTGCTTCTATCCTCACATCGCCTTATTCGGAAAATAGTTGTGCTGCCGAAGTGCCCCGTGAAGCCTCGACGTCAGCAGCTGTAGCATCATTATCATCACCACCACCACCTACTGTATGGAATGGTGCTGTTCAAAGTGTTGGTATGGGCGCTGGAACTCTGTACTCTGACATGCATTCATTCCAGAAACATCTCGAAGCTGATAAAGAAAAACAAAGCGCAAGCGGACGATTATTGCAAGAACCCGTGGTTGATTTTCCTCCTTCCTATCTATCGTTGACACGATGATCCAAAGTTGTCTTTTATTTTTTTCGAACTCGATGGTACAGGCTGAAAATGGTTTTTTCTTCTTCTTGACCTCCTTTCTTTCCTTTGTTCATTAAAGGGAACCATGACGATCTCATTTAGACACTCGTTCTTTTTGACCAAATCTTGACGCTCATTTATATATTATTCGTTTTTGATCTAATGAAAAGAAGAAAAAAGAAAAATCCACATCTCGTCCTTGTAAAAATCAATTTATCTATTTTTTTAAAATATTTTTACAAAAGACTTGATTCCAACTATCGCCGATAATGGTCTTTGAATGAGTCGCCAGGATTTGAAAAAATATGACATATACATCAATATGTGTATCCTGTTTACCGAAAAAGACCTAATCATTCTCTACATATACAGTCCCGTTTCTCATATTCTTCAACAAGTCTCGTTATCTTAGAGCACAAATACACGAACAGTCCATTTCGTGCACCACCACTGCCACGATGATGATCCGGTGTAGATGACATACCCGTCGCTAGCTCACTTGGATCCATGTTGACAAACTCTGTCTCTGAGATGCATAGCTTTTGGTCTGCATGTGCTTCATCGTTGCTCGTGACTATAGGCCCGCAGTCAGTATCATGTGGAGGAAGAATGGTGGGTTTCATGATCAAAGATGGGGGAGGCCACCAAATCTTCCGTGAGAAATAATTTGCTCTTGGTCCCTCGAATTCTCAACCTCAATCTCACCTAAAAATGACATCTCCGCAGTCCTGTTCTGCGACATATCTTGTATGCTCAGGGAAGATAATATCTCAATCTCAGCTTTACGACGGTTGAACAGCATATGTTGCAGTTCCCTCCTGGAAAAGCCGAGTGTTTTATAAATTTATGGAGGGTAAAAAGGACTCACTTCCATTGCGGAGGCAAAATATCGGTCGATCTCTGGAGCATAGCCAAAGCCTGTTGTCATCAGTCTCCGAGCATCACGCAGAAAAAATCGGACCGAATTACCTTTTTCTCGTCTCGTCGTGAAATCGGCAACAACTTATCTTTATCGATGCCAAGTCTAAAAAACATTTCACATGTTTTATCCAGACCGTGGGTATATGCGCACCTCGAAAACTCAGTTGCAAGAACTCCAATCCACACGACCTTTCCTCCAGCTGCCAGCCGCTCGTTCTCATGCTTCAAGGCTTTGCTTCCGTAATTGTACACTGAGAGGATATCGAGACCGTATGGGTCTGCGTCTACAAGTGCCATTATCGGTATGCTACTGGCAGGTCAGAGGCAGTCTATTTCATTGATCAGATACTACCGAGGTGGTAAGTTGTCTGCGAGACTTTTGACCAGGTGGCGGGTGGCAACGTCTGGATAGCCCTTTCCCTAGAGAGTTCAGGGGCTCTGAGCCTCGTCAAGTGGGATAAGAGGTCAAACCGTGATGATCAAGCCTCTTCCAGGCATTCCACAACAGTCCGATACTTTCAAATGACAGAGGGTTTGAAAGACAGCCTATGTGATCCTAAGGACCCGCCTCCGGTAGACGGGTCTAAAAAAGCGTCACTTGCCTCTTTCTCCACAACCAAAACCCAGCGGACATCTTGATCTAATCCAAAAGAATCTATATCTTCGCCTGCCGGGATCAAGGTGCCCTAAAAAATAAGTTGGAGCAGATATTCGGAAAAAAGATGAGTATATGCACTTTGGTATCTGTGGGTTGGATTTCCTCGCCAGTGGAAAGACGAATTGAGAGACCGGAGCCACAGATGAGACCTTTACTCGATGCACGGATGTTGAGGAAGGATCTATCGAGGTCGAGGGTCGCGGCCAGGTCATCAACGAGCTACGACAAGTGTTTGCGAGGACATTGACTTTGGACAGCAAAGTAATACTGACCGAGTCGACAGTTCTTTGAGACCTGAAAAGCTGAACGTCGTTATAGTAAATGTCTCTGTTGGGAGTGTCAGCTAGGATTTATGTTTGAATTTCTCTCACCTTTTCGTCATGGGAATGTCGTCGATTATCGCTTCGTGGGCAAGGTCCATGACACGAAAGAGTTGTGCTAACGACATTAAAAGTGTTTAATTCTGCATGTATTGACTCACCGAAAGGCCTCAGACTTGCGGTATTAGATTTCTTGGGATAGACGAGGGTCTTTGTGGACGTTCTGGCGGTGCGGTTGGCGAGCTGGAGTTGGATTTTCGACTGTGCTCGTCGGTGACTGGCAGTTGTTTTTTGGGGAAACTGGAGACCACTGGTGTGGACGAGCTGCTGGAGGAAGGACAGGACGAGGAGCTCGATTCCGTGTGCTGGATGGGTGTCCATGTTGAAGAGATAATAGAATACAAATAATAGTAATAATGATAATAATTATGCAGGCCAGTTGGGCACCTGGAGACCAAACCAGAGGGGGAGTCTGCTCCAAAACTCTTCACGAACGGCATCGACGACGGCGGCAAACTCTACGCGACAGTGTTCACAGGCTCTGAGGGAGACACCAAGGGAAAAAGAGGCGTCCTGCCTCGTCTGCATGAGCTCTGCATCGACGATGGCGAACAGGGGATCTGAGCTTCTGTGGCAAACGACACCATTGACGTCGCGGAGGATTTCAAAGGTGATTGCCTCGAAAGCGGCCTGGCATGTGCGTCTACGGACAGGGTCCTTTTCTGGGAGATGGATACATGTGGCGGCGGGCTGGCGGCCTTCGAGCTCGTTGACGACAAAGGTGGAGAGATAGCGAGAGGCGTGTTCCTTGCCCTTGAGGATGCTCATGAGGTCCTGCGGGGAGAGTATGTGGAGGGTGGAGGAGCGGGGGTCGGTGTAGCCGGAGGCGATGTCGCTGGGCGGACAGCGACAGAGGTCGTAGAACGCCGAGGGCAGCAGCTCGGGTGCATTTGTGGCGCGTGCGAGATTAATGACGAGGATGGGGTGGGGATAGGAGAGCCTTGGCTTGTAGAGACCGCTGGTGTTGGTGGCGGCAGCCTCGCGGATCTCCCACTGGGCAAGCGTACAGGGCCAGGTCGTCGAGAGGCCGCGCAGCACGTCGTCGCGGATTTTCTGCGCCTGAAATTTTGTTGCGAGGCGAAGAAGGGCGGAGACGACGTCAAAGTCGGAGGGGTCATACCTGAGGGCGGAGACGCCGTCGTAGAGGGCATAGAGGAAGCGAGCGAGGTCGTCGGGAGGGTCGTCGAGGACGAGGCGGGGACAGGGTAGAGTGTTGTCGAGGAGGGCGATGGCGGCGGCAAGGACGGGGGAGTGACGAGCGAGGACGCCCTTGTGGACGCAGAAGGCGGTGTTGTCGGCGACGAGCACGACGTTGCCGTCGCCGAACCACAACTCCATCTCACCGTGCGAATATTTTATTCTCGGTTTCTGTTCTTCCTCCCATGCCCGAACAACGTATTGTCCCGGCGCTCCTCCCCCAACCACCCCACAAAAGGCTCAACGTAAAAAACGAAGGGCCAAGAACGCTGAAGACGATGCCCCAAAGGACCCTGTCCCCCAGGAGCCTCTCGACGTCCCCGACGACGACTCAAAGCCTAACTTCACCCTTGATCTACTCTCCAAGCGCAAGAGGTTGGCTACAAAAAAAATCGCATGTCCTCTTCCTAGTACCTTTCTTCGCTGCTCATTTTTTTGTCAGAACCGCTGCTGCGCCTATGCTACCACCGACCCGGAAAAACTTGACGAAGACCAGAAACGCACTATCATACAGCGTCCAGAACACGAAGCTGTCCAAAAGGAATTGGCCTTGATCTACACCGCTGTCGAGGTTATCCTGCCCTTGGCTCCCTTGCAACTAGGTCTGACCATCCCTACCAGGCTCATGAAGCTGAATCGGCCCGTGAAGCAGCTGCCAGTCGCCTCGAGGCTGAGAGGGCCGAAAAAGCCCGTACTCAGTGTGCCGTCGATGCTGCCCAGGTAATCTATCCTTCATCTATTCACTCATCGCCGTCTCAGGTTCCCTAGTCCGGTCTAGTTTCTGGCGCTGCCCAACTCGTTGACTTTCTCCGGTTCCATTCTTCCCTTGCCAAGGGCGAAATAAATATTTCCATTCCAGAGGAAGAATCAAAAGCCATTCATTCTCTACGCGACGCTCTCCTCAGTCCGGACAGCGATCCAAAACAGGCTGCCCTTGCCCTCTTCCTTCATCGTCAAGGCAATTGGGAAGGTGTATCTCGTATGTCCAATTGAAAAAGCGCTTGACATACAACTGAATATCATAGATGAGCGCTTGATTGAAATCACAAATGCTGCTCTCAATCCTCCCAGAGTGCCAACCCCAGAGCCCGAACCCGAACCCGAACCCGAACCCGAGCACAAGCACGAGTCCGAGCCTGAGCCTGAGCCCAGCACAAAACCAGAGGAACAAACTTCCTCGACCGCAGAACAACTTCCTACTGCTGTCTCCGCTGCTGCTCCTTCAGAGTCCGATGCCCTTGCTCCTGTCAGCACCACCTCTGGAGTCATCGCGGCGTCAAACAGCTTCCGCTTTATGCAGGATAGTGAACTCGAGGGCCCATTTGATGAGGCTCCTGCAAATGTTCTTGTTGCAGCGGTCAATGGTCATACAGAGCAAGGTGTCGCTCCTGCACCCGAGGTGAGGTGTTTCCATGCCCATCCTATCTTTCTTAATTCATGCTCTTGCACAGGTAACTGATTTGGCTTCGGATAATAAAGAAGTCCCTGCTACTGCTATCAGTTCCGCCGCCGCCATCGATTGGGCCGCTGATGAAACAGCAGAAGAGCTGCCCTCGATTGCAGGCTTGCATGCCGAGTTTGGTACCTCTGGCTCTGCAACTCCTGCTGAGCAAGTGAATGGTCGAGACCCAGCACCCGGTCCAGGTGCTCCTTCCCAAGATGAAGAAGGCTTTACACAAACAGCAAGAGGACATCGTGGGGATGGTCGCGGTCATGGTCGCGGCGGACACTATGGCGATCGTGGTGGACATTTTGGTGATCGTGGTGGACATTTTGGTGATCGTGGTGGACATTTTGGTGATCGTGGTGGACATTTTGGTGATCGTGGTGGACACTTTGGTGACCGTGGTGGACACTTTGGTGACCGTGGTGGACACTATGGTGACCGTGGTGGATTCCGTGGTGGATTCCGTGGACATTACCGTGGTCGTGGCGGTGACAGAGGGCGTGGCGGTACGTTTTGTTTCTCTTGTCCACGATAATTCCTCACGTTCTAAACATTCTAAACAGGATATCGTGGTCGCGGTGATGGTGAACGTCGAGGTGACGGTGAACGTCGAGGTGGAGGAAAGGGCCGTCACCGAGGTGATCACGGAGGCCCTCGTCAAGGTGCTACTCCATCTCCTGCTATACCTACCCCAGCTCCTGCTGCCTAGACACAATATCAGTTGTGTTCAGTGCTTGGTCTCCTTTCTAAAATTAGGTCCTTTTGAATTGTTATCGTCTTGACGTTCCTTCACGTTGTACCATTCCAATAGCAACTTGAACGGTTGCTGTCCCATCCTTTACACTGAACTCTTTCCCACCGCCTGATTGACAACACCTTAGATACATCCTTAGTTCTCCCGCTACTTACTTCTCCCCCTTCTCTCTCTTGACTTACCTCTCCCCCCTCTCTCTACTTACCTTTTTTGTTGTGTTGTGCTGTTGTCGTTCGCTCTTGAACAATTTTTTGCATGTTGAGAGATGGACCGAACATATAAAATTAAAGTGAAAGTTATGGGCGATAAATGGGTGATTGTGTTGCTGGATAGAAAGATGCAATGATTGGCAACCGTTAGATGACATACCCAATGAGAAAAAATCCAATTGTAGTTGAGGCCATATTTCTGAATGGAGTGTGGTGAAGAAGTGTTACATGACCAACGTATTGCAGAGAAGCCTGAATTCTCTGTCTCCTTTTTTTGAATATGGCCTTTTACTTATTATTGTGTTAGGCTTCCTTCGGTACATCAGTTCTTGAGAATGCATTCTGGACCATTTATATGTGTGGGTAAGGGGTCGTTATTGAGACTGCCGAGGTCTTGAGGTAAATGTGGAGCCTATTCATCTTCTGATTATTGGTCAGGCGCGGTGTTAAAAATGGACGACAGCTACATTTGGTCTTGGAGTGAACCTCCCCTGAAATTCCATGTCATCCTTGAAATATGAGTCCCTGTGATAAACTTGCTTCTTATTGCCTGCTTCCATTTGTTTGTTAAGAATGGCATCTCAGGAATGGGCTTGAAGGATCTAATAATAACATACTTGGATGGGTTCTGCCACATATATGCTATATCCCCTTTTGCGCATAAGCTCGGATAATTCCATAAGACGGATCACCTTTTTTGTGTGTTTTTTTTACTAAAAACGATATTTGTCTATGCGGTTTCATCAATCTTCCTGGATGTGTGATACATTGTAGAGTGGTTGGAAATACGATCCCACGATATTTGAGAGGCTCCGACGATGAACATTGTCCCTTTGCGTTTTCGGCACTTTGATGATTCTGTCTTCTTTGGATCAAACTTCGCGTTGGGGCCATTCAAATGACTTCTGTTGTGGTGAATCATAAGTAGCGTCAGAGACCCCTTTTCATGCCTTTGCGGTGAAGCTTTGTGTTAAACCCTCAGCCTGACATTCGCCACATGCTCCGGATTTTCTCACAGCACCATCAAGGCTGTAGTAGCCTTTCTTAGAAAGCCCGGCACATTCGCAGAGAACAACCAACCCGCGCAGCCCCTTTCGATCTTTGATGCTTGTTGCGGTACTCTGATGAATCATTCTATCATCGTAGCAAGTCGCACCATCTTGGCACCAGATTGTTTATCTATACACCATCCCATAACAAAACAAGTCCCCAAAGATGTGTAATGCAAAAATTTTGAGGCCCACATCTTATCATACTCAGGATGCTTATCTTCGATAACGATTCTCAGGGAGGTCCTGAGTTGTGAAATGATGTCCTGTCTACGGAGGTTGATCGGGTGCAATCGACCGCCGATTGTCTTGACATCTCAATACGCTCCCAATGCCTGGGACTGACGTAAAATTTCTCAATCTGTCCTAGCCTTTTGCTGTTCACCTTTTTGGGTCGTGACAAGAAATATCTGGGGTGGCTTCGCCTCAACGTCTGTTCTTTTTTAACTATAGACAGCTACATTTAAAATAAACTACTGGCCTAACTTGTACACCAGAGCCTGATCTGATTTGAGTCAACTACATGCCGGTGACAACCCTGTGACACCACTCACGGTGAGAATAAGTGGCAGACAATTGAAGGGGCAGATCGGATCCGATTCCAATCAATGGCCTCCGAACCATTTGTTTATTTTATCAGCCGCCCTCTTTCACTTGTTTTTAACTTGTTTTTGACTGTCGCCTCCTAGAGGTTACGCCCCAGCGCAGGTTTTGCCTCTGGCGCGAATTCACATTCCACCAGTACTCTCGAATCCTGCGAGACTCTTCAGAATGATCCCTTCGGCAGGGTCATCGTCCTCAGCTCTACAGGACTATTTTTCTCATGTTCCTCAAGATCTCGAGAGGCCCTCTCTCCCATCTCGTACCCACTCAGCCTCACATCTGGCTGACCACGATTTGAGCCACTCCAAAGAACGGTCTCATTTGGAAATCGCCCTCGACACACAGCATCTGATACTCAAGGGCACCGGAGTCGACGTTGAGTCAACAAGGCTTTCTGGTCATGTCACGCTCTATTTGGTTGAGGACACGTCTCTCAAAGAAATAACGCTCCAGTTTCGAGGTAAAGGCCGGATACCTGTTCCTGCATCAGAGTCGTGAGTGATCTTTTGCTTCGTTGATGATGTTTACATACCGACCTATTTTAAAAGCTTGTTGGGTGCCAATTCGTCTTCTGTGACATACGTTATCTGCAACCATGAGTGGTCGTTCCTGGAGGGAGACAAGCGACATGCTCGTACCGTCAAAGCAGGTCGCCACACATTCTCATTCCAATCGCAGATTGATGGCAGCCTTCCGTCGAGTTTGGGCACATCCGCATTTGGTGGCGCCTCCATCTCCTACAAATTACGTGCAATCGCAGTTCGCTCTGGTTTGAGCTCTAATCTTCAAGCCGTCTTGCCAGTATATATCACTCGGTCCTTCGGCCACGAAGCATTAGAATATCAGCAGACTCTCGAAATAGAGAATACGTGGCCGGAGAAGATCATGTATTCGATCACTTTACCCCACAAGGCCTGGGCGCTGGGAGATACTTTGACTACAATCTTGAAATTTTCGCCAATAGCTAAAGGTGTTTACGTCAGTCACATCAAAACGACGGTTCAAGAGACCACAAAAGTCTACGCACGTGGTGGGACACAGGAGAATGTCAATACCGTTGCTGCAATCAATCATGCGATAATCGATGGAAAGGCAACTGTTGCCGATCCCCGCTCCCGCTACTTGCTGGCCAACCAAAATGCCAGCACTGTGCGATCGCCACGGAATCCTATCGCTGGACCCAGTACAAGTGTATCAGGTGACACCTCACCGACAGGTCTTCGTTCTCCTGATAGCCCATCTTCCCCAGTTTCTTCACATACATCAACTACAGTACAGGAAAGCGAAGAAACTAGTGATGTTACAGTCACACTTACAATTCCTTTGCCTATCATATCCATTACACCTTCACATTCCATCGAACCCATCATAGTCAGTCACCGTGTGCGCTGGAGCATCTTGTTGCGCAATCTGGATGGTCATACTTCGGAGCTGCGTTGCTCACTGCCTGTTCATATTCTGGACCATCGGCTCCTGGAAGAAGCTCGCTCGTTTTCTGCTGCAACGCGTCGACTTGTTCTCGGTTCGTCTGGGACATTGCCTGAGGAGGAGACTGATCGTGAATTGCCAAGTTATGCTGCACATATCAGAGATCGAGTAGCTAACATGTACCTTCCTGAGGCTTCCACTGTTCGCATCAACAATCCATGGATACACCACGTCCATCCGCAATCGGGAGCTGACACGCACGATTCCTCTGTTTCCATCCCTCCTTCGAGAGCTCATTCCGGATATTCATCCCCATTGGAACCCCATGTTCTTTCACAGCTGCCTCAGGCGCCAGACTCTGATGGAATCCCGACTCTTGATCTACTTCACTCTGAACTTTTACTTTCGTTATCGGACTCCCACCTTCGACAAGACTGTTCTGCGCTGGAGCCGAATGCTCTCTCTGAACAAATTATTCCTGATTCGTCACAATCTTCTAGCCAAAATCAAAGTGGCTCTCAAAGCCGCCACAATAGTCGACCAGCGAGCCCTGAAGGTTCTCATCATCATGACAATGTCACCACTCATCATACTAGCAATCACGGTCGAAACCGTCATAACATCTTGCGTGCTCTCACTTCGTTTAGTAGTCCGCACTCTCTATTTTCTCGACATGGAAGCCATCAATCTGCAGACGAAGGTCAACACTCTAGATCCCATAGTGGTCATTCTGACTTCTCTGGGCAACAACCTCACCGTTCGGGGACGGATACGCCATCAGAAGGGGTCAATGGAGCAGATTTATTGCACCGGATAATGACGGAGGTACCGGATTACTCGATCGCCTCAAGAGGATTTATTGGAGGTGGAGTACCACCTCTAGAGAGCATGCGTGGGCTTCCATCGTATGAAGAGGCTGCACACGAACATGAGTAGTGTGCAACATCGAGTAATGCGGATCTCAATGTCAGTGCATGATCCCATTTCGGATTTGGCTCTGTATCATCCAGTTGGGATATCCCTACAGAGATGTGATGCAGAATTCCCATTTGTTTCTCGATTACATATTCCATGCTCCCAACTCTTCAGTAGACTTTTAGATTTTTCAACTCATAGACCTATCATGTTAACCGCCGGAATGACTGTATTATAAATTAACGTAACTTTCGAGATCCACAGCTACCTGGGCTTGTAAGTGTGGTGCTCTTTGCTGAGATTGATGATCAACAAAATTCAAATCCAAAAGGGCAAATCGATTTCTGTTTTGGGACTTGAAATCAGATCCGAATCAATGAGGGCAGCATGTGACCTAGAAAAGATATTGTCAGCGTCCATAATTTATTACTATATTTATTACTATATTAATCAGCTCTTGCAGAGTTTGCTTTTCCATACTTTCTTTGACACCGTCATGTCTTTTTTCTCTGCTTTTTGTCGTGCACAAACCCTTCGCAGGGGCACCTTTCCTATCATGTTTTCTCAGAGAACAGTTCAACCTGGTATCACCCTACGTCGCTTTGCAACCACACCTCCTCCCCCAAAAACGAAGACTGCACTCTATACTAGTCTTGGAGTAGCAGCAATTGGAACTTTTGCGCTCTTTTACTTTACCGACCTAGGTAGGGAGACGAATACAGTTGCGAAGTCTGCGGCGCAGACCGC
>Ga0153924_1000855_pt1 | contig 17649 bp, 16 predicted proteins | sample TSNJ008MetaG_FD_104709 | JGI IMG/M metagenome (GOLD analysis project Ga0153924, IMG submission 104709) | Attine ant fungus gardens microbial communities from New Jersey, USA - TSNJ008 MetaG | ecosystem: Host-associated > Fungi > Mycelium > Unclassified | place: USA: New Jersey, Wharton State...
ATGCTCCTGCTGACCCTGCACAGTCGCCGCGGGACCCGCACGTTCGAAGCCGTCGTCACCGCGATGCTCGCGATCCTGACGATCGGGTTCTGCGCCGGCCTGCTGTTCGCCCAGGTCTCCCCCGCCGAGCTCGTCAGCGGCCTGGTGCCGCGGTTCGAAGGCTCAGAGTCGGTGATGCTCGCGGCGTCGATGCTCGGCGCGACGGTCATGCCCCACGCGGTGTACCTGCACTCCGCACTGGCCCGCGACCGGCACGGCGACGTCCCCGCCGGTCCCGAGCGCCGCCGGGTGCTCGTCGCCACCCGGTGGGACGTGGGCCTCGCGCTGGTCGTCGCCGGTGGTGTGAACATCTGCATGCTCGTCCTCGCCGCGGCGACGCTGCCCGGCGTCGCGGACACCGACTCGATCCCCGGCGCACAGCGGGCGATCGCCGAGCACGTCGGACCCGTCGTCGGCGTGCTGTTCGCGGTGGGTCTGCTGGCGTCCGGGCTGGCGTCGACCTCGGTCGGTTGCATGGCCGGCGCCGAGATCATGAAGGGGCTGCTGCACGTGCGGATCCCGCTCGTGGCACGGCGCTCGATCACCCTGGTGCCGGCGATCGTGCTGCTCGCGGTCGGTGCCGATGCGACGATGCTGCTCGTGGTGAGCCAGGTCGTGCTGAGCTTCGGGATCGCCTTCGCGATCGTCCCGCTGGTGGTCTACACGTCCCGCCGGAGCGTCATGGGCTCCGACGTGAACGCCGCGACCACCCGCGTGGTGGCGTGGGTGATCGCGGCGGTCATCGTGGCGCTCAACGTCGCGCTGATCGTGCTCACCCTGACGGGTTGAGCACCGACGGTGCGCGTCGAAGCGGTGCGCGACACGACGTCGGTCGTCACTCGACGACCGTGACGTCCTTCCAGAACGCGACGTAGCCCGAGTAGTCCTTGCCGACCCGGTCGAACGACGACGGGATCGGCGTCGGGTAGGACCACGCACGGTCCTGCAGCGCCTGCCCGTCGACGTTCACCGTGAAGTACTGCGTGTCGCCCTTCCACGGGCAGTGGTACTGGGTGGGGCTCTCGGTGAAGAGCTCGGACTTCACGCTCGACGGCGGGAAGTACCAGTTGCCCTCGATCTTGATGAGGTCCTCTTCCGGGGCCTCCGCGATCACCGTGTCGCCGACGACTGCCTTCATGCGTTGCTCCTTCGCTCGCTGGTGCCGGACGGCCTGGACGGCGCGCCGGCCCTGTCCGCCCGAACGCTACGCCCGGCCCCGTGATTCCCGCAGGACGACCAGGTCCGGCCCGACGGCGAGTGCCGCGTGCGCGTGTTCGCGTCCGAGGACGGACGCGCTCTCGGACGCCGTGACCAGGTGCTTCACCGCGCGTCGGAGCCCCGTGTACGCCGCGCAGGCCGCGGCGGCCTCCGGCGCGGTGTGGTCGATCCCGACTGCGGCGAGCGCGTCGACGACGGCGCCGGCCGCGAGCAGGTCCTCGACCGCGAAGTCGGGGGCGTCGGGCACGTCGACGGCTTCGCCGGCGTCCTCGGCCGCGTCGTCCAGGGCGCCGGCGTGGTGCAGCCCGGCGGCGACGACGGCGACGACGCAGCGGTCGCCGCGTTCGGCCTGGAGGCCCGTCACCCGTTCCGCGATCGCGGTCGCGTTGCCGAGGTGGCCGAGCACGACCTCCGGACCGTCCGGTACCCGGGCGGTCGCGTTCCGGAGCGCGCGGCGCTGCGCCGCCGCATCCGGTGAGCTCGGCAGGACGTCCACCCAGACGACGAGATGTGCGCCGTGCGCGATGCGTGCGGCCCCGCCGGCGCCCCACGCGAACCGGACCTGGTACTGCTCCTGGGTGCGTTCTGCCACGTCCGTCACGATAGCCGTCCGGACGATGCTGTCCCTCTCCACAGGGTGACCGTCCCGACAGGCTCCGCCAGGGTCGACGACCGTAGGATGCACTTCCATGGAGATCGCCCCCGCGCCCACCCTGACCGGCGACCGTGTGACGCTCGAGCCCCTCTCGCAGGAGCACGCGGACGACCTGCGGGCAGCGGTGACCGACGGCGATCTGTGGCGGACCTGGTACACCTCGGTCCCCGCGCCGGCCCAGGTCGAGGACGAGATCGACCGGCGTCTCGCCGAGCACGAGGCCGGCCGCATGGTGCCCTTCGCGGTGCGGGACCGTCCGACCGGTCGCGTGGTCGGTTCGACGACCTTCATGAACATCGACCCGGGCAACCGGCACGTCGAGATCGGCAGCACCTTCCTGGCGAAGTCGGCGCAGCGGTCGGGCATCAACACCGAGTCGAAGCTGCTGATGCTGTCCCACGCGTTCGAGGCGTGGCGGTGCATCGCGGTCGAGTTCCGCACGCACTGGCACAACCACCAGTCCCGCGCTGCGATCGCCGGCCTGGGCGCGAAGCAGGACGGCGTCCTGCGGAACCACTCGATCGGCCGCGACGGCACGCTCCGCGACACCGTGGTGTTCTCGATCATCGCGTCGGAGTGGCCGGCTGTCCGGCTGTCCCTGGCCGAGCGGCTCCGGCAGCACGACCGCGCCGAGGGTTCCCGCCGCCGGTCCGCCCGGCACGCCTGACCACGGGCCGGACCCGCGCAGCGCTGCGGCGTAGGGTCCTCGGCATGCACGTCGGTATCCGGATCGTCCTCGATGCGCCGGTGGCCGCCGTGCTCGACGCCCTGCTGTCCCCGTCCGTGATGGTCGCGGTGACGAAACCGTTCCTGGTGTACCGCTCGCGCAGCGCCGAGGGGTTCCCCGAGCGGTGGGAACCGGGGCGCCCGCACCCCATCACCGCGAGCGCGTTCGGCCTGGTGCCGAGCGGCGACACGCACGTCGACCTCGACCTGTACGAGATCGACGGAGTCCCCGTGCAGCGCGACAACGGGGGCGGGACGAGCGGGTTGTTCGGGCGGATGACGATGCGCCACCGGATGGCCGTCGTGCCGGCCCCCGGCGACCGGACGCTGCTGATCGACCGCCTCTCCTACCGGATGCGGCCGTGGCCGCTCGGCGCACTGCTGTGGCCGGGGATGTGGGTCATCTGGCAGTGGCGGGCGTACCGGATGCGTGCGCTCGCACCCACCTGGCGGACGGATGCCGACTGACGCAGGGTGAGTCGGGCCTCCCGTCCGCCGCGGAGCGGGCGTAGCCTCGACCACGTGAGCCAGACGCGCCCCCAGGAGCCGACGACCGACGACCGCGTGCGGAGCACGCTGGCGACCGTGGACTGGCGGCGCATGACGTTCGACCTCTACCGCCGTGTCCGCGCGACGCCGGACCCCCAGACGGCGCACGCGCTGTGGCGGGAGACCCGCGACGCGATGTTCGCGGAGCACCCCGCGTCGCCGCTCCTTGACGAGGACGCCCACGACTTCGAGTCGCTGCCCGTGCCGGACTACGACCCCGCCTGGCGGTTCCAGGTCCGCATCGAACCGGCCGAGGCCGCCGCGTTCGACTACGAGACCGGAACCGACGGCACCGTGCACTTCGACCGCCTCGGCGTCGTGACGGTCCCGGGCGTCGGCACGCTCGACGTCTGGTCGCACGGCGGCTACGCGGGCGGCCTGTTCGTCCCGGTGAAGGACTCCAGCGCCGGCAAGGCCCGCGGCACGTACGGCGGCGGACGCTACCTGCTCGACACGATCAAGGGCTCGGACCTCGGCGGCGACGACGCCGACTCGCTCGTGCTGGACTTCAACTTCGCGTACAACCCGTCGTGCGCGTACGACCCGGCATGGGCGTGCCCGCTCGCGCCTCCCGGCAACACCGTGCCGGTGCCGATCCCGGTCGGCGAGCAGTACGACTTCTAGGGTGGAACGCATGACAGGTCTGGTCGCACTCGACGCCGGCGGACGCGTGCCGCCCTTCGAGCAGGTCCGGTCGCAGATCGCGGCGCAGATCGGTGCGGGGTACCTCGTCGACGGCGAACGACTGCCGAGCGTGCGCGGCCTGGCCGACGAGCTCGGACTCGCCGCAGGGACGGTCGCGAAGGCCTACCAGCTGCTCGAGGAGGCCGGACTCGTGCACACCGCGCGTGGCGCCGGGACGCGCGTGGTGCGGCCGGCCGAGGTGCCGGACGCGGTCGCCGATGCCGCACGTGCCCTGGCGGCCGCTGCCCGCGCTGCGGGGCTCTCCGCGGACCAGGCGGCCACCGCGCTCAAGGACGCCTGGCCCGCGTAGCCCCGGAGGCTCCGGGCGGACCTGGTGCTTCCGGGCGCTCAGCAGCGCTCGTAGACGTACGCGTCGTCCTTCGGGGTGACCAGGTCGCGGTCCCGCAGGATCGTCATGGCCGGGCGGCTCTTCAGCTTGCAGACCGAGCCCCACGAGCGCTCGAGGGTGTCCGAGTACTCCACGTCGATGACCCGCCCGCCGTAGACCTTCGTGTACGCCGCGCACTCCCGGTACTGCACGCACTCCTCGGCGACGACGAAGTCGAACCCGGTCTGCTTCCGCCCCGACGCTCCGAGCTGCGGCGTGTTCTTCTGCCCGACGGCCAGGCCGTGCCGGTGTCCGGCGGCCACCAGCGACTTCGCGAGCGCCAGGTTGCCGGCGCGGGTCAGCCGCTTCCCGCTGCGGGTCCACGAGTCGAGGTTGTCGAACTCGACCGCGTCGAACCCGCGGGCGCCGCACCGGGCGACGGTCTTCGCGATCACCTTCGTGATGAGCGCGCGCTTCGCCGCCGTCCGGGTGTCGAGCAGCATCTCGTCCGGCCACCCCGGGTCGGACACCGGCTTGCCGGCCCGGTCGCGCAGGATCGCCGACGGGTACGACTTCGTCCACGTGCGAGCCGACTCGGGCTGTGTCTGGAACCCGTTGACGTAGCAGATGTCGTACGTGCCCTTCGCGGGCTTCGCGGTGCTGTCCCGTTCGACGATCGTCACGCCGGACGGCGGTGTGTAGGAGCCGCCGAGCTGGTAGTCGGGGCGCCCCGAGGTCGGCAGGTTGCGGTAGCTCGCCGCAGCGCTGGTCGGAGCAGCCTCGGCGCAGCCGGCCGTGCCGAGGACGGCAACCAGGGCCATCGCGGTGGTGATCAGGACGGTTCGCGTGCGCACCCCGGAATCCTCGCATGCGCACGTCGAACCGCCCGGTCCTGGGTTCTGCGGGGTGCACGCGCTATGCTGGTGGTACTCGAGACGCCGATCGTCTCGTGCGTCGTACGGACGCCCCGAACTCCCGACCACGTTCCACTGATCCTCTGGTCGATGATCGAGCACCTCCCGAAGGTGCCCAGGCTTCTCTGCTGCGGCGACTGCGCCAGCCACCTCTGTTGGCGCGCATCCCGCCCGCGCGCTGCCTCAGAGCGCGCCCACAGCCGGTCTCATCCGGCTCGAAAGGTCACCATGACCACGAATGACCTCCGTTTCTCCGACCTCGGCGTCCCCGCGCCGATGGTCGCCGTCCTCGCCGACCAGGGCAAGGAGACCGCGTTCCCGATCCAGGAGGACACGCTCCCCGACTCCCTGCAGGGCAAGGACGTCCTCGGCCGCGGCCGCACCGGCTCCGGCAAGACGATCGCGTTCGCGATCCCGCTCGTCGCCCGTCTCGCAGCCAGCGGCCGCAAGCGCCGTGCCGGCCGACCCCGCGCCCTGGTGCTCGCCCCGACGCGTGAGCTCGCGACCCAGATCGACGTCGCCCTCGCGCCGCTCGCCAAGGCCATGGGCCTGAACACGACCACCATCTTCGGTGGCGTCGGTCAGGGCCGTCAGGTCGACGCCCTGCGCGGCGGCGTGGACGTCGTCGTCGCCTGCCCGGGCCGGCTCGCCGACCTCATGCAGCAGGGCCACGTGAACCTCGGCGACATCGAGGTGACCGTCCTCGACGAGGCCGACCACATGGCCGACATGGGCTTCCTGCCCGGTGTCACCAAGATCATGCAGGCGACCCCCGAGAACGGACAGCGCCTGCTGTTCTCCGCGACGCTCGACAACGGCGTGGACAAGCTCGTCAAGAAGTTCCTGCACAACCCGGTGATGCACTCCGTCGACGAGGCGAACAGCCCCGTCGAGGCGATGACCCACCACCTGTTCGAGGTCGCCGACGCCGACGCGAAGAAGCACCTCGTGAGCACCCTCGCCTCGGGCAACGGTCGCCGCATCCTCTTCATGCGCACGAAGCACCACGCCAAGCGCCTCGCCAAGCAGCTCAGCAGCCAGGGGATCCCGGCCGTCGACCTGCAGGGCAACCTGTCGCAGGGCGCCCGTGAGCGGAACCTCGCGAAGTTCTCGTCCGGCGAGGCCCTCGTCCTCGTCGCCACCGACGTCGCCGCCCGCGGTGTGCACGTCGACAACGTCGAGCTCGTCGTGCACGTCGACCCGCCCACCGAGCACAAGGCGTACCTGCACCGCTCGGGCCGTACCGCCCGTGCCGGTTCGTCGGGTGACGTCGTCACGGTGACGATGCCCGCCGAGCGTCGCGACGTCGCGCAGATGATGCGCGCCGCCGCGATCAAGGTCACCCCGCAGCAGGTCACCGCGACGTCGCCGGCGGTCACCACGCTCGTCGGCGAGGTCGCCCCGATCCGCCACGTCGCCGAGGAGCCCGCACAGCAGCAGCGTCAGCCCAAGCAGCGTTCCGCCGATTCCGCCGGTGACCGCGGTCGCCGTGGTCGCGGCGGTCGTCCGGGAGGCGCGGGTCAGCCCGCGCGCTCCGGCTCGGCTTCCGAGTCCGCCGGCTCGGCCGGGGGCCGTCAGGGCCGTCCGGCTCGTGGCGCACGGTCCGAGGGCGCCGGTCGCTCCGCTGCGGCGGGTGCGGGCTCGACGGGCGGTCGCCGCAGCGGCGGCAGCCGTCGCGCCGGCAGCGACACCGTGCGCGGTGGGTCGTCGGCGGTCTGGTCCTCGGACGGCGGCTACGCCGCAGGCCGTGGAGCCGGCCAGGAGTCGGGCGGGGGCCGTCGTGGCTCCTCGCGCCGCGCCTCCCGTCCGGCCGGCGCTGCAGACCGCCACTGACCTGCCCGACCCGGCCGCGCTGACCCGCGGGGGACAACCTTGAGGTCGGCTGCGAGCCCACCACCGCGACGGGCGTAGTTTCTCCTGCACCGGACGCCGCGCAAGCGGCGGACGGGGAAACGTCCGCTGTTGGAAGGAGTGCCTATGGCTGGGATCGAAGACATCAAGAACGCCGCTGAGAAGGCGGCAGGCAAGGTCAAGGAGGCCGTCGGGAACGCGACGGACAACGACCACCTCAAGGCTGAGGGCAAGACCGATCAGGTCAAGGCCGACACCAAGCAGGCGGGTACGAACGTCAAGGACGCCGCTTCCGGCGTCGCCGACAGCCTCAAGAACGACCGCGACACCAAGTAACAAGCCGGTCCAGCACCGCGCTGCGAAGCCCCCGGATCCGATCGGATCCGGGGCTTCGTCGTGTCCGGGTGCTGCCTGTTCGAGCACCGGGTCGGTCGTCACATGAGCGCGCCGACCGATGCGAGGCCCGCGCGCAGCAGGGCACCGCGGCCACCTTCCATGTCGTCGGCGACACCGTCGGACGCGGCTTCCATCGGGGTCATCCAGGTGAGCTCGAGGGCGTCCTGCCGGGGCTCGCACGTGCCGGTCACCGGGACGACGTAGGCCAGCGAGATCGCGTGCTGCCGCTCGTCGGTGTAGACGGAGGCGCCGGGGAGCGGGAAGTACTCGGCCACGGTGAACGGCGTCGGGCTCGACGGCAGCTGCGGGAACGCCATCGGCCCGAGGTCCTTCTCGAGGTGGCGGAAGAGCGCCGTGCGGATGGACTCGCCGAACATCACACGACCGGACACCAGGGTGCGCACGATCGAACCGCTCGGGGCCACGCGCAGGAGCACCCCGACCTCGGTCACGACGCCGAGCCCGTCGGTACGGACGGGGATCGCCTCGACGTAACAGATCGGGAGTCGACGACGCGCGTTGGCGAGTTCCTCGTCGGACAGCCAGCCGGAGTCAGGGTCGGGGGTTTGCAACGAGGCCATGCACCGTGTCTACCAGGGACGGCGTCGAGTTCGGCGGAAGGCGCGGGACTTGGGGATGGTTAGCGTTGTCCACATGATCGATGCAGACCTGGTGCAGTGGACCCGTCCCGTGGGGGAACGCGCAGGGACGCCGCTGCTCGTGACCATGCACGGCGTGGGGTCGAACGAGCACGACCTGCTCGGACTCGCCCCCGCGCTGCCGGCAGCCTGGACGATGGCGTCGCTGCGGGCACCGATGCCGTGGGGGCAGGGGTTCAGCTGGTACCCGCTCGGCACACCCGGTTCCCCTGCACCCGAGCCCGTCGACGCCGCGGCCGCCGGAGTGCTCGCGTGGATCGACTCCGTCGCCGCCGACCACCCGCGGATCGGGCTGCTCGGGTTCTCGCAGGGCGGGTCGATGGCGCTCCAACTGCTGCGTGCGCGGCCGGCTGCGTTCGCGTTCGCGGTGTCGCTCTCCGGGTTCGTCGTGCCGGGGGCGACGGACTCGCGTGACGAGGCCGTCGCCGACGTCCGACCGCGGGTGTTCCTCGGGCACGGCGACCTCGACCCGGTGATCCCGGCCGAGGCCACCGCGCGCACGCAGGCGTGGGCGGCGGCGAACACCACCGTGACGGACCGGACGTACGAAGGGCTGCCGCACGCGGTGTCGGCAGTGGAACTGGCGGACGTGGCGGCGTTCATCGGGGCGTAGGGGCGCGGGGTTCGGCGCGCTTGGTGAGCAGCAATGGTCGGGTCCGACGTGCGGACTCGACCATTGCTGCTCACGATGTGGACGGGAGGCACGGGGCGGGCTGGCGCCGGGCCTCCTGTCCGTCAGTCGGCGAGGATCTGCAGCAGGTCCTTGCGGAGCTGGTCGACCTTGGCGGTGGCGGCCTTGGCCTGGTCCTCCGTCGCGGTCGTGCGGTACATCTGCAGGACGCCCATGGTCTTCCGGAGCGCCTCGAAGAACTCGCGCTGCGCGTCCGGGATCCCGGGCGTCGCGTCGAGTGCCGCCGCGATCTCGTCGGCCTTCGCCTCGGCCTCGGCCTTGCCGGCGTCGGTGAGCTCGAAGAGCGTCTTGCGGCCGTCGCCCGACGAGACCACGAGGTCTTCGTCGACGAGCTGCTGGAGTGTCGGGTAGACCGAGCCCGGGCTCGGCTTCCACGCGCCGCCGGTGCGCTCGGCGATGGTCTTGATCACGGCGTAGCCGTTCTGCGGCCCCTCGGCCAGCAGGCCGAGGATCGCGAGACGGACGTCACCGCGGCGGCGGCGTTCGCGACCGAAGCCGGGTCCGCCGAAGCCACCGAAGCCGGGGCCGAAGCCCATGCCCGGCCCGAAGCCCGGGCCGAAGCCACGGCCGCCTCGGCCGCCGTGCTCGTGGTCACCGCGGTCGCGGCCGGGGAACCCGGCGCCGTGGTGCTGCCGCGCGCCGCCGAACCGGGGGCCGCGCGGGTGGTGGTTGCTGTCGTTGTCGTCGTGCATGGGGCGCATGGTGCGTCCTTCCTTGGTGCTGAGTCGGCTCGCGACCGGTCTGACGGTTTCGTCTTCGTCGTATCGCGATGTGTTCACGATAGATCGCTACGTATCGCTCTGTCAAGGGGTACCTCGCACTGGGCCTGCTGTCGGTGGTGCCGGGCAGGATGGGCGGACCATGACGGACGTCTTCGAGCGCTTCTCCCCCGCGACCGCGGAGTGGTTCCGGGGCGCGTTCGACGCCCCGACCCCGGCGCAGGCGGGCGCCTGGGACGCCATCTCGACGGGGCAGCACGCACTCGTCATCGCACCGACCGGTTCCGGCAAGACCCTGGCCTCGTTCCTGTGGTCGATCGACCGGCTCATCAGCGCGACGGACCGCCCACCGGCCAAGCAGCGCACGCGCGTCCTGTACGTCTCGCCCCTCAAGGCCCTCGGCGTCGACGTCGAGCGGAACCTGCGCAGCCCGCTCGTCGGGATCACGCAGACGGCCCGGCGGCTCGGCACCGAACCACCAGAGGTCACCGTCGGGGTGCGCAGTGGTGACACCCCGTCCTCGGACCGGCAGAAGCTGCTCCGCCAGCCGCCGGACATCCTCATCACGACGCCCGAGTCGCTGTACCTCATGCTCACCTCGCAGGCACGCGAGACCCTGGTCAACGTCGACACCGTCATCGTGGACGAGGTGCACGCCGTCGCGTCGACCAAGCGCGGGGCACACCTGGCCGTCTCGCTCGAGCGCCTCGACGACCTGCTCGACAAGCCCGTGCAGCGCATCGGGCTGTCCGCGACGGTCCGGCCGCCGGAAGAGGTCGCGCGGTTCCTCGGGGGTCGGGCGCCGGTGACGATCATCGCCCCGCCGGCGCAGAAGACCTTCGACCTGCGGGTCGTCGTGCCGGTCGACGACATGGCCGAGCTCGGTGCTCCACCGGTCGGTGCGGACGCGTCCGACGCACCGTCGAACGGTTCCATCTGGCCGCACGTCGAAGAACGCGTGGTCGACCTCGTCGAGGAGCACCGGTCGACGATCGTGTTCGCGAACTCGCGGCGTCTGGCCGAGCGACTCACCGCGCGGCTCAACGAGATCCACGAAGAGCGCGTCCTCGCTGCGTCGGCTCCGGCCGAGGTGGCAGACGCGCTGGTCCCCGCGGGGGCCTCGCCGGCCGACGACGGGCTGCCGGTGGCGCGGGGTCGCCCGCAGTCACCCGCGCGGACCTCGGCACACGCGGTCGCGCCCCAGGGCACGAAGCGACCGCCGGCGCAGGTGATCGGCGCGTCCGGGCAGACCGGCGGCGGCGGCTCGGACACTGCAGTGCCCGTGCTCGCCCGAGCCCACCACGGCTCGGTGTCGAAGGACCAGCGCGCGATCATCGAGGACGACCTGAAGTCCGGTCGGCTGCGGTGCGTGGTCGCGACGAGCTCGCTCGAGCTCGGGATCGACATGGGCGAGGTGGACCTCGTCGTCCAGGTCGAGGCACCGCCCTCGGTCGCGAGCGGCCTGCAGCGCGTCGGCCGTGCCGGGCACCAGGTGGGCGAGATCTCCCGCGGGGTGCTCTTCCCGAAGCACCGCGCCGACCTCGTCAACAGTGCGGTCACGGTGGAACGGATGGTCTCGGGGCAGATCGAGTCGATCTCGGTTCCGGCGAACCCCCTCGACGTCCTGGCGCAGCACACGGTCGCGGCCGGGGCCATCGACACCGTCGACGTCGAGCACTGGTTCGACCTGGTCCGACGCAGCGCCCCGTTCAGCGGCCTGCCCCGCTCGGCGTTCGACGCCACGCTCGACCTGGTGACCGGACGGTACCCGAGCGACGAGTTCGCCGAACTCCGCCCGCGGCTGGTGTGGGACCGCGTGCACGGCACCCTGACCGGACGCCCCGGCGCCCAGCGCCTCGCGGTGACGAGCGGCGGCACGATCCCGGACCGCGGCATGTTCGGCGTGTTCATGGTCGGCGAGAAGGCGTCGCGCGTCGGCGAGCTGGACGAGGAGATGGTCTACGAGTCGCGCGTCGGGGACGTCTTCGCCCTCGGTGCGACGAGCTGGCGCATCGAGGAGATCACCCACGACCGGGTCATCGTGAGCCCGGCGTTCGGACAACCCGGCCGGGTCCCGTTCTGGAAGGGCGACGGCATCGGCCGCCCCGCAGAACTCGGTCGTGCGACCGGGGCGTTCGTGCGCGAGGTCGAGGGCTCCTCGGACGACGACGCCCGCGCGCGGGTCGCCGCCGGTGGCCTCGACGAGCGCGCCGTCACGAACCTGCTGACCTTCCTGCGCGACCAGCGCGCGGCCACCGGCCACGTGCCGAACGACACCACGCTCGTGGTCGAGCGCTTCCGCGACGAACTCGGCGACTGGCGGCTCATCCTGCACTCGCCGTACGGCATGCAGGTGCACGCACCGTGGGCCCTGGCGGTCGCGGCGCGGCTGCGCGAACGGCACGGCATCGACGGCGACGCGATGGCCGCCGACGACGGCATCGTGGTGCGCATCCCCGAGACCGACGCCGAACCGCCGGGTGCTGACCTGTTCGTGTTCGAGCGCGACGACCTCGAAGCGCTCGTCACCGACGAGGTCGGCGGGTCAGCGCTGTTCGCCGCGCGGTTCCGCGAGTGTGCGGCACGCGCCCTGCTGCTGCCCCGGCGGAACCCCGGGCAGCGGTCCCCCCTGTGGCAGCAGCGGCAGCGGGCGTCGCAGCTGCTCGAGGTGGCCCGGAAGTACCCGTCGTTCCCGATCGTGCTCGAGACCGTGCGCGAGGTGCTGCAGGACGTGTACGACGTGCCCGCACTGCTCGGGATCGCCGACGAGATCGCCGGTCGTCGCATCCGCCTGGTCGAGACCGAGACCGAGACCCCGTCGCCCTTCGCCCGCTCGATCCTGTTCGGGTACGTGGCCGCGTTCATGTACGAGGGCGACTCCCCGCTCGCCGAACGCCGGGCGGCGGCACTCTCGCTCGACTCGACGCTGCTCGGCGAGCTGCTCGGTCGCGCCGAGCTGCGGGAGCTGCTCGACCCGGCGGTCATCGCCTCGGTGGAGCAGGACCTGCAGCGACTGTCACCGGACCGCCGCGCCCGCGACGCCGAGGGGCTCGTCGACGTGCTGCGGCTGGTCGGGGCGCTCGACCTGTCCGAGGCCGTCGACCGCAGCTGGCTCGCCGGGGCTCCGGACCGCGGGGCGGCCGACGCCGAGGTCCAGGAGATCCTCACCGCGCTCGAACGGGACCGCCGCGTCCTGTCGTTCTCGCACGCCGGAGCCACCCGCTGGGCCGTCATCGAGGACGCCTCGCGCCTGCGTGACGCCCTCGGGGTCCCGCTGCCGATCGGTGTACCGACCGCGTTCGTCGAACCCGTGGCCGACCCCCTCGGTGACCTGGTCGGCCGCTACGCCCGGTCGCACGGGCCGTTCTCCGCACAGGAAGCCGCCGGCCGCCTCGGCCTCGGGATCGCCGTCGTGCAGGACACCCTGCGCCGCCTGGTGGCCGACCGTCGGGTGGTCGAGGGCGAGTTCCGGCCGGATCGTCAGGGCGCCGAGTGGTGCGACGCCGAGGTCCTACGGCGGATCCGCACGAAGTCCCTCGCCGCGCTCCGGCACGAGGTCGAGCCGGTGTCCCCTGACACCCTGGCGCGGTTCCTGCCGGCCTGGCAGCACGTGCAGACCCCCGGCACCCGCGGCGGCCTGCGCGGGGTCGACGGCGTCCTGCAGGTGATCGACCAGCTCGCCGGGGTCGCGCTGCCCGCGAGCGCCTGGGAGACCCTGGTGCTGCCCGCGCGGGTGACCGACTACTCCACGAACATGCTCGACGAACTCACCGCCACCGGCGAGGTCCTGTGGTCGGGCGGCGGGACCCTGCCCGGCAACGACGGGTGGGTGCGCCTGCACCTGGCCGAGACGGCGTCGACGACGCTCGCCGAGCCCTCCGGCGACGAGACCACCGAGCTGCAACGCGACGTGCTCGGTGCCCTGGCCGGCGGCGGCGCGTACTTCTTCCGCCAGCTCGGGCAGGCGGTCGGCAGCACGGACGACCAGGCCCTGACGACGGCGCTGTGGGACCTCGTCTGGGCCGGACAGATCACGAACGACACGTTCGCGCCGCTCCGCTCGATGCTCGGTGGCAAGGCGAAGAGCAGCAGCGCCCCGCGGGCCCGTGCGTACCGCGGGCGCCGACGTCCGACGATGCCGACGCAGTCCGGTCCGCCGTCCGTCGGCGGCCGCTGGTCCCTGCTCCCGCTGGCCGAGTCCGACTCGACCCTGCGGGCCGCCGCGACCGCCGAACAGCTGCTCGAGCGGTACGGGGTCGTCACGCGCGGCGCCGTGCAGGTCGAGGGCGTCCGGGGTGGCTTCGCCGGCGTGTACCGGGTCCTGTCGCGGTTCGAGGAGTCCGGGCGTGCGCGCCGCGGGTACTTCATCGAGGGCCTCGGCGCCGCACAGTTCGCCACCGGGCCGACGATCGACCGGCTCCGCACCTACGCACGCGACCTCGACGACGACGAGCGCGTCGACCCGGACCGGAAGCGCGAGGCGCTGACCCTGGCGGCGACCGACCCCGCGAACCCGTACGGGGCGTCGCTGCCCTGGCCGTCCGAGGACCGGGCCGCCGGCGACGCGGACGACACGACCGCCGACACCGCCGGATCGGCATCACCGGCAGCCCCGACACCGGCCACCAGCGCCCGCGGCCACCGGCCCGGGCGCAAGGCCGGAGCGCTCGTCACCACCGTCGACGGGCGGCTCGCGGTGTACGTCGAGCGCGGCGGCAAGTCGGTGCTGACCTTCACGGACGACCCCGCCGACCTCGCCGTCGCGGCCGCGTCGATCGCGGGCATCGTGCGGACGGGCCTGCGGAAGCTCGCGGTCGAACGCGTCGACGGCGAGTTCGTCCTCGGGACCCCGCTCGGCACCGCGCTGGGCGAAGCCGGCTTCACCGCCACGCCGCAGGGACTCCGGCTCCGTGCCTGAGGGCGACACCGTCTACCGGGCGGCGCACCGACTGCACACGGCGCTCGCGGGCAAGGTCCTGACCCGCAGCGACTTCCGGGTGCCCGCGTTCGCGACCGTCGACCTGGTCGGTCGCACCGTCGACGAGGTCGTGCCCCGCGGCAAGCACCTGCTGCACCGGATCGGGGACCTGACCGTGCACTCGCACCTGAAGATGGAGGGGCGGTGGGACGTCTACGCCCCCGGTGAGCGCTGGCGACGTCCGGCGCACCAGGCACGCGCGATCCTCGACGCCGAGGACGTCTCGACCGTCGGGTTCACGCTCGGGGTGCTCGAGGTGGTCCCCCGCGACCAGGAGTCCGAGGTCGTCGGACACCTCGGCCCGGACCTGCTCGGCCCCGACTGGGACGCCGACCTGGCGCTCGAGAACCTGACCCGGGACCCTGCGCGTCCGGTGGGCCTGGCGCTGCTCGACCAGCGGGTGCTCGCCGGCCTCGGCAACGTCTACCGCAACGAGCTCTGCTTCCTGCGCGGGGTGCTGCCGACCCGACCGGTGTCCGAGGTGCACGACCCGGCGCGGACGATCGCCCTGGCCAGCCGGCTCATCCTGGCGAACCGGGACCGCAGCCACCGGGTGACGACCGGCGTCGACCGCCCAGGGCGTCGGTTCTGGGTCTACGGACGCGCGGGCAAGCCGTGCCTGCGGTGCGGCACCCGGATCCGGCGAGGGGACCTCGGCGACTCGGAGCTCACCCTGCGGGACACCTACTGGTGCCCGCGCTGCCAGACCTGAGCCGCAGGCGCGGTCTCGGGCACGGGCACGGCTCGCATCACCGGGAGACGGGATGCAGCCGCTCGGCCGCGGTCGACCGCACGGCGTCGCTCACCCGCTCGAGCAACGGCGAGGCCAGGTTCCACCGCTGCCACCACAGTGCGACGTCCGCGCGGCGGGTCGGCGTGAGCTCGAGCAGCTCGCCCCGCGCCAGGGCATCGAGGCACTGCGCCTCGGGCAGCATCCCCCACCCGAAGCCGAGCGAGACCGCCCGCGCGAAGTCGGCCGAGGTCGGGACGAAGTGGCGTGGACCGGCGGGCGCGTGGCCGAGCACCCGGCGGAGGTAGCCCTGCTGCAGGTCGTCGTCGCGGTCGTAGTCGACGAGCGGCACCCGGTCGAGACGGCTCAGCATGCGTCGTTCGGTGTCGGCGTCGGCCAGGTAGCGGTCGACGAACGCCGGCGACGCCACGGCTCGGTACCGGTCGATGCCGAGCGGCACCGACGAGCAGCCCTGCACGGGATCCGCCTCGGCGGTCACGGCGCCCATCACCGTGCCGGCGCGCAGCAGTTCAGCGGTGCGGTCCTGGTCCTCGCGGTGCAGGTCGAAGACCACCTCGGTGTCGGCGCGGACGCGTGCGAGGGCGTCGAGGAACCACGTGCTGAGCGAGTCGGCGTTGACGGCGAGCGGGATCGACGGCATGGCGGACCCCGTTCCGTGGGCGTCGGTCTCACCGAGTGCCCGAGCGGTCTCGTCGTCGAGCAACCGCACCTGGCGTGCGTGTCGGAGCACGACCGCACCGTCGGCGGTCGGCGCCACCGGGGTCGTCCGCTGCAGCAGGACCCGGCCGACCTGCTGCTCCATCGACTTGATCCGCTGGGAGACCGCCGACGGGGTGATCGCCAGCGCTCGGGCAGCCGCGTCGAGGGTGCCGTGGTCGACCGCTGCCAACAGGGTCTCGAGGTGCTCACGCTGGAAACGGACCATGCAGTGCAGCTTACGGTGCTGAAGGAACGTGAGCTGGTCTACAGGCATGGCCGGGCCTAGCGTCTTCGACGTGACCGCACTCCTCCCCCTGCTCGCCGGCCTCGGCACCGGACTCGCCCTGATCGTCGCGATCGGCGTGCAGAACACCTACCTGCTCCGGTTGGCGGTCAGCTCGGGCCTGCGCGTGGTCGCGGCGGCGGTCGTCGTGTGCGCGGTGTCGGACGCCGTGCTCATCGTCGCGGGGGTGCTCGGCGTCGGGGCCGTCGTCGACCGGTTCCCCGTGGCGCTCCTGGTGGTCCGGTTCGTCGGGGCCGCGTTCCTGGTGACCTACGGCGTGCTCGCCGCACGACGGGCACTTCGGCCGTCGAGTGACGCCATGCGCGTGGCCGACGAGGCGGCGGACGACGGCGTGCCGGATCCGGCCGCGGGCAGTGGACCCACCCGGCCCGGGACGGTGGCGGCGGGGCGGACACGCACCGCGCCTCCCGGCCAGGCGGTGACCATGCGCACAGCGGTGGCGACCATGCTCGTCTTCACGTGGGCGAACCCGCACGTGTACCTGGACACGCTGGTGTTCCTCGGGTCCGTCGCGAACCAGCAGGGTCCGGACGACCGCTGGCTCTGGACCGTCGGGGCCGTCGCGGCGAGCTGCCTGTGGTTCGGTGCGCTCGGGTTCGGCGGGCGACTGCTCCGGCCGCTGTTCGCGAAGCCGCTGACGTGGCGGGTGTTCGACGGCCTGGTCGCCGTCGTGATGCTGACGTTCGGCGTCCTGCTGGTCGTCGGCGCGTAGGAGGCGCAGGACCCCCTACTGCATGCCCTTGCCGACGCGGCTGTTGCGGCGGCTGTAGCCGAAGTAGATCGCGAAGCCGATGACGAGCCAGACGACGAAGCGCAGCCAGGTCTCGACCTCGAGGTTCAGCATCAGCCAGAAGCACAGCACGGCCGACAGGATCGGGATCACCGGCGACCACGGCACCCGGAAGGCACGGGGGGCGTCCGGGCGCGACCTGCGGAGCACGATGATGCCGATCGACACCAGCACGAAGGCCGACAGGGTGCCGATGTTGATCATGCCCTCGAGCTTGTCGACCGCGGTGAAACCGGCGAGCAGCGCGACGACGACTCCCGCGACGACCTGCACGCGGACCGGCGTCTGCGTCTTCGGGTTCGTCTTCGAGAACCAGCGCGGCAGCAGACCGTCGCGGCTCATCGCGAAGACGATGCGCGACAGACCGAGCAGCAGCACCATGACGACGGTCGTCAGACCGATCAGGGAGCCGATGGCGATGATGCCGGCGGCCCACGGCAGTCCGACGATGTCGAACGCCGACGCCAGGGAGGGCGCGTCCTCCTGGGCCAGACGCTGGTACGAGACCATGCCGGTGATGACGATGCTGACGCCGACGTACAGCAGCGTCACGATGCCCAGGCCGATGAAGATGCCGCGCGGCAGCGTCTTCTGCGGGTTCTCGGTCTCCTCGGCGCTGGTCGCGACGACGTCGAAGCCGATGAACGCGAAGAACACGAGCGACGCCGCAGCGAGCAGCCCGAAGACGCCGTACTGGG
>Ga0153924_1000856_pt1 | contig 17633 bp, 15 predicted proteins | sample TSNJ008MetaG_FD_104709 | JGI IMG/M metagenome (GOLD analysis project Ga0153924, IMG submission 104709) | Attine ant fungus gardens microbial communities from New Jersey, USA - TSNJ008 MetaG | ecosystem: Host-associated > Fungi > Mycelium > Unclassified | place: USA: New Jersey, Wharton State...
GAAAAGAAAAGAAAAAGAAAGTAAAATAAAATAATGACTTAGCTGTTTTGCCAAGTCATAACACAGAAGTATTATCTAGGAGTAAATGATTAAATAATAATACATGAAAATAAAAGAAAAAGAATAATAAGATATGAACCAAAAACCCAGTATATGATAATTGTAGGATGTCATCATTATCATGGAATGACACTAAGTTGTCTTGGAAACCTCAACACATGGAGTGTTTGTCATTTAGATATATGATGGAGAGTGTAGGTAAAATGTATCAAGTCTTTCTTCCTCTGCACACATAATTTATGTGCTGCATTAATCTTTTCTATAGTCTAATGTTGTTGTTTTTCTGCTCTCCTAGCTTTGCTCTGGGAGAAGCACTAAGATGTTCAATGGTGAAGTCCATCTCAAAAATTCCACATAAAGCTGTGTATGTGAGAATATATCTCGATACTAATCCCCACATACTTCACTGGCCATTCTTGAGGCTTGTTAATGATCATGGGGCCAGCTGGTCTATTGGAAATTGGAGTCTGTTGAGAGATACAGATATATGATGTCTTTGTAACAGCCTGACCCTTGGAATTAACACAACATTTCCTCCAAGCCTTCTATCCTTGATGATCCTATGCTGAAGCTGTTATGAACTTATAGCAGGACTATAACTTTTACACCAGGGCTGGAGACTGACTCCGCTATATGCGCACCAGATCTCAATTGTGAAGTAGTCACTTTTCAGCCATCTCTCGCATCTTTTTTTTATTCAACAGTTTATAATGCAGTGTATGTGGTGTATGTACACAATCCGCGGTAGTCTACTGACTACAGGAGCCTAGCCCTCTAATAAATATACGAATCAGACCAGCAAACAAAAAAGAAATATTGACGGAATCAGAAATTATATGTGAGATAGCAAGAGCATACTCCGGAAGCGAGCACGAGATATCCTTTAAGTGCGTGCTGACGTTCCGAGTGGAAGAGGAATCCGGGGCTCATCTCGTCGTTAGTGGACATTGGGGGGCTCTCTGGGTGTGAAAGCAAACGCAAACTGATTTGATTTGACGTGAGAAACTAAGCATGGCAGTGTGCTTTGTGAATCTGGGGTATTCTGTCCAGATATGAGCTCGCATTTCAGGGTCCATCTCTCTCTACACGATGCAGTTGGTTCTTTGGGTGGAATCTTGCCCTGTGCTCGCCAATAGGGGCGTGATCTAGTATGGCTCTGGCAGCTCTTGCATATAGGGCCATGAAATGGTGTCGCCTCTGGAGAAGTCTGTGACCCACTCCTCGGGACGCGTTCTGCTGTTTTTTTGACTCAGTGCGTCATAGGATGCTTGCATTCGTTCCTTGACTGGGAAGTGGGTTCTGATGGTTTCGTTGTGGACCTCAGCATGTATGAATCAATTGGTATTTCTTGGACAGTGCCAGAAGTGCAGGCTACCTTCGAGGTGAGTCTTAAAGTGGGCTCTGATAAGTTTTGAGATTACAAGAGAGTGTCCTTGGCCTGAATGTATGGCTGTGACCATCTCTCGCATCATGACTCAAGGTTTCACCATGACATACCCTGCGCAATGGAGAAAGATCAGGATCTAGGCAATTTGGTTCTTTGAACCGGATTCGTTCGATCTACCCGCGCGATTTCTCTGCTTGACCAAGCCGCTTCTTTGTATAAATTGGAACAGTTCCTGGCAAATCAAACAACTCATTTCCAATGTTCCGCTCGCTAGCGTCGTACACAGGGATCATCTTTGATCTCGGTGACGTTCTCTTTAAATGGTCTACAAATACTACTACTACAATATCTCCACAAACTCTAAGGTCAATACTCAACTCTCCCACTTGGTTTGACTATGAACGTGGGCGGCTTGGGGAAGCCGACTGCTACGCTATCGTCTCATCAGAATTTGGTGTGTCCGTAGAGGAAGTTCGTCGAGCTTTCCAGGATGCACGTAATTCTCTCCAGGCAAACCACAATTTCATCCATCTCATTCGTGAACTCAAGGCTCAGTCTAATGGTGGTTTGCGGATCTATGCCATGTCCAACATCTCTCTTCCCGACTGGGAGGTCTTGAGAGCCAAGTCTGCTGATTGGTCAATATTCGACGCGATCTTCACGTCCAGCGCTGCCGGAGAACGCAAGCCTCATTTAGGCTTCTATCGCTACGTTATCAGCGCTACTAATCTGCGTCCTCAACAGACAATATTTGTGGACGATAAATTGGAGAATGTCCTTTCTGCACGTTCGCTTGGTTTCTGTGGAATCGTGTTCGAGAAGGAACCGACAGTTGGGCGTGCGCTTCGAAATCTTGTTGGGAATCCCATTGAACGTGGGCGCGAGTTCCTCAGACATAATGCAAGAAATTTCCAATCTGTAACGAAGGCGACGCCCACCCAGCCATCAGTCATGGTCGAGGAAAATTTTGCTCCACTTTTAATTTTCGAGACTACTGGCCAAAAGTAAATGTTCCATTACTCCAGTTTAGTCATATTTAGTCTCACGTCGATGATTAGAGAACTTATTGGCTTCATTGAATGCCCTAGAACCTGGAACTTCTTCAAAGGTATGACATATCTACATCAGGCGCTTGATGACCATATGGACTGATCAAACGCAACTTCTTCTTTTCGGTCCAGGAAAGAGTCAATTAACTACAGAAGAATTCCCACCCGATCTCGATACCACAGCCATTGGTCTCACTGTACTCAAATATGATAAAGATATTGTTCACTCGGTTATGGACGAGATGTTGGAATACGTCAGTGCTGATGGCATCATTCAGGTGAGTATACTATACTGTCATGTTGACTTGAAACCAACGATTGTCGCGGGTTCCTGTATCGACACATTGCACAGACCTACTTTGATCATCGTCGACCACGGCTCGACCCTGTCGTGTGCGTCAATGTTTTAGATCTATTTTACGCCTACGGCCGTGAGTCTCAACTTCAACAAACTCTAAAGTGGGTACACGATGTTCTCATGAACCGTGCTTACTTGGAGGGTACTCGTTACTATGAGACGCCAGAATGTTTCCTTTATTTCATGAGTCGGTTTCTCTCGAGATCAAGAGATGCAGATCTGCATGCACTATTAAAACCTTTGCTCAAAGAGCGGATCCAGGAGCGTATCGGAGCTGAGGGGAACTCCTCGGCACTCTCAATGCGCATACTAACTTGCAACTTTGTCGGAATTCGGGACGAAGTCGATCTCCGGAAACTTCTTACTTTGCAATGCGAAGATGGGGGGTGGGAAATAGGGTGGATATACAGGCTTGGGGTATCGCGTATCTGCATTGGCAACCGTGGACTTTCTACGGCACTTGCTATCAAAGCTGTTGAAACAAGTACTGCGTCGCAACATCCGCTCTATATTTCGCACCTCTAAGATTTTTCGATTGTGCGCTTATTCATTTCTGTTTTAGAATGCTCAGAAGTCTTGGGGCCTCTTCATTTCATTGTAAATACACGTACGCTTATGTCAGGTATTTAAGTAGTATACTATGTGTGCCTAAGATCCAGTTTGTCTTCTGGATCTTAAGTACGTGTCTTATACTTACAGTTTCGTCTTCTGGATCTTGGTCATCCTGAGTCTCTTTGGCATCTCGAGAATACACTGCGCATTATTCTTATTAAGCCGACGACACAGAGACTCGGGTTTTCGATACCAATTCGGGTTAGTTAGGAATTTATGGCATGGGAGTTTTACCCATAGGTTTATGTCCGTCTTATCTCTTTGTTGCAACGTCCTGTATTTATAGACTGTTTCAGAATGGTTCTGGGTTACAAAGTTCTGTAATTACAAAGTAACATCTTCTTTAGTATAGTAGCACATTGCACAGTGTGATTGTTTCATCCACAAAGGTAGCGAAGGTAAACGGGGTTACTTGACTCTTCTACATAGGCATAACCGGGGTTTTGTAAACAAGCATCAAAGTCCTCGTAGCTGACTGACCGGAACACACCTCCTTCATGATTACGGTAGTAAAATACTATCCCCTGCGGTGGTTTTGGCCACTTTAAGGGTCCTGCATAGCCACTCAGCCACTCGCGGTGTTTTGGCCACTTTCAAAGATAACAACATATCAAAATATCTAGTAATTTGTGCTTCAAAACGACGATTTGCTCTCATTACCCGATTTTGGCAGGTAGCTGATCAACATCACCATCACTGACACCACCGGCAAACAACTGTCAAATGAAGCTACAAGGTTTGATGTCAACTGACATACCACTTGACATATCAATTTGCCAATACATGTGTCAACACATACTGTGTCACATGTTGCATATGTCTTTTTTTAGCACTAGGAAGATCTTCAACTTTGTGTACTTAAATGCTACTTCTGTTTATTTATTACACCCAACAACCAAACCTTTAATCTGGTCTCAGCGACCATCTGGACTAACCATTTGAAACAAAATCAGCTAGCTATTGCCTCTGTAACAATGGCCCCAACTGAGGTGCTACACTTTCCAGCCTTGCGATTATATACCAACTTATGAGCATTCTTGCACTTGAGCAAGAGATTTGAAATTGCTCAATGGGGAAAGACCGTGTGGCATGTGGAAGCAGTTGCTCGATGACCCAGTAAAGAAGAGAGTGCATTATCTAGCATCTGGTGAATTTACATGTTAATGTTACTGAATCAGTCTTAAGCACATTGCCAAGCTCCTTTACCTTCTGCTCATCAGACCCTGTCACAAGAATGGTATCTAACGAGTTGGGTGTCTGTGCTGAAGGCGATGAGGATAGTACGATCAGATAGGGAGAAACTATCCCCCTCGCTTTGACGTTGTCAGAAATAGCAAAGGCGATAGAAGAGAGAAAATCAAGGGGGTTAGAAGAGTCGTCCGTTCTGTAGAGATGCTTCTTCCACGATCTTGCTCCGTCTCGTGTATTCTACGAGGCCTTTACCGATACAGCCGGCTGGTTCAGACTTGACATCATTGACTCGTTTGTCTGTCCTTCTGCGTTTGTCAGCGATTTGTTGCACTCGTTCGAGTACTACGGGAAGTCCAGAGCTGGGAACCGAGGCTGTGGATGTGAGGAGGGTGTGCACGTTTGTGTAGTGATAATATTAAATGAGGGCCGCAAAGAAAGTAAAGTCGGACAGTGGTCATCGAACCTGAGTTGGCATCCTTGCGGGCTAGGGGTTCGGTATGTGGAAGGAGGAACAATTGTAAATTATGAATTGAAAGAGGGTGTGTACCGCAGCAACTGGAGAGAGAATTAATTTTTATTCGCTCGTCCCTCGTAAAAATCTTGAGGTGTCACTTACGGGTTGCGATCGACGCCGTCAATGACGACAATCTTTTTCACTCTACCAGTATAGTCATCAGGTGGCGCTTTGCTGACAGACCGACCACTGACAAGCTTTGGTACGGACTGAGACTCATGTCAGTCGAGGGTTTGCACCTCCACGTAAACCAGATGGCCCTTAAATACTGATCTATTCGCCTCAAGCTGAACAGAAGCTATCTCTTTCTGGGACATACCCCTAGAAAGCTCTACGTAGCACAGTTATGGATAAGATGTCAAAGATCAGGAGAGGGTAGGGTTATTTAGTCGAGTTTCGAGGAGGGCCGAAAGCAGATGTTGGGAAATGTGCATTGACGTCTACACTAGACTTTATTGGAGAGATATATGACTCCTCACGTACATGGTCATATCATCTTTCAAAGTCTTTTGCACTAAGTCCAGCAACCATGGTGGCACCAGCTTCGAAGAATGTAAGAGTAACATCAGCTGTGGTGCTTTTGACAGAAGCATAATGAACAGCACAACCTGCGGGTCTCTTACGTTGTAGGACTTTCCATTGTTTTCCATCCGTAGTAGTAATCAGACCTGTATATGTCGGCTGAGCCCTGCCCTCAGGGAAAATGAGGGCAGAGATGATTGCTTTGTGGATGAGTGAGCAGCGTCGAGAATCAGTAGCAGGTTGTTGTGACAAGTGTCACGTGTATAGTTAATCCACTTGACATCAAACTTTATAACTTCATTTGACAGTTATTTGCCCGTGATGTGAAGGGACCAACTTCGGGGAGTGTCACATGCACACCGCTTGCGATACTACGAGCCATGGCGTCACCATCGAGGGTTTCGACGCCGATGACTTTGGTGTGTGGGCTGCCAATGTACTCGTCGACACCTGCAACAAGACCTCCACCGCCAACAAATATGACGTCGATTTGGTTAGAGTGAGGAGCCTGCTTGAGTATTTCCGAGCCCGCCGTTCCCTGGCCGGCGATGACGAGGGGATCATCGAGGCTACTGCTGCGGAGGCCGCTGCCGCTCAGGAAAACGTTACTCAGCAACAGCAACCATTCGCTGCTCCCTATCCTGACCCAGAATCAGAGTCTGAGATTGGTTCTCATAACAGAAAGGAGCGGAAAAGAACAGATGACGATGCTCAATACCTGTTTGGTAACACTGTGCATTGGTTCATACTCCCCCAGGCCAAACAAGAAGCGCACTGAATCATTTTTCAGCGCCTCTGATCAGCAGCCTCCATCTATTCGCTTATCCCTCCTCCTCCTCCTAACTTTACTTCCACAAAAACCGGAAAACAAAGCGGGAAAACAATTTGTGTGCAGAGCTGCCCCTGTCTTCGATATTGCTGTTCCCCCTGTGCCCTTTGACGGGGACCAATGTGAGCAAGGCGCCATTCTGTCTGCTTTACTTACATGACATTTCTTTCAGTAGTTCAGCCTGCCACCGCCACCACCACCGCCACCCTTACCACAACGAAATTTCAAGGCGGCAATAGTCGTTCTAAGGGTTCCAGTGCTGCATATGTAGTACTTTCCTCAAAGCCTGGCATGAAACTCATTGCGTGGCTAGCAGGGGAGTTCATCCGGCTTCCCATGGAAAGAAACTTAAAGCAGCAAAAGCGCCTTCCAATATATCAACCGCAAAATCTACTTCTTCCCTTCCGATATTAAGATTCTGTACCAGTCTCACCGCATCCCAAATTTTCTCAGACTGCAATTTTACGCGTGCGTTACATCTTCAGAATATCCCAGATTTTTACGAGGCGTCACCCAGTGCAATCATGATCTCGCTAAAGTGGCTAAAGGTCCCAGGCGACGAGAATTTCTAATCGTTGGAACAATGATGACATCAAACCTACAGAAAAGGCACGGCAAAAATGGACGTTTTGGACATCTCATAATTACGGCTCGTCTGAGTTGTTTTCAATCATTGTAATTGTAAGCTTTTACTCCTCTAGGGCTCTTAGTGAACATAATTATAGTGATGGTAGCCTCCCACCAGGACATGCCCATAGCGATTAATTGTTGGAACAGAGCACGAAATGATAGGGGATGACTAATCATTCTTAGTATTGATGAACAATACATGATACACTTATGACGACTCTCCATATGAATGACGTATATTAAATGTATTCTACTCCTAGAATAGACATGAGAATAGGTATATAAACAATCTAGGATGTACTGATAAAATAACGAGATTTCCAATCTATTTTACTGTCTAAAAGCCCAACCTTATAGGTAAGACCTAGAACACAACCATTGCGCTGCATGGTTGCTGCTCTTCATTAATGAGCTACTCAATAGATATGCCGATATAATTGCTGGGATTATTATTCTGCTAGTGCTGAATTCACTACAGGGCGCCTACTACTATGTAGGCTTTCCAGTAGTGAATTGGTCTGTACGGGGCATGTGCGGGAGTTAGTTCGTCTTCTGGAATCACATATTTCTGTCCATAACATGGTGTACGTTCATACCAAGTCCCGCTTTCTATTCTCTATTTTCTTGAAAGATGTACTGATATTGGCGTGACAAGTGTATTCCAGGCTTGGATAGGTGGTGAATGTGTCTACATATGTTTCAAGGCCATATGGATTTCGATCGAGGAGCGGATACCGAATCACATGGATTTATGGACCCGCAGGGGTTCGGTGAGACCATAACTATGTCCAGTGGCCATACCAGTGGTTTGAACATTACTTTCAGGATCGGTAGCTCAATTGGGGCTTCTAGGACTCGATCTCGCAGCAACTTTAAATATATCAATATTTTCCGCGGGACATATATAACAGCCTTAGTTTCCATAGCCTGCAATCCTTGGAAACTTGTAAACTCACCGACAGTTTTCCTTCCAGTTATGGGAGGCTATATGGTGTTTTTGACTCCTACAGGAATTGAACGATACCTCAATCTAGTAAGACGTCGGCGTTCTTGCCAATTTGCTTCTGCCTTCTAGCTCAAACTGATGAAACAGGCTCCCTGGAATCTACCGCTACATGGATGTGTAATTTGGTGCGTTCATGCCTACATTACGAGACAAGAAGTAAATTATGATCTTGCAGATGGGTCGTGGGCTATTTCAATATACTTTCGTCATATGTCAGATCAAGTGGACCGATATTAAATACGAATATCAACCAGGCTGATGTAGCGATCAAGCTATGGTTGATGCTTGTGAGGAAACTTGAAAACTCCTGTCGCCAGAGAGAGTCAGTGTGTGATCTTGTTTGGAGTTTGGAATAAACTGTGGCCCTCATTTGAGGCTATCATCAACGTACTCGAGTTGGAAGCACAAAACGGTGTATTGTCCGTGAGTTCTCAAATTTCTGGTTGTTGGAGAACTGACTAGTCATCGACTCGACTAGATTAACAACCTCAATCATTCTTATTTATTAGAATAGCTCAGATACTTATCAGTTTTGAGAAGTCAAGACAGAGAACCACACTGCATAGGCAAAATTTGGTTCGTGGCGAGTCCAATCTAGCCAAGGTGAGTCTGGCCATCCTATTCACATTGCAGTCTCTCGAGTGGTGGTAGATTATTCGCGCCATCAAATGTCCAGTGGAAATGCCTTTTGACACCCCTCTACAGGTTCATAGGTTGGATGGCCAAAGTAAATGTTCTCCCACCACATGTATTTGATTATTGATGTATTACACGGGGCGCGTAGCGTATATATTTAAAATAATATAAAAATTGAACGATAAATAGATTATTTTAATAAATCACCAAACTATATTAGCAAGATAGGTCCTATACCTTGATACTCTATGTGCATATGGAGTTTATACTTTGTGTTTCCTTTTTTTCTCAAAATTTACTATAAATACATATAAGATAAAGTATAAATAAATTATTGACAGATAAAATAAAGCTAACTTTTACTGTTAATTAAAACTCTAAATGCTTATCCTCCTAAGTATAATTATTAATAAATTCATTAATTTTAGTTGTTTATATGTTATTTTCAATAAAAATTTAGTTTGGCTTTAAATAAGGTAAAACTTAATAAATCTTGTATATTTGAAGTTCTTAAAAAAATAGACAACTTAGTAGAGGTGCATTTATAATATGTGCTGCATAGACTACAATCAAGCACCTTTTGCCTAATACAGTTTATTTTAATACTGTTGAAGTTAAAAAAAGTTTGGCCATGATGTCACAAGAGTGTCAGGGTAAGGACTTCTAAGTAGGCCAAACAATAGTGATAGAGTAAATGGCATCTGAGTGAGTGATATAGCTATCCAATGCAATGTTGGATGTTATGCAGTTGTGTTATAAGCTACCTTGGCCATAATAACTTTTATTTCTTTTCTTTTTCTGTTCATTAAGTAATAAGGGATCACATGACATATCACATCTGTGATATTTAATGTGACAAATTGGTCCCATAATGGTCACATGACTAAGGAATGTTCTAGCAGATTATAAGTAAATTAGGGTTGGACTTAGCATAGACCAGCTGTAAATAGTATAAGTGTAGCAACTTAGCCTGAGATGACTTAATCACACTCCAAGTCTGAGTTGACAAGGAGAACTCAATGGAGTTCCTATTAGATTCTGTACACTACTTATACAACTACTATATAGTCTGTGCACTACTTTCCCACACTTATCATGTGACATGACCTTGTGACATCCTGATATGTGACTGTGATATGCAACATTGTCATGTGACACTTTCCCACACTCCTTCCTTGTGTAGTAGGTTCAAATAAGAAAAGAAAAGAAAGTAAAATAAAATAATGACTTAGCTGTTTTGCCAAGTCATGACAATAAGCAGTCACCTAAATCTACAGGGGACTCTGTCAAGTTCTCTTTGTTCATCCTGAATAAAGACTCCTAAGTCCTAGGGTTAGCACAACCCATTGGTCACACTACAAGTTGTTGTTGGAAGCCATTCCTGTTACACTAAGTCCCTTTCTTTTCTTTACTTTAAATTTTTTTCCCAATTATTTCTCCTATATTCAAATTAGCTATAAGTTATTTGAGGTTTGCCTTTTAGTTTCATGTTTGAGTAGAGTACCATGTACCCTTCCACAAACTGCAATAGAGCATTGCCTTACAAATTTATGAAAGAAAGAAAAAGAATCAATGAAGCAACCACATAAAGCTGGTGACAGGATCTTATCTTCTCCAGCACTTGTGCCATATGTGTTTGTTATCACATTGCTTAGATTTCCCCCTCCTTAGTCCAGTTGAACCTAATAGTCAGTATCAGTTGAATGCGCCCTCGGGTTTTCACTGTGATTAGATCATTAGACCAAGTAGATTGACTCAAACTTTAATTTCCTGAGTCTCTTGTTCTATTCATCCACTCAGAATATCAACACAGTAATCCGATTGTTCAGGAATGTATAATTTTGAGGCAGTATAGACCTCGGAACCCTCGGCAACCACGTCTGGAGAAAAAGAATTACTAGGGATATAATCAAATGGTACGGAACCTGTCTTCATTATCACCTCCCAGAGTCTACATGCAGACCAGTGAACTGCGGCAGATTCGCAATCTCCTAATCGAGGCGCTTGATGACTTGGAAAACACGGTTGCTCGTGATCTTCCAGGAGGATCATGGCCGTCACTACACTCTCCGATCAGAGCAAATCAACAACAACATAGGAAACCAGATGTCCAGAAAATCTGCAGTATCATTATTGCGGCAGCTTACCAGCTCATATGTCTTGTTAGGGAACCATTCTCCACTCTCACTGATGCTGCTGGAGGGGTAAGTTACTTTCGCTCGCTACCAGGCTTGGCTAATCTCATTAAGTCCTTGTTAACAACCGCATTAAATACTGCAAATGAGCTAAATGTTGCAGAGATCCTTCGAGAGGGTGATGATGAGGGTGTTGATATCTCAAAAATAGCAGCGTGTTGCCAGGCAAACCCGGACAAACTTGGCAAGTTATTCAACCTCCTTATGACATTTGCTCACCCTTTTTGTCAGGACGTTGTTTAAGGACTCTTTCCACGCATCATATTTTCCGTGAAGTCCGTCCAAATGTTTTTGCAAACAACAGAGTGTCATCCTTATTGGACACGGGTATCCCACACCGAAAAATACAACTGAAGTGCGTTCACTGACTCCCTTTTTTTGGTACCCCATATCATTGGTATAACAGTCAGCTAGAGAAGTTCACGACGTATACCTCATCATGTGAGATCTCTGGATATGTTGGCCACTTGTGAGTCTCAAGTTCCTCTCACCTGATACTTTCACCTGAGCCATCAGTGCCGACGACGTGAGGAGGGCAGCCATTTACCACCTCGACGACTGTAGAGCCGATTCATCTACTGTCACGCGCACCCCGTTTCAAAGGGCCTACAACACTGATGACAATCTCTTTTCCTGGATGTCTAATCCCTCTCATAAATATGAATTTGCTCGCCATAATGCCTGCATCAGGGCTACAATCGAATGGGATTCTCCTGAAAGTCTCCTGCAGGGTTTGTCGGACACCTTTATATAGTTGGTAGTGTACTCATCTTTCAGGTTTTGATTGGGCTTCAATCCCTCAAGGAAGTGTTATCGTTGATGTTGGAGGGGGAACTGGAAGGCCCACAATGACTCTTGCGAGAGCATTTTCCCATTTAAAGATTGTCATCCAAGATAGAGAGTCAGTCATTCAGGAAGGTATCGAGGTATGAGGAACTGTCCATTTCAGGACTATCTGGCTGATTTAACTACCCAGTACTGGGAGAAGAACTACGATGAGGCTCTGAAGGAGGGTCGGGTGGTATTCACCGGTCTGTTTACTGTGTCAGAAACGGCGACCCAAAACTGACACTTCTTCAGTGCATGATTTCTTTGAACCACAACCTATCCAGGGTGCTAGAGTATATTTCGTTCGAGTCGTGCTCCATGACTGGGATGATGACCATGCCATCAAAATTCTCAAAAATCTGCGTCATGTAGCTGAGCTGGAAAGTCGTCTAGTCATAGTCGACCACATCACACCTTTCGCCTCAAGGATCGAGTCACACCACGCCCGCGAGATCAGCATCGATCCTCCCATATCTGATCCCCCCATTCCTCTGTTACCTAACCTAGGTAAAGCGAGTGCTAATACATATTTTATGGATATAGCTGTTAGTCCTTGGCTTTGCCCCCCATTTATATCTAACGCCTGCCGATAGATGCAGCTACTCCTCAATGGCAAAGAAAGGACACTTCCTCAACATATTCATGTGATTAAGGGAGCAGGATGGCGCGTCGTCGAAGTGCGATTCACAGCCAATGGAAACCTTGGTTTCATTGTTGCTGAACCTGCCTGACGCTGTTCCCTGTTCCTTGCACCGCAACCATACGTCACCCGTCAAATGGCATCCTGACTACTGCCCTGTAACCCTTCTGAAAACCAGGAGTTCGAACTGATTCTTTCAGCTTAGCCGAGAATATGGACTCAAATGATTTCTCCGTCCAATTACAGAAATTGATTATTTATCTTGTGTTTTTGACCCCTTACCAGGCTCAACTGTTGAGCATATGCATATTGCATCAAAAAGCCCTAAGTTTGTTGACCAGTCTCACAATATTTCTCATTGGATGAGTTTCTCGTTTCTACGTGTTGCAAAGAATCCCACCTTGGGCCCTTCCCTCGCTGCTCCAGTCCGTGGTCTTCGATTTCTTGTCAAACACCGCAGGTGGAGCTGTAGCATGCACATCAATCGTTCTTAATGCTTTCGGGGATTTCAGCCCCGAAGGTCTATTGAATATGGTGTTCAAACCCCTCTACTGAGTTGTATCTCTATTCAACCATGGAACTCGAAGGCATGTATGGATATTTTTGATACCCCCAGTTTATCATCGATCCACAAGAGCTGCCAATATATGTCAAGCTCATCCTACATCTTCAGCATCCCCGGTGCCGCCGCCAGGATTAATTTCGGTCGCACCGTCTCCGCGGATCTCTCTACTTTTACACTTGTTACGAGATGTTTTCTTATCCCATAGGAACTTGTGACTCCTTTCTACAAGCTTTCCTCGGACATCCGCTGAAGGTTCTGGCTTGCCAGCGAGGGATGTTCGATAACCTTCAACTTTTGGCCTTACATGGAGATTGTCCTCGGTAACCGAACTTCAGTTCTGTACCGATGTTGGGCTGTGCTAACAATGTCAATGTAATTGACAGCTACACACAAACTCACAGTGTTGTGAGGCGTGTACATTGTACATCTCACTGAGGGGCTTCATTGAGAAGGGTACTATTCTCACATCACCAAAGCACCACCAAAGCACGGTAACAACAAACATTGCTATAAATTAGTTTTGGAGCTACCTTGAAAACTCACTACTTCAACTCCAGAGTAAAAGAAGTCCCAAACATCGTGCGAATGGGGTGGAACACCGGGATTAGATCGTGGTTCTGGAACTACAAAGTGCTGTAAACGGAAGGACGGAAGTATAGAACCGGGGGTATAATTAGCTGATGAGCTTTTTTTTGATTCAAGAGCCTCAGCCTTATGCAGGGTGTGTTACTACCAAGCACTTCTAGTGCGCAAATATCCTCGTCCAGTTCAATCATCGACCAAATTCTATCCACTCGTCTCGGCAGGACGCACTTCTATCTTGCTCATGCCTAAAATTCCTTATATGCATCAAACTGGGACCGTGTGCTCAAGATCCATGAAAATGTCAGACAAATCAGTAGCGGATGCGTCAAAAGGTTGGATCGACGGTTCATAATCTTACCTGACAGGATGCTTGAGCATTCCCGTGACGGATGACGGACGATCTAAAATGACAAGTTCATGACTTCCGTTTAGGGAGACCACACCCACATCAGCATTATGTGGAAGGAGTCCATGGTGGTTCTACCGCACATTCAAACCATCCTCGTTACAGCGTCAAACGCTGCTATCTCCCTCTTGGACTTGAGTGGATGGAGATCCCAAGATGTTCACAGGGGTAATACGAGGCACACAATGGAGGTTCCATAATGAATGGTTACATCCTAAGTTTCTCCTCGGCTTGAACTCAAGACACAGATGCCATATTATCATTGATGTACACGTCTAATGAAAGGACCTTGGATGTGGAGTGCGAACAGAATTTAATGTACTCAATCAACGAACAGCGCGGGAGCTACTGTCCCTGCTGTCAATGTCACTGTCACAAGACAAGGGAAGCAAACTGGGAGGGTCCATGCTGGGTACACTTCTAACCGAGATACTGAACATCAGGTAACTAAACAACTTGCCGTACATCCAACCCTGGATGGAGTATGAATTCTACCAATCCCATCTCCGCAGTCTCCCAATGTTTCACAAATGAGAGTCCTGCCATTTCTCCAAGCCGAATGAAGTCCATCAGGGTCCGCTCTCTACCGTTCATGAGTGTCATTATATTGATATCCATTGCATACTGGCGAAGGCGACCATCCCCATAATTGGGTAATAGGGGTTCAGGAGCTTGAAGACATGTGGCTTCACTTTCTGGCACACGATATGCAGACTGGATGATGAACTCATCTGCCAAACGTTACTCAATGAGAAGTACACCGGCGAGGATCAAGACTCACGAATGAGTAGTCTACTTTGATTGGTCATAGCGGCTCTAACACTCTTCATGATGTTAACACAATCTTCGTCGTGCCAGTCATGCCTGACAAAGTAAAATGAGCAGCATTTTTTGAGTTCTGTGCGAGAAGAAGCTCACAGAACGTTCTTCAGCTGATTAATACTTGGTCAGGAATGAGGGAATTACTTGGAACGAATTGCACTCACGAAGTAAATATCACAGCCCTTTTTGGGAGATTCCTTCCTTGAAGAAATCCAGTGGTATGAAACTGATCCTTTTCTGCTGTATGACATTCGGACAATGTTGAGGCCATACATCATGCTTTGCAATTTCAAGCTGGCCAGGGAGGTCTTGCAGAATAAATTGAAGAGCGGGATAGCGTTCTGCTAACTGGATGGAGATATTACCAACGCCACCCCCAACATCACAGATCACTGAACCCTTCTTCAGTTCATTCCATGGGAAGTCTTAATTAAACGAGATTCGATTCAAAACCATCAAGGAACAAGAATTAAGCTTTACCATGAACAACGGCGTCTGCCTCAATTGCAACCCCTAAACCTATCATGCTGGACCCAAACTGCTTTCTCCGTCTGATCTGTTCTGGGGATGACTGCGGAGCAAAATCACTGATGATTAATAAGATATGACGATAGTGATAAGAGCGCACACCGGCAAAATAATCGAAAATGCTTCCATTAATATCAAAATATCTCGAGAAGGCAGAGTCTTGGGGTAGCGTGGAAGAACTTATCGCTGGATTATTAAGGTTGTCACTCAGGGTAGAAGCAGCTTTAAACGCTTCATCCGTTCTGTTATCATGAGTAAAGATTCCACAGTGCTGCACAGGGAAACGCACATGTGTAGACCAAAGTGAGTTAGAGGGTTTGTTGATAAGAGGCAGATACTCAGATGATTATTAGCAAATGTATCAGCACCAACTAGACCCATCAATTATCAGTGAATCGGTCAACAATCATTTACATACTTCTGACCTTCTGTAAAGACATGTCTGGTAGCAAGAAGGCGTAGGACCCGACCAAGCTTTTTGTGATCAACACCAGTCCGTCGTTCCAGATCTGAGATGTGCATTCCGGAAGGATGATCTGCAAGTATATCCGGGATTCTGTTGGATAAGACAACTTGAAGACATGCCGATTCGTAAAACTAGAAGCGGCAGATGTGTTTCGGATTATTGTAAGAAGAGTCTCAATGACCTACTGCCATGAATTTCTATTTCCTGAGAATGAGATGACAGCTTGAAGATATTAAAATAAATCGAAACTGACATTGACAAGAACATCACTAGGTCGGGCCACTTCACAGACGAGCTGTGTGCAGGCGGCTTCAATGATAAAGATTGAAGCACGAAGCTCTGGATCATTATGCCCATCTTGTGCTGAATATGAGGAGCCGGAAAGATGACGTTCAGCAACCTCGGTTGCATTGGTTATCAATGACAAAAGAGTTCGAAGCTGTCGGTTCTGAATAGCCATATTTTTGTGAGCGTAAGGAGTTGCGACCTACTGCTGGGTCTCAGATGTTATATATCCCATCCACCTAGCTTTGCTGGAATGTCCAGTGCTACACTAAAAATAAGTTAGGTTTCATCTCCTGATCAGATGTTCCATTTTATGATGGATGGTAGATAGAGATAAATGCAGATAGTTGAAAATCTGATTAGTCAATCGACGAGACAATTACTGTAGACGGGAATAGGATTCAGGGTCGTGGTTAATTATATTCGGCGAGTCAGCAGAATGCACTACATGACTCTCACTTTGTCACCCATTTCAAACTGATTTCAGACCCCGCAACTGTCATTTCGGCACCTGTATACAGTTACCATTAGAAGTCAGTATCTGTCAAGGAAGGCAGTATAAGCCTTTCTCTCCAAAACCTGGGAGATCCGACATCCAACAGACACTACGTCGTACGCATGTCTTTCAATGGTGTCCACTTTCAGTCAAAGTGAATATCGGATATTTTTGGACCTCCCTTCCGGGCCTAGGATAAAAACTCAGCCATCCGGACCGAGTGCATGTGTCATGTCTTAACAAGATGACAGGAATGGAATAACACCAACTATCAAGGCAGCCTTCAGCGCGAGCTGACTTTGGCATTGTCATGTTGTCACACAAGCTGCGGCGGATGCAACCGAGCTATAATATTGGCGTAATAATTCTGGCAGATGTAAAAACACGTCACATCATGTTTAAGTTGATCCCGCAGTGACGACTGCAAGAAAAAGACTGATCACTTGCTACTCACAGTTTGTGGCGTAAAACTACTATACTGGATGATCGAGATGCATAAAATTTAAGCTAGCATGAGCATGATCAATTCTTTGGTTGAGTTGAGAATAGTGAAGCCTTGGCCAAGCTAGCTATTTCCGGCTGTGATGCAAGCCTAAACGTGTATCCAAAGATGGGTTGTTGATTGTTATTTCTATCTTTATCTGCTACTTGATGAGACCGGTCCTTCATCTTCTAGTTGCCAGAAGTCTCAGCCTGTTTCCCCGCCAATAGGTTGTGCAGGTCATCTCATCATATAGCTGATAGGATAGTTTATCTTATTTATCAAAAGCAGGATGATAGGGACATTCTGTTTGGTGCTGGCAGTACATTCACCTAATATGAATGACTTCCTGTAAGCAAGAGATTCTCAGATATTGTGATTTGGGGTACCTATTTTCCAGACTTCCTGTATATCTATATTTGCATCAAACAGATCAGAGCTGCATAAAAGCTATCTACAGAGCACATACCATATATAGATGTATAATTACCATAATATACACTATTAGTAGTATCACAAGTCATGCTTTACCTTAGCCTCAA
>Ga0153924_1000858_pt1 | contig 17598 bp, 16 predicted proteins | sample TSNJ008MetaG_FD_104709 | JGI IMG/M metagenome (GOLD analysis project Ga0153924, IMG submission 104709) | Attine ant fungus gardens microbial communities from New Jersey, USA - TSNJ008 MetaG | ecosystem: Host-associated > Fungi > Mycelium > Unclassified | place: USA: New Jersey, Wharton State...
GTTCCGGTGGTGTCTCCTGTGTTGCGGTTTCTTCCGGCGGTGTAGTTTCTGCGGTAGTTTCTTCTGATGTACTACTCTCCTGCGCCGGCTCTGTAGCTGCTGTTTCAGCCGCTGTCTGCGGTGATTCGGTCGCTTGCCGGGGGGCCGTCGTCGTTGGTTGTGCTTCATTTATTTGCCCACTGGCACCGATATTTTTACCGGTTTCGGTATCTTTACCAGGTTCCGTCAGGCCGGTCACCTCTGCAATATGCTTGCTGATTCTACGCAAATTGGCCGATGGAGTATAATTTGTATTGTCATACAAAAATTCATGTAACTGAATCACATTGCTTTCCAATGTGGTAGGAACAACACAGTCTTTTTTATTAATCATCATCTCCTGATGGGAGAATGGGAAGCCGGAGGTCTGTCCAATATAATATTTTCGTGAATTCTTAGCCATAGAAAGCAAGTTATCGACACCAATGCTGGTGGATATCTGCGGAAATACAGCGCCAATTAATGTTTTTTTGGTATTAAAATCTGCTGCTTTTGCTTTATCCATCGCCAATCCCAGCACCTTTCGCTGGCGTTCTGTCCGGTTGAAATCAGTGTCCATCAGACGAAGCCGGGCGTATGCCACTGCTTGTACACCATCCAGATGGTTCATGCCGCTGTGCTCTAAGTGAACCGATCCTACGCCTGTTCCTTCGACTGTGGCAGTGATAAAGGAGTTAATATAAGCAAACTCTCTGTCACTAATCTCCAGATCTACGCCGCCCAGGATATTGATGCCATCAACAACGGCTTTCCAGTTGAAAGTTGCATAATCATCGATTTTTATGTCCAGATTGTCTTTCAGTGCAGTAACTGCCTGACTGGGGCCGCCCACGGCGTATGCCTGATTGATTTTGTTATATTTATCATTGCCAATATTGAAGTAACTGTCACGGAATACCGATAACAGCCGCATTTCACCGGTTTTTTTGTTGATACTGCAGACCATCACCACATCTGACAAAGCGCCTTTTCCGACATTGCCATCACGGGAATCCACACCAAACACGGCAATTGTATAATATCCGTCATCACGGATCCGTTGAAACAGGAAAAAACCACAGATACAGACCAGAATCAGAGCGATCAATTTCCACTTTTTGTGTTTCTTTCGCCTGGGCTTCTTACCGGCAGTTTTGCCGTTTGCTTTGGATTGTCTGGTTTGCCTGGTTGGTGTTTCTGGCTGGGTATCACGTGTGGCCCCGGAAATTTGAGTTAAATCATCATAAAACTGAAAATCATCATCTGGTTCCGGATCAGGAACATGCTGATTTTTCTTTTTTTGTTTTCTGGCCTGCATCCGGTCCAGTTCATCTTCATAAGCCATGATTTGATTCCTTTCTAACAGCTGGTGTGCTGTCTGCTTCATCAGAAGTACTTAATCTATCAGTTTGCGATAATAAGGCCAGTTCGCATCACGGATGGCAACGGTAACATTGTTGATGCTGCCGCTGCTCTCATGGATACAGAGAATCCGGTCATCTTCTGTCCAACCAAGAAACATAATGACATGAGCCTCCGTACCGGTCCGGATAATGATATCGCCCGGTTGTAACTCATCACGGCTGATCTTCGTACCACAAAGTGCCAGACCGCTTGTGCTTTCGTAATCCAGGTGCTGGCCGGTAGACGACCAGTAAACCCAACTGATCCAGCCGGAACAATCCAACCCCTTTAATACTCTCCCCTTGTAATCAGCGGTAGTTAAAATACCGAAATTATTCGAACTATAATTAGCTGCGGAGGGTTTGCCACCCCAATAATATGGCACTTTTCCAACCGAAGAAAGGGCAAAACGAATCAGATCCCTTCTGGTTTGTGACAAGTCTTTCGGAAGCAGTTCCATATATTCTTGAAGTTCGGCTTCCGACAATGGATTACGCATGGAAAATGAAGAAACCGACAGGCCGTACCTGGCATACCAATCCTGCGTACTATGTTCTCTGACGGATTCTCTTGCTTCGTCGGTCCAACCCGGCCATCCGCCTTCGACAATATTTGTTTTATCATTTCCAATGGAATCCACGGAAAATAATCCTTTATTTTCTTTTAAGCCAAGGATTTTAGCGTTTACAATCAAATCCACATGACCCGGGCACTTGTATGAAGTGGTATTTTTACTTTTACCGGTGTTGCTATCTACAGATGTTGTCTGTGTCTCTGGATCAATATTAGAAGGTGTTGCACCAAAAGCAATTCCCAAAAGCGCTCCCATAGCTGCCTCCGGCGCAATTGCGGCAGAAGTCTCGGCAACCTGCGCAGAAGTCTCGGCCGCCTGTGCAGAAGTCTCGGCCACCTGCGCAGCAGTCTCATCCGCCTGCGCAGCAGTCTCTTTGGTACCTCCGCCACTGGTAATCACTGCGGAACTGCTTGGTGGTTCTGTTTCCGGGACCGCGGTTTCCCTGGTTTCCTCTACTTTTGAAGTTCCCGCCACAATGACACTGGAAGTTTCACTGTTTTCTGTCGTCGCATTGATGTCTGCGGGGATAAGCTGACTTAATATGCTTAGCATTTCCGCCTTTGCTTCTGCTTCCAGTTCTTCTCTCTCCCGCTGCTCGGCGCCCTCGCCCAGACATCCTTCACAATAATAAATATCGCTCATGTGAACAGAATAAGAATGGGAACTTTTCCATAATTTCTCTGCGTAACTTAAAAACTGATCATAATCTTCGATATCATGATAATAAGTATAAAGATTAGCCATTGACATAATATCAATTACATTGGAATAGGCATTAACGGCCTGACCGTTACCGTCAGTAATGGTCATCCGAATCTTTTTAAAGGAATTGATGGTCCATGTGCTGGAATCATTCGGAGCGTGCCGGGTATCATCGGGATTGTATTTCCCTATTACGGAACTGGTGGAAAGGCCTAAACGGGAAGCAGCCCGGGCTGGTGTCAGATCGGCGTAATCATAAATGCCGTTCAGCCATTCGGCATCCCGGTTCGTCAGGACCTTAAAAGCATCACCGGCTAAACTATCTTCCATTTTAGTCGGGTCGCTTCCCTCCGGAAAATAGTGAGCCAGATTCAACTCATCAGGAGATGGAACAAATCCTTCTTCTGCTGCAGTTGTCTCAGCGGTAGTTTGAACTATGGCCATCGTTGTTGGTGCAGGTGTTTCGCTTTCACTCTCTGCCACTGTCTCTTCTGGCTGCGAGGCGGCGACTACCGGTATGTATAAATAAGAAGCGGCAATCGGTCCAATACTGGCGACCAGCATCAACACACAAGCCATCCCTTGAGTCTGCCACTTATGAATAAACGGAAAAAATCTTTTTTTCATTGACTGATACCATCCATTCTGCAAAATTTTACAAAGTTGTTCAGTATATAAATATAACATAATTATTGCAGAAAATACAGGGTAAAACCATTAAGTAATTATTAAGAAATCACAGCAGCTTAGAACCACCCTCTGCATACAGCAAAATCTTCACATTAAAGCTGCTGGTGTCATATGTAACTTCATCAAGGCCCTGATACCGCCTGACGATGGCGTGGATGAAGGGGAGGCCAACACCTTCTTCCGTGCCACCACGTTTAAGCGACAGCAGCACCGGCTCACCGTCCTTGCCAACGCGTGAGCGGGTCACGCCATCGAAGCTGTTTGTCATGGAGATCATCAGGCTATTCCCGGTAACTTTCGCGCGCAGTCTGATGTAGCGTTGACCGTCTGACTGCCGCTCGCAGGCTTCCAACGCATTCTCCCACAGGCTACGCAGCAGCATGGCGAGGTCGCTGTCTGCGACACCCGGCTGCTGCGGTATGTCAGCGGCGACATCGGTTTGTATTTTCCGCTGTCTCGCCAGCGCAATATAGCGCCGGCATACTGCGTCAGCCACTGCGTTATTGCAGACGGGGGGTGTGGTAGCTTCCTCCACCCGCTCCATGTATTCGCGCAGATACGACAGAGCGTGCTCATTGTCGCGCGCTTTTATCATGGCTTCCAGCACGGCGAAATGATGGCGCATATCGTGGCGCAGCTGTCTGTTCGCTCCTTCACGCGAGGTGGCTTCATTCAGCAATTCCGCTTGCAGCAGCAATTGGTTATCCGTGTTCCGCAGCTGCTCCGCAAAGTTGTTGTCGGCTTTGGACAACCCGTCGGCAATCTGCCAGTAAACAATAAAGGCGCAGACGATAATCATGATCTCAAAGACAGGAAAAGCCCATCCGGTAATCATTTCAGCCACGAAGAACTTCCTGTGCATACCGCCCATCACGATAAAGGCCAGAGGAACAAGGCAAAGCCGGTTCCACGATGCTTCCCGCAAGCCACGAATATGCGTCCACAGCCAGCCCATAAACTGATCGAATGGATAAACAGTGACCACAAGGCATAAAAGGTATATTGCCATTCCCAGGCAGCCGAAATCATTTAAGGGAATATGAAACAGCAGACATAGCATGTTACCCAGACTATCAACGAAAAAGATATAGCTGCTTACCAGCAGTAAAATGAACATTAGCGCGCCCTTCTCGTGAGACACAGCGCGGAAAAGAAGCCAGGCACTGCCAATAATAAACAACACCGTACCCATCAGAGAGAAAAAGCCGGCATCGTCCATCACGCCGCCTATCATTATCATCAAACAAAAAAGCGCGTCAAAAGACAAGGTATATACTGCGATTTTTCGTATGGGCATACGCAGGCTATCCCACACTGTATAAAAGCATAGAAAAAGCAGCGTGTTTAACTGGATAAAATTTTTAAGAAAATAAGCAATCTCACTCTCCATTATAATCCCTCCATCCGGCTGAACACATAAGCAAGGTAACGGCTTTGGATGCCCTTGCGCCCATCCCGTGCGATGAGTACGTGCTTGCCGCTTTTCATCACAAAGGCATTGTCATCGATCCGCTCCACATAATCCATGTTGACGATATAGCTGCGATAGCAGCGCAGGAAAGGTTCGCCGCCCAGCATATCTTCTAACGCGGCAAGCGAATGAACTACCGTAAGGGTACGGCCTTGCAGATGCAGCAGCGTTTCATGGTTGTATACTTCGGCAAATTGGATTTGCGTTACCGGAATCGCAAGCTGGTCGCGCCCCGACTGGACGGTTATTGTCCGTGCCATCTTACCTGTCAGACGCAGTACCCGCCGCATGGCCTCCGAGAAGTTATCGAAGTCCACTGGCTTGAGCAGATAGTGGGAAGCGTCCACTATAAAACCGTCCGCGAAATGGTCGCGGCTGGTAGTGCATAACACAATGGCTCCGGCATAGCCGCGTTCACGCAAAATGTGAGCGGCTTCCACACCGCTGATACCGTCCATATAGATGTCCAAAAACATAGCGGCGGTTTGTTTGACTGCGGGGTCGGCGAGAAGGCTTTCGGCATCAGAGTACGGGCGCGGCTCTATGTGCAGACTGTGTCTCGCCCCATAACGGGTGGCATATTCAAGCAGTAACTCGCGCTCTTTTTCGTTGTCGTCACAAAAAGCAATCAGCATAGTGTCACCTCTTTCCTAAAACATTTATTTCTTTCCATATGATTATACCATGAAAAATGGACGAAGGGGTTTTTGTAATTCCGATTTACGCAGAGAAATTACGGTTCACGCAAATTAGCATTGAAATTTCTGTCATTGACGAACAAAACTGCATACGCTATAATAGAACAATCTGTGGCTGGAGGCACAGAGATATGATCAGAAATAAAAAGCGCCATGCACCTATGTGACAGATCGTGAACGGCATTGCCGATGTCAGCGTAGGTTAACGAGGTGGAGAGAAAATCGAAAATTCGGCGGGTACTCTCCCATGCCGCTCTGAGCGTGTGATATTTTGTGAAATATGCGGGTAACTGCAAAACAGAGGCAAAATAATCGGAGCACCAATATAATAGAAAAGCAGAGTTTGTGTTTCTGGATTTTGGAAACGTTTTTTTGTGATGTCCAAATAGCAAAAGAAAACTCTGCCGGAAAGCAAAAAGGAGAGATGAAACTATGTGTGGAATTATTGGCTATACCGGCCCATTGGAGGCCGGGAATATATTACTGGACGGACTTGCAGGATTGGAATACCGCGGTTATGACAGTGCCGGAATCGCTCTTTGTATGGAGGATTCCAATATTAAAATCATGAAAAAAACCGGTAAGGTCAAAAACTTAAGAGAATATTGTAAAGACGAAATAAAAGGGATTTCTCATTGTGGTATTGGCCATACCCGCTGGGCGACTCATGGCGGCGTACTTGACGAAAATGCACATCCTCACCAGGCCGGCAAGGTAACCTTGATTCATAATGGAATTATTGAAAATTATCATCAGTTGACGGAAGAATATCAGCTGGAAAACCGGCTGGTCTCGCAGACGGACAGTGAGGTGGCGGCATGGGTCTTAAATAAATTATATACCGGCGACCCGTTGACGGCCATCCGTACGCTGCTGACAAAATTGGAAGGCTCTTACAGCTTCTGTATTATGTTTGCCGATATTCCGGGCTCTATTTATGCCGTTCGCTGTGTCAGTCCGCTGGTTGCTGCCTATACACATTCCGGAGCCATGGCAGCATCGGATCTGACGGCATTGATTCCTTATACCCAGCAGTACTTTGTTGTTCCGGAAAATCAGATTATAAAATTGACGCCTTATAAGGTGCAGGTATATGATCTGGATGATACTTTCCGTAAAGTGCAGCCAGAGCTGCTGACGGTCAACTGGAATATGGATGCGGCAATGAAAAATGGTTTTCCTCACTTTATGTTAAAAGAAATTCATGAACAACCGGATGCCCTAAAAAACACCGTTTTGCCAAGAATCAGCAAGGGTCTCCCGGATTTCGGCGAAGATGGGATTCCGGATTCGCTCTGGCAGGATTGCCGTCAAATTCATATTGTTGCCTGCGGAACCGCCATGCATGCCGGGATGGTGGCCCGGGTGCTGATGGAACCGTTGCTGCGGATTCCGGTGGCGATATCAATTGCATCAGAATTTCGCTATGAGACACCACTGATTGATCAGGAAACACTGGTTATTATCATTTCCCAGTCAGGTGAGACGATTGATACGCTTGCTGCTCTCCGGCTGGCCCGGGAATGCGGCTCCCGGACCCTGGCCATCGTCAACGTCAAAGGCTCCAGTATTGCCAGAGAAAGCGATTATGTACTTTATACCCATGCCGGCCCGGAGATTGCCGTGGCCAGCACCAAGGCCTATTCGGTGCAGCTGGCGGCCCTTTATCTGGTTTGCTGTCAGATGGCTCTGGTAAGGGGGAAATATTCCAGGGAAGACGCCAAAACGTTTATATCGGATCTTTTGGATGTAATTCCAGCCGTGGAAATTATGATCAAACAGAAGGATCAGATGAACGAACTTGTTAAGCACATGTCTTCACAGGCGGACACCTTTTTCATCGGTCGTGGACTGGACTATGCTTTGTCTCTGGAAGGCGCTTTGAAGTTGAAGGAAATCTCTTATATTCATGCGGAGGCGTATGCTGCCGGTGAATTAAAGCATGGCACAATCGCGTTGATTACCGATAATGTACCAGTAATTGCAATTGCGACACAGGAACATGTATATGCCAAGACCATCTCGAATATCCGGGAAGTAAAGGCACGAGGGGCATTTATCATTCTGATCGTAAAAGATAAAGCGGTAATTGATGATAACCTGGCGGATGTCTTAATTTCCATTCCGGATGTGGATGATAAATTTATGGTATTTCCGGTTGTTGTGGTGCTGCAGTTGATTGCATACTACGCTTCGATCAGGAAAAATCTTGATGTGGATCAGCCAAGAAACCTGGCAAAATCGGTAACTGTGGAATAATAGTATAAGCGGATGGTTGACATAAAATAATTATGTTAACCATCCGCTTATACTTAGATTTCTGTTGATGCAATCATCTTACCGTCTCTCCAGATTCGTTCCAAATCATAGAACAGCCGGTCTTCTTTCGAAAAGACATGAACTATAATATCCCGGTAATCCATCAGAATCCAGTTGGCATTCTGATATCCTTCAATCTGTTTGCATTCATATCCTGCTTTTCCCAGTACCTCTTCAACACTGTCGGTCATCGCCTGAACCTGATTGGCATTGGATCCGTTGGCAATGATGAAATAGTCGGCAATCACCGAAACTTCCCGGATATCAATTACCCGAATATCCTCTCCCTTCTTCTCTTCCAGGGCTTTCACAGCCATTTTTACCATTTCCCTAGATATATCCATTCTTTATTCTTCTCCTTTTATTGTTCTGTTTTGAATTAGTTTCTGATAATAATCCAAGGCACTCTGCGACATCAAGTCCACATGGTCACCTTTTCTTTGCAAATAGGCCAAAGAGCAGGCCAGCGACTCACAGATGGCCAGATCCAGGTCCTGAAACGCTAGCTTCCGGATTCTGGGCAGCTGTTCCATATAAGCACGGCGGGGTTCAATATAATCAGCCAGCCAGACAATCTTCTCCAGCGTCGTCATATCCGGACAACCGGTGGTGTGAAAACGAATGGCCGACAGAATCTCTTCATCCTGAATACCATACTTATGCTTCGCCATCCAGGCTCCGTATTTGGCATGGATCACCACTGGGGCAAGCAGCTCATCCTCGGTCAGTTCTACTCCGTGCTGCCGGCATTTTTCAATCAAAATGTCATTCTTATAGCGTTTGGCACAGTCATGGAGCAGACCGGCAAGTTCAGCCTTGTCTAAATCATAATCATACCGCATTGCTAAGGCAATACAAATGAAGGATACGCTTAGAGAGTGCTCATACCTGGCCGGAGACAGTTTCCGGGCCAGTTTGCGGCGAAAAACCTGAATTTGTTCCTTCATCTGCGCTCCTCTCCTCCTGATATAGTTTATGAGAAATAATGTAATTTTCTACAGCTTCCGGTACATATTTGCATAAATGATTTCCCCTTACGGCCACGTTACGCAGTTCATGGGAGGAAATATCCATTTCCCGGCAGTGAAGCAGGTGGATCCGGGCCTGATACTTGTCCTCCAGGTGACGGATCTGCTCTTCGATCGAACAGGCTCCCCGATCATATTCGCGGCCGGCCACCAGCAGCGTTACTCGCCGCATAATGTCTTCCGGACGATACCAGTGCTCTATTTCATATAAAGAATCGGCACCGATAATAAAGAAAAAACGATGCTCCGGATACTCTTCCTGCAACAGCGTCAAAGTTTGGGCAGTATAACTGTTGCCAGAGCGATTGATTTCAAATTCAGACAACCTGAAATAAGGATATCCTGCGATCGCCAGTCTGAGCATCTCACACCGGTCTGCGGCCGCAGTTACCAGATGATCTTTTTTGTGCGGCGGCTGACCGGATGGCATAAACCATACTTCCTGCAGATGATATTCCTGATAAGCCTGTTTTCCCAGCAGCAGATGTCCATTATGGATTGGATCGAAGGTTCCGCCCAAAATCCCAATATCCGCCATATTCCCAACACTCCTTTGCTCTTGCCTTACTTTGGCAGTACGATCTTACGTTTGTTTTCCTCTTTTGCCGGTTTATATAATATAATCTTTTTGCCAATCACCTGAACTACTTCCGATTGCGTCCGTTCAGCTAACACTTCGGCAATCGAACGTCCGTCATCCAGACAATTCTTTAAAACCGAGATTTTAATCAGTTCCCGAGCTGCCAAAGCTTCGCCAATTGCGGTTGTCAGCTCCGGTGTGACACTGGCTTTCCCAATCTGAAATATCGGATCCATGGTCATGGCCAATCCTTTGAGATAAGCCCTTTGTTTGCTTGTCATGGTAATCCCTGCCCTTTCGCTTATTTGTAATAATCAAATTCCAGTCCGTACATTCGAACGGTATCACCTTCGCCAATGCCGGCTTCCTCTAATTGTTCTAAAACACCGCTGTCTTTCAGGAAGTTCTGGAAGAAGATAAATCCTTTTTCTGACTCCAGATTCGTATAACCAAGCATTTTTTCAATGCGCGGCCCTTCCACCACATAAATACCTTCGTCGGTTTTTTCTACCGTAAACGGCAGGTTTCGGTCACCGGAATATTCAATCTTAAATTCCTTCTCAAAAACAACAGGTGCTGAATCTACCGTCTTTAACAGTTCATAAACGGCATACAGCAGTTCTTTTACGCCTTTGCCACTGACCGCTGAAATGGGATAAACTTCAATACCGTCAGGCGCAAATTCCTGACGAAGCAGTTCTATGGGATCCTTGTCTTCGGCATATACCGCATCCATCTTATTGGCGGCAATCACCATTGGCCGCTTTAAAAGCTCCGGATTATAGGCTTCCAGCTCGGCGTTGATGGCCCGGATATCAGCAATCGGATCACGGCCTTCGGTACCGGCGGCATCGACGACATGAATCAGCACTTTCGTCCGCTCAATATGCTTTAAAAAGGCATGTCCCAAGCCAACACCCTGGGAAGCACCTTCAATAAGACCGGGAATATCGGCCATTACAAAACCGGCGCCGCCATCTAAGTCAACCACACCCAGATGGGGGTTTAAGGTGGTGAAGTGATAATTGGCAATCTTCGGTTTCGCATTCGATACCCGGGATAATAAAGTGGATTTTCCGACATTGGGAAAACCAACCAGACCCACGTCGGCAATTACCTTTAATTCCAGAAGTACCCAAAGCTCGTGACCGGTTTGGCCCGGCTGGGCATATTTAGGTGCCTGCATCGTCGGGGTAGCGAAGTTCATATTGCCCAGTCCGCCCTTACCGCCTCTTAGAATCACTTCTCTTGTATTTTCACCGGACATATCGGCAATCACTTTACCGGTCTCGAAATCTTTGATTACGGTTCCTTCCGGAATCTTAATGACCAGATTCCCGGCATTGGCTCCATGACACCGTTTCTTTCCGCCGGGTTCGCCATCCTTTGCCACATATTTCCGAACGTGTCTGAAGTCTGTCAGGGTATTTAAGCCCTTATCAATTTCAAAGATAATATCGCCGCCCTTGCCGCCGTCACCGCCGTCAGGACCACCGGCCGGAACAAATATTTCCTTGCGGAAGCTGATATGGCCATCGCCGCCTTTGCCGGATTTTATAAATACTTTTGCACTGTCTGCAAACATGAAACACCAAACCTTTCAGTGAAAAAAGGCTTCATACCAATAAATATCAGTATGAAGCCCGTCAAATTATTCGTTGATTGTTCTTGGGTGAACAGAAACCTGCTTTTTGTCTCTGCCCTTTCTTTCAAATCTTACGATACCATCTACGGTAGCGAATAAAGTATCATCACCACCACGACCAACGTTCAGACCCGGATGAATCTTGGTACCGCGCTGTCTGTAAAGAATATTGCCGGCTAATACGAACTGTCCGTCGGCTCTCTTGGCACCCAGTCTCTTGGACTCGGAATCACGGCCGTTCTTCGTGGAACCAACACCTTTTTTATGAGCGAATAATTGAAGGTTCATTTTAAACATCACTTACACCTCCTTTAGATTGAAATCGGATTTTAATATATTGCTTCCCATAATCCCCCGCAATGTTCTGAAGTCCCAGAACCAGTGAGTTCATCAGGAGTTTCGACTCTGTACTGACGGTATCCGTAAAACGGAACCAGAAATGTCCGGTATCCTCTTCCGTACCGCCTTCGAATGAATCCTCCGTAAAATGTTCAACCGAATTAGCCATATTCAGGGCCAGTGCAGAAACCGCCGCACAGATGATATCCTCACCTTGTCCGGCATATCCGGAATGCCCGGTTAATTCGATGCCCTGATACGAAAGATCAGAATCTTGAAACACGGTTACCGTAATCATGATTACGCGTTGATCTTATCGATCTTAACCTGAGTATAAAGCTGTCTGTGACCATTTTTCTTATGGTAACCGGTTTTACGCTTATACTTGTAAACAATAATTTTTTTCGCTTTTGCTTCCTTCACAACGGTTGCAGAAACGGTTGCACCGGCTACGGTAGGACATCCTACTGTGAGTTCGCCGTCGTTTACTGCTAAAACCTGATCAAATGTTACGGTTGCACCGGCATCTGCACCAAGTTTTTCGACCTTAATGATATCGCCTTCTGCTACTTTGTACTGCTTACCGCCTGTTGCAATAATTGCGTACATATTGGCACCTCCTATTATCATTACTCGCCAACTGCGGTGTTCTTTCTTTCGATAATATAAAGGAAGAAACTTTCTGACCTCATTGTGCGGCATACTTTGCAATAATAGCATGTTTGTAATAAAATGTCAACTACTTCTCTTTCTTTTTTGAAATGACATCAAAAGCAACTGCAGCTAATAATACCAGGCCCTTTACCACCTTCTGCCAGTTGGCATCAATGCCCATAATTGACATCCCATTATTCAGCACACCCATAAAAATGGCGCCAATGACCACGCCCGGAACCGTTCCCACGCCGCCATAGGCGGAAGCGCCGCCAATAAAGCAGGAACCAATGGCATCCATCTCATAATTGGTACCTGCGGTCGGTGCGGAAGAATTAAAGCGGGCAATACATACCAGCGCCGCAACGGCCGAAAGAAATGCCATATTGACATAAGCCATAAAATAAACCTTATTCGTATTAATACCACTAAGCCGGGCAGCCTTTTCATTGCCGCCGACAGCGTAGTAACGGCGGCCCCACACAGTTTTGTCGGTATAATAAGTATAGCAGGCCACAATGACCGCCAGCAGCACCAGGATAAAAGGCAGACCCTTATATTGTGACAGTTTAAAGGACACGGCAATCACGACAACACTGATGGCGATACATTTGATGATATCGCCGGGCAGATTCGTCTGTATGTATCCTTTTTTAGCCCGCTTCATCCGGCCCCAGAAGACGCTTATAACAAAACAGATGCTAATGATGATCCCGGCAATCAATGCCAGGGATTTATTCGGAATATAGCTGTTAAACAGAGTCAGATAATAATCCGGGAACGGGGAAATCGTCAGCCCGCCCAGCACCAGCAAAGCGACACCGCGCCACAACAGCATTCCCGACAAGGTCACAATAAATGGCGGAATCCGCACATAAGCAATCCAGAATCCCTGCCAGACGCCAATCAGGATTCCGGCCCCCAGACAAATCAGAATCGCCAGCCAGATATTCATTCCCGCATTGACAATCAGTTTTCCCGCAATGGCACCGACCAGACAGACGATGGAACCAACCGAAAGGTCAATATTACCGCCGGTCAGAATACATAAAAGCATACCTACCGCCAGGATTACCACATAACTGTTCTGGGCAATCAGATTGTTAATATTAGACGGTGCCAGCAAGGCCCCATTCGTCCGAACGGTAAAAAACAATGCGACCAGGATCAACGCAATGATCATGGTATTCTTTTTTATTACACCCTTAATATCCATACTTATTCGCTCCTCCCTGATTTCAGAATGTGGGCCATAATCGTCTCCTGGCTGGCTTCGGCCGCTGCCAGTTCGCCGACCATACGGCCCTCGTTCATAATATAAATGCGGTCGCACATCCCCAGAATCTCCGGCAGCTCTGAGGAAATCATAATCACCGATTTTCCCTCTGCCGCCAGGTTGTTGATAATGCAGTAAATCTCATACTTTGCACCAACATCAATACCCCTGGTCGGCTCATCCAGGATCAGGATATCCGGGTCGGCAAACATCCATTTGCTTAACAGTACCTTTTGCTGGTTGCCACCGCTTAAGTTGCCGACATTCTGCATTACCGACGGGCATTTGGTCCGCAGCTGTTCTTTATATTCCTCGGCGACCTGAATTTCCCGGTCTTTGTCGATATTGCCATAATGGCTCACTTTATCCATCTTGGCCATACTGTTGTTGATATAAACCGGACTTGACAAAATCAGGCCATTGCCTTTGCGGTCTTCGGTTACATAAGCAAATTTCTTCTCAATGGCCTGCTCCACCGTCTTTAAAACTACCGGTTCCCCATTGATATTCATGGTGCCGCTGATCCTCGTTCCGTAGCTGTGGCCAAACAGACTCATGGCCAGCTCGGTCCGTCCGGCCCCCATCAGTCCGGAGATACCTACGACTTCGCCCCGGTGAACTTTCAGGGAGACATTGTCCACCACTTTTCGTTCGGTGTTCATGGGATGATAGACCGTCCAGTCCGTTACTTCAAAATTCACTTCCCCAATATTGCTTTTTTCCCGCTTGGGAAAACGGTCACTGATATTTCGTCCAACCATGCCTTTGATAATCCGGTCTTCGCCGCAATCATCCGTTGCTTTGTCCAGGGTTTCAATCGTGGCGCCATCCCGGAGAACGGTGATTTTATCAGCAACATAGGCGATTTCATTCAGCTTATGGGAAATGATAATCGAGGTCATGCCCTGCTTTTTAAACTCCAGCAGCAAATTCAGCAATGCCATAGAATCGGTTTCATTTAAGGAAGCTGTCGGTTCGTCCAGAATCAGCAGTTTCACATCTTTGGCCAGAGCCTTGGCAATCTCCACCAGCTGTTGTTTTCCCACACCGATATCTTTCACCAGGGTCCGGGAGGATTCAAAAAGCCCTACCGTATGAAGCAGTTCATCCGCTTTTTGATAGGTCTGGTTCCAGTTAATGGCACTCTTTTTACCTTGTTCATTACCTAAAAACATATTTTCACCAATCGTCATATAGGGAACCAGTGCCAGTTCCTGATGGATGATGACGATGCCTTTTTTTTCACTGTCATTGATTTCTTTAAACTTGCAGATCTGCCCCTCATAGACAATGTCACCTTCATAGGAACCATAAGGATAAATTCCGCTGAGGACATTCATCAAAGTTGATTTGCCGGCTCCATTTTCGCCTACCAGGGCATGGATTTCACCGGTTGTCACCTGCAGATTCACATTGTCAAGGGCCTTCACCCCCGGGAATGTTTTGGTGATTTCCCGCATTTCCAGTATAAAATCCGCCATGCGCTTCGCCTCCCCTTCTATTCATCTTGATTCATAATGAGCGGGAACCCTTGTCCGGACTCCCGCTCACTCCCTGGTACACCGTTGCCTAAGTTCCGGTGTACTTGTTTTACTTCAGCTGATCCTCGGTATAGTATCCGGAGTCAATCAAAAGCTCTTTATAATTGCTGACATCGGCAAACTTCGGTTCGCAAAGGTAGGAGGGAATAACACCGGTGCCATTGTCATAGGTAGAGGTATCATTAACCGGAATTTCTTTTCCTTCCAGGATTGCGGTAACCATCTTGACCACCTGTGCAGCCAGGGTTCTGGTATCTTTAAATACAGACATGGACTGTTTGCCGGCAAGAATATTCTTAACCGAGGTAATATCACAATCCTGGCCGGTTAATACCGGGAAATCTCCGTCATAGGAAGAGGCAATGGCATTGGTAATACCGTTAGCTACGGAATCGTTGGAGGACAGGACTGCGTCCAGCTTCGTTCCGTCAGAGTAATAAGCAGAAATCAGGTTTTCCATCCGCTTTTGGGCTTCCTCTGTCGACCAGTTTGGGGTGGCACATTCAGCCAGCGTGGTAGAACCGGATTTTACAACCAGTTTACCGCTGTCAATGTATGGCTGCAGAACTTTCATAGCGCCGCCAAAGAAGAAATTACAGTTGTTGTCATCCGAAGAACCGGTAAACAGTTCAATATGGAACGGGCCGGCGGCATTCTTTAAATCCAGGGCTTCTTCAATATACTGTCCCTGCATGGTGCCAACCAGAGTATTATCAAAGGTTGCATAGCAGGTGACGGAATTACTTTGCATAATCAGACGGTCATAGGCAATAACCGGGATGTTGGCATCTTTAGCACCCTGTAATGCAGTTCCCAGTGCTGTTCCGTCGATGGAGGCGATTACCAGTACCGCGCAGCCGCCGGAAATCATATTTTCAATCTGGGAAACCTGGGTAGCAATATCGTTGTTGGCATACTGCAGATCAACCGTATAGCCGACAGCCTCCAGCTCTTTCTTCATGTTCTCGCCGTCCTGTACCCAGCGCTGCAGATCCTTGGTAGGCATTGCCACACCGACTTTTTTTGCCACACCGGCCGGTGCTTCACTGGCGGCTGCCGTATTGGCCTGCGCCTGCGTGGTTGGTGCCTGCGTGGTTGGCGCCTGTGTGCTTCCACCGCCGCTGCCGCCACAGGCAGCCAGTGATAAAGCCATCGTTGCTGCCAGGAACATACCGGTTACTTTCTTTAAACTTTTTTTCATTTTCATACCTCCGCTTTGATGAATTTTTTGTTGCTGTTTCCTGATAAATTCACTATATCATGAAGCGGATAGCAATCATTTGCCAGTTTGGACAGATTCTTGTTTTGCGGCCGGGCCAGGCTGTGTCTGGCCGCAAGATTGTCCAGTTCAGGCAAATAAAAAATCCTAGCATAATCTTGCGGTCGTGCTAGGATTTTTTTTGTTGTAAGGGTGGTTGCGGTCGCCTGTCAAGGCTGCTCCAGATTCATATAAATCTCTTCCTTTAAATGATAATTATCACCAACGATAACCGCATCCATATTTTCACGGGTAACAGCAACCGGATCCAGTTCAATATAAGGTACTTTATAGGTTCCGTCAAAAATCGTCTTTGTGGTCTCCGGCGGTTCGCCCTGAATCAGGGCATATGCCGCCTCGGCGGCAATCTTTGCCTCCTGAACGATGGATTTATAGACGGTCATCCCCTGCGTACCTTCGACGATCCGCTGACAGGCAATTAACTCCGCATCCTGCCCCACGACCCAGACATCCCCGGCTTTGCGGTGCTCTGACAGGGCTTTGACAGCCTGGCTGGCAATGGCATCATTGCCGCAATAAATGCCATCGAATGTATTTCCTTTCTGCAGATTATCAGAAACCGCCTGAAAACCGGTTTCTTCCTTCCACATGATGGCATATTGCTTGTCCATCACCTGGAGTGTGCTTTTGTCAATCACCTTCCAGAAGCCCTTCTCTGCTTCATTGACATTGCCATCTACCGGCGAACCAAAGACAACCAGAATCTTTCCGTACTCCGGCACATGCTCAACCAGGGATGCAGCCATCAGGGCACCGACCTTTTCATTGTTAAAGGAAACAAACAGATCCACATCGGCATTCAGAATCAAACGGTCATAAGCTATGACCGGAATCCCGGCGGCTTTGGCCTGTTTGACGGAATTGGTCAATCTCCCATTATCCGCGCAAATGATGACGATGGCATCCATCTTTTCATCGATAAAATAATTAATCTGTTCAATCTGCCGGTCCGGATCCCCGTTGGCATTCTGGACATACACTTCACCGCCCAGTTCCTTAAACCGGGAGACAAAGGTGTCCCGGTCGCGCTGCCACCGCTCAATCACCAGTGAATCAAAGGACAGGCCGATTCTGGGTCCGGAAGAGGTCGGATGTGTTTCTGCCGGCGCTTCAGCGGTATGACAGCCGGTGAGCATGATCATACAAGTTATTCCCAGTAATAATGTTTTTCTTATCCCCATAATTTCTCCCTGTATTCCGTCGGGGTGACCCCCTCTGCTTTTTTAAAGATGCGGCTGAAATAGTTAGGATCGCTGTAACCGCTTTCCAAACATACTTCTTTAATGGACAGCCGGCGGTCTTCCAACAGCTGCCTGGCCCGCTTGATCCGTTCCTCCGTCACATACTCAATAAAGGTAACACCGGTTTCTTCTTTGAACA
>Ga0153924_1000859_pt1 | contig 17589 bp, 12 predicted proteins | sample TSNJ008MetaG_FD_104709 | JGI IMG/M metagenome (GOLD analysis project Ga0153924, IMG submission 104709) | Attine ant fungus gardens microbial communities from New Jersey, USA - TSNJ008 MetaG | ecosystem: Host-associated > Fungi > Mycelium > Unclassified | place: USA: New Jersey, Wharton State...
TGTCGGATTTTCAAATGGATGGGCGGCGTTGGCATTTGTATAGCCGCCACCATTCGTTCCTAACATTTTGATAGCCACCTGTGAAGCCATGGGGCCGTTGACAATAGACTGGGTGTCCACTTTTTGATCCACCATGATGGGCTTCCCACTGGCGTCATTGACTGGTTGGCCTTTCTCATCCACCTTGGCTACCTGCGTCGTAAAGGGCTCCACTAATCTGGCTGAATCATAGGATTTAAAATTTTGAATCACACCCTGTGAAATCAGCACCAGTGCAAACACAAGACAGATGGGAAATAGAAGATAATAAGTAATCCTTGTCAGATCGACCCAAAAATTGCCGATCGTCTTGGAAGTGTGGCGTGCGATGCCTCGTACCAACACGGCAGCAATTGTGATTCCAACAGCAGCTGAAGCAAAGTTTTGAAAGGTCAAACCCACCATTTGAGAGAAATAAGACATTGTGGCTTCCCCCGCATAACTTTGCCAGTTTGTATTAGTTACAAAACTTGCCGCGGTATTAAATGCAAGATGCTCACTCAATGCTCCAAGTTTTTGAGGATTCAGGGGGAGCATCCCTTGTAAGCGGAGTATTGCGTATGTGAAAAGCATGGAGACCAGGCTAAATAACAACATCGCAACCGCATATTGCTTCCAATTCTGCTCTTGTTTAGGATTGATGCCACAAAGCCTATAGGTCAGGCCTTCCAGTGGACGCATTACGGGGTCTAAGAAAGTTTTTCCTTCCGCGTCCAAAACACGACAAAGATAAAGACCCAAAGGTTTAGTGATTGCTAGCAATACGCCAATAAAAAGGATCAGTTGAAGCCAGCCTGAATGAGTGATCATAGTGAGGTGAGTTTTAATTGTGTTTTAAAATTTCTCGGGACGAATGATTGCGTAAATTAAATAAATCATGAGCCCGATGGCTATAGCCCCTACGATAATGTTTTCCATATGTGTAAAAATTTAGGCTTTTTCACAGCCCCAAATGAATGCAATCATCAAAGCAAAAAAGGCAAGTGTAGTAAAGAGATATAAGATGTCTATCATAATGGTTGAATGATCTGTTTTAATGTTAACATAGGTCGGAATAGTAGAGTGGCTTCTGTTTCTTATCAGTTAATCGCTGCCAAATTAAAATAAAATTCCGTTGTGGTTTCTCCTTCTTGGCTGATCACACCAATGGAGCCTCCATGAACTGTCACAATTTCCTTTGCAATCGCTAACCCCAACCCTACGCCAGGGACTTCTGTGTCCTGAACCCGAAAGAATCGATCAAAAATACGTGCCTGATGCTGTAATGGAATTCCCTCTCCATAATTCCGTACACAGAAACGGACTTTATCCACGTTTCGGCTGACAGATAAGGTAATTGGCTCATGATATTTAGTATGTTTTATAGCATTAGAAATGAGGTTGGAAAAAACGTGGATGATTCGCTCGGAGTCAACCCGCACACTAGGGAGATGCGGTTCGATCACAGTGAGCAGTTTAGAACCTTTAGACTCTGAAAATAAGTGACACTCGTTCCATACCCGCTGGATCAACACCTCAGGTTTCAGGATCTTAAAGTTAAATGTTGAATTTTCAATTTTACTCAAATCTAACAAATTATTAATCATTTCTAGCAAGCGTTCAGTATCTTCGCGGGCAGTAACCAAAAGTTCAGTCTGTTGTATATTCAATGTCCCTATTTGTTCTTCGAGCAACAAATATAATCCCATCCTGATGCTACTGAGAGGTGTCTTCAGTTCGTGACTCACGGTGGAAACTAAATTATTTTTCACCTCATCGAGAAGACGGAGCCGCGTCACGTCCTGTAGGATGACAGCTGCCCCAAAGAGATTGTCATTTTCATCTCGGATGGCTATGATGCGAGGCAGAAAAAAGATTTCCTTGTCCTCCATTTTTAGAATCACCGCTTTATCAAAACTAGTGGGCAAATAATTGGATTTTCCTAGCAGAACCTGTGTCAGTTGTTCTTGCACGGAGCCGGGCAGTTTTTCTATCGAACCGAGGCTTTGAAGCAGGGCGCTCGCTACAGGATTGGTAAAGTGAATACATCGCTCGTGTGAGAATATGATAATGGGATCAGGGAAGGCTGCGAAAGTCGTCTCCATCATCCGCCGCGTTTGAAAAAGCTGGTCGGTGGTTAGCCTTCGATAAGCGCGCAACTTGGATGCTAATTTATTAAAGTCCTCCGCAAGTTTTCCCAGTTCATCTTTTGATTCAACAGGTACGACCTGATCTAGCTTTCCCTCCCCCAATTCCCGTGACACCCCCCTCAGTGTTTGTATAGGCTGAAGAATAGCTTTTTGAAGTCGAATCGCAAAAAGAACCGTCAGAATCAACCCCAGGCTATTTACGAGAATCAAATAACGAGTGGAATGGACACTCAGTGCCTGCGTATTACGGTCCACTTGCACCATTTTGTCCTGATTCATATCAATTAGTTTTCTAGAAATTTCCTTAATTTCTGATATATCGGGTAGTATTTCTCCATAATAAATTTTCCGGCGGATATCGGAATTACCAGCCTTCCAAAATAATTCTGTTTGTATGTTGAATTTTGCGTAAACCTGTTCTAATTTTCGGACCAGGCTCCCTTCACCAGGAAGCGTAATATTACGGTTTGCTAACTTAAGATTTTCATAAAATTTCTCGGTACACCGACCATAGAGTCGCCGCCCCCCATCCTGATTACCCGCGAGGCATAACAAAAAAGCAGAATTCATTTTTTCGGATGCCAATTCGATTTGTTGTCCAACTTGTACGCTCCGAAAGTTTTCGCGTAACATGACGCCCACGCTAATTCCGAACTTCGAAAAAAGTGTCATCGTGTACATAGCGGTACCTACAATCAAAATGAAAACGGGAAGAAGACCCCAAAAGATCCGTCGCCTCATTTTTTAGCTTCAGTGATCACAAATGGGGCTCGTCTGTTTAATATTAATAACACTACCATAGAAATTGTGTGTTCCTCCTTCTCTATAGCTAGAGCCATGCCATATTTTCCCCGATTTTTACTACTGCTATCCAACCAACAGGTTATGATTTACGAGACTGCCCGCATGGCTCGCACAGGGATGGCATTCACCTGGCAAAATGAAGCCCTGACCATGCAATTTGCATGAATATCAGGCTTGCAAACTTGATTCGAAATGCGCCGTTTAAAATTATGGACTGGAGGATTGGAGTCGCTTTCTTTTTCGATAAAGCGTTGCGGGATCAATTCCCAGAAGATGCGCCGCTTCCTCGAGGGTCTTGGTGTTGTTCAGCAATTGCCGAATATGTTCCGTCTCAATCTGATCCAGGCTGAAGCTACCCCCCAAGCGGATTTCCGAGGTCGTTTGAAGAGTTTCCATCAGATCCTCTCTCTCGATTTGGGAATGCTCACTGAGAATCACAGCTCTTTCGATGACATTTCGCAATTCGCGCAAATTGCCCGGCCATGAATAAGTGCGCATCGCTTCCAGAGCTGGCACCGAAAAATTTCGAGCAAGTTTACCGCAATGGGAAGCCGAAAAATTTAGATATTGCAATGCTAGTCGCTCGATATCGGCAGGCCGCTCTCGAAGTGGAGGAAGTGTGATGGAAATTACGTTTAACCGGTAAAATAGGTCTTCGCGAAAGGCGCCTTTTTGGATCAAATTCACAAGATTTCGGTTCGTTGCCGAAATCACTCGAACATTGGCTCTGCGAGATTTCGTTTCCCCCACTCGCTCATATTCCCGTTCCTGCAGAAGCCGTAATAGTTTAGCCTGGACCTCCAATGGCAGTTCTCCGATTTCATCCAAAAAAAGCGTGCCACCGTCAGCGGCTTCTACCTTGCCCTTGGTATCCACATGGGCCCCCGTAAAGGAGCCGCGAGCGTGACCGAATAATTCGCTTTCCAGCAGTTCACGCGAAAGGCTGGGACAACTCACCGTTACAAACGCACCGGTTTGTCTGTTGCTTTTCCGATGCATCGCTCTCGCTAACATGCTCTTACCCGTTCCGCTTTCCCCTAATAAAAGAACGGTGGCGTCACTTTCCGCCGCCTTAAATGCCACATCCAATGCCCTCTGCATAACGGGGGATTTGGTGACGAGGTCTATAGAGGGTTCCTCAAATGCTACGCGAGATTCCAATTCCGCCACTCGACGCTGCAGCTTTTTTGTCCGGTCGATATGAGTCAAGATTCGCCGGACTTGATCCGGCGTAGCCGGTTTGGAAAGATAATCAAAAGCTCCACGTCGCATGGCTTCCACAGCCGTTTCAATTGAGGCATACGCGGTAAATACTACAACTGCCGCACTGGGCGAGAGCTCCAAAATCTCTTGCAAAAGATCGAGCCCGTTTTCCTGACCCAGCTTAAGATCCAAAAAAACAACGTCAAAGCTTTGGGCTTTAAGCTGTTCTAAAGCAGTCCCTCCATTGTCCGCTGCATAAACCTCGTGCCCCATCGATTCCAAAGCAACCTGAAGTGTGCGGCGGACATTCTTTTCATCATCAATAATTAAAATACGCACAACTTTGAAAAGGCTAAGCTAGTTAAAAAACTTAGTCAAATCCATCTATTTAGCAAAGGATCTACTCACCGCTGAAAGCTGATAGGTATCTTTTTGGAAAGAGCATTGTTTTTATCGGACAAAAACATTTTTTAGTTATAACTATTTTACAACCAATGTATTGTCATGCAGTCTGAAATTTTTGTACGAAATTTAAATTATCCTTATTCTGTTTTTCCTAAACTTGCCCATCAGGATCCACAACAGCTTTATGCTCTACTGGCGCGACCGCTTTACGCTCTACTGGCGCGACCGCTAACAATTCTCTGCAGCTGCGCATGGCAGCTAACGCGGCTTTGAATGCTGTCAGGTCTCCACTTTCACAATACTGCTCCCAGTGCTCTCTATTGGCTACCAGATAACTTTTGGATAGTTCTTTGGATTTAGATTTACTCCGCGATAATAGATATTCATCAACATGAGAATTTCCAGCAGTTGATTCGTTATTTTTTAATGTAAAAAGATAGTCGAGATCTTCTTCTTTCAAAGAAGTTCCGGATATCAATAGTTTTTGAATTGCTCTCTCTACATTATCCGTATTTAGGTTTTGGCCATTAAATTCTCTTGCATGATGGTTTTGAATAGCTTCATAAACTTTATTTTGCTGGCGTGCATTTTTTATTGTGTTAGCCGTAGCTGCTGCATTTAATACGCTACCTGCTATCGGCATTCCGAGGGCTATCACCGGTCCGACAGACGCACCAGCTAGCGCGGCAAGTGACGTTGCAGCGGCAGTAGAATTCAGTGCGAAGCTAGAAAAATTGAGCTTATTAGAGCTAAAAAAACCTTTTTTGGATTTATCTAAAAGAACTTCATCGTTATTTTTAAAGATACCTCTTTCTGCCTTGGTGTAGTGTTTATAAGAAGGTAGATCTTCCAAAGATTTTGATTTGGCATGAGACCTTGTTTCTATTCTTCCGAGAACATGTTTGCCCATAGGAATAATAGCTGTTATTGTACCAAACGCTGCTCCCACCGTTGAGAATCCACCGCTAACAGTTGCAAGGATAGAATTCCCTACAGCAGTGCCAGCTATACTAATGCTAGTGCCAATGGTATTAGATACAGCGCTACCGATGGACAAGCCAACAATCCGCAGCCTCTCGCTTTTTTCGCGAATTAATGTTTTACTGCTATGTATTTTTGCATCCGAGCTAGTAGTGGGAGTAGAAAGTGAAAGTCTTTGCGGGATGGTAGGTTCGGGGTTATTTCGAATACCAGGGGGCTCTTCTTCGATTTGAATGACAGTCGGCCGCTCAGTCTTCGGTGGTTTAACTTTGGTTTTGGTCAGAGGAACCTTGTCTGACAGATTTGAAATCTGTTTGTGCAATTCTGGCTTTGTAGCCGAAGCCTGTTTTTGCAATTCCAAAACTGGTGTGTCTTCTATCTGCTCTCTTATTTGTTTTGCTTCTTTGGAAACTTGATCTTGAAGCGCCTCAACATGTTTTTCGTGTTTCCTGATCTCTTTACCAAGGATTCCAGCTCTATAAAGATTGACCCCTGTGGAAACAGCGGCCGCCACAAATCCGCCCCCTCCTCCTTCAACCGCAGCTAGGACAACGCCTACAGTACTGTCAAGTGCAGCAAGACCGGTTTCCGTCACATCTACTATAGCCTCTTTGGAATTTCCTCGTGCCACAGGTGCTTTTGTTTTCCCCTTCGAAAAGGGCGATGTTGGCGATGTTGGCGATGTTGGCGATGTTGGTGTTGCAGGGGGGGTAGATTGACGACGAATTGGGGATTGAGATACCCGCGGCTCCTGCGCATCCCCCCATGTCTGCGGCGGTTGTTGGGGTAGCGATCCCGGATCCAGAATTTGTCCCCTCGATTGGTGGACGGACGGCATGCGGTTGTCTGGCATGCTTTTTTTCTGCTTAAGGAAAAAATCGTTTCAAAGGCAAAAGAGTGGAGACATGCAACCTATTGCATAAACTGGACAATGAACCCGAAAATTGCTTAACAAAACGGATTTTTCAAATTGTCAAGGGATAGCTTGATTTTAAAGTCCCAAGATTTTGCAAGCGGTTCGTATGGCTGGTTTTTGGAGTTGTGCGAGGATTTTTTGCTGGGCTTTGGTTTTTTCCGACGCCTTGTCCCCCAATGGATCCAACTTTTGCTGAGCATCTAGTGTTGAGTTCCACTGCTTTTCCAGCAACTGAAAACTGTCTTCAAAGCGCTCGTGGTCTGTACAACGCGATTCGAAGTACTTCTTTACCTCCTCCCTGGAAGAGGGAAGCAATTGAAGTACGCATCGGACGGCGGTGGCGGGGTTGCTTTTGAGATATTTCTCCAGAAGGAATTCCACACGCTGAGCTTTATCTCTCCGTTGATCTTGGAAATTAAAGAGTTTACGATCCATCTCTGCAGGAGAGTCGTTTTCACCGGGCTGATTTTGATCAGTCGCCCCTCCGTTTTTCACTTTGTTCTCTTGCCCTTGCACTTCCTTGTCGAGGTCCTCCAATGCTTTCAAATCTGCCTCCAGTTCCCGCTGCAGTACTTTCTGTCCTTGATGCTGTTTGATTGCTCTAACGAGGGAATATCCGCCCCATACAAGGACACCTGCCGTAAATATGAGCCCTGGAACAGCTCCGGCTGTTGCGATACCGGACGAAACAAGGCCTGCCAGAGACAACCCACCCATAACGGCTCCTAGCAATCCCAGTGCTCCGATGCCGCCATAAACCCTCGCCGAAACTCTTGCGGAATTGCGCTGCTTTCGAAAGCGATCGATTCTCAATCCGTCTAAAATTTTAAATAATTGCGCTTTTTCGGCGTCGTCTGTTTTGGGGGGAGATTGCAGTTTTTCGGCGGCTTTCAAGCGTCTATCGAATTTGCGAGCTTTCAAGCCATACAAGGCACATGAAACGCCCCCAATCAATGTACCTAGCGCGCCACTGGCCACACCCAAACTGGTGGAAACAATGGCCGCTGTCGTTGTCGAACAAAACCCTGCAATGCTTGATGCAATATTAACGTTGCAACGCGTCATTTCCGACAGAGTGCGGAATAGCTGAATTTGATGCTGTTTCCGGTCTTTCTGAACAAAGTGATTTCCGGTATCGATCTCGGAAAAGCGCTCCCGTGGTGGTTGAGAATCTGCAGTTTCGGCTGGGGCACTTTTCCGGAGCTCACGAATATGATCTATCGCTCCGACGCCGCCTTCTACACCATAGCCTATCATAGCTGCTATATTAAATGCTCCGCCTAACCAAGGGATATTCTGCAAGGCAGGCTGAGCAGTATGTAACACGGTATTTATTTGACCAGCTATCCCAATAGCCGTAGCTACCGGATCTATCGCCATTGGGACGATGGCCTCGGCCGACATCCCCTCGGGTTCGCTTAAAACTGCCCAGGAACTGGGCCTGATTTTGGAGGGCTCTTTGCCCCTGCTCCCAGTTTCTTGGGACCGCAATTCGAGACTTTGGCGGTCTTGAGTTCTATGAACATTCTTGCCGACATGTCCGTTAACAAACAGGGTGCGTTTTGAACGATTAGTTTCGGAAGAAATCGAAGAGTACCGTTTAAGTGTGACCGCTGCGTTGGGGTTGAATCCGGCCATAAAGTGACTCCTGGTTGCACCAATTTCAGCCGAGCTAGGGTTGGGAAACAAAAAGATAATCTAGCAAGTTTCCACCTAATGACCCCCCCTAGAATTTACCCATCCTTAATACGATGTTATTTCTGAAAATACTCGGTCAGGTCTTCAATAATCACTATTTTTGGTGATTTTCTTCTCTTTATCAGAGGATTTTTTACCCAATCAGTCCCGACGGAGTGCCTGTTGGACCGCAAACGAATTTCTAATGATATCCAGAGCACGTTGACCTGCCACCACTTTGTTACTGATGTAATCTAAATTTCCATCACGCCCAATGATAGCAATGCCAAAGCTATTCCACATCCCATAAGAACTGGCCACACGGGGTCCATTGGAAACCACAATGTAAGGTACATTGGAAGGAATACGGCCGGGACTCTGCGTAAAGGCGACAAATGGAAGAACGCGGGAGGCACTCAAGGCTTGATAGACACCTTGAAGTTCATGTATTTGCCTTCGAAATTTGGGATTGCGTACATCAGGAGTCACAATCAGAATCACAGAACGCCCGCTGATGCTGTGAAGCGTGGAAGTGGAGTGCTCCGCATTTTGCCAAGTAAAATTGGGAGCGGGCCGTACGACATTCGCAATGAGAATAGGCGGCAGAAAAAGAAGAACCAAAAAGACAGTTTTTAGGAAAATTTTTAGATGCATCCTAAATTTTCATCAATTCGGCTTCTTTACTGCCGACTTGCTTGTCCACTTGTTCGATAAAGCGATCCGTCAATTTTTGAATTTCAGTTTCCGCAGAACGGAGGTCATCCTCTGTAAGCACGCCTTCTTTTTGCAATTTTTTGGCGGTTTCCATAGCCTCTCGGCGGCAACCTCGAATCCGAACACGGGATTCTTCAGCGATTTGTTTGACAGTGCGAGCCAACTCCTTGCGGCGTTCTTCGGAAAGCTCCGGAATGGGGAGTCGAATCAACTTCCCATCGACTGCCGGTGCAATGCCAATTCTGGATTCATTGATTGCACGCTCGATGTCGCGCACCGTACCGGCATCGAAAGGCTGAATCAGGAGCAAACGCGGTTCGGGCGTAGTAATGAGTGCCAATTGTTTTAGTTTCATGGCGGTCCCATAAGCCTCCACATCTAGGCTCTCGACCAGGGAGGGCGAGGCCTTTCCGGTGCGAATAGTGGCAAATTCGTGGGACATGTAACTGAGGGATTTTTCCATCCCTTCCTCGGCTGTAAACAGGGTTTCTTCCAGGGTCATGATTTAGATTTATAAGAATCGGAAACGAGCGTTCCAACGGACTCTCCCATTACTGCTTTATGGATATTTCGTGCTGCAAACAAGTCGAATACGATGATAGGAATATTGTTATCCATGCAAAGACTCAAAGCAGTGGAATCCATTACAGCAAGGCGACGTGAAATGGCTTCCTGGTAGGTAATGTTGATAAAACGCTGAGCGTTAGGGTGAGTCAGTGGATCGGCATCATAAATTCCATCTACCTTTGTCGCTTTCAAAATGACTTGCGCGCCGATTTCATTTGCACGCAAGGCGGCAGCAGTATCTGTGGAAAAATAAGGGTTACCAGTTCCGGCAACGAATATGACAATTCGCTCGCGCTCCAAGTGACGCATGGCTCGGCGCAGGATGAAGGGTTCAGCCACATTGTTCATTTCAATAGCGGTCTGAAGACGAACTGTGCAACCGATTTCCTCAAGTGCACTCATTAAGGCCATGCCATTGATCACGGTAGCCAACATGCCCATATAATCTGCAGTCACCCGATTCATCCCCCGATGACTCGCCGAGAGACCACGCCAAATGTTGCCCCCTCCTACCACGATAGCAACTTCTACCCCGAGTTCTTGCACCTCTTTTATTTGATTGGCAATATCCGTCACTATTTGTGGAGAAATGCTATCCTTACTTCCTAAGGCACGCAGAGCTTCTCCGCTTAATTTAAGGACTATTCTGCGATATTTCGGGCTGGTTGCCACTTGACTCATCGAGTTCAACATAAAAGCGGCATCACGAGTACTTGCAAAGGGAAATGTTCTCTTTCTGCAAGTTCTAGTTCTGTTGTGGAAACAAAAAACCCAATTTTCTCTGTCCAAATGCTCAGTAAAATCGCAAGCACAGAATGAGAGCCTGTCACTTCAGGAAGATTCCTCTGGTAAGAGAGTACCCTCGGGCAAATTCCACAGCCGACATGCGTTTGCGCCCTTCCAATTGCACCTGACAAAGCAACAAGCTACCGTGCGATGTTTGAACCTCTACGCCTTCTTCTCCTACATGCAAAATTTCTCCTGGTGTTCCTCTGTTTGGATGGTCGCCCGTGCGGAGTTCGGCTTCGAGAATCCGCAGCCGCTGGCGTGCTGAGGATTTGGTCCACCAGCAAAACGTTCCTGGCCAAGGATGCATTGCACGAATCCTGCGGTTCAAGGCTTCCGCTGGCTCGTGCCAATTCAGGATCGCATTTTCTTTAGTCAGCTTAGGCGCGTATGTGGCAAAATTAGGATCCTGTGGCAATCGAGGCGCCGCCCCCTGTTCCAAAAGTTCTAGTGCTTTTATTAATGCACCAGGAGCAAGCTGAGCTAGGCGGTCATGCAGTTCTCCACCGGTCTCCCGAGGGAATATGGGAATCCGTTCTCTTAAGAGGATATCACCGCTATCTAGTCCCTCATTCATGTACATGACTGTGATTCCGGTTTCGGAATCGCCCGCTAATAGGGTGGAATGAATGGGGGATGCACCTCGGTGTCGAGGTAGCAAGGAAGCATGGAGATTCAAACAGGCAATCTTTGGAAGCTGCAAGATAGGCGTGGTTAAAATTTGACCGTAAGCCATCACCACAATTACATCGGGCGCCAGTGCCAAAATCGGCTGCAGGTCTGTTCGCAACCTTTCCGGTTGTAAGACGACCACGCCCTTTGCCAAAGCAAGTGTTTTGATCAAAGGCGGACGGATTTCTAGGTTTCTTCCCGCCGGGCGGTCGGGTTGGGTCACCACGGCGACGACTTCGTGTTTCTTGGAATCGAGCAAAGCGTCCAACGTGGGGATTCCAATGTCTCCCGTTCCCATGTATATGATTCTCACATCAGGATCCTGTTTAGGTTTGACCTCACGAGTTTTCAGCTGGTCATGAGAGCATCCTTTTCTCGAACAATGTGAGTCACCATCTCCAACAGCACTTGAATAGGGGCTTGTGTAGCGTCAATATTGACTATGAGTTCTGGTGGATAAAAATCCAACAGTGGTTTGGAGATCTTTTCGTAAGTCTTGAGACGACGCCAAATTAGCTCTTCGTTGGCATCATCCAGCCGATTGTCTTTGAGCGCTCGCTTTTTTAAACGAGCGATCAGTTTACTCCGGTCCGGACAAGAAAGGTGGAAAACCCGACGAACGTCGATCACTTGCTCCATCAGCTCAGCTTGCCTGAGGTTACGGGGAATTCCATCTAAAACCAAAAAATCAATATCAGGTTTAAATTGGTGCGATTCAACACTTTGCTCAATTCGAACCCGCCATAATTTCACAGTCAATTCGTCAGGGACAAGTTCCCCTTTGCTCGAATATTTTAAGAACTCCTGTCCTAAATGGGTGCGCGTATCAATGGAGCGAAACACATCTCCACAGGGAAAATAAAAGAAACGGAGAATATGTCCTAAAATCCTCCCTTGAGTCCCCTTGCCACTTCCAGGTGCACCAAAAATGAGAAACGTACGGTAGCGATCTGGCGTCATACTTCTGCTGCTGTTTTATAGAGTTTTTCGCCGCAGATGCAACTGGCTTCGTCGGTTTCCTCTAGGCCGCACAAATTGGAAACAGACAGTTTTTTTGAGCTACAACAATTATTCGCCATCCAGTCAGTTGAAATAATTCCATCAGAGCACGATAGTTATCTTCTGCAAGATTCCCGAGATCCCAGTCCAGCCGGGGAACAAGTTCTCAGGAAAATTAAGATTGAGTGGTATGGAAATTGATGAATCTACGGAAACCGAGGCGACTCCTCTTATCAAAATCCTATCCGCTCTGCTTTTGGAGGCTTATGACCGCCGGGCAAGTGATCTTCATTTGGAACCCATGGAAAACCGCTTACGCGTCCGGTTACGAATTGATGGTATTCTTCAGGAGGTCCAAAACCTACCATCCACCCTTCAGGCAAATCTGATCAGTCGTCTGAAAATTATGAGTGGTTCGATGAATATTACCGAAAAACGCCTTCCACAAGATGGCCGCATCCGCTTCCCATTACCGACTTACAGGAAATCCCTCGATCTCCGGGTTTCCACCATTCCTACCCTTTACGGCGAAAGTGCTGTCATTCGTCTTTTGGACCCCTCTTCTCCGTTACTCAGTTTGGCTGATCTTGGCTTTTTGGCCGACGACCAGAATAAGTTTGAACAAATCGTTCATTCCGCCAATGGAATGGTACTGATTACGGGGCCAACCGGCTCGGGCAAAACAACCACTCTCTATGCCTGTTTACATGCCATTAACAAGCCGGACCGAAAACTCATTACTATTGAGAATCCAATAGAATATCAAATTCCTGGTATCAACCAAGTTCAGGTACATTCGGACATCGGTATGACTTTTCCGGTAGCCCTTCGATCCATTCTACGACAAGCCCCAAATATTCTCATGATCGGAGAAATACGGGATCACGAAACAGCACATATCGCAATTCACGCGAGCCTTACGGGTCATCTCATTTTTTCCACCCTCCACACCAATGATGCATCCAGCGCTATCACACGTCTGATTGATATCGGCATTCCACCATTTTTGATTTCCAGTTCGATAAAGGCTATCATTGCGCAGCGATTAGTGCGCCGCCTCTGCCCATGCTGCAAAAAGCCCACAAACTTTTCTGAATATGAACGTCGATTTTTAAATATTGAATCACATAATCGAGATTCACAGGAGCCTGTGACAACGCCACCCATGGCTGCAGTCGGGTGTGGCGCTTGTCACGGCAAGGGATACCAAGGACGGATGGGAATCTTTGAAATTTTCATTTTAGATGATGAAGCGCGTCATCTCATCAACCAATCCGCTTCCTCATTGCAATTGCGTCTTCACGCCCGCAGATCTGGTATGCGGACACTCAGCGAAGATGGGGTCCACAAAATTTTGGCGGGATGGACTACTCCCAAAGAAGTCATCGCTTCCACCTTAAGGGAAGGAGAATATGAATCCACAACAGATCGCCAATCTTCTGGTACAAAACGGAATTTTGAATCCGCAAATCGCATCTGATTTAATCGCAGAGGCGTCGTTACATTCCAAGCGCATTGACATCTTAATTTTCGAACGAAGTCTTCTCACTCGTGAGCAATTTTATCATAGCCTTTCCGAATCGCTCGGCATGGATTATTACGATATTTCAAACTTTGAGCCAACGCCTGAGGTGCTTCAGCTCATTCCCGACCGGCTCGCCCAATTTCATGGGATTTTGCCCCTCTTTGTCTATGATGAGACTATTTTTGTCGCCCTCAGAGATCCTTCCAATTTTATGGCATTCGAGGACTTATGTTTTGTTTTGGGAAACCATTTCGAACAGGTTCTCGCCGACGTTGATCGAGTAGACTTTTTAATTCAATCTCATTACAACGCACAGAAACAGGCAAGCGACGGTGAAAAGACCTCTCCACTTGAAAGATTCTCCATCACAAATGTTTATGAACAAACATCATTCGTAGATGTTTCTGCGCCTCAAGACATCCACTCGGCTCCGATCGCCCAATTTGTCAACCTGATCCTGGAAAAGGCCGTGCGGAGTCATGCCAGCGACATTCATCTTGAACCCTTTGAATCTGAATTAAAAATTCGCTACCGAGTCGATGGCACACTCTATGAAATGGTACCGCCACCTCCACACCTCGCTTCGGCTCTCATTTCATATATCAAAGTATTAGCTCATCTGGATATCGCTGAACGTCGAATTCCCCAAGACGGGCGCATTCAATATACATTGGGTGGACGCCCCATCGATCTCCGTGTCTCCACTTTGCCAACAATTTTTGGAGAGAGCACTGTGCTGCGCGTATTGGAACGCACCACGGTCCAACTCGAGCTGGAAATGCTGGGAATGCCCGATGAGATTTTACGCTCTGTGACGGAAACTATTCACAAACCCAATGGTATTTTTATCGTTACAGGCCCTACTGGTTCTGGCAAGACAACGACCCTTTATTCTTGCTTGCGAAAAATCAACACGGTGGATGCCAAATTATTAACAGTCGAAGATCCTGTCGAATATGAAATTGAAGGGGTAGTCCAGGTACCGATCAATGAAAATATTGGGTTGAGTTTTTCGAAGGTTCTTCGTGCATTCCTTCGCCAGGATCCCGATTGCATTATGGTTGGAGAAATTCGGGATTCGGAGACGGCTCAAATTGCAATTCAAGCTTCCCTCACCGGTCATCTGGTGCTGAGTACGCTTCATACTAACGATACCGTGAGTACTATTACGCGATTGGGAAATTTTGGCATAGAACCCTTCTTAATTTCAGCTTCTCTCGAAGGTGTACTTGCTCAGCGTCTCATTCGGAAAATTTGTCCGCATTGCCGTACCCCTTATCAAGCAGATGATGCCATGGGAGAAGAGAAATTGTATTACGGAAAGGGCTGTGAAACTTGCAACCACACCGGCTACCTCGGGCGGCAAGGAATCTTTGAGTTCCTTACAATTACAAATTCCACACGTGAGCTGATTAACCGCCGCTGCTCGGAAATGGTTATTCGTAAAAAAGTCGGAGAGCTGGGCCTAGTCACATTAAGAGCAGAAGGTCTTCGTGCAGTGACTGCAGGCCATTCCACACTGGAAGAAATTATGAAATATGTTTCATAGAGCGAAAAGTATATCAAAATGAACAGCTTTGAGCGGGGATTAAAACCAGATTATAACATATGACACGCAAGCATTGCATCTTCAATTTCTAAATGTACTCTTTTTTCGAAAAATAATTCGTAATTCAACCTGATTGTTTCTTAGTTTATTGCATTTATGACACGTTCTCGCATGCGTTCTCTTCCTTTATCGTGGGAAATAATTTATTATGTAGTAATTACAATAATTTTTGGCACAGGAATTTGGCTGCGATTTCAAGTGCCTTCCGTTCCATTCATAGAAAATGATTCATGGGATTATTTGACCCCTATTTTTAACCGATTTGGTCAAAACGCATTCTCGTCTACGTTTCGAGAATTCCTCTATCCATTTTTACTGGAGTGTATGTTTTGGGTATACCCAAATTTCACAACCATTGTCGTAGTACAACATATAGCAGGTTTCTTAGCAGCCATAATTTTAATAATTACATGGCATCGCATGCGCGTCTTTCTTCCAGGAGAAAAATTTGTAGATATTCTACATCGATTTGGCGGATGTGTTCTAACAGCTGCTTATTTTCTTCCGAATGTTACTATATTTCTGGAGCATGCTATTCGGCCTGAAATTTTTTTCCAATTGAGTATTGCGCTGTGTCTTTTCCTAGCGACAGAGTTTTCTCGAAAAACATTTCGCACATATTATTTTGGTGTTCGAGCGGGCGTGCTTGGTATTTTTTTGATATTTTTCTCTTTAGTAGCTTATTGTTTGCGACCCTACTTTGGCTTTGGAATAGTGTGTGCCCTCTTACCTATGATTATAGCCCTTGTTACGATACCAGGAAAATGGGTAACAAAGTGCAGTAGTGTAGCATTTGGGCTCATGTTAGTGTATGCTTTATTAATCATTCCAAACAAACGTTTTCATTCGATAACAAAAAACACTAGTACAACTAAAAATGCAAATTTAGCACAAATGCTTTTTGCATCATCTGGCGACGTGATATACGATTTATTGCAGGAAGACATACGGGCTCTTTCGGCTGAGGATCAAAGGCGACCGATCCTAGAAAGTCTATTACGAGCCATGGATCAAATTTCTTATTCTCCCAGGATTGTCTATGGATTCACACGCCTATATCCAGATGATGTCCTGTACCGGGGGCCGATCGACAATCTGCGCCAACATTTGCATGGAGATGAAAAACGCATGAAAGATTTTTGCTATCGTTACTATTTCCGTGCATGGAAGACCCATCCTTTTCGTATGATCAAAAAAGTGATTGTACACTTGTGGTATTTTTATTCTCCCATTGGGGGTAGAGTTTTTGAATGCGGCGGAAAGGTAATTACTCCAGTTAGGATACAAAAAAACGTTGAAGCGCTACAAAACGAGTATTCTTTGTCTTATGGTTGGCCGCCATATCAGGATTATATGCGTCGTTCAATCGCATTACAGCAAACAACGCTTCAAGCGGTAAAGATACCTATTTTCATGAAGATTTTAGGAATTTGTATGAATGCATTGTATTCCTGTTCCTTAGTGCTTACTTTATTTTTTACAATTGCCTTACATTTTAGTTGGCTGAGAAACGAAGCAAAAAGTACATCGTTTAAACGCGCTAGCATCTGGGCCTGTTATCTATTTTCTTATAATTTTGGCATGTCCTTAACGATTGCAGTTGTTCATGAAATGCCCCAATATCGTTATCATTTTGGACAAACATTATTTAGCGCGTTAAGCGAGTGCTTTGCCCTTGTTTTTCTAGCTGTCATGATATCCTTCATACGCCAGAGACGTATCCATGGGAAAGTATCAGAACCTATAGCGAAGCATGCATAAAATGACTGCGCCTTTGACGCCTCTCGTCAATTGGAGTGGGTAAGTGAGTAGAGAATATACCCGGCTATTGAACCACAACTCAATCCCTCTACCTTCCTCTTCAGTCAAACCAATGGAGGCCTCTACGAACTGCCCAGGAACTGGGCCTGATTTTGGAGAGCTCTTTGCCCCTGCTTCCAGTTTCTTGGGACCGCAATTCGAGACTTTGGCGGTCTTGGGTGCTACGAACCACCAACTACGAACTATAATAGCTAACCTAACAGCGTTTCCAGCTCTTCTACGCGCTGGGCAAAGAGGTCCAAAGCGTTCTGTATCGGTTCCGGTGAGTTCATATCCACACCTGCGGATTTTAGAGTGGGAATAGGAAATTGACTTCCCCCACTTTGAAGAAATCCGAGATATGCGGAAGTTTCTTGCTCCTCAAGAACTTTACGAGAAAGTGCAACGGCAGCGGAAATGCCAGTCGCATATTTGTAAACGTAAAATGCACTGTAGAAATGTGGGATTCGAAGGCACTCCAACTCCAAAACATTGTCAATAATCACTTCATTTCCAAAATACGTGCCCAATAAGGAGCGATAGATGGAACGAAAGAAGTCGAGTGTCAGCGCTTGACCTGCTTCTTCGGTGTCATGGATTATTTTTTCGAATTCGGCAAACATGGTCTGCCGGAATAAGGTTCCGCGAAGATCGTCGATTTGGCGATTCAGCAGATATGCTCGCATTGCCGAATCGTTTGTTTCGGCAAGCAAATATTCAGTCAGAAGCATTTCATTAAAAGTCGAAGCCACTTCCGCAAGAA
>Ga0153924_1000861_pt1 | contig 17542 bp, 23 predicted proteins | sample TSNJ008MetaG_FD_104709 | JGI IMG/M metagenome (GOLD analysis project Ga0153924, IMG submission 104709) | Attine ant fungus gardens microbial communities from New Jersey, USA - TSNJ008 MetaG | ecosystem: Host-associated > Fungi > Mycelium > Unclassified | place: USA: New Jersey, Wharton State...
GCATTCATCTGTCAAGGTTCAGTGAATTGATTACACTATTCTCTGTGCCGACTTACTTTTCTTCGCCTTATTTTGGGATTCTCATCTTCCTCATCCTCTGAGTCACCTGCATGTTTGTCATCGCTCGTCGCTGTCACATGGTGCTTACGTCCAGATTTCATAATTGCCTTTTGGAACTCTTGAACATCCTCTAAAACAAGGAATTAGTGAAAAAATATCACACAAGAATGTAGAATCCTTACGCAGCTCTTGCGCAAATTCGCGCTTTTCTCGTATAGCTCTCGCCTTTTCCAGACTCAACCGTCCAGTCATCCCAAGCTCGTGTAGGATTTCTTTCAACTTCTTGATTTGCTGTGCAGGAGTATCAAGCCCTTCAAAGACTTTTGACCATACTCTACGGACGCCACAAGCAACGACAAACGACTGAGTTAATGTTGTTAGAACAACAGGTGAAAGTTTGCGGGAAATGGTATAAACCTTGAGCTTTTGGATTGTTTCCTCGTCCTTGCTTAGGTTTTCCGACTTTTTTACTTTACCTTTGGTTCTTCTTTTAGTATTCCCATCCTGTGGTCCGTTGGTCAATCCAGCTTGTGAACGTTAGGCATATTGGCAGGAGACTACCTTCACCTCAACCTTCTTTTTTCGCTTTCGTTTAAGGGGTTCGTCTATGAGTACAGATAACTCTGATTCACTTTTGTATTCCATCTAATAGTGCATGATGAGATCAGACTAGATAGCGAAAGGGAACATACATGCCTTGGCGTTTGATTTCTCTCGCGACAATGATGATGAAGAGGAGCCTTCGAGTGACCTGATATCACTAGGGACAGCCTTTGCAAGTTGGGGTACTGCTTCAGCTTCCTCCACTGACTCCTGATCCTCAGAGTCATCTATGTGCAGTGGAGTCTCCTTTTCTTGCTTTGCAGGCGGTTTCTGCCCTTCACGTTGACGAAGTATACTTAACCGAGGAGAAACTGACTTACCTGTCGAGAGACGGCTGAATCACCCATCATTTGTTCCTGCTATATAGTGACCTGAATTTTCTTACGAAAAATAAGATGAAAAAAAATTGCGAACCAGTGAACAGGTCTTCGCTTCCTCCACGGGCTTGCGTTTACTTTTGGCTGACTGTCACTTGCTCAGTATGCACATTATGTAGAGCACAAAGGGAAAGCCTGAATCCCACTTTCTTGTCGCCATCTTCCTGATTGTGGTTTGCTTTCGTTCTCTTCTTCGGCCCTTCATCAGCTTTGGATTCGAGAGATCGTCTCTTCGTCTTTGTCTTTGTAAAAGATCCAGCTTTTGTTGCAACTTGAGCAACCGCGCGATTCTTTTCAGTCTCTATCTCTGCCTAAAAAGGGTATATAAGCTGTATATCAAGACAAAGTGTTGTCAAACTCCAGGACCATTGTAGCCTCGATAGCTTGCTTGATTGTGCTCCTGTATTCCGCGGCATCGAGGTCGCCCTCGTCAAGATCAAACTCCTTTTCGATCCCTCTCCGCAAAAGCTTCGGAGTAAGGTTGCTACTACCATTAAAGTGGTTTCGCGAAAAGATGCTCAGAGTTGAAACTCACTGTAGATTATTCTGCTTGTCTGCATCGAGGACACATTGGCGGGTAAGATCTTGTAATTTTTGTATACTTAGTAGCGCCATGACAACGTCGAGTAAACGGATGTGAAACGGAAGGCAATTAGTAGTCACGTGTTATTCTATCACGCGTTCATATGCGTCACATCACATCAGGTTATGGATCGTGGTAGTGATTATCGAATCACCGCAGTGCATTACTTCTCTGATCCAGGTGATACATTTGACAGCATCATTGGCAGTAACGTTAGATCTGGAGAGGTTGAGTTACACAGAGCCCCAGAAAGGATCATCAAATGGATTCGTAAAAGATATCAGATGTGTATCATTTGGAATTCTCAGCTCGACCATCACCATCATATCAAACCCCGATTGGTGAACTGAGGGTCGGAACAGGATCCTTCCCTCCTTGTGTCATCGAGTGTACCTATCAGGGGCTTGACGTCATCTCCAGCAGATGCTTTTCCTTATCGTGGGATTACTGCATCTTTTTACGGGCGACATTGATTAATTAGTGTCATATAAGGCCATCTTGTTTGTGTTTCACGTCTGAAAATATACTGAATTATACCCTTCATAAGTGAATCGACGAGTCAAGGCTATTACACATCTTTACAAAAAGTAGCTGAACTAGATAAATACAAGTGTCATTACATAACCATTAATACGTCCCAGCAGGAAGAACTCAGAGTTTAGCCTTTGGTGAAACCTTCACCAACGAGGCATTCTTCTCCAAAATCTCGGCAGCCTCATTCACCATGTTATCCACGATGACTTTAGCGGGAAGTATTTCATGAATGAGAGCAGATACACGGCCCATAAGCCATGGTATACCCGAGATAGATTTGTTTGGGTCATTCTCGAGTTCGCGGTAATGAGGAATAACGCCCTTTGAAACAAGCTCCTTGATCTCAGCTGCTCTATTCTCGTTCCAGTCCTTGACATAAGGTGTGTTCCTCACACGAAGGGGCCGACCTGTATATACAAGGGTAGTCACAGCATCTTCGTAGCCAGCGCTCAATACGAGCTCCTTGTGCTTTTTCGGTGCGCCAGCTTCAACAGAAGCGACGAAACGAGTGCCAACCCCTAACCATATTTGAACTCCAGCCACAAGTAGAAAAAGGATTACTCACAAACAGCTTGAGCCCCCCAAGCCAGGTTGGCTGCGAGACTTCTACCGTCATATACAGCACCAGCACCAATAACATAAACAGGCCCGCCAGTTAAGGGAGATTTGTGGCCCCTGACAGCGTCCACACATGCAGGAATCAAAATTGACGCGGGTATGTCACCCGTATGGCCTCCGCCCTCTCCAGCCTGAGCACAAATAATGTCGACGCCGACATCAAGGGCTTTTTGGACATGTTTTGGGTGGCCGACCATGTTCATGACAGGGATGCCAGCCTTGTGAAGTCGGTCGACAACTTCTTTTGGAGGTACACCGATAGCAGAGACGAAGAGCCTTGCTTTCTCCTCAATGATAACGTCTATGAGTTCCGGGAGTTGGCCTTTGGTGTAATCATACTATCAAAGATAGAATCACAGGAGACAGGGAAAAGTATTTAAGCCTCGGAGATATGATCAATAAAAGAACCCACATACGTTGGTCTTCCTAGCACTTCCTCCAACTTGGGGTAACAGCAAGTCTACACCGAATGGCGCATTCTTGTCTTTAAGATCCTCTTTGATCGCTTTGATCTGTAAATGGGAAGAAATCAGCCAACCAATGCTCCAACTTCCTTTTTAGCCTCGTCGCAGACTTAAACGTCAAAGAAGACAAGGTTGCAGTTTTATTTTAGGAATTGGAATTCAGGAGCAAGCTCATTCCACGAATCAGGGTCGAGCCACTGATACAAAGAACACTGTTGGAGTGCGCGGCGAAGCAAGGGGGGAAGGCAAGAGAAGGCATACCTGTTGGCGAAGGACTTTGGGAGTGTAGCCAACACCACCGATGACACCAAGACCACCGGCGTTTGTGACGGCAGCAGCGAGAGTTGGTCCAGCAGCCACATTCATTCTGGAGAAATTCGTCAGGAGAACTGGAGAAGATGGACAACTCGTGCGCCAGATTACGAGTGTTTCACATACCCAGCAAGCAGCACCGGATGCCTGATTCCAAAGAGCTCAGTGATCGGGGTAGTAATGGTGGCCATAGTAAATGGGCAGGGAGGGTAATGATATGGATCTTGGGAGTAATACAGGGTTTATATATACCTGCGCTGTGGTGAGGTTTGACGCTGATAATTGGTAGCCGCATGAGAGTGAGTGTTTATCATGTGTTTTGGCCGGATCCGGTCCTGGGCCGAATCATTAATGTTGAATGGATTTTGTGTCTGAAAATACCTTGCAAAGTATTTTTTACAAAAACCCGAACGGAGACCAAGTTATCCAGAAAGTACGTGATTTTATCAAGTTCTTCGGCACCGTGCCTCACACCTTCCGGCCACCAAAAGATCCGGTCATAAGGCATTAATTCAATTCGAACACATTTTAATGTACATAACCTCCAGAGTCTAATGAGACACCTTTTGTACTATATTGGACAGTAATTTCAACCGACGGAACTTGTTTTATTTGACACCCCGCTTCCGAGGCGCCCATTAAAGAAGCACGAAAATGAACCTCATTGTTTCATAAACAGGTCAACATCGAACGAGACGAGAAGGATTGATGTGGATGTCAGCTTAATCAATCCATCATGAACTGGAACCGATGAGTTTGCCGCTCACCACACAGTTGTTAGGGTAACTCGGGGACCAACAATCACATGTGCGTTCTAATGTCAATATCGACATTAGCAATCAGCTACCACCATGAAATTGTTAGTACGTCGAGCCTTTCCCAACCCATGTCTTCATCTTAGAGCTATATCTTAGTGCTGTAGTTGTATCGAGCGCTACAATAAAGAGAAATTAGGTTACATCTCCTGATGATCATTTATGATGGTGGACAGAAATAAGTACAAGCAGTCGAGACGAGACTGAGACTTCAAACGCACCACTCTGGCGAATCGGGTCAAATGACTCTTAATATATATTTGCGCAGTTCATCTATCCACATCCTCCTTGTCCAAGCGTTTTCATGCAGAGTCTTTGGAATTTCAACCAACTCCGTCTCATTGGGAAGGCACCCCTGTGTCGCAAGCTTGAATATATGGGATCCCATCTCCCGTGGGACTACTTCATCATGTTCGCTAACCATTACCAGCATGTTACAGGAAATTCTTCCAAGAATGGTATCTTGGCCATTGTGAGATTTCAAGGCGGTCGGGACATCCCACTTGTCAAATGCTAGTGGAGCAAGGTACCGATACGGCAACCATTTCTGCGGGTAAAGCGAACGAACCATACCAGGTATTGAGGTAAATGCATTTTCTAGAACCAACCCACAGATACGGTCGAAGCAGGGGTTGAATGGAATATCAGTGGGAGACTGTTGAAGCTGACTCAAGGTACAGATCGCGGCAGCACCTCCAAGCGAGTGTCCGTACAAAATAATTCGAGCAGTGGGGAATTCCTGCAGGGTATAGTGGAGAGCATCACAGTAATCCTGGACAATCCCAGATTGCGTTGGAACCCGTGGAGTAGACTTCCAATAAGATCGAGGGGCAATAGCAAGAACAGCTGTTTTGGGATATTGAGGAGGAGGGATGGATTTGCAAAGGGACTGAAAAATTGGAATTCGCTGCAATGGATTACCAGCATTCCCTATCCCAAGTAGATGAATTTGTGATGGTGAAAACATCCTCTGAGTGCCTGAACTCGCCTTGGAAGTAGGCAAGAATTACCTCGATATCTTTTTCGGCAAAATCGTCTCGGTGGACCAGGATACCTGACAAATTTGCTCCATCCCGCCCCTGCAGATGTACTTCTCGACATCGAATACCGTTCAACACTGAGAGAGGCAAATCATCAAGGACCTGGTCACGGGCACCCAAAGGAACATATCCTGGTCTTGTTGAGCAACAACGATGACAAATGAAAGTCGATAATACCCATGTAGATAATTCGACGTTGGAAAAGAACCATAACCATACACTGGAGAAAGAAGATTCAGCTCTCAAGAGTGACTCATACGACATTGACACACCTTGTATGTCCAGAGTGCAAGTGGGAGGCCCAGAAGAATGGACGCTAGAGTTGGTAATGGGGGTAGCTGAGGCAGGGTAGACATTGCCCGTAGCGAGGAACGTCTTGTTCTCGTAGAAATGGACTGTCGCAAGCAACACACTATGACCATTGTTGAAAATAGCCTCAGCCAGGTGTAGTTTAAGATCTGAACAAGATCTGAACAAGTAGTATTAAAATATTATGAAATATTGGCATAAGTTATCTGATATGTCGTCTGCCCATTGGTCTGATGAGTCTTTCTCACAGCAACCCCTTCTTACCATTGTCATCGTCATTTTTGTGCTAGTTGTGGAGCTGTTCTTGTGCTACCCAATAATAAAGGGTTGGTAGAGTGATCCCGAGACCCAGGCACTGTTGTTGCGGTGACCGTTCTCTACATGCTTGGCAAGTGATGTTGACTACTCTTGTTAGCACGCCACCGAGACTCTTACTTCCAATGATTTTTAACGTACGACTGCTAAATCTACAATGACGACTACTTAGGTCGACATGCATCTGATCCAGTCCCACAGCTCGTCTCGAGCTCTTCTTCCTCCTTCTTCAATCTGTTTATGGTGGCTTCCAACATCCTCCTACGCATGTCCTGTCTCGAATCTCCTTCCAGTGGGGCTGTAGAAGGGCCACCCAGCACGTAAGCCTGAGTTTCTGCCTCTACCTCTGATGGTGATGGTGGCTGGTAGATGTCTTGTTCGGAGAGGTGATAAGTCCCGGATGCTTTGGCACGTTCGAAATGGACTAGTTCGCGGTTGAGTTTTGAGTTGAGCTCTTTGAACTGACAGGGGTTAGCCAGCATCCAAGAAGGGTGACAGAAAGAGCGCACATTGTTGTCGTGTTCACCCCACACATTATGTGCAAGTTCATGGCACAGGACTCTCCTGACGTCGGGGTAGTGGCGAAACCCGTCATAAAGATCTGTTCGAATGCGCAACTTGATCTCCTGTCCGGCATTGACATTGAGACCCAATAGTTGTGGATGCTCATGGGGTGCCAATTCCGTCAACAGCGCAACGCTGAATTGATGCTGAGCCATGATGTGCAGGATCGCAGGATCATGGGCTAGTTTGTCGAGGACCTTTTGTGCAGAGGAAGGGTTTGGAAGGTGGGGAAGAGGAGCTACACGGTGAAATTTGTATTTGGAAGAAGGCGGCGGAGCCGTTGTACGGAGCTGGATATTACTAGTGCATCATGCTAAGGACAAGGAACACAGAAGCGTACTTTGACTTGCGGTTTCAATGCTCGATCTCGCATGATGCGTTCTCTCTTTGCATGTTCGTCGTCTGCAACGTTGACGGCGTCGATCTGCTCAGGAGTGGAGCCCAGCATTTGGAGCTTGATGCCGTCCTTGAGGTCGGCATCTGCGAGGGCCCTCTTGCCCTTGTAGATGAGTTTCTGGTTTGATTCTGGGACTTGTGTGAGCTGCTGAAGCTGGGCATGGAGGTCTGCAAGGGTGGCGGGGAGAGGGAGCTGGATGGGGTAGAGGACGCCGCGGTGGGCGACGACGACCGAAATGCTCATATTGCAGATGCACGTGATGCAGGGCACAAAGTTAATGCAAGCACGTGACACCACTGATTGCGCGCGGGCTGAGAGGGAGAGAGCCAGCATGTCCAGAGCCTCAAAGCGCCGGTCGTCGTATGACATTTTGCACGGAATTGCAGGCCCAGCGTCGAGTCTGCCGCTGCCGAAACGGATGGAGGAGGAGGCAGGAATGTCGCCCGCAAAACGGGGGACGAGTCCGACGCGGTCGCTCAGCCGTAGGTGGTCTCTGCAGGTGGACTGGGGCGAAGGCTGATGCACAGCTTAGGAATTCCTGTCGCAGCTGTTGGTTAGCAATTTTTTTTCTTTCTCTACCCTCATCCAAATCCACATAGGAAACGCACGGGCCCTCGCCGACGACGGCCTCGCATCGCCCACCTCCCGCTCCACCCTGTCCACTACCGACCTAACCGCCACCTCGCCCTCTCCTATCACCCCTTCACCCTCACCACAGACAAAGAGATTTTCTACCACCCCAGGCGGCACTACCAAGGTTCTTGCCGACCTGCAAGCAGGTGTCATCCATGCCCGCAATGCACTTGAGAATACAAAATCACAGCTCAGGTTGTCGCAGCGGACTGTCGCTAGTCTCACTCGCAAGGTTGAGGACCTCAAAGAGGTCGAGGAGCGTCTCAGAATCGAGAACGAGGGTCTCAACAATGTCGTTGCTAGAAAAGAAAGGCTGCTACAAGAGGCATGTGTGTCCCCCACTCCATCCCTCCATCATCACCTTTTACATATACTTTCAGGTCCTCGAGCGTGCGCGCAAGGCTGAGGCCGAAGCCGCCAGTCTCAAACAACTCCTCAAACAGGAGACCTCCACCTCGAAAAAAACCATCCGAGAAATGGAAACCCAGCTCGCCGAATCCACGGCCCTCTCCAAAAAATCAGAACGAGAGTATATCACTCTCCGTGATAGCATCAAATCTATGTCAGATACGTGGAAACTTGATGTAGAAAGCCTCAAGTCTGAAATGCGCAAGAAGGAAGACAAATGGCGTAGGGAGGTCGATGGTGTCGGCAAGAAGTACAAGGATCTATGTCTGACTGTCAAAGAGAAAGAGCGAATTATGGATCACGAGTGGAAGACTGCCAAAGAAGAGGACAGAAAAAGGCATGAGTTGGTAGAATGCGTTTGGATAGAACGAGTCGAGAAGATGCAGGCTGAAGTAAACAAGAGTGGCAGAGATTGTGAAAAAGCGGAGAGGACGGCGCAGTGAGTGATTTCCCTCCCCCTCTCAGTCTTGGTCATTTCATCTGGAAATAGGGACTTGGCTCTTGAGTTGACCATTCTGAAGAAATGGATTACAAATTTTCGAAACACCACAATGGAGGCTCCTTCGGGTCCGGACAATATACTGCCTTGAGTTATTGATATACCACATGATCTCCTTGCTAGTATCATACACCCTTTATTCTTAGACTGTGACGCCATCTAGTTGTTAATGTTCCCTCTCTGGAAGAGCGGACAGTGGAACAGGATACCATTCTTTTATTCTGACAACAATGAAGTTGTGATAGCTCTAGGTAGGTGTATGTTTCCGTAGCTCAAACTGGGAGATAAACCAATCGGAATTATTTGAGAAGTTTGTTTCCTTCTCCTGTCAGGTATGATGTACAGTCGAACTCCACCTGGTCAAAAAAAATACCATTCAATGGATAAATCTGACCGAGAACTTCCAATTACACCTAATTCGTATTGGATACTCAAAACAAACAGATCATATGAAAATCGTCATTTAGAGTGTGGAAAAAGGATGTTAATCATTACAGAACTTTTCCTCCAACAATAACAAATTCAAATTATATCACTCAGAACAAAATAATGGCCAACGTGGGGATCGAACCCAAGACCTTCGCGTTATTAGCACGACGCTCTAACCAACTGAGCTAGTCGGCCCTAGTGACTAGGGGATGAGATGTTTATATCATCAAACACATACTAAAAATGTTGAAGCCGAGATTAATGTTAGACATCTAAATTCTCCTGTTCAATTCTAGCTTTTCCGTTGAATCTATCTTTGCAATGCCTTCTTCGTCTCCTGACTCCTGGGGTGCTACAATGAAACAAGGGAAACTGATCTTTCCAAGTTCAAAGCGGACGGTTTCGGCTGCAAAAGCCAAGAAAGCCAAGGACAAAAGCTCTCCCACATCACCACCTGATCGTCTTGTTGGACATATTGTACCTGAGGCTGAACTACACAGAGATGCCACTCGGAAACTCAGTTTCGATTCTCCTGCGACATGCAAACAAGAGCAATCAGAGTCACGGCCAGTGCTTAATATTAAGGATCCGAGATGGCGAAAACTGTTCGTGGAAGCGAAAGCGAAGAGGAATGGATTGCCTTTGAGTATGTCGAGTCAAGTGGTATTCTACCCTATCCGTTGGCTGACCTCTTGACGCTAGTTCATGGAGACAGGGAGGATAATGTTAGTCAGATCCTTCGTGCCTTCGATTTGTACGTTTTGTCGTCCACAGCGCAATTTTATTATCTTTTCCCATGCGGCCTTTATAGAAATTACGACTATGGTCCATGCATTGGTGTCAGCCGCTTAGAAAGATGGGAGCGGGCTCACCTTCTCGGGCTGAACCCGCCCCCTGAGGTATGTGTCATCGTTCCACTTGCATCGTCGTTCAATCTATAATGAGGTTCTGCAGATTCATGAGATCTTATCAACTCAACAAGGCATGGAGAAATATTCGGATTGCATATTTCATGGCGAAGTATGAAATAGTTAGAACTAATCCTTTGGGTGTTGAAACCAAGCTCATAGCGGCATCTGCTTCATGTATGCTTTGAAACTCATATTCCTGTTCCCGCAGTTCTCGTGGGTTCTCGTGGGTTCACATGTCAATTCGGTTTCCTATGACGGAGATGTGACGTTGAGAAATTTTCATGAGGCTGAATTCAAGGTCAGTCGGGATCCCGTGCTTACCGTTGTCCCAAACACTGCATGAGAGTACTGTGGAGTGCATACCAATGCACCAATGCCTTAAACGGCTCTGGTCAGAAGCTGCGAGCTGTTTGTCATGGGAATAAGGATGGCAGGATTGAACTACAGGAGTAATCATTGCTTTCGGGGACAACTGTTCGCCATGTTTCTTTTTTCTACCGCCGTCTATGTTTCCATCACCGACTATCTCCACTAGAATATCCTCCTCGGAACCTTATCCCTCAATGACATGCTGTCATACCCGTGGACCTATGGCATTTGCTGCGGTACATAAATACAGAATTCTTTCTATATATTGACATGTCCTTGGGTTCACGTGTTCCTTGACTAATATCAGCAATTCTATTCTGAAAAAGGGATCTACCCGTCCTAGATAGATGAGAGGGACATGAGAGGACAATTATATCGAAATCTAAACGCAGTTTCGATTATCAATATAGCGACCCTTCAGGCACCGTCCTGAATGCAGTGTTTGCTGCCCTTGGACTCAGACCGGTCCTTCAGCTGCGCTCTTCTCTCAGCTCTTCTCCAGATATGACTCGTGTTTCTGAGCATCTCAAAATTCATCAACAGTCAGGTTGATCATCAATCTTGAGGTTCATGATGGAACATCAGCGGAGGCGAAAGTTAACAGCTCTATGATGTTCCATGCGGTGCCGACAGCCGTAACCAAGATGGCAGCTCTTGGCCGGTGAATAAGCATGTCAGGGGCGACAACTGAAACACAATTTGGTTCAGATGACGAACATCGAGTAGTGGAACGATGAATTAAACAGGATTAGCATATTATCAACCCATTGTTTATTCGTAAGTGACCGTTTATGGAACTCGAAAGGTAATTCCAGAATGAACATAGCTTTTCCCATTGTTCTGAATGAATTGTCGATTCAAGGATTTAAGTTACGAGAAAGAACGTTTTGACAAATTTGAATGATGACACACGTGTATCTTTTGCGAGAGAGAGAAAGAGCATTTTACCGTAAGCAAGTGCTAAGACAAAGCTGGAGTGTTCTTCAGGAGTTTTGAATCAGCATAGTAAGCACTCTCACGTCACGTGATGATTGGCATGTAGTTTAGGACCCGGTTTCCATCTAAGATCGTCCATTGAACTTTCTGAGCAAGTGTTACGGCGTGCCTCGTGACTTATCGACCATACATTCACCTCGCAGATAGATCTCTTGAAATGCCCTGAGGATGAAATGTTAACTCTTTAATGTTTGTCGCTATCTATCATGGAGCTCGGGGTATATGAAACTTGATAGCAACATCAAGAAGCTCTCTGCCGTCCACTGTATTCTCGTGAACATTCTCGTGAACATTCTCGTGAACTAGGATGACTATACATGTACTTCATTATTTGATGGGACCTTTCAGATCGTATCACCTGGGAAACTCTGGGAATGGCTTTCCGTATCTGAGGTCTGGAACAGACCTTCTCTGGAGCCCTCAATTTAGCTTGCATGATACATTATTTCTTCCAAAGGAATTCGTTGTCAAGACCCTGATTAAACCTCAATGATAACCCTGATAAACCCTGAATCATATAAAACCACTTATTCCGTGATTCTTCCTTGTTACCTGCAATGCTGACTCAAGAAACTAAAGTCGATGTCCTGGTTATTGGAGCGGGACCCGCTGGACTTTTTGCGTCAAATGCACTTGCAAGAGCTGGGATCAACGTCAAGATCATAGATAAGAGGTGGCGTCTCATTCTTGTACCGGTGAAAGCGTGACTCATCCAATATTCAGACCCGTGAAGATCACAGCTGGTCAAGCGGACGGCATCCAACCGAGAACGATTGAGGTTCTACAGGTATGGAAAAATCAGGATTTCTCTCGAGGAAGGAGTTTAGTGATCTTCGTGGCTAGAGCTATGGCCTCGCGGAACCTGTTCTCAGAGAAGGAGCACGATTACACCTGGCAGTGAGTGCCTTTTGAGAGTACCAACGGTCCCTATATTGCTGACACAATGGCCAGGCATTCTACAATCCCAGTCCCAATGGGGGCATTGAGGTGGGTTGATCAGAAAGTAGACTCACAAAATCTCATATGGCCCACCAGCTTACAGAGCGGGTTCCGGATGCAGCGGTTCCAACCGCACGTTACCCATTTGAGGTTAATGTCAACTTCTTCGTACTGTGTGCAACGACATTATTAATAGGTCCGTAGGTTACTTTGAACCAGGGAGCCATTGAATCGATGTTATTGGAGTCGTTATCCCAACATAAGGTTCATGTTGATCGACCATACGTACCGACATCAATTCAACTTAGCACCGATGAAGCTGAGTTGAGAAATCCTCAGGCGTACCCTGTGAAGGTCAGTTATTGTCTGCATCGAAGATTATCAGGGAGAAATTGACTGGCAACTGGGGTCATACAGGTTGTGCTCAAGAATTTGATGCCTACAGATGGTCATCCTGATATCGAGATTGTTCGTGCTAAATTCGTAATAGGACCGATGGTAAGAATGACTTTATTGCTTGAGATGACCGATGCTGATCGACCAGGCGCCCACTCTTGGGTTCGAAAAATGCTTGGTATCGCTATGGAGGGCGAGCAGACCAACTACATCTGGGGCGTCATTGACATAATACCCCACACAAACTTCCCTGACATTCGAAATAAATCGGTCATCCATTCCGAAAATGGATCCTGCATGATCATTCCAAGAGAAGGAGACAAAGTCCGCCTGTACATCCAGCTCAGCGAGAAAGATAATGTTTACGACTTTGCTACCGGACGAGTTGACAAAAGTCGTTTTGGGCCTCGTCAAATCCTTGAGGTGAATTCCTGTACCACTTGCTGTGACCTTTGAAAATCATACCATCTCATGTTAGGTCGCCCGGAAAACTCTCGCACCGTACATTTTTGAAGATCCTGAATCATTTGACTGGTGGACCATCTACATGAGTGGGTAGCATTCAGTCATAGATCCAGCAATGTTTAATTAGATTCATCACCGTTCTAGTTGGACAACGGGTTGCGTCTCAATTCTCAGTCCATGAGCGCATTTTCATTGCCGGGGATGCGTGCCATACACATTCGCCTAAAGCTGGTGTGTAGATGTTCTACATCATCCATGAAATTGTTCTGATCAGAGCATAGGCCAGGGAATGAATGCTAGCATGAACGATTCGCACAATCTTGGTAAGTTGCATACCCTTGTCTCAACTGCATATCGAGCACTCATGGTGCATGTCCTGATCAGTGTGGAAGATGGTCCATGTTCTCCGAGGATGGGCGGATATCTCACTTCTTAAAACAGTAAGTTACAAGTGAGACGTCTTGCTATCCTTGCTTGACAATATGAATAGTACGAGTTGGAGAGACAAAAATATGCTCATGACCTCATTGATTTCGACCGTAACTTTGCAAGCCAGTTTTCTGATAAACCCAAGACCGAAGGTAGTGATGATGGAATCACACACGAAACATTCAAAGAGTCAGTTTTTTCTCTATTTTCCATTTCAGCTCAATGTCAAACTCATGTCTATAAGGACATTCCAAAGATACGGTCTATTCTCATCAGGCATAGGTGTACACTACGCTCCCTCTTCAATTGTCTCACCTACATATCAATATGCCGCATCGGGCCTTCCAATTGGTCAACGGCTAATCCCACACGTATTTCTCCGTGCAGCTGATGGGAGACCCTTCGAAATCCAAGATCTACTCCCCTCCGACACGAGATTTAAGATCTTGGTGTTTACAGGCAACACTTCTGATCCCGAACAGTTGCTCAAGGTGGTTCATCTTGCAGAGGAGTTGGAAGGGGTTTTACAACTTTATGTTGAGAATGTGGCCAAGGCGTTTGATATACTGACTTTCAGTATGGTCACCAAGGAGAAGGTGGTGTACAATTCCATACCATCGTTTTTGAGGTCACATTGGACCAAGTGAGTTAATTTTTTGTTGGAATTCTCTTTGATTGATGCGGATTTCGTAGGGCGTTTATTGATGACACCGATGCGGTGGGGAGACACAGCGGTGGAGGGTATAAATATTATGGGATAGACGAGAAGGAAGGTGCCATTATTGTCGTGAGACCTGATGGATATGTTGGTGCAGTTACTCCTCTCAACAAGGTTTCGGACCTCAAGGAGTATTTCAACTACTTCATGTCAAAGCGTATGTTGTCTCAAACGGTGCCACTCAATGGTACCCAGCAACACGTTCTGCACCCTATCTGACATGTTTCATCCCGGTACTTCTACGATTGCATGTAATATATATGTAATATATCCATATACCTATACCATTCATATATACTGTACTGTTCACTGCCTGAATAAATAATGATATACGAAATAACAATACAAAGAAACACAAAAAAGTTTTGACACCTCAAGTCCCAGTGGCTATGATCAGAATCCACGGACAACAGAGGCTTCAACACTATTTATAACTTTGGTCCCAATCGAAATCCTAATAATACCCTTGTAGCACTCGTTGAACTTGAAGACCTGGTGCCGATTATCCGCGAGCCGTTCTCCTCTCGATACCACCAGTACCAACAGTTCTTTCGGCTGCTTCATATCCAAGCGTATGTTGCCCAGTAGCGCGCTCTGCACCTTATTTGATACTTTTTCGATCGCGCAGAGCGGGTAGGCATTTGTCCAAGCAAATGATTTGCGAGCTGCGCTCATTTTTTTGGTTTGTTTGTAAAACTAGTTGCTTGATTTATTGTTACTTTTCCAGCTTTCATTGGTCATAAGAATGGAACAGCCGCGACCGTAGCGTTCTACCATTCAAGTTGCACCTTCTCACCATTCTAAGATATAACGGCACCTCGAGTATCTTCAATACTAGACAGTCCAGCTCTTCATTCAGTTATCCTGTCGCGCGAGTTCCTGGGAACAGCCCATTTGCGGGTAGTGTAGCGTATGGTTTCCTTGAGAGGCTAAAGGACCTGACCCCTATGCTGGATTATTGATTGAATACGGCCCTTTTACGAAGTCCTCAAAGTCCCGTGTTAGGAAAATAAAGTCAAGTGTATACCAGGTCAACTAAAGACATGGTACGCTGACGCTATATATATAAGTTTTCTCACACGCTCTCTTCCTCTTTATCTCTCTTTCTCAGTCAATCAATCAATCAATGGCATCAATAACCCCCACTCCTTCAGAGGAATCCTCATCCCCTTCACGTCGATTAACCTGGCTCATATCCGGTACTTCATCCGGTTTCGGTTATCGTATGGCCCTCTTCGCCATTCGTCGTGGCGACAACGTACTTGCAACAGCCCGTTCCCCGCTCAAACTCGAGAAACTCATTCAGCAAGTCACTTCCTTAAAGAACGACGATCAGGATTCTACAACGGCAATGACGCCCAAAGATAGGTTGAAGACGTTTAAATTAGACCTTGGGGATTCTGAACACGTTGTCAAAGACCTTGTAGATCAAGCAGTCAAAGTATGGGGTAGGATCGACGTGTTGGTTAATAACGCCGGTACGATCTTTTTTTCTCTCTTTGCTACAGATATAGATCTGATCTTGCGATCTGAAAAAAGGTTGGGGCTGGCCGGGTTTGATAGAAGAAACAGGGTCATTACTTTCACCCCTTCTCTCTTCCTCTCTTTCCACCTACCCATTGACAATGTACACAGAACTTCCACAATCCAACGTCTCATGAACGAAAACGTCATGGGCACTGTCAAATTAACCTTGGCTGTCACTCCTTACATGCGCGCTCAAAAATCAGGAACTATCATCACAATGGGTAGTCGATCCGCCTGGAGAGCTGAACTTCCCGTACGTCTCCTCTTAAGAGATAAATCAAAGATCAAAAGTCGCCATTATCATCACATAGGGCATCGGCTCATACGCAATGGCTAAAGCTGCACTTCATGGTAAGCGTGAGGGTGTAAGAAAACAACCTCCATTCCATCTCTACTCTCCTCCTTTGCTAAATCCCATTCTATTTCATGATTGAAAAAAGCATTCACTGAAAACATTTCTGCCGAACTCGCACCCTTCAATATCCGTACTCTCATTGTTCAACCAGGCTCCTTCCGCACAGAAGGCATATACTCTCACGGATGGAACAGCGATCACCCTATACCCGAGTACGAGCCTTTCCGCACACCAGCACGAGCTCGGTTCGCCAGCGTTCCGGGAAACGAGAATGGGGATCCCGATAAAGCTGCAGAAGCTATCGTCGACATTGTGAGAGGCGAGGGCATAGCTAAGGGTAGAGAATGGCCCAACTATTTGATGCTTGGTCATGATGCAGAGCACGATCTTCGGACAAAGTGTGAAATCATGTTGGACGCACTGGATAAATGGGGAGATGTTACAAGGGGTGTAACTTTTGATTCCCCAGATGGAGAGATCTCATCTTCCCGTATGTAATCTATAGGTATATAAGAGGGGAATCTATTCAAGAAATCGTATTGAGTAATTAAATGTGGATGGTTTTTTGTAAGCTCGTTAAAATGGATTCATAATTGTTTGAGAGGCCCGCCGTCATACCTTAATCACTATAGCCATCAATTCTCAATAGATGAAGACGGGTTTTGACTCTTTGTTGACTTTTGGTTCCGCTCTACCATTCCGTGTAGGCTTCTTTGCGAGACATCATTAACACCTTTCATTGTTTTCGTTTGGGTGGTGCTTATAAGCTTACTAGAGGGTGAAGATCTTGCATCCCACCATCAATTCTTTAGTAATTCATGGATGCGCCTTGCTTATCTGGATTCTACTGTGCGAATAGAGATTGGACGCTATATACACGGACCTAAATGCGTAGGCTAGTTTAGGTTCAACTATTCGTAAATATCCCTCTTTTATAGCCCTGTGAGGTTCTTATGAACCTCTTGTTTCCTTTCCTGAATCACGATCACTGTCATTTACTCGAATGGACATGGGCCCAAAATCTTGGTAAAAATTGTCGTTTCGGAGACAGAAGGGATTTTCGATGTTGGTAGGCTTTAAGTTTAGCTCTCTTCCTAGTCCTCGAATTACGTCTTGACGATAATAGCAGGATGTTATGCGCCAAGCGGAACAGTAGACTTATAACACATCCTTAGCTTCATCTCCTTCGCTCTGCTCTCTTTCTCCACAATTTGTATTGATAAATCACATCACAATAGGATACCACATTGGCTCCTTCATTTCATCTGGCAAGTCTATGGTCTTAAGGCAAGCGTCAATCATGCCATTCAACTCCACCTTGTTATCAAACCGCTTCTTGTTGAATGGAATGTTGCGCACCACATAAACAATCAGATACCATATATTACCATCGTTAAAATCGCGCTCGGTATTCCCTAGCCAGCTGCATCTCGGGACTTCGCTGTTGCCAGATGTCAATCGTAACAAGCGGTGATTA
>Ga0153924_1000862_pt1 | contig 17539 bp, 18 predicted proteins | sample TSNJ008MetaG_FD_104709 | JGI IMG/M metagenome (GOLD analysis project Ga0153924, IMG submission 104709) | Attine ant fungus gardens microbial communities from New Jersey, USA - TSNJ008 MetaG | ecosystem: Host-associated > Fungi > Mycelium > Unclassified | place: USA: New Jersey, Wharton State...
AGACTTGCTCAGAATTACAAAAACTTTAGATCTATCTACCTTAAGCTCATCTAACACATCCCAACAACTTGAATACTTTATTCTAATATCTTCAGTCTCGTCCTCTGAACAATCTATCAAAAGCAGGATCAGATCAGCAGCAAGTGATTCTTCTAGTGTTGACTTAAATGCGTCTATCATATATGCAGGAATTCTACTAATGAAGCCAATCGTATCTGTAAGCAACACTACCGCATCATCTAGTTTTAGCGACCTTGTAGTAGTCGATAGCGTTGTAAACAAGCTGCTTGATGTTTCCTTATGTTCATTCGTAAGTAAATTGAATAATGTAGTTTTCCCTGAGCTAGTGTAACCTAGTAGCGATACAACTGGCATTCCAGTTTTCACTCTTTGTTCTTTGGTAAAGATGACGTTTTCGCTTTGCTCCCTCTAACTTTTCTTTGATAAATGACATCTGTCTTTTTAGATCACGAAACTTCACATCTACGATGTATTCACCCATGCCACCTCTCCCAGATCTTTCTTTACTTCCCGGGGTCAGCTTTGCATTCTCGCGAACCCTTGGCATTTGATACTTGATTTCAGCCAGTTGAATCTGTAGTTTTGCTTCAGCGGTAGTCGCTCTAGCGTTAAATATATCGAGTATTAATCTCTCCCTATCTATCACCGGAACACCTGTCAGCTTCTCTAGATTGTGAATTTGTTTCGAAGTCAAATGTTCATCAACGATTATTTTGTCTGATTTGGACTCTGTTACAAACTCCTTTATTTCTTCTGCCTTCCCAGATCCTATGCCATACCTTGAATGATTCAGATACTTTTGAGTAAAGGTCTTTACGATTTGATATGCGTGCATTGCTGTTTTTGTTTGTGTTGCTGATTCCACTAGACTCTTAGCCTCATCCGATCTAAAGCTATCAGGATATGTTATAAGAACTACTTTAATTGTTGAATTGCTCAAAAAAGTTCAAGACCAGTCCATATAATCTTCTAGAACATACTTATTATGATGTCCTCTTGAACATGTATGTGAATCGTCAGCATTAATAACTGAGACTCTAAACTCTTGATTGCTATCTTCAGCAACATAAAGTCCTGGAAAGAATTCACCACAAGTCTTACATTTTATCATAAGCATTGGCATTTTAATTATTCAATTTCTATTCGTTTGTCATCTTATAATATATCGAAGGTAGCTATTATACTTAGATGCACATTACCTTGCCCTTGCCTCAATATTTGATATATTACAAGCCCTAAATGAAAAGTTCATCACGATAGGGGCTGTTATTGTTGCATTCGGCGGGAGCATGGACTCCATACACAATTGTACGGAGGAAATCGTAGAACCATCTTTGTTCACTATTTGCAAATGAAAACTGATATAGCCCGTTTATATTAGGACCATAACCAACCAACATCTACAAATGAGTTACGGTGGCGGTAGAGGCAGGAGCTATGGTGGCGGTCGTAGCAGAGACTACAATAGAGATTCTTTTAAACCAAAACCAGTAGAGGCAGGAAAGGAATATGAAGTAGATATTACGGAAATCAGTAGACAAGGAGACGGGATCGCTAGGGTGCAAGGATTTGTAGTATTCGTTAAGAACGGTAAAGTTGGAAACAAGGTTAAGGTAAAGGTGACTGAAGTAGCAGACAGGTTCTCAAAAGCAATAATAGCAGGTTAAAGTTGCGAGCATATCAGACTTTTGCAGGAACAAAAGTACTAACCACTTCAATCTAAGCCATTCATTTATGGAGTTGGAGCTGATTGTAGACCTGCGATATAATACCGTAAACGGATTAGATTTATAGTTTCGGTTTGGGCTATAATAGCTGCCTTAGAAGGAGCTCTATCTATGCAAAGTCCTAGGTAGGATCGTGTTGGTAATTATTTTGATTATTTCACCGTGTTCATTCTCTATTTTAGATAGTAGAAAATCTCCTTCTTGTAACGCTACTTTGAATCCTTTATCTATTATTTTTAAATTCTTAAGCACTGCAAGCTCTTTTCTTGTATCAGCAATATCCGGACGTTGTGTAGAAATAGTTTGTAACATTTCTTATAGCTTCTTAAGATAATCTTCCGACCGTGTCATCTTCATCTCAAACCCATCAAGTATAGTAATAGTGCAGATGACGTTCTGATATATCCCCAAAACTAACGCTAGATGACATTGAAAAAATTGAACAAGTTGTCATGACATTGAGTCTTATCAGATTAGTTAGAAAATAGAACTTCTGTTACTCAGATATAAGCGCTAGCGTATTATCGTATGATACCAGCTTGAATACTCCTTGTGCTTATAAGATCCACCTTGACCTCCAAGTTCAGAGAGAACATCGTCTCTTAAGCAATAGGTCAGTCTATATTGATCATAGTAACTTTATGTAATGATTCTTACTCCTTAGATTGTCTGCCCACATATCGTGTCCAAGCCATGTCATCTATGGGCAGACATCGATTAGGCGGTCTAAGCGAACCGGTCAAGTGTTCAATAGATCTCTGCTTTCTGTCAACTAGGATAGGGATGCCTATCAACTAGGTAGGCATTCCTATCTGTAATCTATCTGACGCGGTCTAGAAGAATCTTCATCGAGGTAAATACGATATACTTCAAATGTAGATCGTCTATCGCATCCTATATTCTCCGAGGGCATTATGCGGATAGACCAATCTAGATTTCTTACCAGACCCCCCGCAGAAGACTCTTCACTCTACTTGCTATAAGAAGATGCCATATGGTTAATTGAGAAGACAAGTGGATAGATCGCAAGAGTCGGTGACCGAACTCCAACACAAGATCTTGATACAAGACGTAAATTGGAGACACTTGAACATGATTGATAAGTATCTCAGATTATTACGCCCTAAATGGTTGTCAGAGCGACAGCATCAGCTAGCGAAGTTGATAATAGAAGATCGGAACGGTGAGAAGCCATACTCATGTTGTGGTGAAGCCATTAATGAAAGAGATGATATCGACATGCTATACTATAGACGGCATATTAAAGACTTGACGCAGGAAGAATTTGATGAACTAGTTGCTACTTGAAAATGAGATGGTCGTTGAGCTAGGTCAAGGTTTTAATGATGTGACAGAAAGAAGTTCATCACGGTCTCTTCTTGTCTCTTCCGCTCGATCGCCTGTTCAAAATATTGGGCAAATTTATTGAGCTCTGTATAAAGGATGGATCGTGTAAGGCATGGTACTGTTGGTGCCTTGATAACTCCTCGTGAGTGCAACAACCGGGGAACCCTTCGATTCGTGTAAAGTCCTCGCGGCTAATTCTGAAACTTACGAATTGTTGCTTATTGCCATTGCTAGCAGGCCCGGAGCCTTCTTCTGTACCCATCTTCTATGATATTTATCGAGTACAGTTATTAAATGTGCACATCTCAGAGTCTACATAAACACGTTTGTCAGCCTGTAATGACAGTTTACCGCCGGCGAATACAAATCTACAAATTGTGCACCGAGCTCATTTACGAGTGAGGTTATATACGGTTGTATGTTCTATAGTATGTATCTTGCAGACAGCGTTGACGCGGGCGACGTAAACGTGCACCAAGTCATTCATAAAGTTGACAATTTGTCCAGTCCGCCCATCGTTCTTTATAAATACGCTCAGAACCCGTCAGATCTCCTGTGATATGTCTGTCAAATATATGTTTAAAGAATGATCTCGCATCTTTCTAATCAGAAGCCTATTCTCTAATGTTAAGACTATCGCTGTTCTAACCGTTATAATACTGAAGATATGGACTCCGCAATAACATCTACATTCCGGAGCTTTCCATGACGATGGGACAGGCCTGGGGCGCATTGAAGTCGTGGCAGCAATACAAGTTCGCGTTAAGAAATGGCGATTACAAGAAGATTGAGGAATTAAAGGACAGAATTAACTACACTAGAGACGCCATGGGTTTGAAGAATCAAGAGATCTGGTAACTAGTTGAGCTTCGTCTTAATGTCTGTGCTTAAGCAAATGCTCAGATTATATCGGAGTCATAGCTGATGCGTTCGAAGACTTAATTATCAACGTGGTAAGAATCGCTCCTTAGACATGATTTCCCGCTTACTGTTGACAGTTAGTCTTACCTTTTGACATTAGGATTACCTCTTAGAGGCAGCTCTAATCAATGCCATTCGGCGTTTGTCCTTTAAGTGAACGTTCATATCGTATTCAATAGGCGTTTGGAATGCGTTACAGAAAAAACATTTCAACACTAACATTCCATCCAAGATATGCTACGGGTCATGTATTAGATTACGGGGGAATAGTGCTTGCAATTCCCGCGATAGAGACCCATTGTTTTTAAAACTTAATTTAGAATTTGGTGATAAGTCGTACATGACACAATATCAGAAATCGCAGAAATAATAACCATAACTTGCGCTAAAGGCAAAAATAGGTACAGGAGAAATAAAGAGAGTGAGAAATATACAGATTTGCAGAAACTGCGGAGTTGTTTTTGACTTAGAACGAAGGAAGGATAAAGATTGTCCGTTATGTCATGGTGGCGAACATCTCGTCTTCGAAAACAATAAATAGATTTCAAATAAAAACAAAGGAATCAGCTATCCATCGATACTGTAAAGTGTTTTACAATATGACCTGCTGCCTTTCCGGGCAGCAAGAATTAGTATCATTGGCGCAATAATCTAAACTATCATCTTATATCTCCCATGGTGTGTTGTAAGACGGCGATTAAGTCTATCCCGTCAATTAATAAACCAACATTGCTTGCTTGCAAGCTATTATAGAGTGATTGCAAATAGGCAAAGAATACATATGATGACGTATTTATCATATGAATCAGGTCTAATTTACGTGTGTGATACTGATACAGAACAAGAGAAATCATTTAGGGAAAGATATGCAGAAGAGTTGCGAAAGAAAAGGCAAAATGATACATACAGTTATAGAGAAAATGACGAGTTGTATGAAGAGAGAGTAAAAGTAAATCAGCAGGAAAAACGCCAGGACGTAGAGGAGAAAAAATAAAACAGGAAGAAATTGATAAAGAAATTGTTAGACGTGACAAGATGAAAGATAAGAGAATCCCAGAAGTGTGATTACAGTCTATACTTGCGTATTCCGGTCCATTAGATACTCGAATTACTCATTCACAAGTAGGAAATATACTATTTCGACCACAAGATGTATCTAACTAATACTGAATACCACGATTAAAAGATCGCATTCATTGTTGCTTCAATCATTGCAAGTCTCATCACTGGATACATTGTTATTGCGCTATTTCAATCGTTTATTTTAAAAAACCATAGCATGAATTGAGATAGGTTGAAATTGATGAATTACAAATTTATTAAATTATAATCCATGTCTTTTATTCTTACTGCTGAATCTTCTACTGGTCTTATCCATAAGATAAAAATAACAGAATATTTTTATAGTACAAAATTACTCAGTGTTTAATGTCTTCTACTGGATCAATTCACCTCGACCTCAAAAGCTACTATCCCACATACCAATACGGCGGTGGCTAGTAATATATAAAACAGAAACGTCTTCTACTGCTAGAATATCTAAAAAAATAGATTTCTTATTATGTAACTCATGCTTTTGGTGTGCATCTCATCTTGAGAAGTTTTGGTGTTATTGAATGTCCTTCCTGTAAACAAAGTACAATAGAACGGATGCCTCTTTTTGCAAACGACGTTTACTCTCATTTGATTATAATCGAGTAACCGGAGTGATTCTCGAGTTCTCAAATTAAAATAGCGACAGTAGTCAATTGATGGTTTGACTCCTACTAATATGTGGTCACGTGATCAACAATCTACCGATTATAGAAGAGAACTATTAGAATTGCCCTTCTAGACACTATCCGATTGTTAACAGATTTTTATGAGACTAAGTTAATAGCCTAGTTTAATACACACTAGTTCGCTGAAATTGTTATGGTGGACCTAATCTACGGCCGTGGGATAACAGATCTTATCCGTGAGATGCCTTTTTATATCAGCATTTTCAAAAAGTATGCTTACATTAAACTATTTCATGCAAAACCAACAATGTATGGATCAGTAGACATAATCAATGTATGCAATCTTCACTGTACTCATTGTTATTGGTGGTTAAATAGAAAGAATGAAAATAATGACTTAAGCGCAGAGCAATGGCGAGAGATAATCAACAATACTTTCAAAAAGCAGCATATTTTTGTGGTAACCCTAGTAGGAGGCGAACCAACTCTTAGGCCAGATATTATCCAAGTATTCTGTGAAGAGATGCCGAAACGTGTGTGCGTTGTTACTAACGGCACATATCCACTAAAGAGATTCGAAGATCTATATTTTTATTGGATTTCAATGGATGGAACTGAAAATCCGAGGTGAAGGTTCGTATTCAAAGACTAAGCAAAACATATTAGATTATATTGCAGGTCCTAATCGTCATAAGAAACCGGCATGGAAAGATATCTGGATTACGATGACCATTAATTCTCTGAATTATGATAGCATTGAAGATTTAACAGATGAATGGGTTGGAAAGATAAACAAGATAGGATTTCAATTTCATACTCCATTTGTTAAGGGTGACCCTTTGTGGATGCCATTTGGAGATAAACGTAACGAAGTGGTTGAAAGACTTATCGCATTAAAAAAGAGATATCCTAACTTTGTGGTTAATGGAATTAACCAACTATCATTGATGAAAGGTAATTGGGGTGGCATTGGCACTACTCCTGTACAATGTCCCTCGTGGGCTATACTTTCGTTGGATCACATGGGAAGAGTAAAGCAACCATGTTGTATAGGCAGCGCAGACAGAAATTCATTAAAGCCTATATGTGAACAGTGTGGTCTTGGTTGTTATTCCGTGCTCGTGGCTCAGGGTATTAAAGGAGGAAATTGATGAAACTTGCGTATATATTGGACAGTCTTTTTTTAAATATCTTCACAAGGATAGTAAAGCGTGTCATGAGCTACTTTTATAATAACTTTTTATATATACGCACTATACAGGAAGTATGAAATTTGATTTTTTTAGCAAGAAGAAGTTCAAATGTGATTTATGTGACGAGAAATTCAAAACAGAAACAGAGCTGAGAGAACACAGCAAACTAGAACACGGAGGAAAAAGATAGAAGGGCTTTATCCATCTCGCCTTGAGACATTGATGATATTCTGTTACTATTGCTCGATACTAGACTATACCAAGATGCTGCTCTAGCTTGGTCTTTAGCTTTTATAATCTTCATCTCCTTCCATCGATCCTTCGTCGGATAATCACGTTATCTTCCTTCTTCAATAATTAATACCTATTTCTGCTGAATGCAGTTAGTGGTAGTTCAATCGTGCAAGTTATGAACGAAGTTTATAATAGTTGGGCGTGCACGCTAAATTAATAGATGATTTTAGTCAGACCCATGCAAAACCAACTTTTCACTAACACAAATTGTGATATATACATGGGGGAAGTAGGGTATTGTCGCCGTCATTGTCCTCTCAGCATCTAAGCAGCATGGGTAAATAGCGCCATTTTGTGATTGAAGTTTCTGTCACGATCTGTATAATGTTCATAGCTAAAAGCTAAGGTAATTGCAAGAATCGAAAGATATAAGGACGATTTATCTTATCCAATGAAGCCTGAAAAATTAATATCCGACGTAAGAAATTCACTTGGTAATGCATGATATAGCCTGATATAGCCTGATATAGCCTGATATGGCATAAACCTATATCAAATCTGATTTATACAATTTGTAAACCTCATACTTTATTTAGGGCCATCATCTTCTTTCAACTATGAAGAAATATGAATTACCTCCAGTACCATACCCCTATGATGCTTTAGAACCACATATTGATGCAAGAACTATGGAGATACATCATACAAAACATCATCAAACTTATACGGACAAGCTCAATGCAGCACTCGAAAAATGCCCTAGTCAAATTCAAGAAAAAGATATCTTGGAAATATTATCAAATCTTAACGAAGTTCCAGCAGATCAAAAAAGCGCAATCAACTTTAATGGTGGAGGTTTTGATAACCATAGAATATTTTGGAATAACATGAAAAAAGATGGTGGAAGAACACCAGGCGGATCTATTGCCGATGCAGTAAACAAAACCTTTGGAAGTTTTTCAGACTTTAAGGAAAAGTTCTCTTCTGCCACCGCATTGATTCAGGGTAGTGGTTGGGGATGGCTCGTCTATAATCCATCTGCCAAGAAGGTAGAATACAAGGCAATGCCAAATCAAACAAGTCCCAGAACGGAAGGTTTAATCCCACTCTTAGGATGTGATGTATGGGAACATGCATATTACCTCAAATATCAGAATAAAAGACCTGACTATATTTCTGCTTGGTGGAATGTTGTAAACTGGGATGATGTAGCATCACGATTTGATAAGGTAAAGTAAAATTACTTAAAGTCAGGATGAACGAAGTTCGTACCACCTTTTCTTTATTTGCTAGGCCGTATCCTAAACCTGTGATGAACAAAATAATCAATTAATTGTATGAAATTATGTTAGCTGGTCTAGATATTGCAAGAAACCGGCTGGACGAACAGCTAGCACAAGCACTGGATGTGACCCCTAGGCTGCATCGAATCTATTACGTATAATTTTCCTATATTGCATATTAGAAATTATTTCGTCCGTTCTTCCGTCCGTCATAATAGAAAACTCATACTCTCCTGTACGCATTAAGATCTATTGGTATAGACACTTGCATTATTAATGTCATAGTTGACGCCAAAGATAACCAGTACTTGATTTTCCTTTTCCTTTACTTTTGCCACTCATCGTTACGTTGCAGACAGCTCTAGTTTATTAAAACATATTTTAATTCTGAATTCTCTAATAAGAGTATATTGAGTCTTGGAAAGAGGATTATAAGAGTAATTAAGAACATGATTCGAAAGAAAACTAAGAGAAGAGTGGAATATACATAGTAAAAATGGCCCAGTCATATCAATTACTCGTAGTCACCTCTTGCTGTGAAAGCGTTATCCCATCAGGATAGAATAATAGAGTATTTTTTCTGGTTCTGGACGATCCACGACGATTGTGGAGTTGACAACTGGTAAAACCGTGGTCGTCGACTAACATCCATCATTGACCGGTCATAATCAATGTCAACATAGAGTTGTAAACCCATATAGCAATCCTAGTGAATATTAGATCATAGTAGGATGAGAGGTGTAATACATACTACCTTGTTAGTGCGAGGTTAAGAGAATCTCCAAAGAATAGCATCGAGTGCTGAACACTTTAAATCCTATAGGCAATTTACCTTATTGATAATATCAGAAGGATCTTGATATGTACCGACTAATGTGTACGCAGAATTGCCGGCAAGAGTAGAATTTGTGTTTAGTTCAAGTTCCATTTTATTCTCCGGAAGTTTGTGGCCTTGCTTGAAGCACTACAGTCAGGTTTATTTCTTGTCCGTTTCTGATTATTGTCAGCGTTGTGTTTTCGCCGACCGATTTATGTTCTTCTAAGTATGCGATTATATCATCCATTCGCTTGACTGGATGCCCGTCTATTCCTACGATAATATCACCTAATGCACTACTATTACCAGCTAACAATCCAGCCGTTGATGAAGGCCCACCGGGAACTACATAGGTTACGAGTACACCCTTAAAGTTTCTAGGGAGACCAAAACTTACGGATATATCCGGATTCATGCTTTCACCATATAAGCCCAACGAGGGATGACTATAACTTCCATTTTGAATTAGTGCTGGAACTATACGCTGTATGGAATTCGAAGGAATCGCAAAACCTATACTAGTACCCTCAGTGAACGTGTTCATACCGATCACTTGGCTTTGCGTATCCAATAACGGTCCACCAGAATTTCTAGGATTAATTAAAGCGTCTGTCTGGAGAATGTCTGCTTCATAAAATCCTCCAAGCCCGCCTGCCTATACTCTGGTTGCGGTGTGCCTCCCAAGCCGCCAGGCTCGAAGCCACCTCCAGGCCAATAGACCTGTTGAATCCCTGCCACTGGCTGACCACTGTCTAGGAGCAATGCTCGCTACACCATGGCGTGGGATTAGACCAATCGTACCACCCACATGGTGACGCCATCGCTTCTTGCTGCGACTGCATAGGTAACAAGAGACATGCCGCTGCTATTAGTACAAATATCATTCTATTCAATGCATTCACCTCCTGTTTCCGTTTCTACATTAGTCTTATCTGACATTGTCATAGCAAGACAGCAATTAGAGATGCTTTTATAGACTATAATCGGGATAGAATCCATTCTTCATTAGGATACCTGACACCATATGAATTCATTTCAAAATGGAAGCAAGAACATCAAAGGGAGACAGAGGAAGTAGTAGCAGAGCAAACAAAGGTGATAAATATTGGTTAGGAGTATCTATCAAATAATGGAGAAAGCGTTCCCAAAAAGAGGGGTCCACTCCACTATGCTTTCCCTTGAAGTTAATGAATGCGTTTCTTAATAACAGCTTGTAATCGATCACAATTTTTGAATAGATTTGCTTATCATGTTTTCTAGAGATTAGGATTAAATTGTGTAATATGCAAAGAAAAGCAACAAGTCCATTGGGCTGCCTGTCACAGTAACAATATTAGTATATTATTTGTATAGTATATTAAATGATATTGGGGGAAAGATACTTCGAAACTATCGATAATCACGATTTATACTGGACAGACATTCAAGGACCTTCTCCTGATAATATACACGAACTTGAGCAATATCACTTTCATAGATTAAATCTAGATGATTGTTTATCTAAAATTCAGATTCCCAAAATAGACAAATACGCTGATCATATCTTCATTATACTTCATTTTCCAGTATATAAAGAAGAGGAAGAAGATAAAAACGAACACAGCATTCCTAATAGTAGCCAGCTATCAATTTTTGTTGGAACAAGCTTTCTAGTAACAATACATAATAAAGATCTCAAGAATATCACAGAAATATTTCAGCTTTGCAAGAATAGTAATAAAGAACGAGAAACATTAATGGGAAGCTCCCCTGCGTTCTTACTACATCATATTATTGATGTATTAGTAGATGATTTTTTGCGAGGCATCCTAAAACTAGAAGATAGGCTAGATGATTTGGAAGAGGTCATCTTCAATAATCGAAAGACATCAGAAGAAGCCAAAAAGATCAATCTCTTAAGAAGAGAAGTAACTACTCTTAGACGTATAGCCATACGTCTAAGAAGTACAGTATCTGAATTAACAAGCGACATTCAAAAATTTTCTAATAAAGATGTTACACTGTTATACAATGACTTGAAGGACCATATTGAAAAGATATTGGAAACATTAGAAGAAGCCAAAGAAACCATAGAAATCTATAAAGATGTATATTTTATGGTTACCTCAGAAAAATCAAATAAGATACTCAGTATCTTAACAATTATTTTTACTCTAACAATACCTGTGACAGTAATCGGGACCTTCTATGGAATGAACATTAGTATGCCTGGAAGAATTGAGGCACCGCCAACTTTCTTAGGTCCTTATACAACGATGATAATTGTAATAATAACATCTACAGTTCCATCACTATTAATGTTTTGGTATTTCCGTCGCGCTGGATGGATGTCATTTGACTAATCGTACCTATAACTACCGGAGTATGTATATTTTAGACAGCAATTTCCTTGTTCAAAAAAAAATATCGACAAGTTATAGGTATGCTATTGCTACAAACTAGTAGCATATCTATCAATAGTATGAACAGATCGAGTAGTAACGTCGTTGTCTTTCTGCTAACCGCAGTGGCAGGCATCACAACAATAGGAATAACAATTGGTGTTCGAACTACTATTAAAGATTAGGATATGTTCGCTTTTGTCAACAATCTAAGCAGTAATCACCTTCGACCTGAACTTATTATTGCTAGTTGCGATATAATATTTGAAAATAACATCTAGTTTTCAGATGGCTTTAACCAGTATGCGATCGCCATCTCGGCTGACCCATATCCACCGTAACCAACCCAGAATAAAGTTTCCAGCCAAGTCCCGTCCGGACCATTAACACCAGCCGGGACCTGGATCTCAGCATGCACCAAAGCGTATCCATTATTTGGGTCGTTATCATTCGTCAATAAATAACCACACCAATTTCGTGATGTCACCCGGCGGTAGTATACGCCGTGCGTATAGGACTCACCTTGGCAGATTCTAGGATACTCGCGCCATGAGAAACAAGGTAATGGTAGTGGTAAACCAAGTAATGGGGCTGTTGTTTGTCCACGACTTTTAAATAGATGATGCCTTATCGAGAAATATGTTAAATCGTGAGTCTGTTAGTAGACTAGTGGTCATGCCAGTGGTACTACTCGTCACCGCGGTAGTTTTTGGAGCCCATGCGCAATCGGTCGATGCGGCTATAGCGGGCACGGAGCAGCACGCAATTATACAAGGTGTTCCGATGGCGACGTCTCGGAACAACTTGTATATGGCATGGCCTAATAACGACACAGGACACTGGAATGTGTTTTTTGCGAAAAGCACTGATGGGGGCAAAACACTAAAAACCATTATGATAAGTGCTCCAAATAAAGGAAAGATAATAGATCAGAACACAGAGATCACCGCTTCTGGGAGCAATGTCTACGTTACATGGTGGACCAACAAAACAGGAGTATTAATGCCAGTATTCAGAGCAAGTAATGATAATGGAGGAACATTTGGGAAGGCAATGACGCTAAATAGTACAAGTCCATCGGTGAAATAACACTGTTAGTAAAATAATAGTCTATTAGCTCTTTGCATCGCGTTATACCGTCTACCACCGGGAGATTTCAAATCCTGTTTAGCTCCATATGGCTAATAGTCCTTTGTCACTCAATATTTTCATACATGCTCTCCAAGTATCATCGTCTAGTGGAGATTTCGATTGCAACCGTAAGGTACCATCAACTGTATTTCTAAGCTCTTGTAACTTGGTATGTTTGTTGAAGTATAAAGAAAACAATACCACTTGGCAGACATGATTATAGAACTTGTTCTTAGATAACGGTTCAGTCATTCTCTTCTCCTTTGATATTTGCAATAGTTTATCCTACGCATAATTACGTTACTTGGCTTACATCGTCTGCAAAAAGGTGCTATATCAGATCCATCAGATCGTGTCGTGACACAAATTAGATGTCAAATATAATATGCCTAAATTTATTCAAAATGCTTTTGTTCTTTTTTCTTCTCTGTGTAACAGCATACCAATCCTGCGTGTACCTCTGCGTAACATCTTCTACTATTGAGAAAGTAAGCCCACAAATCTTACAAATATATCCCTCCAGCTGTTCATTTCATTCAACATAATACTAACACAAATGTAAGGATGCTACTTACTGCGCCAACCTTACATGAGTCACAAAAACGACCCAATTTCTAAAGTTGGTAGCTAGGTCGCGAGTCTGAATTTGTTTGCATCAAATGTAATCGAGACCAACAGCAGGTCGCGAATCGGCTTCAGGTGTGGCCCGCGCAAGTAGGCACGGCGCTTAGTCGGAAAGCGGAGTCCATCTGCCTCCACAATATCATAGATATATTGCGCCACCGGATGGCCGCCGGCCACGTCGAGGTGGTAGTCGTGTCGGCGCAAGAGAAAATCGTCCCCAAAGTAGAAGTCCTGTTCTTTGCTATGGCTGGCGATTCCGTTTGGAAACTTCGCGCGCAACCCATGCCAGACTTCATCACCTTCTTGCCATGGCGAGATTTCGGCGACTTCGAATCCTTGCATTGTCATAAAGAATGGCGTCGTGAGGTAGGTCCACTGAGCGTAGCCCATAAAGTACGCACGGTGAAGCGCATCCCACGGCGTATCCAAAACGTGACCAGCGAAAGACGCTCTTGGATCGGAGCGCTCGCGGACGACGTTACCCGTGGTGGTTTCGATCGCAACCCGGTCGGGCGTGAAAGAAGCGTGCCAGTCTGGCTGGCCGAACGGGCTGATGGACGAAGTTTCCTCATGAACCGTGACCGTCACCTCAATGGGATTAGGAATCACCTCGAGACCTTTCATCGGCCACAAGCCCCCGCCGCCGACGTACGTAGCAGTCACTTTCTTGAATTTGTTCCATCGATCAAGGCCGCCATGTGCGGCAACAGCCCGTGCAAGCAGGTCGTTCATGTGTTTCTCCTGTAATAACTAATTTCCTGTTGTAAGGACTGCTCGGAATCGTGCCTTGCCATTCATCATTAGATCGAAGGCCTCTGCTGCGCTTTCCAGAGGAAAGACTTCATTCATAGGTCGAACACCTGAAGATACACTGAAAGAGAGCGTATCTTCAGTATCAATAGAAGATCCGGCGAGCCAGCCAACTACTGATCTATGTCCAAAGAAGAAAAAATTCGGAGACACTTCAACCGGTTCATCAGACGCGCCAATAATGATTAGCTTTCCGTTGACAGCCAGACCACCCAATACTGTGCTCAAGGCTTTTCCACCCGGACCCGTTCCAAGAATGATCTTGGCACCTCCGAGCTTCACAAGCTCTTCGACAGGATTCTGCGATTTGCTATCAATATAGTTCCTTGCACCGAGCTTTCTTGCGACCTCCTCCTTATCCTTTCCACGACCAATAGCAATGGTCTCAAAACCCATCTTGGAAGCAAATTGTATTCCTAGATGTCCGAGTCCACCTACTCCGAATATTGCAACGACGTCGCGTTCTCGTGCACCACTGTTCCGAAGCGCGTTGTATGTGGTGACTCCTGCACACATCATTGGTGCAGCTTCTGTAGCTGAAAGCTCGTCAGGGATAGACGCAACTGCTTCTGTTGGTGCAATCATGTAGTCAGCATAACCTCCGTCGTAGGAAATACCCGGTACTTCGGCGAATTGACAATAAACGAAATCCCCACGTCGACAAAATTCGCAGTGACCACAATGACCACCGTGCCAACCCACGCCGACTCGCTGTCCAGTCTTCCATTCAATGACATCCTTGCCTATTGCGTCGATGACGCCTGCGATTTCGTGGCCAGGGACCCTTGGATATTTTATGTCCAATCCTAATAATCCCTCCTTTGTGGCAGAATCACTGTGACAGATGCCGCATGCTTGGACTTTGATACGTACGTGATGCGCGCCAGGCTCTGGAATGTCTTGTTCTACGATTTCTAAAGCCCCTTTAGGCTTGGTAAATTGTACTGAACGCATATTCTATTCACAAATTATACTCCTATTTCATTCTCCCCTAAGCATTCGGAAACCTGTCCCCGAACATGGGAAGGCCGCTCTTTGACTGCTCCTGGGTAGCTTCGTCTTGAATCACATCCCAGTGCTCGACCAGCATTCCGTCTTCGATACGAAGGATGTCGACTATAATCCAGTTCACAGGCTGGCCAATGCCCGAATACCGTCCGTGGACCATTACGAAATCTCCATCTGCAACAATTGTTCCCGGTTCATACTTGAGCGTTGGCGGGATGTTCTTAACGAGGTTGAAAAGACCTTCGCGACCAGGCGGGATGTGAGCACTATGCTGGATGTATTTGGGCGACCAATAGTGTTCAGCTGCTATGTAGTCACGTTGGTTGAATAGTGTGTCAAAAGCTTCAAGGACAAGTTCTTTGTTTTTCTCTATCTTGTTAAGTTCGATTTGAGACATAATATATTCCCATCTCATTCGTTATTAAATTGGTAAGTTACCTGTTGGTAACAATGTTACCGGATTGTAACTTCCTTAGTTATATAGTTGCAACACGACGTAGAGTAGTATGATTCTGAGCAGGATCGAGAGCCGGTCTAAAGAACGTGAGGGATAGCCATGCCAAAGAACACACCCATCCTTGTTACTGGAGTCCCAGGAAATATTGGTTCCGTAGGGCTAAGTGTCGTCAAATTTCTTCGAGAGCGCGATCTTCCAGTCAGAGCGCTTGTACTCCACCTCGACGAACGATCTCAAGCGTTGAGCAAAACGGGAGTTGAAGTTGTCGTCGCCGACCTCACAAATGGTGCGGACGTAGTAAGAGCATTGCGCGGTTGCAAGCGGATGTATTTTGGCATGAGTGTCTCGCCACCATATCTTCAGGCTACGGCTATTGCAGCAGCCGCAGTAAAAGAAATCCCCGACTTTGAGATTCTCGTCAACATCTCGCAAATGACAGTTTCGCAGATGAGTCTAACTGAAATGACGGAATCACCTCAGCAGCAACAACAATGGCTCGGCGAGCAAGTCCTTAACTGGTCTGGAGTGCCTGTAGCACATGTGAGGTCGACGGTCTTCCTGGAACATCCTTTCTTCTCCAGTATGGCGGCCTCATCAATCGCCAAAGACGGGACAATTAGATTGCCATTTGGCTCGGCGCGAACTTCAGCAATTTCTGCTAGCGATGTGGCAAGAGTCATTTCCAGAATTTTGGAAGATCCCATCGGTCACCGGGGGAAGGTCTATGAACTGACTGGTCCTAGATCAGAAGACATGAATGACATGGCAAAAGAATACGCGACCGCACTAAATCGCCCAGTGAAATATGTGGACGCGCCATACGACAAGTGGCTGAAGGAAGAACTCATGCCTGCGGGATTGACTCAATACGTTTTTGACCACTTTTCCACTATGGCTAAGCTCCACGCGGAAAATCGCTACGATCGCTTGACGTCCGACGTGCAGAAGTTAACCGGAAAACCAAGTATGAGCGTTCGAGAGTATGTAACTGCGCATCCGGAGGTATTTTCCACCGCTGCAGTCACGCGTTAGACAACAGGTGAACAAAGACCCGTCGTTACTACTGCTTTCGTTCATCCATAGCAGTGATTACAATCAATCATTCGGTACGCTGTGTCAATATTCCGTGAACCTATTATGGATTGGCTCTCTCATAGAACAAGACAGGTATCAAGAGGATAGCACCAAATGTGACCAATGCGTGCATGTTCTCTATACACTGATCATGAGCATTAACACTTGCACTTGGCATCATCAGTAATATAATTACAACAAGTATGTGTGTATCACTAAACTTTCATTTCTCCGTACTTCATAATTGTAGCAAGTATATGCTCAACTTGTTCAGGGCCATCATTTTTTCGTACCAACTTCCCAATTGAAACAACATCTCGAATATCACCTCCCTGGTCCCATACTGCTTTTCCTATTACATGAGCAATTTTCAACTTGGGCAATACTTTGACAGATACTTCTATAAATTGCTCTTCAGTATATGGAGACAGATGCAGCCGCCGAAACCGGGATTGTAAGGGCCTTGCGATTTCATTGCATGCTGCAAACACTTTTGCTCCTTTGATTTTAAAATCATATTGTCTACGCATCTGGTCTACCTTGATATGCCCACTCTCCATGAAGTTGAGCAACTTCTCCTGAAATTGTCTAGGCATCTTATCTAGTTCATCTATGTAGATAATCTTTGGCCTCTTCTCTTCTAGGACATCTAATATTCGATTTGTTGTGTTGCTACCATCAAAGTACACTCCCTTTTTGGATTCTAAAATTCCTAACAGAAAAAGTGTCTTTGCACTAGCAGGCGGGCCTACGAATAGCAAGTTGTAATTCGCCTCGGCATCTAAGCCTC
>Ga0153924_1000863_pt1 | contig 17518 bp, 12 predicted proteins | sample TSNJ008MetaG_FD_104709 | JGI IMG/M metagenome (GOLD analysis project Ga0153924, IMG submission 104709) | Attine ant fungus gardens microbial communities from New Jersey, USA - TSNJ008 MetaG | ecosystem: Host-associated > Fungi > Mycelium > Unclassified | place: USA: New Jersey, Wharton State...
CATTGTCAATAAATACCACTCCTTTAGTGATTCCATATTATGCATTTAATTACATATTTTATCTGAATATATTTGACAATTAAATCATATCTCTTTCCTTAATTTATTGGTATCATTTCTAACAATTCCCATTATAGGACATTTTGTAGTAATTGTCCATATAAAAAAAGGCTTTATTCCAAAACATTTATGTTCTAAAATAAAACCTTATTTTATAATTAATAATATTAATTTATCTACTCACTAAACATACCTATTCATTACACCTATTACTTACTTTAGCGTAACTTTCTCTAATTTCCAAATATCATTCACATACTCTTCTATCGTTCTGTCAGATGTAAACTTACCTGAATTCGCTGTATTTAAAATTGCTGATTTTGCCCAGCCTTGTTCATCTCTATATGCACTTTCCACATCACTCTGGGCTTTCGCATAAGCTTTAAAATCTGCTAATATAAAGTAGGTATCTGCCTTGTCTGAACTGTTTGTATTTAGCAGTGAATCATAGATATCTCTGAATCTCTCCGTATCCTCCGGTGCATAAAATCCATTGATTAACTGCATTAACACTTTTCTGATATCCATATCATTATTGAATATCTGCATTGGATCATAACCGCCTTCATTCTCATATCGAATCACTTCATTAGAACTTAATCCAAATATAAAGGCATTTTCTTCTCCGACTTCTTCAACAATTTCAATATTCGCACCATCCATTGTACCGAGCGTTAGTGCACCGTTTAACATGAATTTCATATTTCCTGTCCCGGAAGCTTCTTTACTTGCTGTTGAAATCTGTTCTGATACATCTGCGGCTGCAAAAATTAATTCTGCGTTAGACACTCTGTAATTTTCAATAAATACTACCTTTATTTTTCCATTGATTGATCTATCATTGTTAATTACATCAGCCACACTGTTAATCAGCTTAATTGTTAATTTTGCCCTGCGATATCCTGCTGCCGCTTTTGCACCAAAGATAAAGGTTCTTGGATAGAAGTCTCTTTCAGGATGTTCTTTGATTTCATTATATAGATACATCACATGCAATATATTGAGTAATTGACGTTTATATTCATGTAATCTCTTCACTTGTACATCAAAAATGGAACGTGGATCAATATCAATATTATTGTTCTCTTTTATATATTTTGCAAGTCTCAGCTTGTTATTATACTTAATATTCATAAATTCTTTTTGGCATTTATCATCATCCGCATAGACTTCCAGCTTCTTGATATGCGCTAAGTTTGTAATCCATTCATCGCCGATCTTTTCTGTTACCCAGTCTGCTAATAATGGATTCCCATGTAATAAAAATCTTCTCTGCGTGATTCCATTGGTCTTATTATTGAACTTCTTCGGCATCATCTCATAGAAATCTTTTAATTCTTCATTTTTTAATATCTCTGTATGCAGCCTTGCCACACCATTCACTGAGAATCCGGCACGAATCGCAAGGTGTGCCATTTTGACCTGACCATCATAAACAATTGCCATCTTTCTCACTTTATCATAATTACCTGGATATTTTTGCTCAATTTCCATTACAAATCTACGGTTGATTTCTTCAATGATCTGATAGCATCTTGGCAATAATCTTGAAAACAGCTCAATCGGCCATTTTTCCAGAGCTTCGCTCATGATGGTATGATTGGTATATGCACAGGTTTTTGTCGTAACTTCCCAGGCGGCATCCCATTCTAATCCATATACATCTAATAATAACCGCATCAGCTCAGCTACTGTAATCGTTGGATGCGTATCATTCATTTGAAATATTACTTTTTCATGCAGTTTTGTGATATCATTATGATTGTCTAAATACTTTCTAATTGCCGTCTGTAAACTGGCAGATACGAAGAAATATTGCTGTTTTAATCTCAATTCTTTTCCTGCATAATGATTGTCATTTGGATATAAAACCTCTACGATTGTCTTAGCTAAATTTTCTTGTTCAATTGCTTTTTGATAATCGCCCTTGTCAAAGGAATCCAGATTAAAATGCTGAATCGCTTCGGCATCCCATATTCTAAGTGTATTGACAATATTGTTATTATATCCTACGATCGGTAAATCATATGGCACTGCACGAATCACCTGATATCCTTCATGCACATATTGATTTCTACCATCTTCGCCCTGGACTGTTTTAACATATCCGCCGAATTTGACTTCACATGAATATTCTTCTCTTCTGATCTCAAATGGATTCCCATCTTTTAACCAGTTATCCGGCACTTCTTTTTGATAACCATCTTCAATTTTTTGTTCAAACATACCGTAACGGTAACGGATACCACAGCCATAAGCTGAATATCCTAAGGTTGCTAACGAATCTAAAAAACACGCTGCAAGTCTTCCCAATCCACCATTTCCCAACGCTGCATCCGGTTCCTGGTCTTCTATTACATTTAGATCCAAGCCCAATTCTTCAATCGCTGCTCTGATTTCATCACGTGAAGAAACGTTTATAATCATATTACCTAATGCTCTGCCCATTAAAAACTCCATCGATAAATAGTAAACAGTTTTTATATCCTGCTTTTCATATTCCTTATGGGTATTGATCCATTGGTCTACGATCAAGTCTTTTACTGCAAAGGCAACTGCCTGAAATAATTGCTTATCAGATACTTCTTCAATTGTTTTTCTAAATAAAAGCTTAACATTATCTTTTACTTCTTTCTTAAATTCTTCTTTCGTCACTTTATTAACATCGATTTCTGCCATTTGAATCCTCCTAAATTTGTTTTACGCCTAATGTTACATTTTCACCATTGATATTCCATTCTTTACAATAGCCGTCCTGTCCTTCTAAAATGTCTGTCGCTAACACCTCCGACATAATATCTTCTTTATTTATTTTTACAAGATTCAGGATTGTCTCGTTATTGCATACATAAACCAAGATTTTATCCATAACTTCAAAGTCTGCTTCTTTTCTCATAGTCTGTATTTTGCTGATCAGTTCTCTTACAAATCCTTCTTCAATCAATTCATCTGTTAAATTAATATCGAGGACTACAGTAATATTATTACCATTTTCTGAAACATATCCATCCATTTCTGCCATTTCAATTAATAAGTCCTCTTTTTCTAACTGAACAAAATTTCCGTCAATTGTTAATTTCAGTGACCCGGTCTCATTTATTTCATCCATTGCAGTATTTCCGTCCACATTAGACAATGCTTCCCTGATCTGATTCAGTAACTTTCCGTATTTAGGACCTACTGTCTTAAGCTGAGGCTTAAAATTATAGGTAGTAAATCCTTTTACATCATCTGTGAATTCAATATCCTTAACATTTAACTCTTCTGCAATGATTTCCTGATAAAATTCTGTAAGATTCATATCTGCCTTAATATACATTTTTCCGATTGGCTGCCGGTTTTTTATATTTGATGCATTTCTGCAGGCACGCCCCATTACTACTACTTTAAGGACATCGTCCATATTTTCTTCTAATTCTTTGTCGATAAATGCTGCATCTGCAGCTGGAAATTCACATAAATGGATACTCTCCGGTGCCGCCTTATCAACGTTTATTACTATATTTTGATAGATGTCTTCGGTCATAAAAGGTATCATCGGTGCTGCTAATTTACAGACAGTCACCAGTGCCGTATATAAGGTCATATATGCATTGATTTTATCCTGAGGCATCTCTTTTGCCCAAAATCTTTCTCTGCTTCGTCTTACATACCAATTACTCATATCATCTACAAACTCTTGTAATGCCCTTGCTGCTTCCGGAATACTATAGTTTTCCAGGCTATTATCGACAGTTTCTATTAGTGTATTCAATTTGGACAATAACCATTTATCCATAACCGGCAGCTTATCATATTCTAAACTGTATTTGGTCGGGTCGAATTCATCAATTTGGGCATACAATACATAAAATGCATAAGTGTTCCAAAGGGTTCCCATGAATTTTCTCTGGCCTTCTACTACTACTTTACCGTGGAAACGATTTGGCAGCCATGGCGCTGAATTCACATAGAAGTACCAACGAATCGCATCTGCACCGTATGTCTCTAAGGCATCAAACGGATCTACTGCATTTCCTTTTGACTTGGACATTTTTTGTCCATTTTCATCTTGAACGTGACCAAGTACAATTACATTTTTATATGGTGCTTCATTAAATATCAATGTTGATATTGCCAGTAAGGAATAGAACCATCCTCTGGTCTGGTCAACGGCTTCTGATATAAAGTCAGCCGGAAATTGCTGTTTAAATAATTCCTGATTTTCAAATGGGTAATGATGCTGTGCAAATGGCATTGCTCCTGAATCAAACCAGCAATCAATCACCTCCGGAACTCGATGCATTTCTTTACCGCATTCCGGACATTTTATCGTTACATCATCAATATATGGCCGATGCAGTTCAATGTTGTCAGGACAATTATCTGACATTTTTTTCAGTTCCTCTATACTTCCAATAGAATGCATATGACCACATTCACATTCCCATACATTAAGAGGTGTTCCCCAATAACGGTTACGGCTGATTGCCCAGTCCTGAACATTTTCCAGCCAATCGCCAAAACGTCCCTTTCCTATACTTTCAGGAATCCAGTTGATGGTATTATTATTCCTGATCAAATCTTCTTTTATATCTGTCATCTTGATATACCATGATTCTCTTGCATAATAAATAAGTGGTGTATCACATCTCCAACAGTGAGGGTAGCTGTGTTCAAATTTAGGCGCTGAAAACAGCAGGCCTTTTTCATCTAACTCTTTTAAGATTAAAGCGTCCGCATTTTTACAGAATACACCGGCCCAAGGGGTATCTGCCGTCATTTCACCTTTTCCGTCAACTAACTGCAGAAATGGCAGGTCATATTTTCTTCCCACTTGTGCATCATCTTCACCAAATGCAGGCGCGATATGAACCACGCCGGTTCCGTCAGTCAATGTTACATAGTTATCACATGTTACATAATAACCTTTTTTATTTAATTCTCCACAAGGAAATAGTGGTTCATATTCTTTATATTCTAGATCTGTTCCTACAAAACGCTCTAATATTTGGGTTGTCTGGCCTTCTCCGCCTAAGACTGAATCAACTAGCTCCTCTGCCATGTAGTAGATGGTACCGTCTGTATGCTTAACCTTTACATAGGCTTCATTTGGATTTACGCATAGCGCTACATTAGAAGGCAGCGTCCATGGTGTTGTAGTCCATGCCAATATATATGCATCTTCACCAACTGTTTTAAACTTGGCGATTGCGGAGCGTTCTTTTATATCTTTATATCCTTGTGCTACTTCATGACTGGAAAGGGGGGTTCCGCATCTTGGACAGTAGGGTACGATTTTATGGCCTTTATATAATAGCTTTTTTTCCCAGATCTGCTTTAATGCCCACCATTCCGATTCGATAAAATTATTATCGTAAGTTACATATGGCTCTTCCATATCTGCCCAGAATCCAACAGTATTTGAAAAATCTTCCCACATTCCTTTATAAGTCCAGACGCTTTCTTTACACTTCTCGATAAAAGGCGCTAATCCATACTCTTCAATCTGTTCTTTACCGTCCAGACCAAGAAGCTTTTCTACTTCCAGTTCTACCGGCAGTCCATGGGTATCCCATCCTGCTTTTCTTGGAACCATATAGCCTTTCATTGTCCGGTATCTGGGAATCATGTCTTTAATAACTCTGGTCAAAACATGACCGATATGCGGTTTTCCATTGGCCGTCGGAGGCCCGTCATAGAAGGTATATGTTTCTCCATCTTTTCTGTTATCCATACTTTTTTCAAAGATATTGTGATCTTCCCAAAACTGTTTGGTTTCTTTTTCTCTTTCGACAAAATTAAGATTTGTAGATACCTTATCGTACATATTCTAATCCTCCTTGAAATAATATTAGACTAATTAATCTTATAGGAATCAACTTCCAGCTAGTACCGAAATGTAGTAATTTCCTATAAGATAAGATAAAATAGCTCTCGCCCTGCAAAAGGACGAAAGCTATTATTTCGTTAAACCACCTATTACACCATACTATCATATGTGTTCCTGTTAACGGGAGAAAACCGTCAGTTCCTACTTGAAAACCGTTTGGAACTGCAACTCCAGAGTGATATTCATTCATAGGTTACTAATATCCGGCTTCCACCTTCCCAGACTCGCTTTAATGTTTACTTATGAATTACTGTCTCTATCAGCATCTTTTAAATAATTTTCAATATGTTTCGCATTTTAGCATATATTTATACATTTGTAAATATCTTTCTTTATACAATCATGACTTTCTATCTTTTACCTAGCCAATTACTTTTAAAGATACTAAATATGATAATCATATAGCAAATCGAACATTTAAAATAAAACAATACTAAAGATGTGCAGATTACTACAGTAGGGCAGCACGATTTTATCAATCTCCATTCCTTTATCAAAGTATATCTGGTTGTATGTAAAAACATTTTCCTGTCTGATCATCTCATGACTGACCGCATGATAAGATGCTCCAACTTTAATGGTATGTTCATATTTTTTATGCAGCTCATTGATATTAAATCCCGATATATATACTTTTTCAGAATATCCATTATGGTCAAAGCATTCTATCATTTCATAATTCGTTCCCCAATCGGAGCATACAAGAACTGACATACCATTATATTTTATATCAGTATGTATTTGAATTTGCTGAGCCTCGCATATAACATTATTACATTCACCTCTCAAATCTATGTAAAAAAACTCTGAACCATTTTCATACAGTTTATTTTGATATTCCGGCTTTACAACGACATATTCACTGGTTCCGGTAAGGTCATGATTTAATTCCCCTGCCTCTGCTGCAAGACCTTTATTATTAAAATATCTGCTCAGCGGTACTACATAAAAATTATCTGGTTCCGGCTTTATTTTATTATGTACTCTGGTATCATTTTTTTTGTCAATAATCTGCAGCATCAGATGATACGCCTGTTCTTCCAGATCGGCAATATCACATATAAATTTTGAAATACTTTCATTCATATTCATACGCCAGTTTAAAATCATCTGCTTATATAGCATAGTTATAATGTTATTCCATCTGCTGCTGATAGTCAGCAGCAGATGTTCAACCGGTTCAAAGTTCAAATTTAAGTCATTTCCGGCACTATGCAGAAATGTATTAAATAAGTCTCTTCCCATGATCACTTTTCTAATCCCCATAATAAGAGGGGAATACAATACATCCTCTTCACCATATGGGGGCCGATATTCTATTTGATGATCAAAATACTTTTTAAAATCTTCTGCAAATTCTCTGATTCCATTAAACATTTTTGTATCTATCAGATTTCCGCAATTTGTATATTTCAATAATAACTCACCCGGTGTCTCAGTATCCTCTCCAAGCTTATTAAATTCTACATAGAATTTACAGGCATCTGTTAAAACTTCAAATTCTACTTCATATACCTCATCTACAAAATCCGTATCTACAAGATGTATTTTTTTACTTGCAGTATCTAAATCTGAAACCAGGACAATATGCTGAGTGTGCATAATATGATACATACCATTCCAAGGGGTGTAAAAGTTATCTATATGTATTAATGTAAGAATATTGTTTTTCAGATTCACAGAAATCACATTCAGCAGTTCTTGAAAATCTTCATAATATATTATTTTAAATTCTGTTTTGCATGTTTCCTTTAAGGACTCACGCATATGATGTTCTAAAAGCATGCCCTGTCCCAGAGTTTCATTCTTCTTGGCATAATCAAATCGCCAATATCTGGCATATGTTTTTTCATAATTTTGACCGGTCATCTTGGAATAACTTAATAATGCATTATCCCAGCACATAGGTAAATACACTAAATGTTTATTACTGTTAAAACAATTAATCTTCATATTTTCCTCCATTCTGCCGAGCCAAATGTCAGATTTGGCGATGGCATCACTAATTTTTGACGCTTGTCGGCACAAATTTGCTGGTTGAATAAAATATTATCAAATATTTTATTCACACTATCCCTCATTTCTGCATTGTCTTATGACATATAATTCGCAACAATATCCACAATTGAATGATAATCAGCTTGTAAACTTACAGCGATATCTCCATCATATATATCATATATTTGTTTATTCGGATCGGTACAGTATATCTGCAGATCACTATTTATGCTTATCTCATTATTAAATACAGCTATCGCAATATCAGGCTCCATTCTGTTTATGCATTGATAAACGAAATTATTGATAATTGTTCCTGTGGTAATGTATGTATACCCATATACAGGACTACTTACTTCATCTGATAACAGCATCGTTCCATAATTAGAATCCTTAAATTTTTTAGCAATCTTTTTACCAAATGCAAGCTGCATATTTCTGTCTTTGCATATAATTGATATGATTGGAATTTCGGTATTTTCTAACTTTTCTATATAAGCCTGCTGTAGCGTATTTGGGCTGCTGCTCGACCATACTAAGCAATCCTGTTGACTTATCAAATACTTTCTAAATTCTTCGTTTACTTGACCACATACGACGACTCCGATAAGATACTTTTTATTAATTTCCAAAAAATTAATTAATCGTTCATATCTCATATCCTTATCAGGAAATATAATAACGCTGACATTTTTATTCAATTTTACTGCTTCAAGTTCATTTATACCTATATTTTCTATACGATAATCACACAATTCACTTTGAAATTTTCCCGCAAAGTCTATCACACAGGCAGAATCTATAAAATCAGCGGCAAATGTCTGATTTATATTAACTTCCTGCTGATTCTCCATCAATAATGAATCCATAAATAACTTATATTTCACTTGCGCGATTGACAAGTTATTACCTTTTAAATACCCATATACTTTTGCAGTGATATACGGAGCCGCATAGCTATTGGCGAAGGGTGTACATTCACCCTCCAGATTATGATATGGTGACGCCAGAATCTCTGCATCATTTAAATAGAACATATTATAACTATACTTTCTTCCTCTATTCAGATCAAATGCTTTTACGCCGATTACCCCTGATAAGCATGCCGGTATTGTATACTTTCCGGCATTATGGCAAGCCGCTACGATAATACTGTTATGGCTGATCAAGTGTGCAGTTTTTTTTCTTAAAGGCTCAAAATCAGTATATTGGGTTGAGCCAATGCTCATATGGATTAACTTTATATGATTAGCCAGGCACCAATCCAAAGCTGCCAATAATTTATTACATTTTCCGTAACACGTATCATCCAATACTTTGATACTAATAATCTCACTATCAGGAGCATACTTTTTGATAATTGCAGCACAAATACTGCCATGACTTTTTTTATACATATTGTATTTTTCTCTTTTGATCACTTTGTTATTTTCATCTATGGCCAAATTTATGATATTGTCTTCTTTCAACCAGCCTTCATTCACTCCATCATCTAAGATAACTATCTTCATCTTACTTCTCCATGTCCCACACTGCTGCCTTTCTGCTCCTGTAAATCTATATATTTATCAGACTGATATTTAAACAACACCGCATATCGCTTTTCTCCCGCTATTAATTCTGCATGCGTACCAATCTCTATTATTTTTCCATTCTCAATGACGATTATTTTATCTGCAATAGAAACGTTAGACAATCTATGGGATGTAAATAATGTCGTTTTTTTCTTTGAAAGTTTTCGGATTGTTTCAAATATTTTATTTTCAGCTTCAGGGTCCAATGATGATGAAGGTTCATCTAAAATTACCATTGGGCTGTCACGGTAGAAAGTCCTGGCTAAGGCTAATTTTTGGTTCTGTCCGCCGGATAATACAATCCCTTCATCGTCAAAGATCCTTGTCAAATAGGTTTCCAATCCCTTTGGTGCATCCTCAATGATTTCTGATGCTTCACTATCCTTCATCGCCTGGTAAACTTCTGTATCTTCTTTTTTATTATATTTTTCATAATTTCCCATGATCACATTTTCCCTGATTGTAAATCCATAGACATTAGAATCCTGAAAACAAGAGCTGAATACATCCCTTAAGCTCTCAATATTATATTCTTTGATGTCTTTCCCATTAATCAGTATTCTGCCTCCGTTCACGTCATAAAAACGTAACAATAGCTTTATAATCGTACTTTTTCCTGCACCGTTTATTCCAACCAGTGCAACATTCTCCCCTTTATCAATTTCAAATGAAACATTGTCCAAAACATTCGTTTCTGTACCCGGATATGCAAATGATACATGATCAAATTGTATTGTTTCTACTTCTTTTAGCTGCAAATCTCCCTGACTTGCAATTTTATCTTTCATTTTATCAAATGACTTTACATTATCAATTCTTAATTTATCGTCATATATTTGGATCAGACCAAGGAACATAATTGTGATGCTGCCTGTTAGCTGGGCTATTAATCCACTGTATAATGAATAATCACCCAGAGTACTCGTACCATCCATAACTCTAACGGTTATGCTTAGTAAAATGATAAGCTTAACAATATATGGCAATGCATCAGAAAAAGCAACCAGTACTGTTTTTTTCTTACTTGCTTTTTTTCTCTCCTTAAAAAGATTTTTCCAAATGGTTTCATACTGCATTTTTATTCTCTCACCATTTTTAAACATTCGAATGTCACTGGTATACTGCCTTAATGTAGCAAGAGAATATAAATATCCCTGCTTTCTCTGCTCATTAATCTGATCAAGTGATAATAAGTATAACTGCTTCGTAAATAATTTATTAATAATACTGGAAGGGACAGATACTGCAAGCAATATGAATGCAAACAAAAGATTTTGCCGACAAACAATTAAAAAGATTATCATAAATGAAATAAAAAAGCTGATACAGTTTATCGCACTCCACATAACATTTAATACAGAATGCATATCCATGCGTACCGCTTCAAACTTATCATAATACTCAGGATTATCAAAGAATTCCATATCTGCCTTGATACCTCGGTTCATCATTTTCATACTGATATCCTTCTGCATGATTTCATTATGCAGACTTTCCGCCAGTTCTTCAATCCTGGTAAAAATCATATAGACGATCTCAGCTGCTACTGATGCGGTTATTAATAAACCGATAAATACTAATATATTGCCTACCTTATAACTACCTGCCATTGCATCTAAGATATATTTACTGCAAAATGTGATAAAGATTGAAATCAACGGCTGGACTATTTTTATCATCATACGGATTATTGTATATAATGGAGAGGATCTCCATGACAGTCCAAAGCAATATCTAACGGTACTAAATATTTGTTTTAATTTTGTCATTAAATTATCTTTTTCATTATCCATAATTCCTCCATAAAAAAAGTTCGGCCGGCGCCGAACTTTGCAAGAATGCTTCACATTCTTGTTGGCGTGGTACTACAATTTGGCATACTTTCTTAATAGATAAAAAGCACAGAAGGGAGGGGACTTATTAATTCTGTGCTATGCTCCTAAAGTACCAGAGCAAACCTATCATTAACTGTCATTTCTGTTACAGTAAACACTATTTTGTACTACGCATGTAGCTAGCCGTGGAAGTGGCACCATTTTTATTATTTACGGTGGCCATTTCCTGAGTAATAACAGAACTTGAGCAATTACATGTACCACAAGTGCATGAACATGAGCATGCATATGCTTCAATTGACATTTCAGTTATATTTGATTTTTTTCCTAATTTTTTCACTATGTAATCTCCTTTCAAATATAAATATATATAGCAAACTGCATACAATCATTTATTCCCTCCCAAAATAATTATTGTATTTGTTTAGCTAACACTTCTGATAAGCTGCTTTATTCCATTCATTGTATTAAATTCATAATTTAGAATTTGATTAACATCAATTGTTATTCCAAAATACTTTTCTACTTCTAAAAAAATGTATAAAACATCCCTTCCTTGCAGCCTAAAAACTGTACCCGTAAATGGTTCATCATAATTTTGGGGGCAGACTAATCTTGGATTTACCTTTACCTTATGTACTAAAATATTCTCAATTTCAGATATAATTTTGCTTTGACCAATACTATTTTCTAAGATATCATTCATCAACTTTACCTCCTAAACGATATTAACTGCTTGACCATATTCAGACAGCGTATGAATCATTTCATCAAACAATATGTCGGCTTCCTCACCATTTTCACAATTATAGAAAGGAATAAGACTATCTCTGTTATATTTTGAAACAGTATCATTTATGATTGACTGTTCATACCATACAAACGGAAGTTCAATATTCTTTTCTCGTATATCCGTTTCATCTAATCCCTTATTCGTCAGATTCACCGCATTAATTTCAAATCCAAACCGATATTTAAATGTATCACTCAGCATGGTAAACATTTTTGGTGCTGCATCAGTAAAATGAGAACAGTAAATCATATAGTCTCCCCTTACAGCCTGACTGATCATAAAAGGATAAACTCCATATTCATTCGTTATCATAGTATTATATTTCATTAAGCCCCCCGGCAATTGAATCACTATCACATCAGGATTTTTCTCCTTTTGAAGATGATATACGTAAGAATTAAAATAATTAATTTTATCTTCTTCTTTCATTCCCGTCTGATAAATAAAAGCAGGAATCGTCTCAATCTGAAAGAGATTGCTATATTCAGGGTTTCCTATGCTTAAAACCTTGTAACCTTGACCTTGTAAATATAGGGTTGTTTGTAACAACATTTCAAAACCTTCAAAACCATCCATCACTTCTCCAATAAATATCACCGGTACATCAATCTTTTCTATTCCGGTAACATCAGTATCAGGTTTGTTATTATCCCACCATTGCATTTCCTCTTTACAATATGTAAACGATACATCTTTCTGTTTACTAAGTTCCTTTAAATCTAATAAGTCTTTATCATATAATTTACAGGTGCATATCACTTCTTTTTGCATTGTTATTGCATTTTTTATCTGGGATATAAGATGATCGTAGATAGCCATGCTCTTTATACCATCTGTAACAAGCAAAACATCGCTATTTAGTAAAGCTGCTTCGATATTATTGGTTACGATATATCCGGTCTTACTTTTTCTATATGCTTCTCCTGCATCTTTACCGTTAATCCCAAACCCCATAGGAGCAACAACATTGCTTATCTTATATTCAGAACTCATTACATTTAAATATTTTATAACAGGGATAAATGCATCATGAAACGGATATACGGTTACTTTTTTACTCATACATGCCTCCTGACTATACTTTCATTACATGCTTCTTCCAATGCAATCATATCTAATAATTGCTCTTTCACAGTGTCTTTAACTCCGTCACAATATGACAGCCGCTGATCCGGATTTAGGCAATTCCCATCATCAGCTTGTTTTGCGCAAAGATTGCAATGTATTAATGCCCAACAATCACGGCATTTTTCTGCGGTTATACTGGCTACATTAAGCAACGCCTTTGCATTTTCTATATTGAACCCATCATCAGCATTTCCAATATTCATGACTTCGGAACTTTCGCTTACTCTTTCACAAGGATAAAAATTTCCTTCTGTATTTACCAGTAATCTAAGATGTCCTGGAATACATGGTCCGCCTGGAGCCATTGAATCACTTAATTTGCCTGACTTACCCATATTTGCTTTTTTATCATTTAATTGATTTATTTCCTGTAGGGCAATTGGTGAAACCTTACTTCCATCAACCCTTCCTAATTTGCTTAAAAATGCTAAAAATAAATGATAGTTCATTTTCTCATTGAATTTATCTGAATAGGATACTTTTTCCATTGAGTATATGTCATCAATAATTGATGGACTGACATTTGCAGAATTCATATAATCATAATCTGTAAAAATAGTATTGATACTGTTAAAATCATTTTGCGGATTTACTACCATACTGAATAACACTCTATTATAATACTCAGGAAATTGTTTTCTAAGCCTTTCCATATTTTCAGATACCATCTGAAATGAACCCTGACCATTGGCTGCAAACCTTCTCGATTTATTATGAATTTCCTCTGGCCCGTCAAGGCTTACTGCCAGATTTATGTCATGTTTCACCAGATATTCTATTATCTCATCATTAAACAAAGTCCCATTCGTAGTAATACTAAATGTTATTCTTTTACCAAAAAACAATTCTTCTGCATATTCTACCACTTGTTTCATAAGATTAAATTCTATTACTGGTTCCCCACCATAAAAACCGATATTGACAGATTGGCTGTCTACTGAATGCTCCCAAAGAAAATCAACAGCCTTCTTCGCCGTTTCAAATGACATTCTCTTGGCCGAGTGCGTCCGCTGGGATTCGTTGTTAATATCAGAATACACACAATAGGAACATCTTAGATTGCAAGCCTGGGTAAGTTGTAACGTCATCTTTGCAATTTTCCGATCTAAATAATCATCAATATAATCTAGTTTGGAATGTTTTATTTCACTTGGATGATTATCTGAAAGATAACCCATTGACTTAAAGAATTCAATTATCTCGGTATCTTCCTCATCTAATTCACCCTTTTTATTTCCTACAATGATCTGTAAAGCATGATAGGCTTTTTCTGATACTGATACAATTTCGTCTCGGTTTACATCATAAATATATTTACCTCGCGGCGTACTAAGCAATTTAATAAATGGTATGTTTGTGTTCATCTTTATACCCATTGCATATCGCAAGCTTGCTTGCGATACTGCCACAAATAAATAGAGTGAAAGAATTAAATTGTGGCATCCTTTCTTTATTTATATTTTCTTTCACTCTTTCTCCTTTTTCCTTTCCAACCTAGCTCATCTTATTATAGAAAAATGCCAGCTTACCCGTTGTTTCCTGAGGAAACAAATGAGTTGAAAACTCAAATTCATACTCTGCATTTTTTAGTAATGGCTGGTTAACATATTTAATAAATAGTTCCTGAATCGTATCTTTCCACCCTTTATATGCCGGCTTAATTGCCAGTTTCACAGTGAAATTGTTTATATTGTTCTGAATTACCTGAAATTGATTAATTACCGGTCCTATTTCTTCACTTACGTGCTCAATGGATCGAACAAATACGTAGGCTGGTATCTTTTCATTTTCCTCCACAACTACAAAATCACTGATCCTTCCATTTGTTAATTCTAATTTCTGGAGTGTTGCGTTTGTCTCTTTATCTATATTGTTAAATAGCCTCCCCCTGTCACCTGTCTTATATCGTATAAATGGCATGGCATGATTCGTCAATGAAGTAACATAGATATCACCTTCTTCTCCGTCTCGGGTTTTCACTCCATTTTCAAACACTTCTACATATACGTTAGAACCATGACAAATGAGCTCACTTCCTCCCATATAGGTGGCAATACTATTTGTCTCCACACAGCCATATTGATTATTTATTTTACAGCCAAAGGCTTCATCTAATATTTCTTTGTATGATTCAAACAGAATTTCACCGGAAAATTCTATGTATTTTAGACTTCTTAGTTTTGGGAGCTCATAGGCAAGGATGCACTCAGCAAGCAACAATGCTGTTGATGGCTGCAGCAACATCCAAACCGGATCATATTCGTATATTTTCATATATATCTCTTTAAGCTCATCTGTATTTAATGACTTTTTATTGAATCCCAGTTCTTTTTTTAACAGTGATTCTTTTTCATCCTTCTCATCAACCAACTTATTATTAATATAATCAGTTGTATAAAAGTAACAAAGCCTATCATTTGGAGAAACACCATAGTATTTTTTTCTAATCCACCACAGTTCAAGCAAAGAATTCCTGTCATCCGCTTCATGCCAATATACTTTCAGAAATTGACCGGTAGATCCTGACGTCCGTCTGATTAGCATCTGTGAATTATAGGGATAGTGATTATATGGTTCAGATAACGTTGATAGCGAAGTATTTTGCATCATACTCTTATCAATGAACGGTAGCTTTTCGAAATCGTCTATTGTTTTTATATTTTCAATATTAATCCCATTCACTTTTGCTAGCTCCTGATAAAACGGAACTGTCTGATATGCATGCGAGGTGATATCCAGCAATTTTTTATCCATATTTTATCCCTCCTTTTTTCTGATAATATATCCTACTAAAGATTGAAAATTTGTCATATTGTCGATTGCAGTATATCCATCAACAATTTCTATCGCAAATTGTTCTTCAACCTCTACCAGCAAACCTACAAAGCTTACAGAATCCATTTTCAGATCATAAATTAAAGAGGTATTATCAGTTATCTCATCCCTGTTGACCTGTTTACTACAAACACTAATTATTATGTCCTTTAATTTCTCCTCTATCATTTCTCTCATGTGCTTATATCCCTTTCTTTTTTGTTTACTAATCTTAGATTGCAATATATTTATTTAAATTTTTATATAATACTTTTCCTGATTCATTCATCGGGATTTCCTTTATCTCTTTTACATGAAATGCAGTTCTGTTAATTCCTGTGATATCTGCCAAATAATAATCTATCCCTTTTAATTTTGTTTCATCAACAGTAAATACATAAATATTATCTTCTGTACCATATACACATACTTTTGCATCACTGTATTTATTTCTGATGATTCCCTCCAATTCATCAAGATTGACCCTGTTTCCAAAGACTTTTAAATCTCTTTTTTTTCGTCCTACAATATAATAATATCCATCCTTATCCCTATTTGCCAAATCTCCGGTTTTCAGCACTTTGTTCCTTTCATCGCCCTTATATAAATCGTAACAGCTGTCTGCATAGCCCATTGTAACGTTTTCACCTTCATAAACTAATTCACCGGTTTGTCCTGGAATATCAATCGCTTCCCCGCTGTCATCAATCAGGCTGAACTTGCCGCCCGGAATAGGGATTCCGATACTACCACACTTTTCAAGACTTTTTCCTGCAGGAAGATAGGACATTCTGGCAGTCGCTTCTGACTGTCCATACATAATGATAAACTGTTTATTATTCTTGGCAGCATATTCAGCCATTTTTTTATGCAGTGATAAATTCAGCTTACCTCCTGCCTGGGTCATTGTCCGTATGCTTGGGATATTAAATGAGTAAAAATTTATAGTATCTAAAATTGTATAGTGGTATGGCACACCTCCAAAGGAAGTTACCTCCTTTTCATTTACTAAATCCCAAAATTCTCTCTGAAATAAACTCCTTTCTGTTAATACTATTTGTGCTCCTGCATATAAATGGCTGTTAATGATTGATAGTCCGTATGTATAATTCATTGGCAGGGTTGTGACCGGACGTTCTTTCTCATCCAGTTTTAAGTACTCAACGATTGATTTTATATTGGCAATTATATTTTCACTGCTTTGCCTGACCATTTTAGGACTGCCTGTAGAACCAGACGTGGACAATAATAAGCCCAGTTCTCCGTTGATTTCATAGTCTGTTATATAATCAGTTTCCAGCAATAAATAATCCTCCAGCTGATATACTGCATTAAAATTAGAAAACTCATTTTTTCGTTGGTGGGGAATCCATAGATATTTAGGATGATAACATTCCATTAAATGTTGAATAAAAGAAAATTCCATATGACTGTTAAGGAGCAC
>Ga0153924_1000865_pt1 | contig 17507 bp, 12 predicted proteins | sample TSNJ008MetaG_FD_104709 | JGI IMG/M metagenome (GOLD analysis project Ga0153924, IMG submission 104709) | Attine ant fungus gardens microbial communities from New Jersey, USA - TSNJ008 MetaG | ecosystem: Host-associated > Fungi > Mycelium > Unclassified | place: USA: New Jersey, Wharton State...
CTTCTCCGCGTGATTCTCGAGCGCCGGTACGGCGTTCGGCCGCGTTACGAGGAATCGGATCGCCCGTTACAAGTGGCGGCGCAAGGCCACCCTGCACTCTTGATCGGCGATTCGGCGATCGACGCGCTCGAGCGCTTTGCGCGCGAGGACGTGTACGATTTGGGCACGTTGTGGCACGAGTGGACCGGCCAGCAGACGGTTTTTGCAGTGTGGGCAGCGCGCCGTGACGCGTACGAACGCGATCCGGAGGCGATTCGCGAGTGCATGCATGCGCTCACCGACAGTTATACCTGGTCGCGCTCGCACATGGATGCGGTCATTTCAGCCGCGCAGCGGACGCGACCGCGCCTCGCGGGCTTCTACGAATCGTACTACGGGAAGTTAAACTTTACGTTCCACTCCGCGGCGCAGAGCGGTCTGGGTGCATTCTGCCGCGAGTTGTACGCGATCGGGGCAATCCCGTCGGTTCCGCATGCTCTTCCAGAGGCTATCGGTGTCGTCACTCGCTAGCTTGCTCGATCGCGCCGCGAGCGGCGAGCGCCTCTGCTTCGATGAAGGCGTACGCATCTATCGCGAAGCGGATCTGCACGAGCTCGGCATGGCCGCGCACGCGCGGCGCATGCAACTGCATCCCACGAACGTCGTTACCTACGTGATCGACACCACGATCGATTACACCAACGTGTGTAACGTGCACTGCACGTTTTGCGCATTCTTCCGCCCCGAACATCACAAGGAAGGGCGCACGCTCTCGCACGATCAGGTGCTCGCCCGCGTGAAATACGCTGCCGACCAAGGCGCGACGCAGATCATGATTCAGGGCGGCGTCAACCCGGACTTGCGTCTGCCATGGTACGAGGAACTGTTCGAGCGCGTTCGCCGCGAGTATCCAAATGTCGACATTCACTCGCTCTCGGTATCCGAGGTCACGGGTCTAGCGAAAATCGAGGGTATGACGCCGCGCGCCGTTCTCGAGCGTCTGAAGGAAGCGGGATTGAAATCGCTCCCCGGCGCTGGGGCGGAAATCTTGGTGGAACGCGTACGCAAACGCATCTCGGCGCGGAAAGTGACGCCGAATGAGTGGCTCGACGTCATGCGTCAGGCGCACCATTTGGGCATGCCCACGACCGCCACGATGATGTATGGCTCGATCGAGACCGACGAAGAGCGAATCGAGCACATGCACGTGCTGCGCGAGCTGCAAGACGAAACCGGTGGGTTCACCGCATTCATTCCGTGGTTCTACGTACCGTTCAAGACGCCGCTGCGTGGTAAGGAAGCCACGGCACTGGAATACCTGCGCGTTCTCGCGGTTGCGCGCCTCTATTTGGATAATTTCGCGCATCTGCAAGCGTCCTGGCTAACACCCGGCATGAAGATGGGCCAGCTCGCACTTTTCTACGGGTGCGACGACATGGGCGGCGTGATCATCGAAGATCGTGTCGTACGCGATGCCGGCGCGAGCAACGTAGCGACGCGCCGCGATCTGGAGAACGCTGTGATCGGTGCCGGCTTCGCGCCCGTGATCCGCGACACGTATTGGAACGTGCGCAGCAACATGGCGCTGGCGACCGCTTAAGCAGCTACTTCGCGGATCGTCGCAGCGCCGAGCACTTCGTCACGCTCGTCGAACATCGCGACGAGTTGCCCCGGCGTCACGGCGCGCAAGGGAAGGTCAAACTCCAGGCTGAGCGTACCGTCTGCCTCGAGGGTAGCTAACGCCGGCGCAGGGGTTGCGCGGTAGCGCACCATGGCTTGCACGCGAGCCGGGCCATGCGAAAAGTGCTCCGGGCGAATCAGGTTGACTTCATCGGCGCGCAGCCCGAGCGAGGATAATTCGTCCTCGCGACCGATCACGATCGTATTGGTTTTACTGTCGATGCGGGTCACGTAGCGCGCGCCGTCACCATGCGCGGGAAGCCTGGCACGTTGACCGACCGTGTAATTCGCGATCCCGGCGTGGGTTCCGAGCGTCGTGCCGCTTGCATCCACGATAGCCCCTTCGCGATTGATCTCTGGCCGAATGCGCTCGAGCACGTCGCGATAGTCGCCGCCTTCCACAAAGCAGATGTCTTGCGATTCGGCCTTCTCGTGCACGGGGAGTCCCATCCGCCTCGCGTGCTCTCGCGTCGTCGCCTTTCCCATCGCGCCGACGGGAAGCAAAAGCCGGTTTAACTGGCCGCACGTCAACTGAGCGAGCGCGTACGATTGATCTTTCGCGTTGGGCGTGCGATAGAGGTGCGGGCCGTCCTCGCCGTGTTCGAGGCGAGCGTAGTGTCCGGTTGCGACGTACCGCGCGTCCAGACGATCGGCGTACTGCGAAAGCGTTCCGAGTTTGACGAAGTTGTTGCAGGAGACGCACGGATTGGGCGTGCGCCCGTGGGCATAGTCGTCGACAAAGCGCTCGATCACGTTGCGGCGAAACGTTTCTTCGAAATCCAAAACGTAGTGCGGGATTCCGAGCACGGCAGCACTGCGACGCGCGTCGTCGAAGTCGTCAATGCCGCAGCAGCTCCTCGCATGCGGCGCGCGCGTGGGCGTGTACATCTTCATCGTGATGCCCACGACGTCGTAACCCGCCTCCACCAAGAGACCTGCGGCTACTGCGGAATCGACGCCGCCGCTCATGGCGGCGATGACCCTGGGTTTACTCATAAATCGCTAGCACAGGATAACAGGAAGCAGGGACTAACTCAAAGCCCCAATGCCAGCGCTGGGTGAGCGGTTTCGTACCGCACGCGAGGCTCGCGGCCTCACGCTTTCCGACGTGGCCGAGCACATTCGCATCCGCTCGGTCTACCTGGCTGCGATCGAAGACCAAAATTGGAACGCGATCGGGGCCCCGGTCTACATCCGAGGGTTCCTGCGGACGTACGCGCGCTTTCTTGGGCTGGACCCCGAGGAGGTCGTGACCGAGTTCAATGAAGGGAACGGCGTTCCGCCGGTGATACACGCGGCGACCGTTTCGGGCGGCACACCGCGAACCAGTTACGTCGCAGAGCACGAGTCCTCGGGACGGAATCTCTCGCCTCTGATATGGATCGCTTCGATCGTGGCGGTCGTGCTCATCGCATTCGTCTTCTATAACGAAGTGACGATGCACGCGCGGGGGACGGTGAGCGCACTTCCTTCTAATACCGCAACGGCTGCCGGCCCGGTTTCGCCGGCCGCCGGCTCAACCGCGCCGGTCGACCAGGCCGCCAGTTCCGTGCCGGCTGTCACGAGCAGCCCCGTTAGCGTAGCGACGCAGACGCTGGAACTGCGGTTTTCGGCCCCCTCGTGGCTTAGGGTGACGGTTGACGGGAATGTTAGCATGGAGGGTACGTTTCCGGCTGGAACGGTGCGCCGCTTCCACGGAAAGACCGCGAGCCTGAGGATTGGCAACGCCGGCGGAGTCGAGGTCGTCGTCGACGGACGGAGCCTTGGCCGATTGGGACCGGTCGGTGATGTCGTCGACCGCAGTTTCGCGCTGTAACTACAAAGTCAAAGGAGCCCGAGCGTTCATGCCGAGCGAGGCCTCGTTCGACGTCGTGTCGCGCATCGACCAGCAAGAGCTGGATAACGCACTCAACCAAACTCGTCGCGAGATCGAGAACCGGTTCGATTTCAAGCACTCGAAGACGTCGATCGAAAGCGATGACAAGAAGATCACGATCGTCTCGGATGACGAGATGAAGATGCGCAACGTTATCGACGTGCTCCAAAGTAAAGCGACCAGACGCGGGATCGACGTGCGGGCGTTCGAGTTTAGCGAGCTCGAACCGGCTGCCGGCGGGACGGTCCGGCGCGTGATCACGCTGCGAAATGGGATTCCGAAGGAGAAGAGTAAGCCGCTCATGGAGCGGATCAAAGCGCTCAAGCTCAAAGTGACCGCGCAGTATCAGGACGAGCAGATACGCGTGTCCGGAAAGAGCCGTGACGACCTTCAAAAAGTCATCGCGGAGCTCAAGGGCATGAACTTCGAGCTCCCTCTCCAGTTCACGAATTACAGGTAGCGGTTTGCCAAGCGTCTCTTTCGTCAGTTTGGGATGTGCCAAGAACCTCGTCGACACCGAGGTCATGATCGCTAAGCTGGGCGCCGCGGGATACGAACTTGTCGGCGACGCCGACGAAGCGGATACCGTCGTCATCAACACCTGCGCGTTCATCGATCCGGCAAAAGCCGAATCAACGGAGGTCATTCTCGAACACGCACAGCGTAAACGCCGCGGTCAGCAACTTGTGGTCGCGGGGTGTCTTGCACAGCGCTACGGCGAACAATTGCAAGCACTGGTTCCCGAAATCGACGGCGTCGTGGGCACCGGGTCGTACGCCAGCATCGTGGAGTTGCTCGACGACGTTCACGCCGGCGCGAGGCCGATTCGGCTCGCTTTCGAAACGGAGCCGGAGCACGATTTTCTACCGCGCTTGGTGACGACTCCGCGCGCCACCGCGTACTTGAAGGTCGCGGAAGGCTGCGATCATCCGTGTACCTTCTGCATCATTCCCAAGCTGCGCGGGAGATTCCGCAGCCGAAGCCAGGAGTCGATTCTCAAGGAAGCGCGTGCGCTTGCGGACGGCGGCACGAAAGAGCTCATTCTCATCGCCCAAGATACCTCGATGTATGGCCGCGATCGCGGCGCGCGTCGCGGAGGCTTGGCGAATCTGCTCGAGCATTTGCACCAGATCGACGGTATCGATTGGATTCGCTTGCTCTACTTATATCCGGCCACGGTCGATCGCGAATTGATCGATGCGATGGCGGCTCTTCCCAAGGTTTGTAAGTACATGGACATGCCGCTCCAGCATGCGCATCCCGATGTGCTGCGCGCGATGCTGCGACCCGGGAACGGCCAGCGCTACCTCGAGATCATCGACGATTTCCGTGCACGCGTGCCGGGGATCACGATGCGCTCCACATTCATCGTGGGCTTCCCAGGTGAGACCGAGGAACACGTGTCATACCTTGCAGAGTGGATCGAACGAGCACAGCTCGACCGGGTGGGCTTTTTCGAATACAGTGCCGAGGAGGGTACGCCCAGCGCCGAGCTGCCGAATCGCGTTTGCACGCGTGAAAGGCGCAAGCGATTGGTGCGATTGCGTGACGCGCAACGCGCGGCATCCGAACGAGCGCGCAGCAAACGGCTCGGCAGCACGGTGCGCGTGCTCGTAGAAGAGCGGCGGCGGCTGCGTAAGAGCGATCCTTTCCGATTGCCGCTTGGTGCTTCCGAAGTCTGGTTCGGGCGATCGCAGGGCGAGGCGCCCGGCGTGGACGGCGGCGTGTTTTTCACCGGTGAGGCCGCTATCGGCGATTTCGCCGACATCACGCTCGACGGTCACGGGCCGTTTGACTTCCACGGACATTCGATCGTACGGGAGACGGTTGCGCTTGGGTAAGCACATGGATCCGATGTTTCTGCCGGGACACGAAGGAAAGCAGCCGCAACCCATGTGGCTGACGCGCACGGCATTGGTCGCCGGTCTGTTGCTCCTCGGTTTAGGGTCGACCCTGGCGGGGTTTGCGATCTTCACGCATCGCAATCCGATCCAAGTGATTACGCAAACCTTCGTGCCCACGCCGCAAGACGTCTTCGGGAAGTCGAACTTGCTCGTTCTAGTCGAAGGCATTGACTACGACTACACGGGCAATGACATCGAGTACTCGACCAGTTCGCGCAGCGACATGATCAAAGCCGTCAACCTGGATTTCGATAACGCAAACGTGTATGCGCTCTCGGTGCTGCGCGACCTGGAAGCGCGGATGCCCAACGGCAGCATCCGCAAGATCAATCAAGCGCAATCCGACGGCGGCCCCAAGGAAGCACAAGCGGTCATCGCCTCGTTTCTCGGCATCCCCGGTTTCGATCGTTATGTGCTCCTGCGCATCGACGCAACCAAGGACCTCATCAACGCGATCGGCGGCGTCGACGTCTACGTGAAAACCTCGGATTGCCTGATGAACCATACCGGATGCACGGGCGGGAGCGTCGATTACGACGACTCGTGGGGCCATCTGCACGTCCACCTTACCGAAGGCATGCACCATCTCAACGGCGATCAGGCCGTGAGCTACGGACGATTCCGCCACGATTGGTGCAGCGATCCCTGCCGCGTGATGCGCCAGAACGACGTCATCATGGCCGCACTCAACAAGCTGCGTGGAAATAAGCTCAACACCCTGGTGCACGCGAGCGACATCATGAACGTCGTCCATCGGGACGTTCAAACCAATTTCACGCAGTCCGAGCTCGTGACGCTGGCTTCGTTTTTCTCCGGGATCTCACTGCATAACGTGCATTTCGCGCAGACGCCATATACCGCTGACGAGGAATTGGCCGACGGCGACGATTTGGTTCCCGACAGGCCGGCAATCGATAAGCTGGTCCAAACAATGCTGATCGCGCCGCCGACGCCCGAGCCCTCGCCGGATGCGATGGCGCTGGCCTCGATCGCCGCGCAATCGTTGCGAGTCGACGTCGAGAACGGCAGCGGGGTAGCCGGAGCGGCCAAGCTCGTTGCAGCGCAGTTGCACAAGCAAGGTTTTACGATCGGTGACGTGGGCAATGCCGACACCGACGATCATGCCAAGAGCGAGATTCGCGAGCACTCGAGCGTGACGTTTGCCGGGGCGAAGGTGCGTTCGGCGTTGCCACAGGCATTTGCACGGATTCCCGTCGTCGCGCAACCAGCGTCGGGGATTTCACCTGCGCCGAGCGATGTAACCGTGATCGTCGGACGCGATTTGGCCAGTGCGGCCGTCGCAGCCTCGAACGCTCGCGCGACGGCCACGCCAAGGATCTAGGGTGTCAAGAACCTTGAAAGTCGTTATATCGATACTCGCTATCCTCGCGCTCGGTACCGGAGGATGGCGCATCTTCCGTCACGAGAGCAACTTGGTTCCCGCAATCGTTACGCCGAACATGAACGTGCACGACGAGTTCTCGGGCGACTTCTCGGCGCGGTTTTATCGTGTCGTGCACCGCACGATTGCTGCGGACAACTCGCCGCGGCCCAAGCTGATCGCGCTCACATTCGATGACGGCCCGTATCCCATTTTCACGCCGCTGCTCTTAGACGAGCTCAAATCGCTGCATGTCCCTGCGACGTTCTTCTTGATCGGCCGAGATGCGCAGCAGTGGCCGGAGATCACGCAGCGCATCGAAGCTGACGGGAATGAGATCGGCGACCACACATATTCGCATCCCAATCTCGATCAAGAGACTCCCGACGAAGTTCGAGACGAGGTGCTGCGCGGTCGCGACGTGCTCTGGTCGCTCGCGCACGATCCGGCGGTGCGGTCCCTGATGCGCCCACCCCACGGACGATACACGATGACGACGCTACGGACGGTGCAGAGCTTGGGCTATCACGTCGTGCTTTGGACGGACGACTCAGGAGACTGGCGCACGCTGACACCGGCGCACATTGAAAGCGATCTCATCCGTCACGCAAGCTCGCCGGACATCGTCTTGCTGCACAGCGGGAAGCTCGCCACGATCGAGGCATTGCCCGAAGTGGTGAAGCGTTTTCAGCGCGCAGGCTATCAGTTCGTTACGATCGGTGAAATGCTCAAATCGGCTACACCTGCGGCGATCAATCACCCCAAGAAGACGATGGTCTAGTCGATGCCGCGCCAGATCATCGACACCGAATCCGGCCGTCCGGCTTATCGTCGCAGGATTACCCTGCGCTGGATCATCATCGTCGTGCTGGTGGTCATAGCGATTCTTGTCGCCTTTGAGCTGTGGCGCTCGACGCGTCCCAGGATGACGACCGGGATGACCTCCGCTCCAGGAAAAGTGGCCCACGTCCTCCAAACCACGGTCCGGTTCCCACATCCTAGGAGAATGTATGCTGCATAGGCTCGCCCTCGGCTTTGCGGGAGTGGTCACGGCTGCGATTGCGATTGCGGCGTGTAGCTCGAGCGATGCCACCCAGACGATCTCGGTTGGCCCGAATTTCCCTGCGCAAACGCTGTATGCGGCAAATGTGACGCAGAATGCGATCGGCATATACACGCCGGTTCCGCCCAAGACGAGCGGGGTTGGTCCGCAGTATGTGATCGGGGGCAGCAATACGACGCTCCAAGGACCTCAATACCTCGCGCTCGACGCCTCGAACAATCTGTGGGTCACCACCTGGCTCTCGAGCACGACGGCGGGTGAGATTCTCGAGTTCCAAGCACTCGCGACCGGCAATGTACTGCCGTACCAGACGTTCTCTTTAGGAACCGAAAGGCCGCGTGGCATCGCTGCATTCAATTACACCTTTAGCGGCGCGACAAGCCCAACCGCCGTGCTGGCTATTGCGGAGGTCGACCCCGATGCCGCCGCCGGATTCAGCAGCGGGATTGCATTTTTCGAGAGCGCCGCGATCACCGGGGCGTATCAAACTCTTGCCGGACCGAACACCGGTTTGAACGTGCCCAGCGGTATTGCCGTCGACAGCAAGGCGAATGTATACGTTTCCAATTTGCAGGGCGCATCGGTAGAAGTGTTTGCACTTCCGACGCCGACGCCCACAGCGTCGCCGACCGCATCGCCCACCGCAACTGCTTCGCCGACGGCGACGCCCACCGGCGCCACGGCAACGCCGTCGCCGACGCCTTCACCGACGGCATCACCCGTCAACAACACGCCGATCGCGACGATCTCCGGTAGCGCCAGTAAGATCGGACAGCCCACCGGCATCGCCCTCGATACAAACGATAACATCTACGTTTCGGACCAAGCCTCGAGCCTTTGTGCCGCCAAGTGTCCGGCGATCTTGATCTTCCCGGCTGGTTCGAATGGAGCGGTCACGCCGAAAGCGATCTACGGCTCGAAGACCCTGCTGGTCGCCCCGACCGACGTCAAAGTCGACAAGAGCGGGGACATCTACGTCGCCGACGAGGCTGCCGGGCAAGGTGTCATCTACATCTTCGCTCCCGGTGCGACCGGCAATGTAGCGCCCGCCGCGACGTTGAAATCACCCGGTGCAGTGATCGGTCTTGCGCTGATACCGTAACGAAAGGAGCGGCCGCACCGTCCGCACGCACGTCGATCGCCTAGCGGCACTCACACGCCTGGCAGATGCGACGACCCCGGAACGCAAGGCGTCCGCCGTCGCCGCAGGTGCGCTCTCGTGCGTCGGCGCGGGCATCGCGACGGCGTTGCTCTTCGACGATGACGCGGTCGTCACAGCGCTCGAGCCGCCCGGTGCTTCCGGCTTCGCGCTTCGCGACGGATCAGCCGAGTTGCGTCGCCTCTTTCTCCATGCGCTCGCGCGGTTCGGTGACGGTGACGTATCGTTCGTGCCGCGCGATGCTCAACGCCCCTTCGTCGGCGTCAGCTCGACGATCGGCGAACGTGATTTGCTGTTCGCGCCGCTCATTATCGGCGGCCGCACGATGGGCGTCGTGGCGATCGTACTCGACGGCGAGCCGGCGCCGGCACAGCGCGAAGAGTTGGGCGCTTTCTGCGGCGTGGTTACACGGATTCTTGATTCCGAGCGCGCATTGGCGGCGGCTCGGCGACAATCGCGCGACAGTCAGCTCCTAGCAATGGTGAACGAACGCCTGCACAAGTCGCTCGATCGACGAGACGTGCTCTGCGGCATCGTTGAGGGGGTGCGCGCAGCGTTTGCCGCCGACCGGTGTTTCGTATACGAGCGAATCAGCGACGGCGACCATGCGATGGTGGTTGCTGGCGCGTTCAAAGGCGGAGCCGGCAGCGCGCCGAAGTCGGCGATCGCGCTCGACGCCGATTTGCGCAAAGTCTTCGGTGGTCTTACCGTTCGTCGCGATGATCTTGAGGGCGCCAATATTTATGGCGCGAGCGCGCGCAGCGCAATGGCCCTGCCATTCGTTGTCGACGGACGCGTCGAGGATGCGCTCGTGCTCGCATTCGACCGGGCGCGTGCGTTCGATGACGGCGATCTTGCAGCGCTGCGGTCGTTGGCCTTTCACGTCGGTCTTGCGCTTTCGAACGCGCGCCTGTACCAGCGCGAGCGCGCGCGGCGTTCGCAGGCGGAATCGCTCGAACGCGTCGTGCGCATTTTGCGCGACACGCAATACGTCGACGAGGTCTTGCTGGTTTTTGCCGTCACAGTCTCGCACGAACTTCCGCTCGATTGCGCGGCCTATGCGATCGAAGGCGATGCGCTGGTGCGCCGCGCGCTGCGAATCCGTGAGCCTCGCGGATTCGAGCCCGCCGCGAAGATCGACCGCGCGCTGCTCGAGCCGTTCCTCGTGGTGGACGAGCCCTCCGATGTATCGCTGCTGCCGCGCGTCCTGCGCGATGCGCTCTTTGACGGACGTAGCGGCGTGGTAATTCCGCTGCGCTTGGAAGGCACGCTGTGGGGCTGCTTCATCGTGCGCGCCGATGGCGGATTGGACTGGCCTGCAGAAGAGCGTTCGACGTTCTTCCGTACGCTTGGGTCGCATTTGGAAATTGCGCTCGCCAACGCGCACGCATACGAACGCGAACTGCGCCGCGCGCAGGAGCGTGAAACCTTCGCCGAAGCGGCGCGCACGATTCTCAGTCATACGGCAATCGAGTCGCTCGCCGACGTGATGAGCCGGCTTGCGGCCACGCTCGTGCACGCGGAGCGCTCGTGCGTTTTGCGCTGGACGGGCGAGAGCTACGCGGTCGTCGGACAGTACGGGGAGGGCGTCGAGGATACGATCTCGCGAAGTGGATTCGATCTCGTGCATCGCGCCGAACGGCTCAGCAGCTTGGTCGGCGACGAGCGGCGCGTGCAGCGGCTCATCGACGGTCCGGGATACGTGGTGACGCCGCTTTCGCAAACCTCGACGAGCGGCGGCGACTCGATCGACGCATTTCTCTTGGTTGGGCGTTCGAACGACGAGCGCTTCGGCCGCGACGAGTTGCGCATCATGCAGGAACTGGGCGCACTGCTCACGCTCGCGCTGCGCAACCTTGAACTCTACGAGGCGATGAGTCTGGCCAACCGCGCGCTGCAAGAGTCGAGCGAATTCAAGGACGACTTGCTGGCCATGCTCGCACACGACTTCAAAGGTCCGCTGACCGTGATTCTCGGGTATTGCGAACTCCTGCTGGAAACCAAGACCGAATCGCGCGACGAGATCGAAACGGTGTACTCGCAAACGCAGCGCCTCGTGCGTCTTTCCGAAGATGCACTTGTCCTCGCGCAAACGCAGGCGCAAGGTTTCTCTCTCGCGCGTACGATCGTCGACGCCGGCGCTTTCGTTGCCGAGTGCGTCGAGGCCACGGCCCCCAACAACCCGCGCTTGCATGTGTCGGTGCCGAACGAGGGCCTTGCCGTCGAGCTCGATCCGCATCGCTTCCGGCACGTGATCGACAACCTGATCTCGAACGCACTAAAATATTCGACCGAGGACGTCGACGTCGATGTGAGCTCGGAGCGCGAACGCGCGATTATCGCCGTGCGCGACCGTGGCATCGGCATCCCCACAGGAGAGCTCTCTTCGCTGTTTACGCGCTTTGGGCGAGCGAGCAACGCGCGCAGCAAGGGTATCACGGGCTCGGGGATCGGCCTCTACGTAGCGCGCAAGATCGTCGAAGTTCATGGCGGCACGATTTCCGTCGACTCGCACGAGAACGAAGGGTCGACCTTTGTCGTAACGCTGCCGCTGCACTCGTCCTGATTAGGCCCCCGGCGAAAGCAAACTTTTTGCCATGGAGAACGTTAGTAAACCGGTATGTCATTCCTGAAGACCCTCTTTGACGGCAACGAACGCGACATCGTGCGCCTGCGGCGAACGGTCGAGCGCGTGAACGCTCTTGAGTCCGAGCTCGAGTCCCTTTCTGACGACGAGCTGCGCGACAAGACGCCGGCGTTCCGGGCTCGCTTGGCCGAGGGCGAGGTACTCGAGGAGATGCTGCCCGAAATTTTTGCCGTCGTGCGCGAAGCGGGCAAGCGCTCGATCGGAATGCGCCATTTCGATGTCCAGATCATGGGCGGCCAGGTGCTCTTCGAGGGGCGCATCGCCGAGATGAAGACCGGCGAGGGCAAGACGCTGGTCGCGACGCTCGCAGTCTACGCGCGTGCCTTGGAAGGGCGCGGCGTCCACGTGGTAACGGTCAACGACTATCTTGCGCGCCGCGACGCGGAGTGGATGGGACCGCTCTACGAGTTTTTGGGGCTGCGGGTCGGAGTGATTCAGCACGGACTCGAGCCTGCGCAGCGGCGAGAGCAATATGCCTGCGACGTTACGTACGTCACCAACAACGAAGTTGGCTTTGACTACCTGCGCGACAACATGGCGTGGCAAGTCGAAGATCTGGTGCAGCGCGAGCTGTACTTTGCTCTGGTCGACGAAGTCGACTCGATCTTGATCGACGAAGCACGCACGCCGCTCATCATCAGCGGTCCGTCGCAAGAGTCGACCGAACTATATGAAAATTTCGCGCAGATCGTTCCGCGCTTGAAGAAGGACGACGATTATACCGTCGACGAGAAAGCGCATGCGGTTCCGATCACGGAAGCGGGCGTTGCCAAGGTCGAAAAGATGCTGGGTATCAGCAATCTGTACGACCAGCGTAACATCGAACTCGCGCACCAGCTCAACGCGGCGCTCAAGGCGTGGAATCTCTTCCATCGCGACCAGCAGTACATTGTCAAAGACGGCGAAGTTATCATCGTCGACGAGTTCACCGGACGCCTGATGCACGGTCGTCGCTACTCCGACGGCATCCATCAAGCCATCGAGGCGAAGGAAGGCATTAAAGTGCGCGGCGAGGATCAAACGCTCGCAACGATCACCTTCCAAAATCTTTTCCGCTTGTACGAGCATCTGGCAGGAATGACCGGCACGGCCAAGACCGAGGAGCGCGAATTTCGCGATATCTACGGACTCGACGTCGTGGTGGTTCCAACGAACCGGCCGATGGATCGCAAAGATAATCCGGACATCGTCTACAAGTCGGAGAAAGCCAAGTTCGACGCGGTGGTCAACGAGATCATCGCGGAGCACGGCAGGGGCCGGCCCGTGCTGGTCGGCACGCGCTCGATCGAGAAGAGTGAATTGCTCGCAGCGATGCTGCGCCGCAAAGGCGTCGAGTGCAACGTGCTCAACGCGAAGTATCACGAGCAGGAAGCCGAGATCGTCAAAGATGCCGGCCAGGACGGCCAGGTGACGATCGCAACCAATATGGCGGGTCGCGGCACCGACATCAAGCTTGGAGAAGGCGTCGCCGGCAAGGGCGGTCTGCACATCATCGGCACCGAGCGCCACGAGTCGCGACGGATCGACAACCAATTGCGCGGCCGCTCGGGACGTCAGGGCGATCCCGGTTCGTCGCGCTTTTTCATTTCGCTCGAGGACGAAGTGATGCGGCTTTTCGGTGGGGACCGCTTGACCAATGTGATGGAGAAGTTCGGCTTTACCGACGAGCAGCCGATCGAATCCGGCATGGTCTCGAAGTCGATCGAGCGCGCTCAAAGCAAAGTCGAGAATCACAACTACGAGATCCGCAAGCATGTCCTCGAATACGACGACGTGATGAACAAGCAGCGCGAGATCATCTACGCGGACCGGCGCGCCATTCTCGAAGGGAAATTTGATTCGCGCACCTTCATGCTGCAGTCGCTGGAGGCCAAAGTCGACGAGGCAGTCGACCACAACGCCCCCGAGAACGCGCACGCAAGCGAATGGGATTACCAAGAGATGCTCGATTCGCTCGAGACCGTATTCCCGGTTAAAGCGGATCTGAGCGTCGACGATCTCGTGGGCAAGGACCGCGAAGAGATTCGCCGCGTCCTCAAAGAGCGTGCGGTGCAAGCGTTCGAAAAGAAGGAGCGCGAGATCACGCCGGAGATCATGCGGGTCGTCGAGCAGCGGTATCTGCTGCTGCCGATCATCGACCGTCAGTGGGTCGACCATCTCTACGTAATGGATCACCTCAAGACCGGCATCGGCCTGCGCGGATACGGCCAAAAAGACCCGCGTGTTGAATACGAAAAAGAAGCCTACGAGATCTTCGAAGACCTCAAGAACAACATTGCCGACGAAGCGGTGAAGGGAATATTCCGCGTCGTCATCGAGCATGGCCCGCCGCCGGATCAGCGTCCGCCGCGGCCGGTTCCAGCCGGCCCCCAATTCGAAGCGATTCCGAGCGGTGCGATGGTTCCGCAAGCCGTTCCGCAAGGGCGTCTCTCGCCGCACGAGGCCGAGCAATTGCTCGGACCGGCGCCGCAAGCGCAGCGCCGTCCGCAACAATTGCATACCAACCTCGGCGACGCCGAACCGCCGAAACCCGTGCGCGCCGAAGCGAAAATCGGACGCAACGAATTATGCCCGTGCGGAAGCGGCAAGAAATACAAGAAATGCCACGGCGCCGCCTCGGCTTAGCGGGCGTAGAGACATTCCCTGATGCATGCCCCAAGCGAGCTGCATGCATGGTCGAGAATTAAGTGAGCATCGCTTCCGCGACGGCTTGATCTTCGGTCCAGGTGCTGCCTTCAGCCATGAGCTTTGCGCATTCATCGGCGCCGAGCGCATCGCGTAATGCAGGCAGCATCTTGTCGTATTCTTGCTGTTCGGTGTACTCGCGCAGCGCTTCGAGTGCAGCTAGTTGCGCATCGACGTAGCCCAACACGCGCGCCGCGCGGGCGCGTTCTTCGCGTGACGATGCCGCGACATCACGGCCCAGCGTAGCAATCGCCGCCAGGTGCTGCAGTGCGAATGCCACACCCACCGCAAGCTGCGTGTCGCGCGCGGCGGCGAGCCCTTCTCGCGCCGCTGTGCGCGCCTGGTCGTAGCGCTCGAGCGCCAGCAGATACGCCGCCATGTTGCTCAGGTCCACTGCGACATTGCGCGTGTCCTTGAACGTGTGATAGACGGCCAGCGCCTCGTCCGCTAACCGCAGCGCCGTCGCGGCATCGCCGCCGCGAAACTCCGCCTCGGCAAGATTCAGTGCGACCGTGGCCGCGAATCGCTCCGCGCCGATGCTGCGGGCGATCGCCAACGCCTCGGCATACAACTGCCGCGCTCCGACAAGATCGCCGGCTTCTCGGCGCGCGCCCGGCAGATCCCCCAGCACGGTGCTCGTCAAGCGGCGCGCCCCAAGCCTGCGCGCTTCCGCCAGCGTCTGCGTCAGCAATGCCTCGCCCTCCGTAGTCCTTCCGAGAAACACGAGCGCGCGACCCACCCACCGCTGGGCGTGCGCGATTCGCCACGGGTCGCCCAGCTCGCGGTAGCGCGCGAGCGCTCGTTCCGCCGCCGCCAAGCTCGCCTTGTGTTGCGCGAGCGCTGCGGCGAGATGCGCTTCGGCCAGATCGAGCGCCGCCAGCGTTGCGGCCGGCGTCTGCGCATCCGCTCCCTCGCGCGCGGTCTGCACCCAGCGCCGCCCCTCCGCCGCGCCAAAGTTCATCAGCACCGGGCGCAGCGCCCCCGCCAACCGCTGCCCGATCGGCACGTCACCCCGCGCACCAAACGCCCACCCTAACGCCGCGCGGAAATTCTCTAGCTCCGGCTCGGCCCGCGCATCCCACGCGCGATCCGGCGTCGTCGCCCATGCGTCGTCGAGGTCTTCGGCCAGCGCCAGATACGCCGTGGCGTGCGCGCGTGCTACTACCTCGTACGCTCCGCTCTCGTTCAACTTCTCGCGCGCATACTGCCGCGTCGACTCGAGCAGCCAGTAGCGCGTTCCGCTTTCCACCTCTTCGGCCTGCACCAGCGACTTGTCGACCAGCGAGGAAAGCACGTCCAGCGTCGCGATCTCGTCGATCACCTGGTCGCTGCACACCGCGCTGGCACTTTCCAGCGTGAAGCCACCCGCGAAGATCGACAGCTTGCGAAACACGCTGCGCTCTTCGTTGGAGAGCAGGTCGTAGCTCCAATCGATCAGCGCGCGCATCGTCTGATGGCGCGGCAGCGCATTGCGATCCCCGCCGGTCAGCACGCGGAAGCGCTCGTCAAGCATCTGCGCGAGCCGTTGCGGCGAGAGCACTTTCACCCGCGCAGCCGCGAGTTCGATCGCCAGCGGAATGCCGTCGAGCCGCCGGCAGATCTCCACCACGTGCGGCACATTCTCCTCGGTGAGTGCGAAGCGATTATTCGCGCTAAACGCGCGGTCGGCGAAGAGCAGGAGCGCGCCGAACGCGAGCACCTCCTGCGGCGTCGACACCGCTCGGCCCGCCGGCGGCACCGAGAGCGAAGGCATCCGATAGATCTGCTCGCCGGCAACATTTAAGCCCTCGCGGCTGGTCGCCAAGATGCGCACCTCGGGACAAGCGTGCAAGATCGAGGCCACCAGGCTGCGCACTTGTTCGATGACGTGTTCGCAGCTATCCAGAATCAACAGCAACCGCTTGCGTTTGAGAAACCCGAGCAGCGCGTCGAGTACCGGCCGATTGGGCTGCGCTTGAACGTTCAGCGCCTGCGCAACGACGGTGGGCACCAGCATTGGATCGGTGATTGACGCAAGCTCTGCGAGCCACACGCCGTCACCCGATCCGTCGAGCAATTCGGCCCCGATCTGAAGCGCGCAGCGCGTCTTGCCGGCGCCACCCGTGCCGAACAACGTCACGAGCGGAAATTTTTCGATCAACGCGGCGACTTCAGCCAACACGTCATCGCGGCCCACGAACGAGGTAAGCTGCCGCGGCAGATTGTTGGGGAGCGCATCGAGCGAGCGTAGTATCGGAAACTCTTCCGGCAACTCCGGTGCGACGAGTTGATAGACGCGTTCGGGCTGTGCCAAATCTTTGAGCCGATGCGAGCCCAAATCGCGCAAGCTACTCTGCGGCGGCATCTCATGTTGAAGCAGGTCGGCAGTGGTACCAGAGATCAACACCTGAGCGCCATGTCCGATCGCGAGCAGCCGTGCCACGCGATTCACCGTGGGGCCGAAGTAGTCGCCGTCGCGTTCGTCGGCAGTTCCCGTGTGCAGCGCCATGCGCACGCGGACTCCGCCGACAGCCGAGAAATCCTCCACTGCAAGTGCGCGCTGCGCCGCAAGAGCAGCATCGATCGCATCGGGAGCCGTCGCAAAGGCAGCACAAAAGGCATCGCCGATGGTCTTAAAGATGTAAGCCCTGCGCGCTTCAAGTGTCGCGCGCATCAGCGCATCGTGGCGCGCTAACGCCGACGTCATGGCTTCGCGGTCGGCGTCCCAGCGTGTACTGCTGCCTTCGATATCCGAAAACAGAAATGTGACCGTGCCGGTAGGGCGAGCCGAGGCCGGGGGTCCCGACTCCACTTGCGTCGCCATGCGCAGGGTTTCGCGCTAGGGCACCTTCAACCCGCCGAACGTGAGGACTACTAGTACTTTACAAGCGCCTCAAACGCTGCCCATTGGCTCTCATACCCCCGGTGTTCGCTGCTGCTGGTTGTTTCCCACCTCGAGCGTGCCGCCAAGATCGACGTTGGTGGCAGTCGTGTTAACGTTGACGCCCTCGCGGTTGGCCGTTTGCGACATCGTCGTGACGATCTGTCCGCCCATTGCGTTGGCGCACGTAATTTGAAGCGAACCGTTCTGATTGCGCGAGATCGTTTCGTTGCCCAGATCGATCGTTTGGCCCGCCGCGATGTTCGTGGTCAC
>Ga0153924_1000867_pt1 | contig 17479 bp, 16 predicted proteins | sample TSNJ008MetaG_FD_104709 | JGI IMG/M metagenome (GOLD analysis project Ga0153924, IMG submission 104709) | Attine ant fungus gardens microbial communities from New Jersey, USA - TSNJ008 MetaG | ecosystem: Host-associated > Fungi > Mycelium > Unclassified | place: USA: New Jersey, Wharton State...
CACGGCGCGTCGAGCGCAGCGTGGGCGATGCGGCACGGGGCGCTGTGCATGGTCGCCGAACTGCCGTACTGGAGCCATCCGGACGCCGACGACCAGACCCCGACCGACGAGTCGTACGCCGACCTGCTCCGGCGCTGCTCCGCCGAGCTCGGTGCCTCGGGCGAGGAACTCCAGCAGTTCCTCGACGAGGCGTCGCCGATGCTGACGATCGAGTCGCCGTTCCTCGAGGCGTCGCGCGCCTTCGTGCCGATGCTCGTCAGCACGGCCGACACGGACCGCCGTCGCGCCGACCGCGAGCCGGCCGAGCGGATGGCCACGGTCGCGGAGCGTTTCGGCTGCGAGGACCTGGTCCGCTGCTTCCGACTGCGCTACGGCGGCATGCTGCTCCGTGCGGTCGAGGCGGAGACCACCGCCGGCACGGCGTCCGCGCCGCTCCGGCGCCTGTGCGACCGCCTGGTGGAGCGGTACGCGCGCTGGCAGGCGGACGCGTCCACGGACGCCCAGCCGATCCCGGTGCGGAAACTGGTGGGGGTGCAGTACGGGGCGATCCTCGCCTGCGCGGCACACGTGTCGGACCCGGCCCGTGCCTCCCGTCCGCCCCTGGTCACCACGAGCAGGTCGGGAGGCGCGTGATGCGTCCGACGCTCGCCGTCGGTCGCCGGCTCGGCGGCCTGGCCATCGTGTTCCTCGGGGTGACGTTCCTCATCTACGCGATGACCTTCGCGCTGCCCGGCGACCCGATCAAGGCGCTCGGTGGCGAGCGGCCGCTCAGCGACGCGGTCGTCCGCACGCTCCGCGCCGAGTACCACCTGGACCAGCCGCTCTGGCTGCAGTACGTGCAGTACCTCGGCGGGCTATTCCGCGGCGACTTCGGCACCGACTTCAACGGGCAGTCCGTCGGCGAGCAGATGGCCTCGCGGTGGCCCGTCACGATCACCCTGGCGCTCACCGCCTGGGCCCTCGAGATCGTGCTGGGCATCGGGCTCGGGGTGCTCTCCGCCCTGAAGCGCGGCACCGCCCTCGACAAGACGGTCCTGGTCGGCACCATCGTCGTCGGTGCGATCCCCGTGTTCGTCCTCGGGGTCGCCCTGCAGCTGGTGTTCTCGGTGCGGCTGCACTGGTTCCCGGTCGCCGGCGTCACCGCGGGCTGGCCGACGGCGTACATCCTGCCGGCGTTCGTCATCGCGCTGTTCGGCCTCGCCGCGGTGTCCCGGCTCACCCGCACCTCGATGATCGAGACGCTCGACGCCGACTACGTCCGAACCGCACGGGCCAAGGGACTCGCGCCCGGTCGGATCGTCGGCGTGCACGTGATGCGGAACTCGCTCATCCCCACCGCCACCTACCTGGCGACCGACCTCGGGTACCTGATGGGCGGCACCGTGATCATCGAGGGCATCTTCAACCTGCCCGGCGTCGGCAACCTGCTGTTCCAGGGCATCCGGTCGCACGAAGGCGCGGTCGTCGTCGGCATCTCGACCGCGCTCATCCTGGTGTTCCTCGTCACGAGCGTGCTCGTCGACCTGCTGCACGCCGCCCTCGACCCCCGCGTCCGGACCGGAGTAGCCGCATGACCACCTCAGCGCTCAGCGCCACCGTCGAACCCGTCGTCGGCGGTCGCCGCCGACCCCTGCTGGCCGCGGCCCGGACCCCCGGATTCTGGGTGCCCGCCTCGGTCCTGGTCGTCGTGCTGCTCGTCGCGTCGTTCCCGCAGCTGTTCGCCGGACTGTTCGGCCACGGCGACCCCCGGGTGTGCGACCTCGGGCAGAGCGGCGCCTCGCCGACCGGCGGGCACCCGTTCGGCTTCGACCTGCAGGGCTGCGACGTGTACGCCAACGTCGTGTACGGCACCCGGTCGTCGATCGCCGTCGCAGTGCTCACCACCGTGCTCGCCGGCATGGTCGCCGTCGTCGTCGGGACGATCGCGGGCATGGTCGGCGGCTGGGTCGACGCCGTGCTCGCCCGCCTGACCGACGTGTTCCTCGGCTTCCCGTTCCTGCTCGGCGCCGTCGTGGTGCTCAACAGCGTGGGGGAGCGCTCGGTGCTCACCGTGTCGCTCGTGCTCGCACTGTTCGGGTGGCCGACGATGGCCCGGCTCGTGCGGTCGAGCGTCCGCAGCGTGCGGAACGCCGAGTTCGTGCTCGCCGCCCGCACGATGGGGCTGTCCACCTGGCGGATCACCACCCGGTACGTCCTGCCGTCGTCGATCTCGCCGCTGCTCGTGCTCGCGACCATCACCGTCGGCGGCGTCATCGTGTCCGAGTCGTCGCTGACCTACCTCGGCATCGGGCTCGAGAGCCCCGCGATCTCGTGGGGACTGCAGCTCTCCGCCGCGACCTCGCAGTTCCTCCGCGCCCCGCACATGCTCATCGCACCCGCGACGTTCCTCGCCGTGACCGTGCTCTCCGTCATCGCGCTCGGCGACACGCTGCGCGCCGCGCTCGACCCGCGGCGGCGCTGACACGCACGGCGCGCGCCGCGTCGCGGCGGGCACCGCCGCGGCCGACGCGCCAGACTCGCTGCAGAACCGTTCTCGAAAGGACCACCGTGACCGACACCCTCTCCGCGTACCGGAAGACCCTGCCCTACGTCCACGAGTGGGTGTCGTACAAGGTCTGGCAGCTCCGGGTGCCCGGCGTGCAGGTCGCCATCGGGTTCGGCGGCGAGGTGCTGTTCGACGAAGCCTGGGGCTACGCCGACGTCGAGGCCGGGCGTCGCCTGACCACCACCGACCTGTTCCGCATCGCCTCGCACTCGAAGACCTTCACCGCGACGGCCCTGCTCCAGCTCGCCGAGCGCGGGTCGCTCCGGCTCGACGACACCGTCGGCACGTACATCCCCGCCCTCGTCGACGGCGGCTCCCCGCTCGCCGACGCCACGATCCGGGAGCTCATGGAGATGGGCGCCGGGGTCATCCGCGACGGCCACGACGGCGACTACTGGTCGCTCCTGCGGCCGTTCCCCGACGAGCAGGAGCTGCTGGCGCTCGTGCTCGACCGCGGTCAGAAGGTCCCCACCGGGTCGTCCTTCAACTACTCGAACCTCGGCTACTCGCTGCTCGGACTCGTCATCGCCGCGGTCTCCGGCCGGTCCTACAACGACTTCGTCCGCGAGTCCATCACCGAACCCCTGGGACTCCGCAACACCGGCCCGGACTGGGACCCCACCCGCGCCGACGACTTCGTGGTCGGGTACACCGGGTTCCACACCGCGCGGCGACGGCAGCGCATCGACCACCTGGACACCCGCGCGATGGCCGCCGCCACCGGGTTCCACGGCACCGCCTCCGACCTGGTCAGGTACTTCTCGCAGCACGTCATCGGGCACGGCAGCCTGCTCGACGACCACTCGAAGCGCCTCGCGCAGCGCAAGGCCTGGAGCGCCACCGACGACCCGGCCGCCCGCGGGTACGGCGCCGGCTTCATCGTCGACGGCATCGGAGGCCGTGAGGTCCGCGGCCACTCCGGCGGGTTCCCCGGGCACATCACGCAGTCGCTGTTCGACCCGGCATCGGGCCTCGTCGTCTCCGTGATGACGAGCGCTGCCGCCGGACCCGCCACCCTCATCGCCACCGCCGTCGTGCAGATGCTCGACGCCGCGGCGGACGCGTCCGCGCCCGGCACCCCCGTTCCCGACGACGTCGACACCGCCGCGTACACCGGCCGCTTCGCCAACCCGTGGGGCGTCAGCGACATCGCCCGCATCGGCGACCGGCTCGTCGAGGTCGACCCGTCCGGATCCGAACCGCTCGACACCCCCACCCGGCTCGAGGTCGTCGACGCGGACACGCTCCGGATGACGCACGGCAACCGCTTCGGTTCGATCGACGAGGACATCACCTTCACGCGCGACGCCGACGGTACCGTCCGGTCGATCCGCGCCGGTGGCGGCATGACCGAGGAACCGTGGACGATCCCGACCGAGTCGCCCGAAGTCGCGGCGGGGCTGGCACCGTGAGCGGCGTCGACGGTCGGGACGACGGTGTCGGGCACGACGACGTCGTGCTCGAACCCGAGCGGCAGGCGTTCGTCGAGGAGTTCGCCCTGATGCTCAACGACGGTGCGGGCATGCCCCTCACCGACGCCCGCGTGCTCGGCTACCTCATGATGACCCGCGCGCCGCACTCGTCCTCCGCCGACCTGCAGGACGCCCTCGGCGCCAGCTCGGGCTCGGTGTCGATGGCCACGCGACGGCTCGTCGACTCGGGGTTCGTGAAGCGCCACATCGTCGCCGGCGAACGCAGCCACTACTTCCGCGCCGAGGCGGACGTCTGGGGTTCCTGGCTCGCGAGCGAGCGGAAGTACCTCGACCGGCAGCGCGACATCATCGGCCGCGGACTCACCGTCGTCGAGGCCGCGGGCCGCACCGGCGAGGGCGACGTCGACGCCGAGGTCCGCGAGCGCCTGCTCAACGGCCGCGACTACATGCAGTGGCTGCAGGGCTACCACCGCAAGATGCTCGAGGAGTGGGAGGCGTTCAAGGCCGCCCGCGACGACACCACCCGATCGGAGACCCCATGAGCGACGTCCTGACCGTCGAGCACCTCACCGTCACGTTCGACGTCGACGGGGACGAGGTCCGCGCGGTCGACGACGCCTCGTTCTCGGTCGCGGCGGGCGAGGTCGTCGCGGTCGTCGGGGAGTCCGGCTCCGGCAAGAGCATGACGGCGATGACCGCGATGGGCATCGCCCCCGAGGGTGCCCGCGCCTCCGGAAGCATCCGGCTCGGCGACCTCGAGGTCCTCGGCGCCGACGAGCGCACCCTCCGAGCCGTCCGGGGCCGCCGCGTCTCGATGATCTTCCAGGACCCGTCCGCCGCCCTGAACCCCGTGTTCACGGTCGGGTTCCAGCTCGCCGAGGCCGTCCGCCGCGCCGACGCCGCCGCCGACCGGCCCACCGTGCGCGAGCGCTCGCTCGAGCTGCTGCGCGCCGTGGATGTCCCCGAGCCCGAGCGCCGACTCGGCCAGTACCCGCACGAGCTCTCCGGTGGGCAGTGCCAGCGCGTGATGATCGCGATGGCGCTCGCCGCCGACCCCGACCTCCTGATCGCCGACGAGCCGACGACCGCCCTCGACGTCACGGTCCAGGCCGAGGTCCTCGACGTGCTCCGTGCCCTCCGCGAGCGCACCGGCACCGCGATCCTGCTCATCACGCACGACATGGGTGTCGTCGCCGACATCGCCGACCGCGTGGTCGTCATGCGCCGCGGTCGCGTGGTCGAGATCGGCACCGCCGACGCGGTCTTCGCCGCCCCGGCAGCGGACTACACGCGCGAACTGCTGGCTGCGGTCCCGCGGATGGGGACGAGCGTCGGACTGGAGGCACGGGTCGACTCCGCCACGGAGCCACCGTCGTCGGTCCTGGACGTCCGGCACCTCGTGGTCGAGTACGGCGGAGCCCTCCGTGGCCGCTTCCGCGCCGTCGACGACGTGTCGTTCAGCGTCGGTCGCGGCGAGATCGTCGGCCTGGTGGGGGAGTCCGGCAGCGGCAAGACCACCATCGGCCGCGCTGCCATCGGCCTCGCGCCGATCGCGGACGGGACGATCGTCGTCGAGGGGACGGACGTGGCGGCGGCGAGCCGTGCCTCCAGGAAGGCCATGCGGCGACGTGTCGGCGTCGTCTTCCAGAACCCGCTGCGCTCCCTGAACCCGCGCTACACGGTGGGGCAGACCGTGGCCGAGCCGCTCCGTCAGATCCTCCGGCTGCCCGCGGCCGAGGTCGAGGCCCGCGTCGAACGGCTCCTCGACGACGTCGGACTCGACGGCGGCTTCCGGGAGCGGTACCCGCACGAACTCTCCGGCGGTCAGCGGCAGCGCGTCGCGATCGCCCGCGCCGTGGCACTCGACCCGGCGCTGCTCATCGCGGACGAACCGACGAGTGCGCTCGACGTCTCCGTGCAGGCGCGGGTGCTCGACGTGTTCCGGGAGCTCCAGGAGCGCCTGGGCTTCGCGTGCCTGTTCGTCACGCACGACCTCGCCGTCGTCGACACGCTGTGCGACCGGGTCGTCGTGCTGCACGGGGGACGCGTCGTCGAGGAGGGCACCTGCGACGCCATCCTCCGCGATCCCCGGGACCCGTACACGCGCCGGCTCGTCCAGGCCGCACCGGTACCGGACCCCGTGGAGCAGGCGGAGCGCCGTTCCGCTCGACTGGCGTCCTTGTCGTCCTGACGCCCCTGGCGCCGGCCGGCCGCCCGGCGGGCGCGCGGCGGGCGCGCGGTCGCCATCGAGTGAGCACGAATCGTCGGGTTCGGGTGATCGACTCGACGATTCCTGCTCACTCGACGGGGGCAGGCCGACGGGTCAGCGGACCTCGGCGGAGTCCCAGAGGCGGCCGGCGCCTGCGCCGACGGTGCGTAGGAGCGGGACCGCGACGAGGACCGCGGCTGCGAGGTACCCGACCGCCTGGAGCAGGCCGGGGATCGCGAACGCGACGACCAGGAACTCCTGCGAGGTCGACAGCGGGACCACCGTCTGGATCAGCACACCGACCACGAACCAGAGCGCCGCAGCGACGGTGACGACCCACCCGAGGGTGCGCTGCGCGCCGCGGGCGGTCCACACCGTGAGCAGCCCGAAGGCGACGAGCGCGGCCTGGGCGACGAAGGACAGCGCCGAGCCGACGGGCCCCGGGACACCCCACGCCAGCGCGAACGCGAGCACCGACACCGCGATCGCCAGCGCCCGGCGATCGCGTGCCCGGACGGCGGCGATCAGCACGACGACGCCCGCGAGACCGCCGATCACCGTGGCCACGAGCAGGACCGACTGCGGCACACCGAACGCGAACGGCAGGCTGCCGACCAGCCCCCGCACGCCGAAGACCAGTGCGCCGACCGTGGCCGCAGCCGAGACCACCCGAACCCCCGTGATGTCCTGCATGCCCTGCAGGGTACGCGGATGCGGGGGATAACCCCACCACGGGTTCGGGAGAGGGCAGGATGGGGGGACGAGCCCGGAATCGCGAGGCTTGATGTCATGACCGACACCGCCCGCCTCGACCAGGCCGAGACCGTCCCCCTGAACGACTCCGTGCCACCAGGAGCCACCGAACCGATGCCGACGCAGCCGCAGCCGCAGCAGGACGACCGCACGCCGTCGGGGCCGCCCCCGGCCTCGTGGAGCGCGACGCCTCCGGTCAGCGGCGGAGGGGCCGGTGCCGGGTCCGGCATGACGGCGGGGGCGTTCTACCGCGAGGCCTGGAAGCGCCTGCCGCGTGACTTCGGGTACATGGCGCTGACGGCGGTGTTGCTCTGCACGCTGTACGCCGCGTTCCCCGCTGCGATCTTCGGCGGCGGGTTCCGCGACCTCTTCAACCCGTTCGTCCTCCTGATGTTCTTCATCGCGCTGTTCGTCGCGCGGTGGCTCGGGCAGTTCGAGAAGCTCCGCATCGGGTGGGCCGACAAGCGTCCGATCCGCCCGGTCGACTGGACGCCCCGCTGGCAGCAGAACTGGTGGACCCGCACGGGTTCGGCCGTCGCGAACCCGCACTACTGGCTGTACCTGCTGCACGCCGCGGTCGTGTACCCGCTCGTCGCGCTCGTCACCGTCGGCGCGGGTGTCGTCCTGCTCGCCGGCTTCGTGTGGCCCCTCATCCTCGGCGCGGTGTTCCTCGTCAACGGTGCGGGCACCGGGTACTTCTCGTCGTCCGACATCGGTCTGGTGGCCGGCGTCGGTCTCGTCGGCCTGCTGTCGATGGCCGCTTCGGTCGCGCTCTTCCCGCTCTGGGCGCGCGGCTCCGTCATCGCGCACTACTGGGTGGACTTCGGCCTGCTCGGCGGCTTCCGCGCGGAGCAGCTCGAGCAGCGCGTCGCCGGGCTGCAGGCCTCCCGTGCCGGGGCCGTCACAGCCGAGGGCCAGGCGCTCCGCCAGATCGAGCGCGACCTGCACGACGGCCCGCAGCAGCGCCTCGTCCGGCTCCGCATGGACCTCTCCGCCGCCGAGCGCGCGTTCGACAAGGACCCGGCGAAGGCCAAGCAGCTCATCGGCGAGGCGTCCGAGCACGCCAAGGACGCCCTCGACGAACTCCGTGCCCTGTCCCGCGGGTTCGCACCGCCGATCCTGCTCGACCGCGGTCTCGTCGCCGCCCTCGAAGCGCTCGTCGCCCGCACGCCGATCCCGGTCGGCCTCGACGTCCGCCTGCCCGAGGGGCTCGAGCTCGCGACGGAGATCCAGCGCAACGTGTACTTCACGGTGAGCGAGCTCCTCACGAACACCACGAAGCACGCCGGTGCCTCGACCGCCGGGGTCTACCTCGGCCTCGTGGTGGACGCGTCGGGCCTCTGGTACCTCACGCTCAGCGTCACGGACGACGGCCGGGGCGGTGCTCGCCCGCAGGAGGGCCACGGCATCGAGGGGCTGATGGGCCGGATGCGTGCCCTCGACGGCGAACTCACGGTGTCCAGCCCCGAGGGCGGCCCGACCGAGGCCACCGCACGGATCCCGCTCGGTGCGCTCAACGGGGTGCCCACGGCGCGCGCCTGACACCACGGGAGCGCCACCGCTCCCACTAGGCTGGTCGGCATGAGCGACGGCCCGGATGCAGCACGCATCCGGGCCGTCGTCGTCGACGACGCCGTCCTGCTGCGCGAAGGGCTCTCCCGCGTGCTCGACGAGGCCGGCATCGACGTCGTCGGGCAGTACTCCGACGCCGACTCGTTCCTCGCGACGCTGCCCGAGCACGCCCCCGACGTCGTCGTGATGGACGTCCGGATGCCGCCGACGTTCACCGACGAGGGCGTCCGCGCCGCCGTCGAGACCCGACGCCTGGCACCGCGCACCGGTGTGCTCCTGCTGTCCCAGTACGTCGAGGCCACCTACGCCGAGGACGTCCTCGCGTCCGGCGCGACCGGCATCGGCTACCTGCTGAAGGACCGCGTCACCCGGCTCGAGGAGATCGACGACGCCGTCCGTCGCATCGCCGCCGGCGGCACCGTGCTCGACCCCGAGGTCGTCACGCAGCTCATGAGTCGTCGCCGCAACCCGCTCGAGGCGCTCACCCCGCGGGAGCGCGAGGTCCTCGGGCTCATGGCCGAGGGTCGTACGAACGCCGCGATCGCCCGCGCACTCGTCATCGGCACCGGCGCCGTCGAGAAGCACGTCTCCAGCATCTTCGGCAAGCTCGCGCTCGAGGACACCGGCGAGGACCACCGCCGCGTCCTCGCCGTGCTCGCCTACCTCGGGTGACGGGGAACCGATGAACACGGCGTGCCGGTGAGCCGGGTCCCGGCACCGCTCCTGGCGCTCGCCGCGATGGTCTCCGTGCAGGTCGGGGCCGCGATCGCGAAGACGAGGTTCGACGACGTAGGCTCGGTCGGTGCCGCGACGCTCCGGCTCGTGATCGGCGCGGTCGTCCTCGCCCTCGTCGTGCGCCCACGCGTCCGGCACTGGACCCGGGAGCAGTGGCTCGGGGCGATCGGACTCGGCCTGGCCCTCGGCGGCATGAACGTCTTCATCTACATCGCGTTCGCGAGCATCCCGATCGGGGTCGCCGTCACCATCGAGTTCCTCGGCCCCCTCGCGCTCTCGCTCGTGCACACCCGACGCTGGCGCGATGTCCTCTGGGCGGTCCTCGCGCTCGCCGGGGTCGTGCTCCTCGGCGTCGGGCCGGCGGCGGTCACCGCGGTCGGGGGCGTCGTCTTCGCTGTGCTCGCCGCGGTGTGCTGGGCGGGCTACATCGTGATGAACCGGCACGTGGGCGCCGCGATCCCCGGGGTGGACGGGCTCGCGGTGTCGATGCTCGTGGCGATGGTCGTGTCGCTGCCGTTCGGGCTCCGGTCCGCCGTCGACGGTGTCGTCCGTGAGCCGTGGCTCCTCGTCGTGTTCGGCGCAGTGGCCGTGCTGTCGAGCGTGCTGCCCTACGCGCTCGAGATGCTCGCACTCCGGCGGATGCCGACCCGCGTCTTCGGGGTGCTGCAGAGCCTCGGGCCGGCGATCGCGGCCCTCGCGGGCCTGCTGATCCTGCACGAGGGACTCGCGCCGCTCGAGATCGTCGCACTCGCGTGCGTCACCGCGGCGAGCGTGGGCGTGACGCTGTCCGCCCGTCGTGAGCGGGGCATGAGAAAGGGAGGCACGGATCTCGTTCCGTGAATCCGGAACGTGATCCGTGCCTCCAGTAAGACCGCCTATTCGTCGCGGAGGAAGTCCGCGTACGTGGGTTCCGTGTGTTCACCCGTCAGCAACGCCGGATCGTTGACCCGTCGTTCGACGTACGCCGCGATGACCTCGGGTGGGGTGAGCACGTGGGCGACCCAGGACGGCACCTCGCTCTTCTTCATGGTGCCTCCTCCCAGTCCCAGCACTCGGATCGAATGTCTCGATCGTTGAGTTACTTGCTGTACCGGTGTTGCGTAAACGATCCTCGGGATGTCAGGGGAAGTCAATGCGGTGCGTTCTCCGGACTGCGCTTGGCGACGTCGGCGCGGAGGGTGCGGTGTTTGACCGCCGAACGCCACACCCATGCGTTCGCCTGCTGCCCGAACTGTGCCCACTCGACCATCACGGCGTCGCGGGTCCAGCTCTTCGCGAAGGCCTTCACGCGGACGTGGAAGGTGGGGAACTGGATCCACGCCCACACCGGCACAGGGGTGACGGCGTGGCAGACGTCGGGCCCGCGGGCGTCCTCCGACAGGGAGTAGGCGCGCGGGCGTTCGACCTCCGGGTGTTCCGGGGGCTGCCACCGGTTCTCGCGACGCCGTCCCACGAGGGTATTCGAACGTGTGTTCGAATCGGCGTCAAGTCGGCCGCGCCGATCGTGCGCACGCGTGATCGGCGATCGGCGTGTCGGCGCGTGCAGGCGGCCGGTTCGCGCGGCAGTGTGCGAGGGGCGCGCCGCGTCAGGGGGCGGCGCGGCCCGTCGACTCACGGACGCTGAGCGTCAGCGACGGACCCGGGCGGGACGGCAGCGGCGACCCGGCGTCGATCTGCTCGCGGAGCAGTGTCGCCGCGCGCTGCCCGAGCTCGACCGTGTCGCGCGTCAACGAGGTGATCGACGGGCGGACGAGCCGCACCATCGCCGAGTCGTCGAACGACACGATCGAGACGTCTCCCGGGACGGCGACGCCCATCTCGCTCGCCACGCCCAGGCCGGCGACCGCCAGCACGTCGTTGTCGTACACGATCGCGGTGGGGCGGACGCGCCGCGAGAGCAGGGTGCGGGTCGCGTTCGCGCCGGCCTCGGCGGAGTAGTCGGTCGGGATGGACCCGGAGCCCTCGTGCCCCTCGGTGGCGGTGAACGCCCGGACGCGGTCGATCCGCATCGCCGTGTGCTCGAACTCGGGCCGCCCGGCGACGTGCGCGATCCGCCGGTGCCCGAGCGCGTGCAGGTACCGCAGGACGGTGTCCGTCGCGTCGGAGTCGTCGATCCAGACGCTCGGTGCCGCGCCCTCGGCAGAGGGGTGCGACCCGACGACCACGGTCGGCATGCCGAGCTCGGCGAGCAGTGCGAGCCGCTCGTCGTCGCGCCGCGGGTCGATCACGATCACGCCGTCGACCCGGTGTCCGCGCCACCAGTCCCGGTAGGTGTCGAGTTCCTCGGCGGCGTCACGGGCGACGAGGAGGTTCATGCCGACGTGGGTGCCGGCGAGCCCGAGCTGGATGCCGGAGATGAGGTCGCCGAAGAACGACTCGGTGCCCAGGGTCCTGGCCGGCCGGTTCAGCACGAAACCGATCGACCCCGCCTTCGCGCCGCCCAGTGCGCGGGCGGCGGTGTGCGGCTGCCAGTCGAGTTCCCGGGCGACGGCACGCACCCGGGCGCGGGTCTCGTCGGACACTCCTGGGCGGTCGTTGAGCGCGAACGAGACCGCGCTGATGGACACGCCGGCACGAGCGGCGATGTCGGCGATCGTCGTGCGACGGTTCTTGGCCACGGACTTGACTATAGCGCTTTAGTTCGCAAACATCGCTGCATTCGACCGGTTCGGCAACGGGAACTGAACCGGTTCAGCAGCATCGGCAGCGCGACGAAGCAGCAGCCGTCGCACGACGAAGGAGTCACGAGCGATGAAGAACACCACACGCAGGACGACGGGACGCGCCGTGGCGCTCCTCGCCGGAGCAGCCGTCACGGCCCTCGCACTGACCGCGTGCTCGAGCGGCGGCAACGCCTCGGGCAGCGACGGCGGGAGCGGGAAGGTCGAGGGGTCCATCACCCTCCAGACCTGGGCACTGACCCCGACCTACACGGACTACCTCAACGGCGTGATCAAGGACTTCGAGAAGAAGTACCCGGACGCGAAGGTGAAGCTCGTCGACCAGCCCGGCGACGGGTACGCCGACAAGGTCCTCAGCCAGGCGTCCTCGAACTCCCTGCCCGACGTGATCAACCTGCCGCCGGACATCGCCCTGCCCCTCGCGAAGCGCGGCTTCCTGCAGGACGTCGCGAAGGACGACTCGAAGCTCTCGAGCACCTACGTCAAGGGCGCGCTGGCGGCGTACGACTACAAGGGCGTCGACGGCACCTTCGGGTACCCCTGGTACCTCAACACCGACGTCGACTACTGGAACAAGACGATGTTCCAGAAGTGCGGCCTCGACCCCGCGAACCCGCCGAAGACCACCGACGAGCTGTTCACGCAGGCCGAGACCATGCACCAGAAGTGCCCGGACGACTACCTGATGAGCCGCAAGCCCGGCCTGTCGGACTTCTCGCTCGCCGGCGTGAAGATCATCGACGACCAGGGCACGAAGTTCACCTTCGCGAACTCGTCGAAGGCCGCGGACCTCATCGCGAAGTACGCGAAGGCCTACAAGGAGGGCCTCATGCCTTCGTCGGTCCTGAACACGGACTACCTCGGCAACTCCACCCTGTTCACGCAGGGCAAGGTCGCCTGGACCACCGGCGGCGCCACCGCGATCAGCGACTTCGAGAAGAACAACCCGTCGCTCAAGGGCAACATCATCGTCTCGTCGGCACTCGACAACCCGCCGCTGTACGTCCAGGGCCTGAGCGTCAGCGCGAAGAGCAAGCACATCGCCACCGCCGAGGCCCTCGCCGCCTTCATGACGAACGCGAAGAACCAGGAGGCCTTCGCGCACCTGGTCAACATCTTCCCGTCGACCACCTCGTCGCAGTCCGACCCGTACTTCTCGAAGGACGACGGCACCGTCGAGGCGAAGGCCCGCGTGCTCGCGAACGACGCCCTGAAGACCGCGAAGAACCTCAACCCGGTCGAGGCGAACTCGGCGATGACGGACTTCCTCGACCAGCAGATCGCGCTGGCGATGAAGGGCGGCACCACCCCCGAGAAGGCCCTGCAGACCGCGCAGACCAAGATGAACAGCCTGCTGGCGAACAGCTGATGCGCGCCAACCGCTGGTTCACGCCCTGGCTGCTCGTCCTGCCGGCACTCGTCTGGTTGCTCGCCTTCAGCCTCTGGCCGTCGATCAACACCGTCCGGCTGTCGTTCACGAACGCCAGCCCGCTCGGGGGCGTGAGCCAGTGGGTGGGCCTGCAGAACTTCGAGACGCTGCTCGCCGATCCGCAGGTCTGGGAAGCGCTCCTCAACAGCGTCATCTACATGGCGGTGTGCCTGCCGCTCCTGACGGTCCTGCCGCTCCTGATGGCGGTGCTCGTCGAGCGGAAGCTCCCCGGCATCGCGTTCTTCCGGACGGCGTACTACACGCCCGTGATCGCCAGCGCCGTGGTCGTCGGGCTCATCTGGAACTGGATCCTCGACGACCGCGGGGTCATCAACGAGATGGCGCAGCACCTCGGGATCGTCCAGAGCTCGATCCCGTTCCTCACCGACCGGTGGCTGCTGGTGTTCAGCGCGATCAGCCTCACGGTGTGGAAGGGCCTCGGGTACTACATGATCATCTTCCTGGCGGCCCTCGGGAACGTCGGGAAGGACCTGCACGAGGCCGCGGCGCTCGACGGCGCCGGGTCGGTCCGCCGGTTCTGGTCGGTCACCATGCCGGGCGTCCGGGGGACGATGACGCTCGTCGGCATCCTCGTCTGCGTGAGTGCGCTCCGGGTGTTCAGCGAGCTCTACATCCTCACCAACGGCACCGGCGGACCGGGCGGGCAGGACAACTCGCTCGTCATGCTCATCCAGCAGTACGCCCGCGGCTTCACCGGCAACCTCGGCTACGCGTCCGCCCTGAGCCTCCTGCTCTTCGTCGTGACGCTCATCCCGATGCTCGCCCTCGCCCGGATGAACAGCAAGGCGGACAAGTGACCAACACGACCTCGACCACCGAACCCGCCCTCGGGGGCGCCGCCGGCGCAGCCGCACCCTCGCCGGACGTGGCCGGCGCGACGGACGCGGGCCGTGCCTCCAGGCCGCCCCGCAAGCGGCGCCGAGCCGCGTGGGGCGTCATGTCCACCCGCGAGAAGGTGCTCCGCTACGTCCTGCTCGTCGTGGTGCTCTTCATCACCATCGGCCCGTTCCTCTGGCAGCTGTCCACCTCGCTCAAGGGCACCGGTGAGGACATCTACACGGCGAACCCGTCGTTCATCCCGACGCAGCCGACGTTCGGCAACTACCTCCGGGTCGGCGAGGCGATCCCGGTGTTCGGGTACATCGGCAACTCCCTCGTCGTCGCCGCGATCGACGTGCTCGGGAACATCCTGTTCGCCACCCTCGCCGGCTTCGCCCTCGCGCGGCTGCAGTGGCGGTTCCGCAAGGCGGTGCTCGGCCTCTTCCTCGCGACCCTGGTGCTGCCGGGCGAGGCGACGATCATCTCCCAGTTCGTCACCGTGAAGGACCTCGGCCTCGCCGACTCCCTCGTCGGCGTCGCGCTCCCCGGGATGATCGCGGCGCTCAACGTCCTGCTGATGTTCAACGCGTTCCGGCAGATCCCGGAGGAGATCGACCAGGCCGCAGTGATGGACGGCGCGAACGCCCTGCAACGGCTCCGGTACATCTCGCTGCCCGCCGTGCAGGGGACCATCGCCGTCATCGCGATCTTCTCGTTCATCGGAGCATGGGACGACTTCCTCTGGCCGCTCATCGTGCTGCAGTCCCCGGACAAGCTGACCCTGACCGTCGGCCTGCAGTACCTGCAGGGCACGTTCGCGACCGACCAGCGCATGATCGCCGCGGGCACGATGATCGCGTTCATCCCGATCGCCGTGATCTTCGCGATCCTGCAGCGCTTCTTCTTCAAGGGCGTCGAAGAGGGCGGGGTGAAGGGCTGATGCGCTTCGGCGTCAACCACACCCCGTCGGTCGGCTGGTTCCACTCGTGGCTCGACTTCTCACCGTCGGACACGGCGCGGGACATGGAGCAGATCGCCTCGCTCGGCGCGGACCACGTGCGGATCTTCCCGCTGTGGCCGGTCGTGCAGCCCAACCGGACGCTCATCCGGCAGTCGGCGCTGCGGGACGTCGCGACGGTCGTCGACATCGCGGGGTCCTTCGGGCTCGACGTCAACGTCGACGCACTGCAGGGACACCTGTCGAGCTTCGACTTCGTCCCGTCGTGGCTGGAGAGCTGGCACCGGCGGAACATGTTCACCGACCCGGACGTCGTCGCGTCGACCGCGGCGTACGTCGAGGCGCTCGCGGCGATCGTCGCCGACAAGCCGAACCTGCTCGGGATCACCGTCGGCAACGAGGTGAACCAGTTCGCGCACGCGCCGCACCCGGCGCCGCACGACACCACCGCGGAGCAGGGACACGCGTGGGCGGCGGCGATGGTCGCCGCCGCCCGGCGTGGGCTGGGCGACGGCCTGGAGGCGCGGCGCGACTCCGCCCCGTCTCCCGCGTCCGGCACAGCGTCGCGTCCAGGGCCGCTGGTCACCGTCGCGCAGTACGACGCGGCCTGGTACGACGACGCGCAGCCCTTCGGCCCGGAGCACGCGGCGGACCACGGTGACGCGACGGTCACGCACTCGTGGGTGTTCAACGGCTCGGCGGCGCTGCACGGCGCACTCGGTCCCGGGTCGGTCCGGCACGGCGAGTACCTGCTCCAGCTCGCCGCCGCGTGGAACCGTGACCCCGCGCGGCCGAACTGGCTGCAGGAGGTCGGTGCCCCGACGAACGTGGTCGACCCCGCCGACGCCGCCTCGTTCACCGAGCAGACGATCCGACACGTCCTCGACGCGCAGCACGTGCTCGGGGTCACGTGGTGGTGCTCGCACGACGTCTCCCGGTCCCTCGCGGACTTCCCGGAGCTCGAGTACGACCTCGGCCTGTTCACGAACGACGGTCGGCTGAAGCCCGCGGGTGAGGCCTTCGCAGCGCTCGCCCGCTCGGCCCGCGACGGCACTGCCACCCCGGTGGCCCCGCCGTCGACCGCCCTCGTCCTCGACGACGTGCGACCGGACGGCGCACCCCGGCACGGAGTCCGAGCCGACAGTGCCCCCGGCGGCCGGTTCGCCGCCGCCTGGCTCGCACTCGCCGAGGGCGCCCCGGACCGCCGCGGGCCGCAGGTCGTCCTGCGCTCCCGCGTCGGCGACGACACCCTGCTCGCCGCACGGGGCATCACCCGGTGCGTCGAGGTCCCCGACGACGCCGCCACCGCCCTGCTGTCGGTCGCCCACCCGGCGACGATGGCCTGACCGCACCACCCGCCCGTCCCGCCGGCACCGACGCCGGCCCTCCCCTCCAGGAAGGTCCCCATGCACGACGACATCCCCCTCACCACCGGCCGGGCGCGACGCGTCCTCGACGAACGGATCCTGCCGGCCGTGCACGCGACGGCGACGCCGCTCGAGACGGCCTGGCACGAGCTGCCGGGGGAGCCGATCCCGCCGTCGGAGGGGCTCGCGCTCGAGTTCACGCCGTACGAGGTGGGCACGACGTGGGGCGCCGCGTGGGGTACGACCTGGTTCCGCCTGTCCGGGACCGTGCCGACCGAGTGGGCCGGCCGTCGGATCGAGGCCGTGATCGACCTCGGGTTCGACAAGAACATGCCGGGGTTCCAGTGCGAGGGGCTCGTGTACCTCGCGGACGGCACCCCGGTGAAGTCGATCAACCCCCGGAACCAGTGGGTCCTCGTCGCCGAGGAAGCGGTCGGCGGCGAGACCGTCGAGCTCTTCGTCGAGGCGGCGTCGAACCCCGTCCTGCTCGACTACCACCCCTTCCTCGTCACGCACGAGGGCGACATCCAGACCTCGTCGTCCAAGCGCCTGTACACCTCGCGCCGGATGGACCTCGCCGTGTTCGAGTCCGAGGTGCACGAACTCGCCCTCGACATCGACGTCCTGCTCGAACTCCAGGCCGAGCTGCCGAAGGGCCCGCGTCGGATGCGCATCCTGCAGGCGCTCGACGACGCACTCGACCGGCTCGACCTGCAGCACATCGCCGAGACGGCCGGCGACGCCCGAGCGGCGCTCGCCGACGTGCTCGCCGCCCCGGCCGAGGCCTCCGCGCACACGATCTCCGCCGTCGGGCACGCCCACATCGACTCCGCCTGGCTCTGGCCCGTCCGCGAGACGATCCGCAAGGTCGCCCGCACCACCTCGACGATGACCGAGCTCATCGACCAGACCGACGACTTCCTGTACGGCATGTCGAGCGCGCAGCAGTACGCGTGG
>Ga0153924_1000868_pt1 | contig 17471 bp, 20 predicted proteins | sample TSNJ008MetaG_FD_104709 | JGI IMG/M metagenome (GOLD analysis project Ga0153924, IMG submission 104709) | Attine ant fungus gardens microbial communities from New Jersey, USA - TSNJ008 MetaG | ecosystem: Host-associated > Fungi > Mycelium > Unclassified | place: USA: New Jersey, Wharton State...
CAATTCAGGAAAAGAAAAACAAGTTATAAGAAAGCGGGGTGCATACTGGATGGATAGCTATGGGCTGCTTCTGGAAGTGAGGCGGCTGAAAGCCTTGAAGCAGAAAAACGAAGAGTCAGTACCCATGGATGAGCTGCAGACAAGATATAAAAAATCATATGACAAGCTTTGTGAGAATCTAAAAGAAAAGCAGTGTCAGCTGAGAGTATCCTATATGAGTGCGGTAAACGCACTAGTGGCCGTGATGAGCGAAAGCGTATATATAGAGCCGGAGGCGGAAGACGGATGGCTTTTCGACACGCAGCGGGAATGGTATGAGAAGTCAGGGCGGGATCTCCTTGTGAAGGAATTGTTTAACGCTTTCTGGTATTTTGGGGATCCACAAGATGAAAATAAAAACTAAGATTCAATCAATATTGTCAGAAAGGAGAACAGATGAGCTTTAATGAGTTATCAACATACCAGTCATTGAAAGAGGGCATAAGAATATCCCTTGAACAGATGTCGAAAGAATTTATTGTGGTTGGGTTTTACTTGAAACGGATCAGGGATGAAGGATTGCATCACCAAGACGGCTATGCAGACATCTGGGAATTTGCACAGGATACATACGGCATAAGCAAGAGTACCTGCAGCCGGTGGATGACAATGAATGACCGTTTCAGCGAAGAGGGAAACAGCCCTTACCTGGCAGATGAATATAGGGATTTCGGGAAGAGCCAACTGCAGGAAATGTTGTATTTGTCGGATGAGCAGTTGGAGCAGGCGAAGCCGGGAATGGCAGCAAAGGAAATCCGGAAGATCCGGAAGCCGGACCCGGTACAAGTATTCAAGGATTATGAAAAAGAAGCACTGATGCTTCAGGCTTTTACATATGAGTCCATGCAAAAGCTTATAACTCAATTCAACACCAAAATCTATGAACTGCATGAAAATAATTGTAAAGCAGTAATGGATGTTATCTTACCAGCTTTGCCAATAAAAGAGGAAGACTTGATTGTTGAGAGCACAAGCGGAATCCGGATCTGTATTGGCGACCAGTATGCGCAATGGTCGTATTCCCCGTTCATGCAGATGTACATGTCATCAGGAATTTATAAGCGGCCGGAGTCCGAATGTGATTTTAACGGAATCAAGGAAGAGACTGAACCCGTTGTTGTACAGGAAGAGCATTCTGTATCATGGTTCGTAATGAATTATTGTGAGAACAGTTCTAATTTAACCAGGTTGATACAAACATGTGAGGAAAATGATACAAATGCGGAAAGGGCAAAAGCAATCCAGAAACTTTTATCTCCCGGAGGATATGCCGGCGGTGTATATAGTGGATTTAAATATTTGCTCGGGGGATATGATAAGGGAGTTGCATTCGAAGCTGACGGGCAGAAGGTACACCTTGCTTATATTCAATTTGTGAAGGAGTTTGAAGAATTATATGGTCCTTGGCAAAAAAAAGAATCCGTTGCGCCGGCGCAACAGGAGAAATGCGTTCAGGAAGAGGAAGAATCAGAGCATGTGGCCGAGGCAGAATACCGGGAAGTTGAACCAGAGGAGTATGGTCCGCGATTCTTTCTTGATGAGCAGAAGAAGCAATTGGAAGAAATAATAGCCGTGGAAGGCATGCCAACTAAAATGTTGGCCAGACAGAAAACGATTGTTGCGGCATTGGCAGCCATGGTGAAAGAACTGGAAAATCAGGAAGAAATTATTACTCCGGGACAGCCGGAACTCCCGATACTAAAAAACAATGATCAGCGCAGGCAGTGGCTGAAAAATTATAAAGGCTGGGGTATCTGGTACAAGGATGAGAATATAGGGGTGACATACTACAAATACGATTTTGCAGATGGTACTCGGTTGATTACGGAAGAGTATCCGAAACAGGTTAGCGATTATACGACACGTTTTCATCTGGTGGGAGGTCCTAAGGTGCGTCCAAAGAATAGTTATGGATGTGAAAAATATCCATATCATGAGGTTTATACGAGATATCCGGACAGCGAATCCGAAATGATTGAGTTTTTGAAGCATATACAAAAAGAGGTTCGCCTGGCCGGATAATATTGGGAGGATGGCCAATGAAAGAAACATGGAGAGACATCCCCGGATATGGTGGGAAGTATCAGGCTGACACCGAAGGGCAGATCAGGAGGGTATACGGATCCGGAAAGACTAGGCTGTTGAACCCTTACCACAGGAAGATGCACGGTAGCCAGAGGATGGTCGTAAAGCTCACCCTAGACGGGAAATCCAAGGAAGAGATTGTGATGTCGCTGATCGCGAGGACGTTCCTTGGACCCTGCCCGGAGGGGTGCGTGCCGTACCACAGAAGCGGGGTGCAATCGGATAATTACTTGAACAACATCGCCTACATAAAGCGCGCGGAACTCGGTAGGATGACCGGACAACGGAGCAGGCAGCAGGCGGTCGCTAAGATAGACAGCAGCGGCGAGATAGTGGAGGTTTATCGGTCTGCTAGGGAAGCCGGGCGGGAAAATTACTTGAGTTACCAGACGGTCATTGACCGGTGCAACGGAAAAGTAAAAAGCGCCTTTGCCCCGGACGGGTATGCCTATGCCTGGGAGGACAGCACAATAAGCATGAAAAGTGCAATACGTAAAATAGAGATTGATAATGGGTATATGCCGAAAGCGCGGCAGGAAATGAATTTTGAATGGTGATCAACGGAGACGGAGGAAATAGAATGAAAATCAACTATGGAGAGAATGTGACTCTTGAAGTAAACATATCAGACAAGATGATGGAGGATTATGCAGAGTGCCAAAAAATTGAAGCTTGTGAGGGTTCCGGGAAAGAATGTGACGACTGTGGCATGAACATAAACATTGAAAATACAGCATTGTGTGAGATGCCGGCTGTAACGGAGGAGTTGGGAAAAAGAGCACTGGATTCAAGCATGGATAAAACAACGACAGAGATGATGGAGCATATTTGTGACAATTTATGCCGGCATCCGGAGAAGGCGACTGATCAGGACGCATTGGAAAACATATGTGCTGAATGCAAGATGGGAAAGTACGTTTGTGACATATTGAATCAATACAATCAGGCGATATACATCGGCGGCAGCAGGAGAGGGAGCGCTGAGGATGAAACAAACGGCAGCCAGGGTTAAACAGGTAATAGTGGATGCAAGGTTCCAGAACGACATCCGGGATATGGCGAGGTGGCATTTCTTCCGGAAGGCGTGCCAGCATCCGAAGTTTAGCAGGAGACAGGGAGGGGAGAGCGTTGGACAAAGAAAGCTTGAAGGATTACCAGAAGTCAGAGCAGAAAATAAAGAGCCTGGAAAGGCGGATAGAGAATTTAAAGAAGATGGCGGCCAGATATGAATACGGAGCCGTGAAAGGATCCAATCCTGACTTCCCGTATCAACCGATGTCTTTCCACGTATCCGGTTATAACATCCGGGAGGATGAGAAGAAAAGGATCCGGATCAAGAACCTTGAATCCCGGCTGAAGAAACAGAAGGCGGCGGCTGAACAGGAGCGTCTGGAAGTGGAGGAGTTTATAGCGGGAATTGAAGATACTACGACTCAGCTTGCATTCACATATCTGTACCTTGATGGTATGACACAAGGAGAGGCGGCTAAAAAACTGCACATGGACCAGAGTAGAGTGAGTAGAAAAATTGATGATTATTTGAAGTCGCATAAAATGCATAAAAATCTGTGATATAATAGGGAGTATGAAAGTACGTCCAAACGGCTTTCGTTCATAAATTCCCCATACATTTTTGAAAGCGTCCTGCATGTGCGGGGCGCTTTTGGTGTTGCATTATGCTATATTGTGGTATAAAATGGAAGAAAATGTATGGAGGCAAGATGATATGAGTTATATACAGTGTTTAGCAACAGAATCAAAGGTTATATTTACAAGTGATGGTAGAGCAATGGATTTAAATGGTAATATCCTCGATGAAAAATATAAAAAAATAATAAAAATTAATGAGACAGTCGCAATAGCCTATGCTGGAATCAAAGAATTATGCTTGCATATAATTAGAACATCTATGGATACATTTAATACTGAAGAGGAAATATTCACAGATACCCTATATGACAAAATCGTAGTAACAGCAAAAAAAGAATTAGGCAATAACACACAGAAAAAAGCACAATTTATAGTTGCTGGTAAATGTAGTGATGGTAAAATTGGAATAATGACCTTAAGTACAAATAATAATTATGATCGTACAAATTGTTTCGTTGATCCTTCAAATCCAATACTACTTGCGTGCGCTGGTTCAGATGGAGCGCCATTACCGTTTTTTAAAAAAAACATAGAAAATTTTGTGGGTTGCCGAGGGTTAGATATTGATGGAATTCAAAAAGTAATGGACCACACATCACAGTATGTGGCAATAGTTGATAAGAGTGTTAACACGGAAATTTTCAGAGAAATTTTAACATTCCCATAACTTAATGAAAAAGAGGTAGTCAAGCACTATCTCTTTTTATTATTCAAAGAAAGAAGGTGAAGGACGTGAACAGCAGCAAGAAAATCAATATATTAGGCACGGAGTATGAGTTTACAACAACTACAGCAATGAAAGACGTAGGGTTAATGAATAGAGGTGGTTATTGTGACCCATACGCAAAAAAAATTGTCCTTGAATCTGAATTTATGGATCATCCCGGTTGCGTCAAGGATATAGATAGTCACAAAAAAATAACTAAACGCCATGAAATTATACACGCATATTTATATGAGAGCGGGCTGACCGAAAAGTCAGGCAATGAAGAACTTGTCGAATGGATAGCTTGGCAGTTCCAGAAGCTGGTGGAGTCCTTTAAAGAGGTGGACGCGATATAGGGGAGCTGCACAAAGGAAAAGGCAGCCATAAGACCACCTAATCCCGACATAGTTCATCAAGCGTGACGTCAAGGGCATCCGCCAGTTTAATGGCAGTTTCCACCTTGCACCGATTAAAACGTTCAATATCCTCAATGGTGCGTTGCGGAACCCCTGACAGTTCAGAGAGCGCCCTGATAGATAACCCTTTGCTATTTCTTGTTTGTTTTAGTTTCATGCAGATACCTCCATATTTTTGGCAGCACATCCGCAAGCAATATCACGGATGAGCATATAACGAATATACAACTGGTAACGGACCAATCAGTGATAAAGGCATAAACAATAGCAAAGACAAAAAATAAATCATAAAATTTTATTTTTTTCATTTTAAATTATACACCGATGTGGTAAAATAAAAGAAGAGGTAGGGGAGATTCCTCTCCCCACTTCCTACTTGAGCGCTTTTATCAACTCCGCTGTTGCGGCGATTAAAGCGGTAGTGACGGCTACTGCTTTAAGTATTAAGTTGATAAGGCGCTCTCTGCGTTTTCGCTTCTTCTTTTTCTTTCCCATCGGTTTCCTCCTTTCCTTTAAGATAGTTATATTATACCACGTTACAACGTGTAAGTCAAGAAGAAAATAGAATATTTTTAAATTATTTTAGCGTCCAGTCGGGTGCTTTTGTTATGTGCTTAGGAGGGGGATGCCTTTGGCAGAAGAATTACTCAACTGGATAAGGGAACTGATAAAAGATAATAACATGCATGAATTCTATACGTCTCCACTGTGGCGCAGAAAGAATGCGCAAATATTAAAAGTAAATCATTATGAATGCAGCAGGTGCAAAGCAAAAGGCAAGGTAACCAAGGCGAGAACTGTGCATCATAAGAAATATTTACGTGAGCATCCAGAATTAGCGTTGGAGGATAGTAACCTTGAACCGATCTGCGACAAGTGTCACTATGATGAACATCATAAAAAGAAAGGTTTTATGAATGAAGAGAGGTGGTGAGCCTGTGAAACGGCGGTGTAATGTTAGGAAATGTGCCAGTGCAGCACCCCCGGGTCAAAAAAATGAAAAAACTCTAAGGGGTCCGTGACCGAGGGGGTTCTCGTATCCGGAGATTTTTTAAAAATGAAAAATCCCAGAAAGTGAGGTGGAAACATGGCGCGTCCGAACAAAAAACAGGCTGATAAAAAGAAGACGGAAGCCGCATTATATAAGGCGTTAGAGGACTTTGGGCTGAAAGAAAAATATTACGAAGACCAGGTGTCTGAATATATGAAGTATTATAGCAATTTAGATACAATAAACGATAAATTAAGCGTGAATTTAGACATTGATTTGCTAAAGGAAAAGCGTCAGGTCACAAAGGAGATGAGAAGCATCCTTGCCTTTCTGGGATTGAAACCGGCAGAGTCTGGCGGTGGTGGATTTGAGGAATTATAGCCCGTACATTGACCCGTATATTCAGAAGATCAAAAGCAATGAAGTAGAGCACTGCATTGAGCAGGAGCAGATGATTGACAACATTGTCATTCCGATGTTGGAAAGGGACGATGTATATGTCGATAATGATAAAATTGAAAAGGGTTTATCACTACAGAAATACTTCCCGTACAAGCTGATTGAATGGGAGGTATTTTTATTTGCCTTGATTGCCGGCGTGTTTTTTGAAGACGGCGATATCGTTTTCAGTGACATACGCATCATGGTCGGCAGGGGTTCGGGAAAAAACGGTTTTATATCATTCCTTTGCTTTTATTTCATGTCGCCGTACCACGGGATACGGGGATATAACATAGACATATTGGCCAATGCTGAAAAACAGGCCATGACGTCATTCAAAGATGTGTATGAAATAATCAAAAATCCGATTAAATCAGAATATGAAAAATCATTGAAGAGTAATTACTATGCTACCAAAGAGGAAATCAAAGGGATAAAGACAAATTCAATTTTACGGTTCAATACATCATCAAAGCACGGCAAAGACAGCAAGAGGACCGGCTGTATCATTTTTGATGAAAAGCACGAGTACGCAGACAGCACAAACATGAATACCCTGCAATCCGGTCTTGGAAAGGTAGGCCATGAACGCATCATAACAATCACAACAGACGGCCATATCCGTGGCGCCGTCTTGGATCAGGAAAAAGACCAGAACCGGGAAATCTTAAAGGAATACAACCCATTAAACAGGACACTGGTATTCTGGTGCAGGATTGAAGCAGAGGACGAATGGAACCAGATGGACAAGCTGGTAAAGGCGATCCCGAGCCTGAACGACTTCCCGAGCTTAAAAAGGATAATCGAAAAAGAAATCATTGATATGCCTTACAAGCAGGAATATTTCCAAGAGTTCATGGCGAAGCGGTGTAACTACCCGATCGGGAACAAAGAAGTGGAAGTTGCCACGTGGGAGGATATACTTGCCACGAATCAGGAGATGCCGGATTTATCCGGAAAAAATTGTATTGGCGGCGTAGACTACGCAAAAACAAATGACTTTGTAACGGTCGGGCTTACATTCAGACACAACGGAAAATACTGCCATATCCATCATACATACATTTGCAGCAGGTCCCGGGATTTAGGAGGGATTAAGGCACCGCTAAAAGAATGGGAAGCGTTAGGGCATGTGACATTTATTGATGATGTGGAAATCCCGCCGGAGATACCGGTCGGATGGTTTGAAAAAATGGGGCAGATTTACAATATATTGAAAATTGCAATTGACAATTTCCGGTATTCCCTGCTGAATTCAGCATTTAAGAAAATTGGGTTTGACGCATTTGAGAAGAAAAACATTAAGCTGGTGCGCCCCTCCGACATTATGAAAGCGGCGCCGATCATTAATTCCGCTTTCCTGAAACACCTCATTGTGCTTGGGGACGTTCCGATCATGAGATGGTATATAAACAACACGAAAAAAATAGAAAAGGATGGGAATATAACTTATGGAAAAATTGAACCGAATTACCGTAAGACTGACGGGTTTATGGCATTCGTAAACACAATGACATTAGAGGAAGAACTGCCGGAAGACATCAGCTACAACATTGATTTTGGCGTCTACACATACTAAGAAAGGGGGCGATCATGTGGGTTTTTGGAACTGGCTGCAGGGGAAGATGCTCGGAGGGAAAAGCGTGGAGATATCTGCCGAAACGGTAGGGAAGTACGTAGACCAGGAAAGGCTTGACAGGCTGATCATTGAAGAGTTCACGATCCATGCTGCCATAAACCTGATAGCGAACTGCATATCAAAATGTGAATTCAAGACATTCCGGGAGGGGAAAGAGTTTCAGGGGGAGGAATACTACAAATGGAACTTCGAGCCGAATGTGAACCAGAACGCAAGCCAATTCAAGCAGGAGCTGGTTACAAAGCTATTGTATGAAAATGAATGCCTGGCCGTGGAAAGCAACGGGCAGCTTATCATTGCAGAAGGTTTCTTCAAAGAAGAATTCGCATTGAAAGAAACAATATTCAGCGGCGTAACCCGTAAAGGATTTACCTATAATCGTACATTTAACATGTCGGAAGTATTATACTTTCAGCTGAACAATAAGAATATAAGGCGGCTCCTGACAAACCTGTGTAACGGTTATAATGAGATTCTGGCGGACGCCATAGATAAATACGAAAAAGCCGGAGGGGAAAAAGGAACCCTGCATATTGATGCAGTTGCACAGGGGAAAAAGTTCGGGGAGAAGTCTTTCGAGGAAGTGTATGAGGACTTGTTGAACAACCGGTTTAAAAGGTTTTTCAACAGCAGAAGCGCAGTGCTGCCACTTTTCGATGGGTTTACCTATAGCAAGCAATCAGCGGAACAAAGTAAAAAATCCACTTCCGAAGTGAAGGACATTACGGATATCACAGGGGAAATCGTGGAGACGGTAGCACGAGCGTTTAACATGTCGGCGTCCTTGTTAAAGGGCGATATATCAGAAGTGAAAGACATTACTAAAAACTTCCTGACTTTCTGCATTGACCCAACCTGTGGAATGATCGGGACTGAGACTAATCGGAAACGGTATGGCAAAAAAGAGGTTTTAAAAGGGAACTACATCAAAATAGACACCACAACCGTAATGCATATAGATATTTTTGATATCGCGGAAAAGATTGATAAGTTAATAGCTAGCGGTATGTACTGCATTGATGAGCTGCGAAAAAAACTCGGAGATGCAGAATTAAATACAGAAGAGTCAAAGAAACATTTTATCACTAAAAATTACATGGATTTATCCGGTATGGAAGGAGGTGAGACATAGTGAAGAGTAATGTGACAAAGTTCCGATTCGAGCAGCTTGCGGATTCAAACGTCCATAAGCTGTATATCTATGACAATGTGACGGCTTACGGAAACTTTAATTGGGAAACATGGAGCTACGAAGATTCTGAAACGAGTGCGAATTATTTCAGAGACCAGTTAATGAATATTCCGGAAGATGAAACAATAGAACTGCATGTGAATTCTAACGGAGGTTCAGTAAAAGAAGGCGTTGCTATTTATAACCTCTTAAAGCAGCACAAGGCGTATAAAGTCTGTTATGTGGACGGTTTTGCGTATTCCATTGCAAGCGTGATCTGTCTGGCTTGTGATAAGATTATAATGGGGTTAGGGACCTCCATGCTGATTCATAACATGCTGATGGAGGTTTGCGGCAATGCGGCAGACTTGCGGAAATGCGCGGATGACCTGGATGTATTAATGGAGTCCAACCGCAAGATATACATGGCAAGGGCAAAGAACCTGACCGAAGAACAGCTTTCGGACATGATGGATAAGGAAACGTTTCTTACCCCGGAGCAGTGCCTGGAATACGGGTTCTGTGATGAAATCGGGACGCACCAGGCAGACCAGAGCAAAATCAATCAGCAGTCAGCCATCGTAATTCAACAATTGCGGCAGCAGCTGGCAAACCAGCAGTCTTTCCGGGAGGAAATGAAACAATTCGTTCCAAAACCAAAGCAGCAGGACCCGGCCTCGGAGCCGGAACCACAAAATCCAGGCAATGAAAAGCTACTCACAATGATGGGGGCTTTTTTTAATGCATTCACAAATAAGAAAGGTGGAATAAAACAATGAAAAATGCAGATTTATTGAAACAGGAGAACATGCAGCTTATGCAGTCGCTGTCACAGGCATTGAAGGACAACAATGAGGATGCAATGGCAGAGGCATTCACACAGTTTGCGGATGGCGTACAAGAACGCATCATGGAGGAATACGGGGAACTAAGGCAGACGAAAGATTCTGCGGTGTTGGCAGCCAGAGGCATCCGACAGCTGACCGGTGAAGAAACAAAGTTTTACCAGTTATGGATTGACGCAATGAAATCGCCGAACCCAAAACAGGCGCTTATCGACATCCAGAAGGCAATGCCGGAAACTATTATTGATTCCGTGATCGATGATATGCAGGAATCACATCAATTATTAAGCGAAATTGATTTTATCAACTGCCAGGGCGCAATCAAAATGATTGTCAATGCAGACAACGTTGAGCTTGCTACGTGGGACGCGCTCACAACCGCCATTACAACGGAGCTGGCAGGAAAAATTGACACAATGGACATGACGCTTGCCAAGTTAAGCGCATTTATCCCGGTGTCGAAAGATATGCTTGCGCTCGGCCCGGTATGGCTGGACAATTACGTGCGCATCATCCTGTCAGAAGCGTCAGCCGGCGGGCTTGAGAAAGGAATCCTGAAGGGGACGGGAAAGAACCAGCCGATTGGCATGTGCAAAGACCTGGACGGTGCCGTTACTGCCGGAGTCTACAAGGATAAAACAAAAGTCACTTTAACAAGCTTTGATCCCGTAGAATATTGCGCAGTGGTGGCGCCCCTGGCAAAGAAGCCGCTTGGCGGCTATCGTGCCGTACCTGAGGTTATGCTGGTAGTGAACCCGGTGGACTATATCCAGAAAGTAACACCCGCATCTACGGTAAGGAGTGCGGACGGGAACTACAAAAACAATATTTTTCCGTATCCGACAAAGCCGGTTCAGTCGGCGGTACTGGGAGAGGGCGAGGCAATACTTGGGCTTGCTAAAAAATACTTTATGGGTATCGGCGCCGGTTCTTCCGGAAAGATCGAGTATTCCGATGAATACCAGTTCCTTGAAGACAACCGTGTATACCTGACCAAAATGTATGGCATGGGAAAACCGAAGGATAACAATGCGTTCATTTACTTAGACCTGTCTGAATTGAAACCGGTATCTCTCAGGGTTGAGATCACGAACACAGAGGATAACCCGGTAGTGACGAAAGCAAAAGCGTAAGGTATGAATATGGATGAATTGCTGAAGGATGTGAAAAATTATCTGGATATTACCTATGTCGATGAAGAAACTGACAAGAAAATCACCGGGATCATTGAAAGAGGTAAAAAGTATCTGGATAACATTGCGGGGGAGCAGCAGGAGTATGGGGCGGAGAACACCGCCCGGCAGCTGCTGTTTGATTATTGCAGGTATGTCAATAATGGTGTCTTTGAACTATTCGAAGAGAATTTTAAATCTGAGTTGATCATGCTTAGGATAGGGGTGGATGCACATGATTACGCCGAACGGCAAGGGTATGTTTCAGACATTTAACGATGGGATCTGTACCATACACTGCACTAACGATGATGGAAATGCGGGGGATGCGGTGGCAAAAGTGCGATTTCAAAAAAGAACCATCGGCGTGACGCGCTTCTACGAGGCCATGACGGCGAAAGTGCAGCTTGACAAGCTGATACGGATCCCTTTGCAACCCTGGCTTACGACGGAATATTTTATCGTGATCGGGGCTGAAGTTTATGAAATAAAGCAGGCGCAGGAAATCATGGATACGATGCCAAAGGCAAGCGACGTTTCGCTGAAACTGACCCGGCAAAGGAGGGTTTCCGATGCCTCAGTTTGACATTCACGGTTTGGATGAACTGATAGCCCGATTAGACCGGATGGGAAGGTTTGACGAAATCGCTCCTAAAATGCTTGAAGAAAGCGTTGAAATCTTACAGGAAGAGGTAACAGAGCAGGCGTCCGGGCATAAAGACACCGGTGAAATGGTGGAATCAATAAAACCTACAGGGGCTACAAGATCCGCTACCGGGTCTTATTATATTTGCACGCGCCCGACCGGGAAAGATTCCAAAGGCGTCAGGAACATGGAAAAGATGGCGTGGCTGGAATACGGCGTCAAAGGTCGGCCGGCAACCCCGATATTAACCACGGCGGTACTAAATGCCGCGCCAATGGTCAGGGCAAAAATGATGGAAGTTTTTAAACGGGAGGTGGGAGGTTGACCGCGGACGCATTATTACAGCACACAATCGAAGGCGCCGGCTTGCCGGTGAAATGGAACGAGTACAAAGGAAAGAAACCAGAGTACATAGTTCTAAACGATGAAGATGAAAGAAGGGTAAATTATGCGGATAACAGGCCGCAAAGCAAACTCTTTCACTGGCAGGTCCATATATTTATGCCTATTGCATCGGACTATCGGAAAATAAAAAATGAAGTGCAGGAACTGCTCCTGTCAAAAGATTTTACAATCAAATACACGAAAACTTTATATGAAAAAGAAACCGAAACCATGCACGTGATAATCTCGTGCAGCATTACGGAAATCATGGAGGATTAAAAATTATGGCAAAAACAGGATTAGAGTATGTAGTATTAGGAGACTTAAACGAAGCTGACGGAACTTATTCAAATGGTTTTTACCTGGGACCCACCTCAACGTTCAATGGAAGCCCTACCACGTCCGACGTTAAGGATTATGGCGACGATAGAGCCGTGGAAACGGACAACTCGGTAACCGGCGGCACAGTTTCGGTAGAATTAAACGAAATGGTAAACGAATACTATGCAAGGATGCTGGGGCATGAGCATGATGAAACAAAGGACAGCGTGAAATGTAATGCGAATGATGTGGCGCCATTCCTTGGAATCGGTGCCGTTGGGAAATCAAAGGCAGATAACAGGAATAAATACACCGCCAAATTTTACCATAAGGCTCAATTCAAGGAGCCAAACGATGAAAACGCGACCAAGCAGGAAAACGTAACATTTACGCATACCACGCTGGAAGGAAACTTATTCACGCTGGGAAACGGGGACTGGAAGGAAGTGCGCGGCTTTGACGCATTAGATGCCGCCAAGGCTTGGCTGAATGAAAAAGTCGGAATTACAGCCGGAGGTGCAGGATGAGCGATTTAAAACCTGTCGGGGAATCATTAATGCTTGACGGGGTTGAACGGCGTCTGCTGTTTGACCTCAATGTGATTGATGAAGTGCAGGAGCATTTTGACGCGCCTCTGGAAGAAATAATGGACAGACTTACGGATGACCGGAAGATGCCGGGCACAATGAAATTTGTGCTTGCCGCACTGCTTAATGACGAAGCGGATCGTCTGAAGCACAAAGACGGCGAATGCAGTTTGAAAAGATACACCGAGAAAGAAGCCGGATGGCTTGTTTCGAAAGAAAACGCATATGAGGTGACCCTTGCAATGTTAAACGCCTATGGCGCGTCACTTCCGGAACCGGACGAAGACGAAACCCCAAACGCACAGAGCGGGCAGCAAAAATAAATGTTGCCCGCATTCTTTATATAGGCTGCAAGATATTGAACTATGCGGAACGGGAAGTGTTTGACATGACATTGCGTAAGTTCTTCCTGATCTATAACGAGTATCAGGAACTTAACGGATTAAAAAAGAAAGAAACAACAATAGATGATTTACCGTAGCGTAAACGTTGGCATCCTCACAGGGTGCTCTTTTTATTTTTTAAAGGCAGGTGACAACATTGGCAGAAGAATTTGACATTAAAGCCGGGATAAAGTTGGACGGGGAACAGGAATTTAAGAGCGCGGTCACGTCAATAAATTCGGAAATCAAGAATCTGAAGTCGCAGACCGGGCTACTGAAAGAAACGTTTGCCGGCCAGGCTAATTCCTTGGAGGCTCTAAAGGCGAAACATGAGTCGTTAAGCAAGACGCTGGAAGCGCAAAAACAAAAAGTGGAAGCGACAAAAGTCGGCCTTGATAATGCAAAAGAATCGTATGACAAGGTTGGAACCGGCCTTGACCAGTTAAAGCAAAAACATGAGGCCGCAAAAGCCAAAATGGAGGAAATGAAAAAATCCTCCGATACCTCTTCGGAAGCGTTGGCAAAACAGGAAAAGGAAGTCAATGAACTTGCGCAAGCGATCCAAAAAGGCGAAAAGAGCTACGAAACGGCCGGTAACCGGATAATGGACTGGGAAACAAAATTAAATACCGCAGAAGCGCAGACGATCAAGGCGAGCAGGGAGCTTGATAAAAATGCGGCGTACATGAAAGAAGCGGAAAAGGCTGCCGACCATTGCGCCACAAGCATTGATGAGTTTGGGAAAAAAACCGACAAGGCCGGCGACAGCGCGTCAAAGATGGGTGACACTGCAAAAGATTCAGTGAATGCAATGGCAGAAGCCTTGATTGCGTCGGGAGTGAAAAAGAGCGTTGATGAAATTACAGAATCCCTGGAAAAATGTGTTGAAGCGTCAGATAAATTCCAGACGAGCGTCGCTAAGCTTTCAACCATTGCGGACGAAACAAAAGTGCCGCTTGAGAAAATGAAAAATGAAATACTGGAACTGTCGGGGGATACCGGGAAAGCGGCAGAAGAATTGACGGAATCGGCATACCAGGCGATTTCGGCAAGCGTTGATACCGAAAACGCAGTGAACATGGTGGAAAAAGCGAATAAGCTTGCTGTCGGCGGGTTCACAGATACCACGACTTCAATTGACGTTCTGACAACCGCGTTGAATGCCTATGGATTAAGCGCAAAGCACACGGAATCCATATCAGACAAACTGGTAAAGACGCAGGATCTGGGTAAAACTTCCGTTGGCGAGTTAGCGGCAACGATAGGCAAGGTTATCCCGGTGGCAGCCGCCTACAGCGTCAACATGGACAATTTATCTGCCTCATACGCCGTGCTTACCGCAAATGGCGTGAAAACAAGGATAGCGACCACGTATATCAGCGCAATGCTTGGCGAGCTTGCGAAAAACGGCAGCAAAGCATCAAAGACACTGAAAGAGGAAACCGGGCAGACGTTTACGGAGTTGATGGAGGGCGGCATGTCGCTCGGGGACGTGCTGCAAATCCTCGGTGATAAATGCGATGGGAATTCAACCGCATTCGCCAACCTTTGGAGCAGTTCGCAGGCTGGCGTAGGGGCTTTAGCGTTGTACAATGCAGGCGCGGACAAGTTCAATGGCGTTCTCTCTGAGATGCAGAATTCGCTCGGAGCAACGGAAGAGAATTATAAAAAGATGACCAACACGGCAGAGTTTGCAGATCAAAAAATGCAAAATTCTGCAAACAACCTTAAAATCGCAATAGGGGAGCAAATATCTCCTGCGTTGGTTGAAATGAAAAAAGCAGGGGCGGATGCATTTGAGTGGGCGACTAATTTCGTGAAAGAAAATCCCTGGCTGGTAAGCGCGGTCACGGCGCTGACCGCGGCGCTCGGGATGCTTGTTACCGCCTTTGCAGGATTTACGATTGTGAAAGCAATAACGCCGGCCATACAGGCATTTAACGCCGCGCTCACAGGCAACCCGGCTGTCTTAGTTGCCACTGCCATTGTCGGATTGACCGCGGCGGTAGTCGCTTTTGCGGAGACAATGCCACATGCGCAGACCGAGATGGAAAAACAGACGGAAACCTCGAGAGCGCTTGCGAAAGAGACGAACAGCCTGAAAAACAGCATAAAGGAAAGCCGGAATGCATTTGAAGAAAATAAGGGCAGCGTAGAGTCAAATTACGCCTCCCTGCAAATCATGTCCAATAAATTGTACGATCTGGCGAAAAGCGAAGATGATTCAACCGCAAAGAAAATGCAAATGAAAGCGCTGGTTGACCAACTAAATGAAGCAATGCCGGAGTTAAGCCTTGCGATAGACGAACAGACCGGCGCGCTGATCGGGGAGAAGGAAGCAACGGACGCCTGCATTGAGTCCATGAAGCAAAAAGCAGTGATGGCCGCAATGGAAGAGGAATTGACTGAAACCATCAAGCAGCAGGCGGAAGCGGGGGTTTTGCTTGAAAAAACACTCATTAAGCAGCAGGAGTTAAGGGATGCCGCAAACGAAGCGGAAGAGAAAGCGGCAAAACTATCAAAGGCTTATATGGAAATGTCCAAAGCCGGTTACGAAAATATGTGGACTGCCGCCGAAGCCGTAGCGAAGAAATTTGGACTGACAACGGATGAAGTGATTAATGCGGATTTCCATATCCAAAAACTTGCAAGCGACTCAACGATGTTGAGAGATGAAACCGAAACCCTCAATAAAACCATAGGGGATCAGGAAAGAATTGTTTCGGATTGCAATGCCCAGATCGAGGAGATGGGGAATGTCCAGGAATCGCTGACAGAGAAACTGGGACTCTCGAAGGATGCAACGGAAGAATCCGCAATGGTCACAGAGGAATTGACAGAGGCGCAAAAAGAAGCGGCGCAGGCGGCGGAAGAGCTTGCGGATAAAATAAAAGAGAAATACGAAGAAGCGCGGTCTTCTATCGAGCAAAGCATTGACGGCGCCATATCCGCTTTCAATGAATTTAACGGCGGGCAGGAAATCACGGCAGAAAAAATGCTGGAAAACCTGCAATCCCAGTTAAGGGGCTTGGAAAACTGGAAAGACAACATGACGATCCTGGCCGGTCAGGCCGGAAGCGGAATGTCCCGGGAATTCCTTGACTATCTGATTGACCTGGGTCCGCAGGGAGCGAACGCCGTGCAGGCCTTGGTAAATGAACTCGGAAAAGAAAACGGCAAGTTTGAAGAGATAGCGAAAGCCTATGCCGATGCGATGGATTTCAAGACGGAAGCGTCCAAAAAACTGGCGGATGTGCAGACGGCGTTCAGCGACAGTGCGGAGGGCCTGGTGCTTGCAGCGAAAGAATGCGGCATGCAAATACCGGCAGGGCTGGCGGAAGGCATCGCTAACGGAACGACAACGGCCGAGGATGCTGCGGCACAGGTCAATGAAGCCATATCCGCAAAGGCAGGTGAATTATCGACAACAATGAACGAACACGGCATTGAAATTCCGGCGGAGTTGCAGGCCGGCATTGATGCGGGTGGGAGTTCGGCAATCCAGGCAATCCAGGCACTAAACGAGCTGATCGCCGCAGAGCTGGAAAAAGGAAACGATGGCTTCGCAACATCCGGCCTGGAATGGCTGCAACAACAATCAGCAGGAATGGAAAGCGGCAAAGGAAACGTTGTAAGTGCGGCCGGCAAGGCAGCGCAGGCAGCAAAGGCGAAAGCGGACAGTTTTAAAGGGCAATTCATGACATCCGGGGTTGAGTGGTTGAAACAGCAGGGGCAAGGCGTTAGCAGTGGCAGCGGTACGGTATCGTCAGCCGTGAACAGCGCAGCGCAAGCGGCAGTTGCAGCAGCCGGCAGTCATAACGGCGAATTCAGGTCAGTGGGCTACAATATATCGGCAGGCGTCAGGGATGGCATTAATTCCGGAAGAAGCGAAGTTATAAATGCGGCAGCCAGGATGGTTACGGATGCGGCGCAGGCAGCAAAAGACAAAGGGAAAATAAAATCGCCGTCACAATTATTCAGGGACGAAATCGGCA
>Ga0153924_1000870_pt1 | contig 17465 bp, 16 predicted proteins | sample TSNJ008MetaG_FD_104709 | JGI IMG/M metagenome (GOLD analysis project Ga0153924, IMG submission 104709) | Attine ant fungus gardens microbial communities from New Jersey, USA - TSNJ008 MetaG | ecosystem: Host-associated > Fungi > Mycelium > Unclassified | place: USA: New Jersey, Wharton State...
AATAGGAGATGATTATCAAAACATTAGTATTGAGAATTATGATATTAATGTTACAGAAGAAGAAATAGAGGAATATATTCAAGAGGACTTGGAATCCTATACACAATTTGTCAATACTGAAAATGAAAACGTTCAGAATGGAGATTTTGTTTCTATTTCCTATGATGTATATCTTGATGGAATACTGTTAGATTCACAGAAAGATGCATTAAAAGTTGGTTCAGGAACATATGATGATGAATTAGAAAATTCTTTGATTGGAAAAAAAATCAATGATAAATATAAAATAACTGTGAAAGTTCCAGAAGATGAAGATAGTGAATATGCAGGAAAGATAGAGGAGATAATCATTGAAGTTTTAAATATTCAGGCAATTGTTATACAGAATTTAGATGAAGATTTCGTAAAAGATAAATATGAAATGAAAACAGTAGATGAATACTACGATTTTGTTAAACAAAAATTAATGTCTGAAAAAGAAAAGCAAAATCTATTGAAGCAAGAAGCACAATTAGTGGAAAAATTGGTGGAAAAGTTTGAGATTACTATAAATCAAGAGCAATTGGCTCAATATGCTGCTGATAGATATGGCGACTACATAAAAATGGCAAGGTCTTTAAATATGTCAATGGATGAGTTTTCAAATCAGATTATGAAAATGACAGAAGAAGAGTTTGTTGATAAGTGTTATGAAGAAAGCATACAAGAAGTAAAGGAAATACTTACTGTTGGTGCAGTTGCAAAAGAAATGGATATTACATTATCAACAGAAGAAATATCTGAGTATTCATCAGAGGATGTTATTACCAGAAATTATCAATACGATAGACTGGTGAGAGATAAAGTAATATCAAGTATAATTAATCGGTAACTATAAACATATTATATTAGTAAAGGAGGAAATAATGAGAAAAACAGTAACAATGTTATTGGTATTAAGTATGGTAACATCATCAATAATGGTTTTAGAAACAAATGAGGTTAAGGCACAAGATATTGATGGGAAACAGCAATATCTTGCCTATATTCAAGAGAATATGGTGGAAAATGAGGAAACTGAAGAAATTGAAATAAGTGAAGAGGAATTAAAAACACAAGAAGTATATGAAGAAGTGATAAATACACTTCTTAGTACTGATAGTGCAAAAGATTCAGAGGCGTTAGTATTAGACGAAGAGATATATGGAGAATCAGCATATATGCCTGACGATTATGCAGGCACATACATTGATGATGATGGAACTGTGGTAGTATTGTTATCTAAAAAAGACGATGATTATAACGATATTAAAACAGATGTAATGGAAGTGGATAATAGTATCAAAATTGAAAAAGTAAAATATAGCTTTGAAGAATTAGCCAGAACAAAAGATAATTTTGATGCTATTATCAAAGAATTATCTGAAAAAAGCAGTAATGGAACGATAAGTGCTGAAGAATCATATGTATATAATAACATAGTGAGTTGTGCAATTTTGGTCGAGAATAATAGTGTGCTTCTTACTATGGAAAGTGTTAATGAAAATTCTATTCAGTTGTTTGAAAAATATTTTTTTAAAAGTCTGATTATGGAATATGAAGAGGGAGAAAGTGTTATTGACAGTGCAAGCACAACACCTCTACAGCCAGGACGTGCCATATATAACTTATCTGCGGATGCAAAGACTGTGTATAGATGCAGTATTGGTTACCCGGCTATCCGTTATAACAGTGCAGGTGAAAAAGTATATGGGTTTATTACATGTGCACATTCAAAGGTTAAAAATGATAATATATACATTGATAAAGCATGTTCAATTAAAATTGGAAAAGTGACACAATGGAAATACAGTGGAAATGTAGATGCAGCATTTGTAGATATTACAAATAGCAATTATGGCACATCAAGGAAAGTATATTATTCTAATAGTGCAGGAAATACAACAAATGGAGTGACAATAGAGGGTCAGGGTTGGTATTATGATAAAGACTCTACTATAGCTAATTATAATCCCGCTAAAGGTGAAAAAACATGGAAAGCTGGTTCTACCACATATTTAACAACGGCTAAAATACAAACGACATGGACTACTATTACTATAACTCAAGCAGACAATAGTAAGGTGACATTTACTGATGTATATGCTACAACTAATCAGACAGCTAGTGGTGATAGTGGTGGAGTATTTTTTCAAAAAGATGATTGTGGAGAGTACTCGGTAATGGGGATTGTTAAAGGAAATAATTCCACATACAGCTATTTTATACGAATAGAAAATATTCAAAAAGCATTCAATCTTTATATATTAGGATATGATTTATATCATGGAAAGCAGGTGAAGTAAATATTGAAAAAAATAATGCAGCAAATACTGTTTTGTCTATGCTTTATACTACTATTTATTATAACAAATGTGTCAGCTAAAGCTGCAGATACTATGAATGTAAATGAAGAAGAACGTCACCTTGTGGTTGGTGCTACAAGTCGTTTAGCAGTGCCCCAAGGTAATGGAAAAGTAAATTGGAAGTGCAATAATGAAAATATTGTAAAAATCACCAAAGGGAAATACAGCCAGAAATCTATTATTAAAGCACGAAAGAAGGGAAATTGTATTATTACGGCAACATGCGATGATACTATATATCGTTTTTATATACATGCAGAACCAAAAGAAGTAATAAAAAAGGTCACAGACAATAAGATTAGTTTTAATATTGAGAAAGTAAAAAAGAATAAACGTTATGTTATTCTAAGAATGAAAGTTTCAAACGGTACAAAGAGTGAAATTGATATTGAGCCCACTTACAAAGTATCAAAAAGAGTAAAAGGAAGATGGGTAGGACTTAAAAGTGATGTTATTTATGAAGGTGCAGCTCTTGTTTATACCGGGAATACAAGCCATTCTTATTCACTAGCAATCTCTAATATTTATGATAGGGAAAAATTAATCAAGGGAACTTATCGGATTGGCATAATGATAAACAATAAAATGAAATATGCAAAATTTGTAATATAAAAAATTGATACAAAGGGGGAAAACATAAATGAATCCCTATCTACAAAACCTTAACCGCATAGAGTTTCTGCTTACTTTTGCTTGCACAGGGCGATGCAAGCACTGTTCAGAAGGCGAACACACCTCCACAGGAGAGCATATTGATGGCGAAGCTGCCGCTGATATAGTTCGCAGGGTGGCAAGCGAATACAAGATAAATTCGCTGATGACCTTCGGTGGTGAACCGCTCTTGTACCCTGATGAGGTTTGTAAAATCCATGCAGCGGCGCGTGATTCCAAAATTACAGTGCGGCAGATAATCACTAATGGCTTTTTCAGCTGCGATGAGGCAAAGATACAGCGTGTCGCCGAAGATCTCGCTGAGAGCGGTGTGAATGATATTCTTCTATCCGTGGACGCGTTTCATCAAGAAACCATTCCGCTTGAGCCGGTTATGATATTCGTGAAGGCGGTTCATGCGCTTGGTATCCAAAAGATTCGTGTTCATCCCGCATGGCTTGTTAGTGAGGAAGCGGATAATCCGTACAACAGTAAAACCCGCGAGATATTGGCGATATTTAATGCAATAGGTATCCCTACATCCGACGGCAATGTGATATTCCCCAGTGGTAACGCCTTGAAATATCTGAGTGAACACTTTGATTTAAGCGTTCCACAGACAAGCAAATATGCCGAAAACCCACATGATATTAAGGCTATATGCGTTACTCCGAATGGTGATATTCTCGGCGGCAACATTTATAAGACCGATATTTTTGAAATACTGGAAAATTATATTCCGGAGGGGAAGTGATGAACACCCCAGACAACAACCTCAAACATAGGCTGCAAAATGTCTGTTTCATAGACACTTTGCTAATGCCGATCCGATTCATTAACCCTCTCTATGCCGTGAGATTCAAGATTACTGGGCGTTAGACCCCGCCGATGCCAATGAGTGGGAGAGTGATGTTATTCATGATTTCACACTGATGGTAATTACCGATTTGGTTGAATTGGCAGTGCAATATAAAATTCATGCTGTTAGCCGCATTTTAGATTATAAAAGAAGTCGAATGCTTGTATCGACTTCTTTTTGTGATGTGTTACAATAATAATTACTATATAACCTTAATACATGAATAATAAGTATGTAGTAATAATGTTATTATAGTACTTTAGATTTATAATAGTTAATAATTATTATCGGTATTTCAATGAAGATATTAGCTACCGTAGGAATTAGATAATCCGTATTTGACAGAATCGAAATGTGGATTTTTAAAACTCTTGACACCGACACCGTGTCCTGCTTTATAATCAAGTTAAATAAAAGAAATGAGGTTATATCATGGAGCTTCAAAAAGCAAATCAGGTATCAAAAGATTATGGAATTTCTACAAGAATGTTGCGTTATTACGAACAAGTGGGACTACTTCAAAGTCTACGTATAGACGATTACGCATATAGGGTTTATGACGAAAGTGCTATAATCCGTTTGCGACAGATAATAGTCCTACGTAAGCTACGTGTTCCCGTGAAGCAGATAATCAGCATACTTAATAACTCAAGCGCGGCGGAAACCGTGGAAATATTCAGACAGAACATAAGTAATCTTGATGAGGAAATTACCGCATTATCCACTGTTAAATCTATATTAATACATTTTGTTGATGAATTGAGCAAAAAAGCCAACATCAGCTTAAATCTAAGTTTGCTTGGCGATGAGACTGTTTTTTCCGTCATAAACGCTCTTTCTTTTCCTAATAATCAAATCAAAGAAGTTAAGGAGAATTTAACAATGGAAAATTTAAACAATGCAAACGAGAGTTTGAATAAGCTTACAGACGTGAGAATTATTTATCTACCACCCATGACGGTAGCCGCGGCAAGTGCGACGGGTGACAACTGCGAGGGAAAAGCGCTTGAAATGACAGAGCGGTTTGTTAAGGAAATGAATCTACTTAAAATCAAGCCGGACATAAGGCAATTCGGGTTCGACTGCTCTATGGGGCAGACGGGTGTCGGTGAAAACTCGCATAAGTATCAGGTGTGGATTTCGATTCCCGATGATTTAGAAGTCCCGGAGCCGCTCGTGAAGCGTGTATTCAAAGGCGGATTGTATGCTTCACACATGATTAAAATGGGTGACTTTCACCACTGGAATTTACTCCGCGAGTGGGTAAACAGTAGTGATGAGTATGATAACGACTGGAACACCGTCCGATGTGAACCTTACGAACATGATATGGATAGATGCTTTGAAGAATCGTTAAATTTCTGGAACAACCTACAAAACCCCAATTTCAACCCCGATAATTCACAGCTTGATTTGTTGTTTCCGATTAGAGAGAAAGGGTGATCGAAAATCCTAAATGTACCTGCAATAAAATAAGTGAGGTAATAATAATGCAAAAGCCAATTGCCGAAATGGCAAAATACATTAAAAACATAATACCTGCAAATATTCCTGAAGTATATCCGCTAAAACCCATGCTTAAAAAAATTGCTAGCGAAGATAGTATACGAAACGGGGTTCTTGCCTTCAGAAATTTTCTTTACTTGGTCTGCGACCGTTTAATCGCTGACGGTAGTATATATGACAAACCTCCCAAAAACACGAATAATGATGTTTCTCATCCAAGTTTGGCAGTAAGCTATCCGTTCCTAAACAACGTTAAAAGCGTACTATTTAACATGGGGTATCATGGAAAACTCGCCGAAAACAGTGCTTCAATATTGCTTGGCGACCTGCAATCGCTCACCAGCGTCATAAGCGCGAACGGCGAGCAGATGAAAGCAAAAATTTCTGTTCAGAAGTTAATAGTAACCTTGAGATTTCTGGCTAGCTGCGGCATTTATTTTGGTGGTATCGATTTAGACACGGGAAAACCCGATATGTCGAAAGATGCATCATTGGAAATTTCATATCCGGATAATCCTGCTATGTTGATAGGGTTGAAAGTTATGGCAATTGCCCAAAAAGAATTGTACACTAAGGGTAATCACGATATTTTCTTGCGGTGCGATTACAGGATACTGAAGGATGAAGATACAGAAGTTATCTCTATTTTGAAGGATTTGGTAAATCCGCTGCCTGTCGAGGCGCAGGATTTCGCCTTGAAGCTACACCAGCGTTATTCGGATGCAGGGATGACATGCAGAGTGGACGTATTCTATCTCGGCATTCGGTTTATCTACTCGTATAAAAACAAAGAAATATGGACATTTTCAATATCGCTTGACTCCGGTTACCGTATCCTCATCAGGGCACAAAATACTCATCTATATGCTGATGTCATTCAAAAATTTCCGTTACCTTTACAAGAAAAAGTTGCGAAAGGGTATGGCTGCGAAAAGAAAAAATACGGAAAACCTTGCCAAAAAGGTTGTCGTGGGTTTAGCTTTTCATTAGATGAAGAGGCGCTTGAATTAAGTCAGGATATAGAAACTTGGCTTGATAATGAAGTAGCGTGTTTATGTCACTGCCATTAGGTTCTTATCGAGATTATTCGGTGCAGGTTCAACTCCTGTTAGCCGCACCATGACGAAACCTGTCGAAAAAACTGAAATTGCTTTTGCGGCAGGTTTTTGATATAATATTCTTGCAGAAAATTTATATTAGACGGGGTATAACGAATGGAAATGAATTTTGCACGCGCGGACTCTGAGGATGCCGATAGCTTGATTGACATTCAAAATCGTAGTTTTCTATCAGATTTTCAAAAGTATGGGATATGTCCTTCTTATAACCAGACAAAAGTAAAAATAACAAGCCATATTACTCAAGACAACGTATATAAAATTGTAGTGGATGGTGGAGTGGTTGGCGACATTGTCGTTATTAAAAAAGGTGATTATCATTATCATTTACAATGCATATGCGTGATACCTGAATACGAAAATCATGGTATTGGCAATTCTGCAATGCGTTTTATTGAGCGTGAGTTTCCAGAAGCCAATTTGTGGACATTAGTAACGCCAGCAGACAAATTACGAAACCACTGCTTTTATGAAAAGCATGGATTCAAAATAACTAAAGAGTTCTTTACTGAAAACGTCAAGATGTCATATTTTGAAAAAGCGATAACCCCCGCAGTATAAGCATAATATACGCAAATCACTCTGCATCTTTTTTGTCAAATGATTACAAGCACCTTGCCATGACGAAACTTGTCGAAAAATTATCAATTGTTAATTGTTTGGTAGTATTTTGTTATAATGATTAGGCAAAGTGCTTTTATATTGTAGTATCATATTATTGAGGAGAATATTATGAAAAAGCTTATTATTATAAGTGGTCCAATGGGGGTCGGAAAAACTACAACAGGAAAAATATTATGTGAAATGCTTGGAAGAACTGCTTTTATTGATGGGGATTGGTGTATTGATATACACCCTTTTATCGGAAATAAAGAGACCAAAGAAATGGCAATAAATAATATTATACATATGACAAGAAATTATTATAATTGCAGTGAATGTGAAAATATTGTTTTAAGCTGGGTTATGAGCGAAAATAGTATAAATCGGATTATTTCTGAATTATCTAATTTAGAAGTGAAAATACATGTAATAACATTAATTTGTGACAAAGAATCATTAATTGACAGATGGAATAAAGATCTAACAACTGAATGGAGAATTGATGAATGGCTTCAACAAAGTATTGAGTCACTCGAAGATTACAGTTGTCGAGCAGGAACTATTTTGATTAATACAAGCAATACACCCCTTTGTGATGTTGCAGATGAAATTTTTGAGGCCTTGATATGAAACGTATTTGGATAGCTGGAAATGCTGGCTCGGGGAAAACAACACTGGCAAATTATATTGGAGAAAAATATAACATTCCTGTTTATCACAGGGATTTAATAACATGGGATAAAAACGGTAATATTAGGACAGAAGAAGAGCAAGTTGAGATGTTGCAAGCTATAACAAAGAATGAAACGTGGATTTTTGAAGGAGCAAGATTTACAGCTTCCAAAATTGACGGAAGATTAGACAGATGCGATACAATTATATATCTTAATATCAATAGAGTTATTTGTGTATACCGTGGATTAAGAAGGGCACATAATCAATCAAAGAACATAAATATGCCGATAGAAGATAAACAGCCGTTTGGCATTGAGAATATTAAGTCAACATTTATTGACTATCCCAAGAAAGGGAAACAAAGAAAAACCATCTTAGATATTGCAAAGAGAAAAGGTATAAACATAATTGTTCTAAGTAATAGGAAATCTGTAAAACGATTCTGCTTAAATATGATTGAATAATGTTAAAAGCATTTAACGTATTTATCATCTGCAACTATTTTATTCCGCAGAGACAAACGCACTGGGTGAGTTGGGAAATTAATATTTTAGACAGGAGTGAAAAATCGTGATTCTAAACATTGCAAAACATGAGTCTATTGGGGGAATTCAAAACGGAGTATATTATTGCAATTTACCGAATTATCCTGAACTTTCGTTAGTTGAGCTGAAAGCCCACCTAATAAGCAGAACGAAAGTGCTGCGCACTGGAAAAAGCAAAAGATAAAAGCAAAAACAGAAGATAAATCCCCAAAAACATAAAACTCCTTTACAATGATTAGGTAACTAAAAACCAACATTGAAAGGAGTTTTTTCTATGACAAAACAAGAGATACTTACTGTGATGAATGCTGCCCGTAAAACCGGTGTTGCCGATACGCTGATAGATTTTTTTGCCCATTTTCACACAACTTGGCTTTTCGTATCACACTGCTTACACAAAAGCCGTATATACTAAGATCATAGAAAGAAAAGGAGATGAATATCATGGCAATTGAAGTTTTGACAGGAATGAAAATGAATATACAATCGATTCGGCACTTATGAAAAATTAAAGCTGCGGCTGCGTTCTTACGGCACACCCAGTGCCAAATCCCAAGTGTATATGCAAATCAAGAAAAATTCCGTGGGCTTGTCAATAAAAGAAGAAACGCGATGAAGCCTCATGAGGCCTATGAGTTTGTTCGGACCGCCGAGCTGCCCACCCTATACAGCCCTACATGAACGGGCAGGTGCTGCGGGAGGTGCAGTATATGATAGAACGGTATGAGTTGAAGCCGATGTCATATGTGTCATATGAACACAGAGCATATTTTGAAGTCATTCCGGAATAAATTTACCGGCATAAGGAGGAAAGGAAAATGTTTGAATCAATTTTTGACTCGATCCCCCGCAAAGTGAATTTTAAATTATATTTTACAATTGAAAGGATGGATTATAATGAAAAGTAATCATTTTTTTAAATTAACTGCATTATTTATTTCGGTTGCTATGATTTTACTGATAGCAGGCTGCAGTACAAATAATCAGAACGATACGGGTGACAGCAGTAATCAAAGCAATACTGAAAAAAGCGAAACTGATACTGCAAACGAAAGCTTAAACGTAGAGAATGCAAACATCACTGAAAAGTATGAAAACGAGGATTCAGACAGCTCATGGGATACTTCCACTTCCACAATAATCACCCTGAACGGGACAACGGCAACTGTGTCCGGCAGCGGCGCTGCGGTAACAGGTGGGACGGTAACAATTACCGCGGCGGGAACCTATGTGGTAAGCGGCACGCTGACCACAGGACAGATTATCATTAACACAACAAAAGATGACCTTGTGCGTCTGGTGCTGAATGGTGTGGATATAACGGCTGATAAAAACGCCGCTGTTTATGTCTCGAAAGCCAGAAAGCTGGTTGTGATCCTCGCTGAAGGTACAACTAACACCATTACCGACGTAGAGTCCTACACATACGCCGACGCTGAAAAAGAAGAACCAAACGCCGCGCTGTTCAGCAAATGCGACCTTTCTATCAATGGCACGGGCTCACTAACAGTGAACGGCAAATTCAGCCACGGTATCGCTACAAAGGACGATTTAGTTATTGCAAGCGGAGATATCACCGTAAAGTCTGTTAACGTCGCTATTCGCGGTAAAGATTCGGTAACGGTTTTAGACGGTAAGCTTAACCTTATATCAAGTGACGGGGACGGTATAAAGTCCACAAACGATACCGACGCCGACAAGGGATGGATTCTGATAAAAGGCGGAACATTTGATATTTCGGCATACAACGACGGCATACAGGCTTATACTACATTGCAGATCGACGGTGGGACATTCACTATGGCCACAGGCGGCGGTTGGCCGGGCGGAAGCTTGAAGAGGGGTTCCCACGCCACGAATAACGATGGAGTCGTATCAGGAGAAAATCTCACCACAGGAAGCTATAAAGGATTAAAGAGTGACAAAATCATTATCATAAACGGCGGAACATTTACCATTTCAGCTTATGACGATTCCGTCCACTGCAACGGCGACATCACCATAAACGGCGGAACATTCACTTTGCAGAGCGGTGATGACGGCATACACGCCGACGGTACGGTAACAATAAATAACGGGACCATCGACATTAAGAATAGTTATGAGGGTATTGAAGGTGCAATCATTAACTTGAACGGAGGGAAAATCAACGTTTTCGCCACCGATGACGGAATCAATGTGTGCAGTTCATCCGGTCTTTTAACCATCAGCGGCGGCGATATCTATGTCAACGCCAGCGGCGACGGCATCGATTCCAACGGCAGCGCCGTGATGACGGGTGGTACGCTCTATGTGGACGGTCCGACCTCCGCCAACGACGAAGCGATAGACACCGAAAGAGGCTTCAGCATGAACGGAGGAACCCTTGTCGGCACAAGCGCTGTGGCAGCCGGAAACGTAAGCACCAGCTCTACGCAGCCCGCTATAAAATTGAGTGTCCAATCACAAGCGGCGGGCGCGACCATAACCGTAAAATCTTCGAACGGTACCGTATTGGTAAGCTATACCCCACAAAAAAGCTATTCCTCCGTGCTGGTCAGCTCGCCGGATATAAAAACCGATGAATCGTACAGCGTATACGTGAACGGCACATTGGTCGGCACCGCGACCGCGACGATCGGCACCAGCGGCGGTATGGGTGGTCAGCAGGGCGGCGGCAATCAAGGCGGTAACAGGCCCGGCCGGTAAAACTAATCTATTGCGCTTACGCACTCTAACTTCGGGTCAACTTGACCCGAAGTTGAAAGCATGAAAAACCGGACACACTTGAGCATTTAAAGGCAAGAATACGTTTAGTCTTTGTGTTATAATTTGCCGAGAAAGGAGGTAATTATGAACTGGATTCAAAGTATACAAAACGCAATAAGGCAGTATGAACGTTGGCTTCGCCGCTTGGGAAGCGTATTTATATATGCTTGAGCATGAAGATTTAAGTGAGCTTTCGACGGAAAAAGTTAATGACATATTGGGGCAATACTGTGATGGTTTGTGCCAAATTTGGGGAAGAAACGGCGGTCTACCATATTACCGTTCACTCGTTGAACGCTTTCCCGAATGGGAAACCGAACTGGAAGTTGCCATTAATGCGCTTGATGAATGTTCAAAATACGGTGATTTTTTGTGGTCGCAAGGCATTGGGTGGGAAGGAGAGGGACTTGAAAAGTTCCGTTCAAAAGATGGACGAAAAATCCTCGCTGACGAGGGGCACAAGGCAATGCAAAAGGATATAGAAGCCATTGAGCAATTTGAGAAGATATTGCAGAAAGAAGGACTGTAAATATGCCGCTAATACCTGAAATAAATTTTGACGATATAAACGTTGCAGAAAAACATACAAGCGGCTATGATTACAAACGCTTTTTGACATAATAAAAGTTATTAATGGATTACCCCCGCGCAATAAAAATTAAAAATCAGCATGGTTTGACTATACTATGTAAGAGAGCATGAAACCTTGTGGATTCCTCGATTATGCAACTACATCTTCATTATGTCCCGCTCGGATACCATCATTATTTTACTTGTGCTGTCACGCCATTAAATCACTCATATATCTTTCCCGAATCCTTTCAAGAAAAGGGTTCGGTTTTTAATTTACCCCATGTTTTTTCTTTACAAATAAACAAAAAAAGAGTACACTTAACATATATAACTATATACTCACAATCGGAGCGTGATTTTACCAAAACCTTCAGCCACCAAAATTCGGGAGACCATTTTTCAGGCGGCGTATGATTTGCAAAATGGCGATGACGGCACCTCAATCGCCGCGGGTTTTTCTGTTGATGAATTTGTTGACCGTGGCTTTGACGCGTTGGCCGATATGCGGCACCGCGCGCTTTTCATCCTGCACTGCACCCTTACACCTAAGCTGACCAATCTCATGAGCGGAATTTTCAAAGAATATAATCTCGGCATTACCGACATGTTCGCCCCCCCTATTTGACCCATTTACCGCGCGAGGATGCTATGAACCTCTTACCGACGGCGAAAAACTCAAGAGCAGATAGCTCCAGCATACCCACTTTATTCAGCACCTGATATCGCTTGTATTTGTGAGGACGCAGGAAGTTGTAGTAGGCGACCCAGAGAGCCACGTTGTAGTTGGCACTTAATAACCAGCAGATTTGTCTATATTGGTATTGAATGATTTGAATTAAATAGAGTATAATGTCCATAGCAATGATTTTTCCTTTCTTGGGATGTTGGTTTTGCGATTGACATTATACCAGAAAAGGGAGGTCGTTGCTATTTTATTTTAAAATGGTGTAATCCTTGTAACTATAAAAAAGAAGGTAGTAAATTTGACACTACCAATAAAGTAAAGGAGGATTAACGTATGAACACGAAAACAGGAGCAAAAAACCGGATTCTATCCGTCCTGCTCAGCCTTACGATGATCATATCCATGCTTGTCGCCGGCGTACCGGCGGCGGGGCTGACGGTGAACGCGGCAGGCGGCATTTGGGTGGGCGACGGTACACAGGCCACCCCCTACCTCATTGAGGACGCTGCTGATCTCGCAAAGCTTGCGGAAAATGTAAACGGCGGCGCGAGTTATGAAGGTGAATACTTCAAGCTTACGGCCGACATCGACCTTTCCGGCTTTAACGCAGGAGAGGGCTGGCAACCAATCGGAGTTTCCACAAATCCTTTCAGAGGCAGCTTCGACGGCGACGGACTTGCCGTCAAAAACCTTACTTTAAACAGACAGGATACCAACTATATCGGCTTATTCGGGTATATTGCTACCGGAAGCACGGTAAAAAACTTAGGAATTGCGAGCGGCAATATAAAGGGTAAAAACAATGTAGGCGGCGTGGTTGGATATAGCAAGGGAACAGTCGTAAACTGCTATAATACCGGTGCGGTTAGTGGCGCAAGCTATGTAGGCGGCGTGGTTGGGGTTAACAACGGCAGCGCAATCGAAAACTGCTACAACACCGGCGCGGTCGACGGTACAGGCTATATCGGTGGCGTGGCCGGGTATAACTACAACAGCGGCACAGTCGAAAACAGCAATAACACCGGAGCAGTCGGCGGCACAAGCTATGTAGGCGGCGTGGTTGGGTGTAACTACAGCGACGGCACAGTCGAAAATTGCTATAACACCGGAGCGGTCAATGGCGCAATCCATGTCGGCGGGCTGGCGGGATATTCCACCGGAAGCATTGTAAACAGTTATGCCGAAGGCTGCATCATCGGTACTGACACTTATATTGGCGGGCTTGTTGGATATTCCAGCGGCAGTATCAGCAATAGCCATGCCACCGGTAATGTTAACGGCGGCACTCGGGTAGGTGGACTGGTGGGACAGCAGTACGGCGGCAGTATCAATAGCTGTTATAACACCGGCGCAGTCACCGGTACAGGCACCAATGTCGGCGGCGTGGCCGGGGATAGCGATGGCACAGTTGAAAATTGCTATAACACTGGCACGGTCAGTGGCCCAAGCTATGCCGGCGGCGTGTCTGGGTATATCGGCATCAACGGCACAGTTGTAAATTGCTATAACACCGGAGCAGTCAGCGGCACAGGCTATGTAGGCGGCGTAGTTGGGGTTAACAACAACACAGTCACAAGCTGCTATAACACCGGAGCAGTCAGCGGCACAAACTGTGTAGGCGGCGTGGTTGGGTCTAACCGCAGCGTCAGCACAGTCAAAAGTTGTTATAACACTGGCGCAATTAGCGGCACAGGCTATGTAGGCGGCGTGGTTGGGAATAACAACTACGGTACAGTCACAAATTGCAATAACACAGGCGCGGTCAGCAGCACAGACTATGTAGGCGGCGTAGTTGGGAATAATAACGGCGGCACAGTCACGAACAGCTATTACAACATCGATGCCGCACAAACAGTAAACGGCGTCGCACAAACTCCGAAAAAGGGATTCGGCACCGGCACCGACACGACATCAGGGCTTACCATCGAAGAAATGACGGCGGCGGCGTTCTTGGCCTCCATCAACAACAGCGGCGAAGCGTTTGTCAAGCCGGATTATTCGGCCGATAAAAACGGCTGTGCGACAACGTTTTACCCTGAGCTTGCCGTTTTTGTCGAAAGTACGGACGACTTCACCAAAGGCATGTCTAAAATAAGTGCCGTGGCGGGCGGTTCCTGTACTCTCGGCGCGAACGAGGAGTATTTCTTCCACGGCGACGGTGAGGACGAAGATACGCCCTACCTGATCTATACCGCAAAGCAGTTAAACCATGTACGGGCACATATGAATAAAAATTTCAAGTTGATGACAAATATCAGCCTCGCCGGTTTTGTGGCAAACGACGGTGATAAGACAAAGGGTTGGGAGCCGGTGGGTAGTTTAACCAGAAAATTTATGGGTGTCTTTGATGGTGCCAATCATAAGATTACCGGACTGTGGATTAACCGTGTAGATACAAATTATATTGGTCTTTTCGGATATGCCGATGGTTCTTCCATCAAAAATTTGGGTGTGGAAACGGACGACAGCAAAGGCGGCGTCGCCGGTAAAAACTATACCGGCGGGCTAGTGGGAAATCAATACAGCCGCACCACGAATCCTGATAAGTCAAACACCATAATAAATTGTTATTTGAAGGGTAGCGTAACCGGCAACAATTATACCGGCGGGCTGGTAGGGAATCAATCCGCTGGATCCAGCGGAAGTACCGGCGGAATCAACATTATAGATAATTGTTATGCAACGGGCAGCGTAACCGGCAGCGATTATATCGGTGGTCTGGTGGGAGAGCAGTCCGCCGGCAGTTCCAGCAGCTCCAATGGCACAAATACCATTATTAATTGTTACGCAACGGGCAGCGTAACCGGCAGCGCTTATATTGGCGGTCTGGTGGGACGTCGGTCCGCCGGCAGTTCCAGCAGCTCCAATGGCACAAATACCATTGATAATTGCTACGCAACGGGCAACGCAACCGGTAGCGCAAGCAACAGCTATACCGGCGGGTTGGTGGGGGCTAACTCTGTCAGCGGAACCGGAACAAATAACCGCAATATCCTTACAAACAGCAACTCTACGGGCGGTGTATCGGGAAAGAATTATACCGGCGGCCTGATAGGAATGCAACAGGGCGGCACAATTACAAATTGCTATGTCACAGGCGATGTCACAGGCGTAAAACTAACGGGCGGGTTGGCAGGCTGGTCCAGCGGCAGTATTGCGGGCTGTTATGCCACGGGCAACGTTATCGGAACAGGAGATAATGTCGGTGGGTTGGCAGGGCAGCAAAATACCAGCGTAATCACGAATTGTTATGCCACGGGCAACATTACCGGTAAAGGAAATAATGTCGGCGGGCTGGTAGGCCAGCAAATTATCCAGGATTCCACAAACAACAAAGTAAACAGTATTAACTATTGTTATTTTACCGGTAACATCAACGACAGCGGCGGCAGTATTATCGGTATTTTGGTTGGACAGCAGCTTATCAGCGGAGCCGGAACAGGTAAGAAAAACAAGGTCGAATATTGCTATTATAATACGGATACTATACAATACGAAGGACTGACAGAAACCGGCGTTCAAACGGATAACAGCTCCGAAGGTAATACTAACAGCATTTCAAACAATATTGCTCTGACCACGACACAGATGGTATATAGCGATGTACTGACCGACTATATGTCCGGACTGGACACGGCCAACTGGAGCAAGCGTACGGCGAGCGACGACTACTGCTACTACCCCGAGCTGACGGCGTTCGCTACAGACGGAGATACAGCCGCACAGGCGGCATCAAAGGAAAGCGTTACGGTTGCAAGAAGAACGACGGTTATATCCTCCGTACCAACGGCCGGAGCAATCACCTACGGGCAGGCGCTAAGCTCCTCCACCCTGAGCGGCATAGTCACAGACCCGGTTACGGGCGATGCTGTTGACGGAGCGTTCGTGTGGACGGACGGTGTAGTTCAGCCCGCTGTTTCCGACAGCAGGATCACGGAATACGGTTATACCTTTACGCCAACCTATCCGGATTTGTATAAAACCGCCGGCGGCAAAATGACAATTACGGTGAACAAAAAAACCTTGACCGTGACGGCACAGGATGCTGAGAAATTCTACGGAGAAAATAACCCGGCATTCGTTTTCACTTATGATGGCTTTGTAAACGGCGAAGATGAAACAACCGACCTGACGGAAGATCCCCAAATACGCTGCAACGCGGACAACACCACTAATGTCGGTACAGCGGTGATAGAGGTATCAGGCGGAATCGCGAATAATTATGAATTTAACTATGTGAACGGTGTTTTGACCATCACAGCGGCAGGAGCGGAGCGTGTCACGGTGGATGCTGTTCCCGACCAAATCTATACCGGCAGTGAGATTGAACCGGCGATCACCGTCAAAGACGGCGATACGGTCTTGCAGGCTGGAACGGATTATGACGTTGCGTACAGCAATAACATCAATGTGTGCACAGCGAACATAACCGTAACCCTGAAAGGTAATTATACGGGTACGTTGAATGGCGAATTTACCATAAATCAAAAACCTGCTGTGCAGGATGTGATCGATACGATCAACGACCTGCCTGATCCTGTTAAGAATTGGGACGACGCCGACAAGGTGGCCGAAGCGACCAACGACTACGATTCCCGGACCGATGACGAAAAAGATCAGATTCCCGACGATGTCAAGGATAAATTGAAAGAGGCGCAGGACGAGGCGGGAAAAGTCAACCATACAGACGGCGACGTGACGATTACGGGAGATAACCTTCCGTGGAATGTCAGAGTTGTATTGACCCCGATTTCCGAGAGCGACCCGCGCTGGGGCGCGTTCTTTGGCAAGCTGACCGACAAAAATCTGCTTGCTCTCTACGACATCAAGCTGATCGACACCCTGACCGGCAAAGCGTATGAGCTACCCGCAGGCGAAACCGTGACCGTCGCCATCGGCGGACTGACCCTGACCGGCGCGGAAAACACGGCGATAGTTCACGAAAAGGCGGACGGCACGGTTGAATACCTCACCGCAACGGCAGATGGCAATATAGTCAGCTTCAAGACTTCCTCGTTCAGCTTATTCGGCGTAACGGCGGACAAGGATAAGGAGTCGGAAACGCCTGTTGTTCCCGGTACCGGCGACAGCAGCAATCCGTTTATCCCGTTGGCGGTC